>Ga0111201_1003_pt1 | contig 50938 bp, 37 predicted proteins | sample DeeMarSWOR324_28_FD_80375 | JGI IMG/M metagenome (GOLD analysis project Ga0111201, IMG submission 80375) | candidate division Zixibacteria bacterium SM23_73_2 | reverse complement strand
CCGAGCCAAGTCATGCGGTTTCGCCGAGAGATCGAGCAGAACCTTAATAGTCTGAGCCCGATCGTAAGCTGAGATTCCGGTGGTGGTGTTCTCCTTGGCATCCACCGAAACGGTAAAACGGGTACCCATCTTGGCGGTGTTGACCAGGGTCATGGGATGAAGATCAAGCTCCACGATCCTTTCTCTGGTCAGAGGAACGCAGATAAGACCGCGAGCATTTTTGGAAAGAAAGTTTACCGCCTCCGGGGTAATCTTCTCGGCAGACATGATCATATCCCCTTCATTCTCCCGGTCCTCATCATCCACCACGATAACTAACTTACCCTTTTTAAAATCCTCTATAGCTTCGGGTATCGAATTTAATTTTTCCATAAGTCTTTTATCACCAGCCTTTTTCTTTTAAAAAATCATAGGTGATTTTTTCTTTTCCTTTATTATAAATTTTCTCGATGTATTTTCCGAGTATGTCAAATTCAATGTTCACCTTATCACCGATCTTCTTTTTACCCAGTGTGGTATGGTCATAAGTGTAGGGAATTATCGTTGTTCCAAAGAAATCAGAACCGAAAGAAACCACGGTCAAACTAATTCCATCCACCGCAACCGAACCTTTTTCAACAATATACGAGGAAAATCCATCCGGTATGGAGATTCGGAGGTTCCATGAATTTTGTTTCTTTAATATGGATTCTATCCTGCCCATACAGTCGCTATGCCCCAAAACGATATGCCCTCCCAACCTGTCGGATAGCCTCAACCCTCTTTCGAGGTTAACCGGCTCCCCAGGTTTCAGCTCACCTAAATTGGTTCTCTTCAATGTCTCCTCAACCGCTTCCACGATAAAGGAGCTCTGACCAAGCCCCACCACGGTGAGACAGGCTCCATTGATGTTAATGCTGTCTTTGATTTTCAAATCTGATAAAACTTCCACCCCCTCTATCTCAAACCTCTTCGCTTTCCCCCCTCCGATAATCCTTTTGATTTTCCCCATCTCCTCAACCAGTCCGGTAAACATCATCTCCTCCATAAAGGATAACCTGATAGAAGAAACCCCGAGTTATATTCCTGGAGCTTCACCTCCTCAAGACAAACACAATCGGAAACTTCAAAAATACCGAGATCGCCAAAAGGATTTTCCCCTTTTCCTAAAATATCAGGTGAGAAAAATGAATAGATTTTATCAACCAATTTGTTTTTTAAAAAATATGTGTTTACTTCTTTCCCGCCTGTTACCAACAAACAGAAGATATTGTTCTCGATTAAGTTATGCAACGTGTTTATTGTATTATCTCTTTTTTTATCAAATACGAAAAGTCTGTATTTTTCTTTTCTCAACAGATTAAATAAATACTCAGACTGCATGGAGTTAACTAAGATACCATTCACCTCCAGATATAGCCTTTTTAAAAACTTTTGAAAATCAGAATCATCATAAAAAGGTTCTGAGGGGACCATTTTACCATCCAGGCTCAGATTCAAAAACAGTATCACAAAAGGAAGCTTCTTTTTTCTGAATTTGAAATAGATCTCATTTAATCTTTTAGCTTCCTTTTCCAAAACTCCCACTTCTACCTCTATTTTCCCCTCCATCAATTTCTTGATCCCCCGACCTTTTACTTTAGGATTGGGATCATAAGCTGCGCATACAACTTTTTTTATTCCGGCTTTCATTATCGCCTCGGTGCAGGGAGGGGTATTCCCATAGAAACAGCAGGGTTCTAAATTAACATACAAAGTTGCTCCGGATGCATTCTTACCCGCTTTCATCAAAGCATTTATCTCCGCGTGAGATTCTCCATATCTTTTATGGTAACCTCTTCCCACAATCTTTTTATTTTTCACAACAACTGCGCCAACCATGGGATTAGGCAGGGTCTTTCCCAGACCCTTCCGGGCCAGGTTCAAGGCCATTCTCATGTAATCTTCATCCTGCATATCTAATATCAGAACTCAAACAAAAATACCCGAGTTTCCTCGGGGCAAAAGATACAATACAGTCATAACATCTTCCCTCTTCCATCCGGACTTTGACCGTCGGCACCGGAATTCCACCGGTTCGACCCCAGAGGGCTCGTGGGCTTTCACCACCGATCGAGGAATTCCACCTCACCCCGAGGGTCTTTAGAATATACGAAATATATTTTTTTAGTCAAGAAATAATTTACATAATTTACAAAAAATGCAGGGGCATATGACCTTACAAAATGAGGGTCAAGAGGCAAGGATCAAAGTACGAATGTTGAAGTTTACTTGATAAGCTTGTTTTGAGAACGATAAAAGTGGAGTATCAAGCCCCCCGCCAAAGGCGGGGGATCTTCCGCATAAATCTCATCAGGTTAGGGAATCCTCTTCCCGTACTAACAAGGGAGTTAAAATCAGCTAAAAGTTCAGATCACCAAAAGAAAAAGCCACCAGATAAAGGCTACCTGGTGGCTTCCTAACCCTGGGTATTACATCTTTACTTTATAAATACCATCTTTTTCACTTCGACAAAATCTTCAGTTTGAATCCTATAGAAATATATTCCGTTCGAAACCTTCTTTCCTGAATCATTTTTGCCTTCCCAGATTGTCTCATGTAAACCAGGGTCCTGGACTTTATCCACAAGAGTTTTCACTAATTGACCTAAGATATTATATACATTTACCGTTACTCTAGTCTGCTCTGGAAGATTATACTTGATTACAGTCCGAGGATTGAAGGGATTGGGGTAGTTTTGGTACACTCTAAACACTAAATCGGATTCTTTAGGAAAAGTTTCTTCTTTTCCAATGGTCTCATAATAGCCTTTAGCAACCAAGACAAATCTTCTCTGCTTCGACAGATTGTCTGGTAATGATTCGAAGGATAGCTTGATTTTCTGGTTAGGTGATAGTATTGTCTCACTATCATCTTTACTCTCGACTAAGGATGTAATGTCTTGAGCCTCGGAATGCCAAGCAGTTAACACCAAGAGAGGAGTAATTGTAACTTCATCGTCTCTTAAGAAATAATAGGGTATATAATCAGCGCTGAAATATTTAGTCCATCGAATTCTTATTTTGAGATCTTCACCCGCTTTTGCGAACTGGCTTAGTTCGACCAAAGTCAGTACTTTTGAAGTTCTAGGACAAACCCTGGCTGTATTTTGCCACTCGCCTTTAGCATCCAAAACATCTACATACACAATATTTCTTCTCACTTCCTCATCACCCAAAAGTGCCACCTTCTCCGCATTCTTTGGAGGAGGATCCACTCCTGTTCCTCCACCATCGGCCATAGGAGCTGTTGGCTTAAAGAAGTGAATTCTTGATATATCTCCAAAATTGACAATCAGATGTCCAGGTGATTTGCTGACAAAATACTTTCTGTCTTTTTCTTTTACCTCCTCCAGACGGTCTACGCCATCTTGATCAATACAGCCTATAGGAGAAACGTCCATCGAATAAGCCCATACCTTCCCTTCTGGGGTTACCCCAATCTCATTTTTGTAAGGATAATCCACAGCCAAAAGTTTAATATAATCGATTTTCGATATCTCATTCTCAAATTCCCTTATCTCTAACTCATATCTACCTTCCTTCGGAATTAAAGGCTGAGAAAACACGCAATAGTCGGTGATTGCCGACCTATCGGTAGATTCATCCTCTGAAGCGGTCAAAATCACATTTTCATTTATAAACACCTCTCCATTCCAAAAATAAACATAAGGACAGCCACTCGGTGGTGGTTCTTCCTCAACATCAAAAGTTTTCGAACGATCGACCTGATGAGCTCCTTTATCAGTCACTGAAACGTGGATTGTAACATTATTAACTGGAGAGCTTGGGGCATGATAAGTCACAGTTGGTCCAGATCCCGTTATGTATCCGAGGTCTTCAGAAGGTGGACCCGTGAGCCACCATGTATAACTTAAACTATCCCCATTGATTAGAGTATCCTCATCAGATGCCAACACAGAAATAGCATAATTGTTGTTTACGTATATTGCGCTAGACATCATTATGTTGGAAACCTCAGGTGGGGAACCCCAGTGAGGAGAGAATCTTAATCTGTCAATATAAGCAAGAAAATAACCAGTTTCACCAGGATAATAATCATCATAAGCAACTAATAACCTTGTAATTGTGTCACCATAAACTGGACTAAGATCAAATGCAAAAAATTCCCACATGCCCTGGGCAGTACAGTAGTGATATGCTGGATGGATACGTTGTCCATACTGATCAACAATATTAGTATCTTCTCTCAGTGGCTGACCTGAAGTTGTGTTAGCGTCAAGGGAGATATGGCCATCGCCTTCTGGTGAATCATCCACTCTGAGAATGAACGATATGAAACGGGAGGAAGAGTCAACTGGTACAGTCAGATCATCATATAATATCCAGTAAAGGTAGGAGTTATGGCTTACATGAGAACCATAATCCGTTCCCTCGACTTTAAACCACCTATTTTTATCTTCAATGTAGTAATCGTAATCTACCAATTCAACTTTACCAATGGGATTATTCACATATTGACATCCCTGGCATTTATGTTGGCAACAAACTGGATCAATGATCTCGAATCCAGAATAGGTAAATGGAGCTGAAAAATCCGAGTTGAAAGAAAGGTTCAATGATGGGTCACCCAATATTGCATACATTCGAGCTGTTGCAGAACCGCTCCCTTCAGTATGTGTTTTTAATTTTGTAGCAGCAGCCAATTGACCTAGGTTAGTGATATGATTATCGAAAATGTTCTCAAACAGATATTCTGTAAAGTCGAAATTTCCAAATTCAGATGTTGCCCCTGTACCGCCTATGAAGGCAATAGCTCCCTTCTCAGGTGCAAAAAGGAGATTCTGATTGATAGTGGTATAACTATTGAGCAGAGTATCTTTGATTGGCATATCGAACTGTGCTAAATGGCAACTCGCTCCGATAACAACCGGATATTTATTCGAATTTGACAAATCAACCAGAGCATTAAAATCGGCCTCCGAACCATATCTGTCCAGGAAATAAACTAAGTTTCCACGGTCTGATCCAGTTCCCAAAGCATTTATCATCAATTGACCTTGATCAATTAGTTGCACTGTAGTGTCCTTTCTCTCTTGGTCAGTCGAGAAATCAGAGTAGTGAAGAATAGTTTCTGACATGCCATCTGGTATATACTCTGTTGCCAGCTTTTGTGTATGACTATTTACCATTCCTTGAGAAGGATAATCTGGAAAGGGTCCCCTATACTTGTCACCAGCAAGAAGTAGTATATTATCCTTCCAATTCTGATCGCATGTGTCGCTTTCGTAAAAAATCAGCTTGTCCACATAAGCTTGAAGTTCATCATCTGTTTGCACCGGAAGCCTACCAATGTGAATGTGAGAAAGTCGATATCTATTTGCCACAGTATCAACTTCCCCATATGTCTGGTCATAGGCGGTCCGCCATCCAAAATAATCTTCTGCATAGAAAGTAGGAACGAAATTACCTTTTTGTGCATTTGCCAGGCTGTCCCCTTCAGTGGTGTCAAAAGCACAAGAGCCAATCAAAAGCAGATATTGAGGCATGCGCTTTCCCTGATAATATGCTTCCTGTATAAGATCCTTGATTGAGGAGTTGCTCATTCCGTCTGATATAGTATCAACATAAACAGTGAAGCCCAACGAACTCTTGTGATCGATTAAGTTCGCCAAACCTACGCCAGCCAATGTTTCGTGAATAATCATAATATAATCAGCATCTGTGTGGTCAATTGCAAAAGCAATACTTTGTAGCGGAAATAGCGCCACTAGCAGGGAAGGTAAAACGATCAAGATTACCAGTTTTTGTATTCTATAATTAGTTTTCATCATGTCCTCCTGGGATTACTTTATCAAGAGCATCTTCTTCATCTCATTTCTATTTTCGGATTTTAAAACATAAAAGTATACACCACTGCTCACCTCGTCACCATTATTGTCTTTTCCATCCCAAGTGATATGGTAAATACCTGCTGACTTCAAATCATCCGCCAGCGTCCTGACTTCTTGACCCAAGATGTTGTAAATCCTTAGAGTAGTTACTTCAGGCTTTTTAGAACCCAAGGCAAAACAAATGACTGTTGAAGAGTTGAAAGGATTTGGATAGTTTTGGTTGAGAGAAAAATGAGAAATGACTGTCGTACTTGCCACATCTGGTAAGAACTCAGTGGTATTGTCTTTATTAACCTGTTGCAGTTTATAATAATATTTAATTCCAAGACATACATCATCATCAATGAAAGAAAAATCTATACTTCTACCCTCTGTCTTGGAGTTTAATTCGAACAGATATCGATTGATTTTAGTGTAATCACTCCTTTCATCAGTTGACCTGTAAAGGTTGAAACCTTTGACCAAATATGAGGATACCACACTCCATTTAATTTCAATCTTCTCTGCCTTAGAAAAAGCTTGAAAAGAACTCAAAATTGAGATAACTGGAGAGCCAGAAACATTTCCCCAGGAGCTACTATACCCACCTAGATCCTCAAAGTAGATACCTATCCATTTGGGTTCGAGCTCGACAAGCTCTTGCGGAAATGCCTCATTATTTGTCGGATTAACATAGAAATACAGTTGCTGAGGCGAGAGTGGATTGAATGTCGTGGGCTCTATTTTAACAGTTGTCTCAAAAATCTGATCGTCTTCAAAGTGGACGAAATATCCAGTGCTATTGTCTACACTATAACGTAGATTGAAATTCATCTCAATTTGCTTAACCTCCGACCCATGATAAAGATATACCTTAATGATATTCAAATCTAATTCATCATGTGGGGTGCTGACTCCAACAACGAGATAGTCAATGTAGTCTCCAAAAAGAGGATCCATATAGGTCCAAAAGATCCACGGATCTCCGCTATTGTTATATGGCAGGAAACCAACTGGATTCTTTCTTTTCCCAGTAGGCGTATAGCCTTCAATTACCCCTAGATGTAAATGTGGTCCCGCACACCTGGCACCCGTTTGACCAGACAGAGCGACAACATCACCTTGCGCAACTTGCTGACCTTCTGATACATATATAGAGTTTGACTTGAGATGAAAATATTCTGAGTAGCCCCATACACCATGATGAATTTTAACAATGTTTCCCGCGTTATCGTCCCATTTTACTTCATCTACTTTGCCTTCGGCTATAGAATGAACCTCTGTACCTTCGGGAGCGCGTAAATCCAATCCCTCATGAAAGTCATACTCATATTCCACACCACCTATGTTTCTGGGCCCAAAAGGTGATGTGGCAGTATCAGCAAAGTACTCATCCAGATTAGAGATTGGCCAAACAACGGCATGGAGAAGACTGGGTTCTGCGAAGATGAACATAAACGTAAATATGGTGAAAATTGCCGAAATTTTTCTAATCATTCCATGGCTCCTTCATCAATAATATAAATCTTTTTCTTATCCGTGGATGCAGTCAGCCAGAAATGCTTGCTTTTGTTTTTGACTTTTAGACTATAAACAGCTCCCGGAAGCACATACTCTCTACGAAATTCTCCAGTTCGTGGATCAATTATAAAAAAGAATGTGCGAATATCAGGTGTTATACCTTCCCCAAAATAATAGGAAATGGCACCGGGCATAACAGTCACCAATTCCGAGCCAATTCTCACCGCGCCCACACTGCTCCTGATATCTCTTTTTTGTGTATTTAGTTCTCTTTCCCATATCATTTTTCCCTCGTTGAAATTATCCAAGAGGGTCAAATTTGGCTTAGCATTTTTCCCTTGCCCAATAGAATAAACAGCTATGAATCTTCCATTTTGGGAAAGAGACACTGAAAGTATGTTCTCAGAGCTCTTTTTCAGCCACAATAGCTTCCCGTCTTGGCTAACTGATGCTATACCCTTTCCGTCAAAGAGGGTAAAATGACCAGTTGCTGATTTCTCAATATCAAGGCCGCCCGCAACCACAGACCTAAAGAGTAGCGAAGGGATTTCCCATATTTCTTCCTCTGAAAAAGGATTGATCAGGAAACATCCTCTGTTGTCTACATAAATCAATTCACTATCAGAAAGAGCCTCTGCATGCCAATCACCAGGCGGAACACTCCGTGACCATAATAATTTGCCTGTGCTATCATATACTTCCAAATCATTATATGAATCCATGTTATTTTTGGTGTGGAAATATCTGCCCCCAGGAGAAGCATACAGCCCCGACTTTGACTTCACTCTAAACAGATGCTCACCTTTTTCGTTAAAGATATTGGTCTCCAGTAGATTTCGTTCTCCCAGACCAATAACTGACAATTTGTCCTCTCCGACTATATAATATAAATATTGAGGGTAAGTATTTCCGTTTATACTCCACTCAAATCCTTTTTCGAAATTAATAAACTTAAGTGATTTTGTTCCATCATTTGTTATCGAGATAGCAATAACTTTCTGGGAAGCTTTGTAATTTACGATATTGGCATCTATCTCCTTCGACCAACTGATCCTTGAGTTTGGGAATAGCTGTAAAATTTCCTTATCTGAAGCTGTTTGTCCTATCGCGAAAGTATATAAAATAAGCACTACAATAGATAGCCCTAAAAAGAACCAAGTAACTCTCAAATCCTTCATAATTTAGCCTCCGGGTCTTAGCCTGCTAAAATCTGAATCAGGCCCATTGAATTGCTGTTTTTAGTTATCTATAAATAATTAAGCGGATAAACTGCATTTGTCAAGGAAAATCTGCATTTTTTTGTATTTTACAAGTAGATTATATCCAAGTGTTTTTTTAATATAGTTATCTAAGTGGAGTGCCAAGCCCCCCGCCAAAGGCGGGGGATCTTCGACTTCAGCTTGACCTGTAAATCCGAAAGGATTTACTCTGTGAACATACAAGTCAGGTCAAGCTTTCGCTTGACCAGGTTAGCCTGCCTGTCCGCCAGGAAAGGCTAACACTCCAGAGCTTGGAATACTTTCAAAAATCACTTATGATACTTCTCCCCCTTGATAATCGAAAAAGCGCGGTACACCTGCTCCAGAAGAACAAGCCTGGAAAGCTGGTGGGTGAAGGTCATACTGGATAAAGAGAGTTTGAGATGACAGTTTTTAACAACTTTCTGGGATAAACCCAAAGCTCCCCCGATGATAAAAGTAAAATCGCTGTAACCTTCGTTCATCTTATCTGAGAAAAGTTGAGCTAAACTCTCGGATGGAATATTTTTTCCTGCGGAGTCTAAAACGATCCTGAAAGAGTTTTTATCAAAATATTTAAAAATCCTCTCTGCCTCTTTATCCAGGATTAACTCAGAGGATTTCGAGGAGGTTATTTTTTCATCTTTAACTATAATAATATTTAATTCAAGATGCTTTCTCATAAGCTTAAGGTAATGCCTTATCCCTTCATCCAGCCATTTATATTTAGTTTTTCCAACAACTAAGAGTTTAAGATTAACCATAAAAATCCACTGTTCGTGCGGGAATTGTCGTAAAGACCCCGCCAATGGCGGGGGATTTCCCGCACATCCTTCAGGTTCGGGAATTCCTATTCCCGAACCAACTAAGAAAGCTAACTCTCAAACCTGCAAGATTCAACCTTCTGTTATCTTTACAATCACCTTTCTTGTCCGGGGACCATCGAACTCACAGAAATAAATCCCCTGCCAGGTTCCCAGAACCAGGCTTCCGTTCTCAATCAGAATGGTCTCGGAGCAACCGATTATGCTTGCCTTGATATGCGCAGCTGCATTTCCCTCCAGATGTGAGTAGTTATCATCGAAAGGAATCACCTTGTTTAACTCTTTAATGATGTCCTTTCTTACCGAAGGGTCAGCATTCTCATTTATGGTTACCCCGGCAGTGGTATGAGGAACGTACAGGGTTAAGATTCCCGATTTGGTTTTGCTTTGGGAAACCACCCCCTCAACCATGTGGGTAATATCCAGAAGCTCGACCCTAGAAGAAGTTTTTACCGACAATTCTTTTATCATTCCAACAAAGCCTCCACAAAAGATTTTGAATCGAATTTCTCTAAATCCGAAACGTCCTCCCCCACCCCGATCCATTTAACCGGTATTTTAAGCTCAGAAGCGATAGCAACCACTATCCCACCTTTGGCAGTTCCGTCCAATTTAGTCAGAACCAATCCGGATAACCCTAAAGCATCATCGAAGATCTTAGCCTGGGATAAAGCATTCTGTCCGGTGGTAGCATCCACAACCAAAAGTATCTCCTGGGGAGCGCCGGGAAGACATTTACCCATAACCCTTTTTACCTTCTTCAGCTCCTCCATTAGATTGGATTTGGTATGAAGCCTTCCCGCGGTATCGGCTATCAGAACGTCCGTACCCCTCGACAGCGCAGCCTGTACCGCATCAAAGGCAACCGATGCTGGATCCTGACCAGGCTGGGACCTGATCATATCCACCCCCACCCGGTTCGCCCAGATCTCCAGCTGCTCGCCCGCTGCTGCCCTGAAGGTATCGCAGGCTGCAATCAATACCTTCCTGTTATCACCCAGATACCTTTTTGCCAGCTTCCCTATCGTGGTGGTCTTCCCGGTACCGTTTACTCCCACTATCATCTGCACCCAGGGTTTGGTGGATAAATCACTTAAGTTTCTATTTTTATAGGAATTCTCAAGGAGCGAATTGATCCTATTCCTTAAAAGTTCAAATATCTTATCAGATCCTTTTATGTTTTTCTTTTTGGACTCCTCCTGGATCCCGGAGATGATTCTGTTAGTTCCCACAACTCCGATATCAGCAGAGAGAAGTATACCCTCCAGCTCCTCTAAAAAAGCTCGATCCAGCTGTGGATTGATCCCCACCAAACCTTTAACTTTATCAAGCAGGTTATCTCTGGTCTTGGAAAGGCCCGATTTCAGTTTTCCCAAAAAGAACATAATGAAAAAAATCTTTTATGTCGTTATCTCTTCCTTTTTTAACTTGACCGAGACTATCTTAGAAACTCCTGATTTCTCCATGGTTACCCCGTAAAGAACGTCAGCCGCCTCCATTGTCAGTTTGTTGTGGGTGATGATTATAAATTGAGTGTTTTTGCTGAAATTTTGTAATAGCTTTATAAATCTTAAAAGATTGGAATCATCTAAAGGAGCATCCACCTCGTCCAGGATACAAAAAGGGCTGGGTTTAACCAGATAGATGGCAAAAAGAAGCGAGATCGCAGTCAATGCCTTCTCCCCTCCTGAGAGCTGATTCAAGTTTAATAAAGCTTTCCCCTTGGGATTGGCAGTTATATCAATAAATGCCTCCAGGGGATCATCCCCATCTTTAAGTACAAGACCAGCCTCCCCACCTTCAAAAAGCTGGGTAAATACCTTCTGGAAATTCCCTTTTATCTGATCGAAGGTCTCCAGAAAAAGTCTTTTTGCGGTTTTGTTAATCATAACTATGGCTTCCTTCAAAGACTTCTCAGCGGAGAGCAGATCATCAAGCTGGGAGGTGAGAAAATCCAAACGATTTTTTTGAGACTCGTACTCCTCCAGAGCTAAAAGGTTCACCGTTCCAATTCTTTCCAGCTTTTCCTTCACGACCTGAACCTCATCTCTTCGCAGCTCCGTATCTTTTTTTTCCTCGCTTTGGGGTAAAGAAAAACTCTCCAGCTCCACCTGATATTCCTCCCAGGCTTTCTCTTTCAACCTCTGGATTTCAGAGGATACGGTTAGTTTCTCCAGCTGGAGTTTATGCATCTGTTCGGAGACTTGCTCCTTTTTCTCTCTTAAGGATTTTAAACCTCCCTCGTTTTCGGTGACCTTATCCAAAAGTCCTTTTTTTAAACCATCCTTTGACTCCACTATTTTTTTCTGCAACTCCCTTTTCCCTGAAAGCTCTTCTTTTCTTTTCTCTTTTTCCTCCATGGTATTTTTAAGCTCCCCGAGCTTTGCGAGAAAATCATTTTTCTCTTTCTTCCTATCCGAAAACAAAGCTTCCAGCTCATCCTTTACCTCGGACAGCCTTCTCCCCTCGATTCTAAGATTTTCCTCTTTTCCGCCCAAACTAACGGTCTCAAATCTCAAGTCATTCAGCTTCTTGTAATTTTCCTGTTGTCTTTTCTCCAGATCATCTAAGTTTTTTCTCGATTCCTGAACCCGCGTTACCAGATTATTTTTTTCTCCGGATAATTTAGTAAATTTTCCCTCTTTTGCTTCTACCTCCTGCGAGAATTGGTGCATTCTTTTTATGCGTTCGTCCTCAGAGCTTTTTATCCCGGTAAGTTCTGAGGAAAGCATGTCCTTTTTTAAAGTCAGTCTCTTAAAATCCTCATCGATTTTCTCTTTTGAGTGTTTCAATTCTTCGATTTTAGCATCTTTATTTTTTAGCTCAAGCTCAAACTTTTCTTTTTTATCACTCAATCTCTGTATCTCGGAGTTGGTTTTTTGCAGATCGTCCTCTATTTTCTGAATTTTTTGTTTCAGGGAATCGATTTTATCCTTCCTTCCCAAAAGAGATTTTTCTTCTCTCTGACCACCCTCCAAAATGTAACCCTTTCGAATAACCTCCCCTTCAAGGGAAACTAAATCATAATCTGCTAAAACATCTGAAAAGGAAATTTTCTCAAAGGAATTGTCTAAATCAGAAACGACCAAAACCTCTCCCAATAAAAGGTCGAACAACGGTTTATAAGCCGGATCGCACAGAATCAAATCATTTGCCCAGCCAATTATGTTCTGCTTTAAATCATATCCTAAAACTGTTGCCAAATCAGGCCTTCTTGATGCTGTCTCTTTCTCCTTTAATCTTTTTTGAATGATAAAAGTGGCTTTCCCGGCTTTTTTCTCTTTAAGAAACTCAATTGCATCTTTTGCGCTTTTTTCATCCTCACACAGAATATAGTTTAAAGCCTCACCCAGAACCTGTTCAATCGCACAAAGATGCTCCTTTTTGGTCTTTACCAGATTTGCAACAGAGTCGATAATACCGGAAAGATTCTGTTTGTTTTCAAAAATCGCTTTTGTCCCGGATCCATAACCCTCATAGGTTAAAAGCAACTCATCCCATATTTCTTGCTCTGATCTCTTAGATTTCAGCTCAGATTCCAATTTTATCTTCTCTGTAGAAAGATTTACCAAATCTTCCAAAAGGGAATCGAATTCATTTTGAACAGCAGAAATTGCCACCTTTTCTTCTTCCAGACAATCTTTCTTTTCTTGGTTGAAAGAGGAAAGCTCACCTAAATCGATTTGAATCTGTTTTAATTCAGCTTCCAGTTTTTTCTTTTTTTCAGATAAATCACCAATTAATTTTTCTTTCTGCTCCAGCTCGTTTTTTTGGATCTTGAACTCATATTCAGAACTTTGAAGGCTTTCTTCTTTTTCCTCCAATTGAAAGCTTAGCTTTTCAAACTCCGCTTTGGCTTTTTGAAGCTCCCCCTGTTTCAGCTCAAGCTCCCGTTCGATTTTTTCGCTTTCATTTTTCTTTTTTTCTGTTTTTTCTGAACAGAGGAAAAGCTCTTTTCCCTTTTTCTTAATTTCCTCTTCTACCGATAAGATCTTCAAGTTGAGATTTTCTGCCTCCTTGTCGGATTTATTTACAAGCCCCTCTATGTTTTTCATCTGGTCCTTTTTTAATAAGATCTCAGTCTCCAGTTGTTGAAAGCTCTCCGACAAAAACAACTCCTTCTCCTGAAAGGTTGAAAGCTCCTTTTCCTTCTGCAAGAGTTCAGCTTTAAGAGTATTTAATTTCTCATCTTTCTCTTCTATTTTTTTTCCAATATTGTCTTTTTCGCCATCCTTTTCTTTCAATTTCTGGTCAATCCCATCCAGGGAAAAGCTCAAGCCCTTGTATTTATCCTCATATAGTATCAACTCCATCTTTTTCAGATCATCCTTCAGTTCTTTGAACCTCTTTGCTTTGTGAGCCTGCCTTTTCAGAGAGTTAACCTGTCTTTGAACCTCAGCTATGACATCTTTGATTCTCAGGATATCATTTTCCGTGGCAAGAAGTTTTCTCTGGGTCTCTTTTCTTTTTTTCTTGTATTTTGAGATTCCAGCTGCTTCCTCGAATAGAAATCTCCTCTCCTCCGCATTGGGGGATAAAAGGGAATCGATCATCTCCTGTTGAATCATGGAATAGGAATGTGCACCTGCACCGGTGTCCAGGAAAAGATCAACGATGTCCTTTAATCTGCAGGGAACCTTATTTAAATAGAACTCCGATTCATTCGATCGAAAATATCTCCTGGTTATCTCAACCTCACTGTATTCCACTGGTAAAATCCGGGATTGGTTCTGGATGGTCAGGGAGACCTCCGCCATCCCCAGGGGTTTAAGCTCTTTGGTCCCGTTGAATATGACCTCTTCCATTCTCTCCCCGCGCAGAACCGAGGTTTTTTGCTCCCCCAGAACCCATCTGATAGCATCCAGGATGTTAGTCTTTCCGCATCCGTTGGGTCCCACTATAGCCGTCATACCGCTATCCAAGATTATCTCGGTTTTGAAAGGAAAGGATTTAAATCCTAAAAGGGAAATTTTCGATAAATACAAACCTACCTCATCTCTTCTTTGAAGTTATTGAATTTTATCAGCGTCTCAGTAAAAGATTCATATAATTCGTCCAGATATCTTTCATCCTCAGACAAAGAGATCTCGAAATTATAAAATGGCAATCCCGCCTTGTTTTTTACCCCTATTCTCAGTGGCGAACCGGAGAGAAACGATAGATAGGAATTCAAAAAGTTTTTCTCCAGATCCAGATCTATGGTAATATCAAACCTGAGATTTTTCAGCCTCTGGATAAATTCTTTGTTTGGCAAGGAAAACCAATTCAGATCTGATTTTTTCAAAATTATCATTCTGTAATTTTTCAGATGGGACGAGAATCCCTCCTGCTGAAAAGGCAGAAATAAAAATTTTTCTGAATCGGAAACAAAAGCACTTAAAGAGCCCAGATGGTTCAAAGCTTTGGGAAACGACTCTGCTTTGGTTGGAAGAAGAATCAAAACCCTTTTTGCTTTATTTAAAACCTCACAAAACGAAAGCACTTTCGGATTGAAAAAAAGCCTCGTTTTCAAAACCACAAGATTTTTCACCAGGATATTAAATAAAAGCTTATTCCTCAACTCTATCCTCTTTTTGTTCCGGTTCGGCTTTTGGAATATAAGTGCTGTCCAAAAACGACTTGTAGTTTTTTGTGTTCAACTCCAGTCTCTTGGAACTTTCATTTAAATGAAATGGCTTTAAAATCTGTCCGTTTACAAATCCCCTTAAAACCTCCGGTCTACCCATCTGGATTACAAAATCGTTTTTTGCAGGAAAATCCATAGCTGTATTTTTGCCAATAATGCCTTTAAATAAATTCACACCATCCCCCACCACAGTAAGCCAGCTGTTTTCAAAGGCTTCCAGCCTTAAAAGCATTCCATCCTCCGTCTCGGGAAAAAAGGGGGGAACCACGGGCGTAATCTCTTCCTCAACAGGAAAAGGACCGTAAACCTCTGGATTTATCTCAGATTCGAAAGTAAACTCCTCCAATTCAGCGAATTTGAGAAAAAATCCAACTATTACAAAACCCAAGACCAGTCCTAAAAAGAGGTGGAGCAAACTTCCACCAGCTTTAGGAGGCTCAACCTCATAGATATCCTGTTTTTCTTTGATCCCCTCCCCTTTATCGATAAATTTCCCTTTGATCTTCTCGAAATCGACTCCTAAGAATTCAGCATAGGATTTAAGAAAGACCCTCTGATGAGCCTTGGTGGGCAACAGGTCTAACCTGTCATTCTCCATAGCCTTAATATATTCAGGCTTTATTTTCAGCTCATCCGCTATCTTGGATATCCTGAAACCCTTTAATCTCCTCTGAGATCTCAGATATATTCCTATGCTTTTCATTTCTTAACCTGAATTGAATTCTACCAAAAGCCTCTTTAAGCTCTTCACTGGAAGCCCAATAACGTTATCCAACTCACCCTGAATACCCTCCACCAGAAAACCACCCATCCCTTGAATCCCGTAAGCTCCGGCTTTATCCATGGGTTCTCCAGTAGCTATGTAATTTAAAATCTCCTCTTTTTTTAACTGGTTGAATTTCACCCTGGTGCAGTCGTAATCCGATCTGTTTTTCCCGGTCTCTTTATGGATCAAGGTTATTCCGGTGTAAACCTGGTGAGTCTTACCGCTTAATCTATTGAGAATAAGAAAAGCTTCGTCTTTGTCTTTTGGCTTTCCCAATATCTTACCCTCAAGAACCACGATGGTATCCGCTCCCAGGATCAAACCACCTTTAACCTTATCCAGAACCGATTCAGCCTTTTCTTTTGAAAGTCTGAGCACGTGGGATACAGGATCCGAAGATATATCCTTCACCTCGACGTGCCTGGGGATCAAAACCTCGAACTCAAACCCCTCCCTTCTCAATATCTGTTTTCTCCTCGGGGAACTCGAAGCTAAAATCAGCTTAACATCTTTTAAAATCTGAAACCTTTTTGAACTCTTAAGCTTCTCAGTGTTCATATTGATTAATTAAACATAGTTTCTTTAAAAGATTCATCTGCTCTCGAGAATGAATGTGACCGGACCCCAGTTAAAAATTTTAACTAACATCTTAGCACCAAAAATCCCCTCCTTTACCCTCAATCCTTTTTCTTTTAAAAGCTGGACAAATTTCAAATAAAGCCTTTCCGCTTCCCTGGGTTCCAAAGCCCCGGTAAAGCTTGGCCTTCTGCCCTTGGATGCATCACCGTAGAGGGTGAACTGGGAGATAACCAGGATTTCAGCTTTCATATCCAGAGCGGAAAGGTTCATCTTGCCCTGGTTATCCTCGAAGATTCTCAAGTTAACAACTTTATCTGCTAAATAGGAACAGTCCTTTTCAGTATCACCGTTTTTTGCTCCAACAAGGAGTGTCAATCCCTTTCCTATCTCACCCACCTTCCTCTGGTCTACCTCAACCGATGCTTCCTTAACCCTTTGCAAAACTACTTTCAAGACTATCTCCTGAGGCTTTTTGAAATAAATAATACAACATTTTGTTATTGTCAACCTAAAAAAACAATATATTGTAGCATTATCAATTTTTTTGAAACCTTTTATTCCTTTTATCCATATATTTTAAAAGGAAATGAGATAAAAAGCAAACGAATTTTTGTTTGCACAGGACTTTAAACAAAGGATTCAACATGACTAAGCAGGTGATAACAACTTATATTTTCTTTCTTCTTTTAACCTTTTGGGTTGTATCCGATATTTTTCCTGCCACAGGAAGAATCTACGGCAGGATCTATACCGAGGACGGGGAGGTCTACCAGGGTAGAATAACATGGGATAAAAACGAAGGAATATGGGAGGACATACTCGATTGCACTAAAAGCTATCGTACTCCCCACTCCGAAGGGCGGGATAAAGAAGAGGATATCGTGATATTTGGAATCCGGATAAGCTGGAGCAAAAGTGGGGAATACTCCAGCGCCTCCATGGGGATCAAGTTCGGGCACATTCAATCCATAAGACCTCGCTCCAGCAACAAGGCAACCATATATCTTAAATCCGGTGATAACATCAAGGTCAAAGGTTACAGTACCGATATCGGGAGCTCGGTCAGGGAGATCGTGGTATTGGATCCAGATTATGGGACAGTCAAATTGGATTGGGAGGATCTGGATAAGGTGGTTTTCGAAAATGAACCGGAAGATCTGCCCCAGGATGATAAAAAAAGACTCTACGGAAGGCTTACCACCAGAGACGGCGAAGAGTTCGTGGGGTTCATCACCTGGGATCAGGATGAGATTTTCTCCACCGATATCCTGGACGGAGAAGAGGACCGAAGAGACTGGGAGATACCTTTCGGAAATATAAAAAAGATCGAGCGCCACTCCCGTAGCTCAGCCTTGGTTTATTTAAAGAATGGAGTTAAACTCAACTTAAGTGGAACCAACGACGTTAACTCCTCCAACCGGGGGATTTTGGTTGAGGATCCAAATTTCGGAAGGGTTGAGGTAAAGTGGGGAGATTTTGACGAGCTGGAATTTTTAGATGTGGGAGAAAGATATATTAAAAATTACGATGAATACGATGGGGGAAAACGCCTTTACGGAACAGTCTATACCGAGGACAGAGATTCTTATACCGGCTTCATAACCTGGGACGATGACGAGGAATATACCTGGGAGATGCTCAACGGTGATTACCAGGACCTGGAAGTTATGTTGGAATTCGGTCAGATAAAATCGATCAAAAAGCGTTCCTTCTGGGGAGCGGAGGTAACCTTAAAAAACGGAAAGACCTTTACTCTGGAAGACTCCAACGATGTCAATGATGAAAACAAGGGAATCTTCATATCGGAGAACGGAAGGGAATATACTGTCGAGTGGGAGGATTTCGAAAAAGTGGAGTTTTTTGAAAAATAAAATCCTCACTTCTTGGAGGGCAAGGCAAAAAGCCTTGCCTTTTATTTAAAATACGGGATTGTTGTTCAACCCCATTTTGTCATTCTGAGTCCCGCTAACAACGGGAGGAAGAATCTCATTTTTACTGCAAAATAATAGACCCTTCACTTCATTTCCCGGCCTGACCGCCGGGGACAGGGAGGGTGATATTTGTAGACTTAGGCAAAAGCCCCATACTTGGTTCAAAAATCCAGGTAAGTTTCGATAGCTACAAGCGAAGTACCAACAACAGGAAATATTGAATTTACATTATCTTCATTTCACTTCCTTAGGTAGAGAATCAGATCCAAGGTTTTCAAGCATAAACTTAGCATCATCAGCTAAATCGCAATCCGGGTAGTAATCCATAACCTTCTGATAAGCCTCCTTTGCCTTATCGTAATCTTGCAATTGTTCTGAATATACGAAACCGGTTAAAAACAAAGCTTTGTACTTATTGGAGCTTTCCGGGAAAAAATCAATTGTTTGTTGATAAAGGTCAATTGCCAGCTCAGGCTTTCCGCTGTTCTGGCTCTCCTGAGCAAAATCGTAAAACTCCTTTTCCAGATCATAGTCAGGATTTTCTTTTAAGATTTTCTTAAAAACTTCTTTTGCTTTTTCATCCTTAGAATTATCTAAATAGATAATCCCCATCAAAAAAAGCGCTTTGGGAACACCGGGAGTTTGTGGATAGAGTTTGACAATCTCCCGATAAGCTTTCAGTGCAGCCTGATGTTCCCCCACAGCCAAAAGAGAATCAGCCTCGGTAAAAAGTTGTTTCTCGGTCTTCTTCTTGGTACAACTGTTAATCGATATTGAAAAGCTCAAAAGTATAAGCACAATCTTGATATATGTATTTACCTTCATATCCGTCTCCTTTTGTTTTTTCCTAATTTTCCCCAAATTTCAGTTTATGAATATAATATAAAAAGATTTCTCGTCAACTGATTTTTATAAAAAGATTTAATTGAGTAAAAATTTTATTCCTTACCCTGAATTTAAAAGGAAGGACCAAATCGCAGTTTTTAGTCAATTAAATTAAACAGGGGTAGGACGTTTTCCATCCTACCCCTTTGATTTATAATTGCCTACGACATCTTTTATAAAATCCAAAAAGGGGCCAAAATGATTGTAAAAATCATCTGTTGATCCCAAGAATAAACTTCACATCCCTAACAAGGGGCCTCATTGTTTAAAACTCAAGGCTCATAGAATCCACATCCATGAGGTTGTGGACCGCCTGTTAACTTGAATTTAGCTAAATATATCACATCCGAAAGATCAATCACATAATCACCATTAGCATTGGCTCGCCAGATTGGATCTGGAGGTGAATCTCCACCTTCGAGATAGTAATTCGCCAAATAGATAACGTCAGATAAGTCTATATAACCATCCACATTCACGTCACCGCATAAGGTAAAGGGACAGTGCATTTCTCCTGCTCTGGAGTTTGCCGCAGCCAGACTGTCTATTACAACCTTGCCATCGCATTCGAATGAAAAAAGCTCGACCGTGCCAGGAGGAACGGGCATCTCGCCGGGGAACAAAGACCAGAGCAGGACTCTGAGCTGTCCGGACTCCTGGTGCCAGTCGAAGGCCATATCAGAGTGGTTAACCAAATTAGAGATATCAGAGGTTGAGCTGAAGACCAATACTATCCCCCCGATGGTATCCGGGGAAGTAGAAGAAACAATGATCTGGTTTCCATTCGTGGCAGTATCCACATAAACCGTATCATCCGATGGGGATACGGTATCCCAGGGCAATGCTTCATTTTTTACAACCTCTGCAATGAAAACAAAATCCGAGAGGGTCAAAGGGATGTTGTCGAAATTGACATCACTCGCTTGAATTGAGATCCCGTACCAATAATTGTCGATTCCAATTTGATCGTAGGTGCAAAGATGACCGCTTAGAAAACACGGTCTAAAACAAATCACATCAGAAATCTCAAATGCATATTCATTTAGGTTAACGTCTCCTCGCCAGTAGAAAGTATCTGCTTGCGTAAGAGGATCCGTATGAGAGATGGTGAATGAGATTAAGAGGATTAAAAGAAAAAAGGATATAAAAATCCCCCCATAAAACTTAGTAGTCAGATTAAACATCTCTGACTCCTTTCTTTTTGTTAGGTTAAAGATACTAAAAAAATCCTAACAAAAAATTGGGGGTGCCTATCTCCTTTCTTAAATATTTCTTTATTAAATATAACAATTTATAATGTTTTGTCAAGTTAAATTTTAGGGTTTATATGAATTATTTCAAAGTAAAACTGTATCTTTTTTCTTAGCTGCCTTTTTATAGGGAGCTTAAATTTCCGAATTAGTTCAAAATTTCAAAGCTCAAAGAAATAATCTCCTCATGTAGAAATTCCTAACTTTATCATGATCATAGGACAGCCTAAAGCCAGATGGGCGAGAGAAATGAAATAAAGTTTAAAACAGAAATACTATAAGTATAAAACATCGATAATGAGGAAATTAAAAATACCGGACTTGGGATTTAAACCCTTTTAGACACTGTTTCTAAATTATATATGGATGGCTATTGCAAAGAGAAACGAAAACTTAATCTTTTTGCGGTAGCCCATAAAGACCCAAGAAACACAATCCGAATTGAAACAAATTGAAACACGGGGGTATTTACCCCCTAATCCTTAAGTTTGATTATGAATCAGCCTGTGAGAAATCACGCCAAGATTTCCATCTAAATATTACTTCATTCAATCTAGAAGAACAGATATAGTAGTTACCCTTAACAGCTTATCAATGAATCAACTAACCCCCAATTGTACCTACCATGCTGCTTACTTTGTTTCTTTTGTGTTAATACAGTTAATTGAGAGTTGTAGAGAATTACAACATTCACTTTCCTCAATATTATAGTAAACAACTATTTTTAGGTTTAAAATCTTATTCAACGTTTTTGTAACTTGAGGGAGAAACCCTTTCCCTGAGTGCGGTAAAAGCATCTAACACGGAATTTGGGAACTCCCAGAACTGTCAGTACTGTTAGCTCCATCCCTTATTTTATGCTTGACAACAGTTTATTTTTTAGTAAAATGTCAATAGGAGGTATTTCGTATTAAAATGATAGGTAAAAGCATATCTCATTACAAAATCCTGGAAAAACTTGGCGAAGGTGGAATGGGTGTAGTCTACAAAGCTTACGACACTAAACTGAAACGCACCGTGGCCCTGAAATTTCTAACCCCACAAGCTCTGGGAACCGAAGAGGAAAGAATCCGATTTATCCATGAAGCGCAATCTGCTGCAGCATTGGATCATCCTAATATCTGTACCATCTACGAAGTTGATGAAGCTTCAGGAGAAACCTTCATTTCGATGGCCTGCGTTGAAGGTCAAAGTGTCAAAGACAGAATTGCATCAGGTCCTCTGAAGATGGATGATGCTCTGAACATTGCTATTCAGATTGTGGGGGGTCTGCAGGCGGCTCATGAACAAGGGGTAGTGCATAGGGATGTTAAGAGTGAAAACATCATGGTGACCTCCAAGGGACAAGCTAAAATTATGGATTTTGGCTTAGCAAAATTATCTGGTCGAACCACAATCACCAAAACAGACACGACCATGGGTACAGTAGCCTATATGTCGCCGGAGCAAGCACGTGGAGAAGCAGTAGATCCTCGCACAGATATCTGGTCTTTGGGTGTTATCCTGTATGAGATGCTCACCGGGCAGTTACCCTTCAAGAGTGAATATGAACAGGCGATAATTTATTCCATTTTAAATGAAGACCCTAAACCGATTGTTGAATTGAATAAAGAGATACCGGAAAGTCTGAATGCGATTGTAAATAAAGCTTTGGAAAAGAACCCAGCTAAGAGGTATCAAAGCACAGATGAGCTATTTGCCGATTTGCAGGTAGTGGAGGATGAACTTGTAATAACTAAGAAACCGAGAATTAAAAGAAAAAAAACAATAAAAACAAGGGTAGTAATCATATCCCTAGCTCTGTTATTAACAGTAATTTTGATGGTGTTGACTATACGTCAGCGGGAGGTGCAAATTCCCAGAAAGATTCCTATTGGCGTGATGTTTTTTGACAATCAGACCGGTGACGATAGATATGACTACCTGCGTAAGGTTTTGGCAGATATGTTAATTACCGACCTCAATCAGTCCAGATATCTGCAAGCCATGACCTTCCAGCGAATGTTTGATCTCTTAAAATCACTTGGTTTTGAAGATATGGAAATCATTGATGCTTCCGTAGGATTTGATTTGTGCAAATTGGCGAGTATTCACGTCATGATATTGGGAAGCATCATGAAAAGCGGTAATACGTTCGTGCTTAATACCCAGGTGCTGGATGTTGATACAAAGAGGCTCTTAGCACCACCTTATAGAGTTACAGGAAAGGGAGAAGATAGTATCTTAGGGCATTTGGTGGACGATCTTACGGATAAGATAAAAAAAACAATGGAGATTTCCATAAGAGACATACAAAAAGAGAGGAAGGATATAGGGGAACTAACAACCACCTCTTTGGAAGCATACAAATATTATTTCACTGGATGGGAAGCAGCCTTCCAGATGCATAACCAAGAGGCAATCGACAACTTAGAGAAAGCAGTGGCTTTAGATACGACTTTTATAGATGCTTACAATGCTTTAGCACGTCAATATTATACTATTGGTGAAAAATCCAAGGCTTTAGAGACCATTGAGAAAGTAAAAAGATTTTCTGGAAGATTAGATGAGGAAAAATTAGTTGAAACTCTCGCACTGGAATCTTATTTCAAGCACGATTGGGATTTAGCGATCAAATTCTATCAAAGATTGATAAGCATAAATCCACAAAACATCGGTGCTCATGGCGATCTTGGAACGGTTTATTATCAGAAGAAAATGATGTTTGATGAGGGTATAGCTGAGTTGGAGAAGGTATTAAAGCTTGATCCTCAAGGAGTCACCCATTACAGCAGTTTCGCCTACAACCTCCTCGGCTGGGCTTATCTCCGCCAGGGGAAGTTGAAGAAAGCCCATGCCGCGTTCGAAAAATACGCTGCTCTATTGCCCAATCAGGCTTATCCCCTGGTTGTTTTAGGAGACTTCAACTTAATCGTCGGTAATTATGATCAGGGGATAACAAGTTTACAACGTGCCTTCAAAATAAAACCCGACCTTCCACTCACCTCAATGCTTCTTGGAGAAACTTATGTGGCAAAAGGTATGTATGACCAGGCACTGCGTTCTTACGAACAATATCTTACTTTATCTGCAGGTGAAGTCAAACAGGCAGAAGCGCGTTTTTATTTAGGCAGACTCTATTATTTAAAGGATGATTATTCAAAGGCTATTCAGCAATGTAAGCAATCCTTGGAACATGATCCGCAGATGATTGAAGCCCACTGGATCCAGGGGTTGATTTTTGTAAAAAAAGGAATGTTCGATCAAGCTGAATCTGAGATCTTAGCCATTGAAGAATTAATGGAAAAAACGAACGTAGAGGAGTCAAAATCATATTATTACCATCTCTTAGGTGAGGTATACCTTAGTAAACGCCTTTATCAGCAGTCATTGGAGTATTTCAACCAGGCAGCTAATATTAAGTCTTTAGACCGTATATTTTTTGTTAATGCATCGGGAGAGGCTTATTTTAAGATAGGAGAATTGAATAAAGCAATAGAAAATTTCGAGGCTGTGCTTGAATATAATCCAAATTACGCACAAGCTCATTATCTCCTTGGATTGGTTTACCAGAAAATGGATAAAAAAGAAAAGGCAAGAAACCATTTTCAAAAATTTTTGGAAATCTGGAAAGATGCAGATGAAAATCTGCCCGAGTTGATTGAAACTAAGAAGCGACTGGAAGAACTATAAAAGACCATTAATCCGGTTCCTGCTTAGAGGGGGATTGCAAAAAGAGTGAGAAAAAAGGAGGTGAGATTAATGCCAAAATTAACACCGGAAGATTGGAGGAAGCTAAGGGATGAGTACCATGTAGCCTTCACCACATGGCCTAAAGATGTCTTCGAATCTTTGTTGGTTAAGGTATGTATGCCTAAAATTAGCTCAGGGAGTTCTTCATCAAGCCAGGGAGAAATCGATGAGACCGATGCCTTAATGATGCGTCAGGCACATGCAGAGCCACCCATCGTTCCTTAACCAAAACTTAGACGAAAGGAGATCGACCCATTGGGATATTTCAGGTACGAAATAAAAATCGGAGAGGGTACATTGCGATCCCTCTTAGCAGGAAGCGGATTTTTCGAACCTTAGGTTTGTCATTGTTGTATTAACTCAACTAAAGGGAGCAGATTGACTTGTGCATCTGTTTCCTATTGATTAGGGAACCAATGTATTGGCAAGAATCTCTCCTGTTTTTGAAGGCTCACAAAAACAAATCAAATGAGATAAAATATAAATAATTGTTAAACTTGGGAGTTAAGTTGTTGAAAACGAGGAAACTAAAAATGCCGAAGGCGGGATTCGAACCCACATGCCCTTTCGGACACTGCGCCCTGAACGCAGCGCGTCTACCAGTTCCACCACTTCGGCATCTTATTTAATATAATACGAAAAGTTATATATCCGCAACTATTTTTTAAAAATATTCAGGCAATGCTTTTAAATCCGATCATTCTTCTGGAGAAATAAAATATCTACACAAATATTCGACCACTGGATAAATCTCTTAATCCCTCTTAGTTAGCCATATACCATCTATTCTTCAAAATCCCCCATCTTTACTTTTTTAAACTTACCTCTTAAAGCATCCTCCATTATCGAAAGATGCTTTCTGTATCTTTGGTTTTCCGGGGAAAGCTCTAAAGCTTTTTGCATCTGCTCTTTTGCCTTTTTAAACATTCCCTTCTTGAAATATACCCAGGCAAAAGTATTATGAATCATCTCCGGGTGGGAGAATTCAAATTCAAAAGCTTTATGGCAAAGTTTTACTGCCAGATCCAAATTTACCTCTCTCTGGGCGTATTTCCAGGCTATCTTGACATAGAGTTGAACCACCGAGTTTATCTGGGGTGATGTCAAAGGTTCTTTTTCTATCTGCTCTAATTTTTGAATTGTCTTCAAATATTCACCCAGCTGATAATAACAACTGGCACAGTATATAAAGGCACAAGTTACCTCATACTTCTCTTTGTATTCTGGTTTAAGCTCAAGTGTTTTATTCCTGGGTGGTTCAGGTGAAGTTTTCAACAACTCAGAACCTTTCTGGCAGACGAACTCAAACTGCTCGATTGCCAGATCCCATCTTTTTTCCAAAAAATATATCTTGCCAAGCATGTCGTGGTTGAAAATCGTTCCACGGTATTTGGTGGCTAACCTGTATTCCCTTTCCGCCATGGTCAATTCATTCAATCTGAAGTAGAGTTGGCCTTTCCATTCGTGGACGTTGGTAAAATGGGGAGATAATTTTTCTAACCTTTCAAACCAGCTTTTGGCTTCTTCAAACCTCTCCTGCTCAAGGTTAAGGCAGCCTAAAAGGTAAACCGCCACCTCACAAAAAGGATTTTTATCCCACGATTTTTCAAGCTCAGAGATCGCTTCAGCTTTCTTTCCTTTTCTCAAGAGGCTCTCACCTTTCGACAGATGGACATTGGCTTGATACATTCTTATATGCCAAAAGGCAATTAGAAAAATCGCCAATATAGCCATTGCATAAATCACAGGATGCAAAAGGGTGATCTTCTTTTGTTTTGTGGGAGTTTTCTTTGATTTCTGTTCATTGGAGATCATACTCAAAGTGAAGCTAATTAAAAACCAAAAGATAAAGGCTGAACCCGTCCATCTCAATCCCAAGTTAAAAAGAGAACCCACCAGGACTGCGGTTACTCCGGATATCAAACCGGAAACGATAAGGCGTTGTTCTTTTTTATTTTTTATATATCTGAATGCATAACCGAAAAAGCCAGATAAAAACCACAGAAAAATTACCAATCCTAAAATCCCCATCTCCGCTAAAATCTCAAGATATTCGTTATGAGCATTCAGAATGTTTTCGATGGGCACCTCCAGATTGAAATCAGGATATTTGAATCTTGAAAACTCAACAGGAAAAGTCCCCAATCCGGTTCCTAAAATGGGTGCGGATTTAATCAAATCAAAAGTCACTTCCCAGAGGTGTATTCTGATGGACACACTTCCGGAAAAACTAATCATTTGAGATATTCTTCCAGCTATGATATCCCAGTTGATTATTATGATTGACAACACGATCAAAAAAATTATCCCCAGCGTAAGTAAGGCTTTCCAATTCAGTTTAAATGTCTTAACCCACCTGAGCAAAAAGAACAAAAATACCAAAGACCCGACAAAACCGATCCAACTGCTCCTTGTACCGGTGAAGATCAAGCATACCAAAGCTAATCCCAAGGTAGCTCCAGCCATAATTCCTGTCCAGTTGAGCTTTTTTAAGATGAGAACAAACAGAAGTGGAATAACAGCCACTAAATGTGTGGCCAACAGATTGGGATTTCCATAAAAAGACGATATCCTGAATCCAGATGCTGGAACCCAGTTAAAAAGATAAAATCCCACTCGCTGAAGAATTCCGTAAACACAAACAGCCAGGGTCACGAAGATCAAAGCATTTATTACAACCTTCCTCCTTTTGGAATCTCTTACCGTCTCCAGAACCAAAACGTAAAGGCAAAAATATGACAGAAATTTTAAAAGCTCCTCTAACACAGCATGGTGATAAGGAGTGCGGAAAAACGATAGAAATCCAAGCAACAAAAACAAAAACAGAGGTACTTTCAGGGGTATAGAGACAAAGGACTCTTTTCTTAAAAGCTTCCCTGCCACCAGTAATATAAAAAGGGCGAAAACAACCGTCTGAAAAAACACTGTCTTTATCAAAAAAACGGTGCACTGGGTATAAGGGGAAAAGATGATGGGAACTCCAAAAAGAAGTATCAAAAGTCCAATGAACAATGCCTTATCAGTTGTTAAATCAAAAATTCTTTTAAAAATCGAAGGTTTACTCATAATCCCGATTGAATAACATATATTTTTTACCCCAATCACAAAACCTGAGCTTTTCTAATACATCTCAATGAGTGAATCCCGTAACAGAAATAATCTATTGATTCTTTTATTCTTTAGCAAGCTGGATTTCAATATTCGATTTGATCTTAAATAGAATATTACATTGCAAATTACAGTGACATTTACCTGCCAGCTAAAGCCAATGCTATTTTTCTTTCAGGATGATCGGCTCTTTTCAGCCTTTTACTCCCTCTTTTTCGTATATTAACGATATGAAAAATCCATTTCTCTTTTTTGCCATTTTTCTTTTCTGCGCTCTGGTATTGGTAATTTTCTTAAAAACCGAAAACCAGTTTTTCCCCTTTGATCCCTCGTTCTCCGAAAGAGGAAAAGAAATCGCTTTAGCAAAGGACTTTCTGGAGAAGGGAAATCCCGATTCTGTGATCACCTTACTTTCCTCTGCTTTAAAAAAAAATCCTGGTGATTTTTTAATCCACTTCTTTTTGGCTTCAGCCTACTTTAAAAAAAATGAACTCTCGCTGGCTGAGTATCAGTGCGAAAAAGCATCTAAGTTAAATCCGGAAAGCCAAAAGGTAAAAGAACTTCTATGCGATGTCAGATTCGAGAAAGCAAAGGAGAAATGGCAAAAAGACGAAAAGAGAAAAGCGCTTTTTGACTTTCTTTTCGTTTTGAAAAACTCGGATAAAAAAGAAACAACAGAAAAGATAGCTGACTTAACCGGTGGAAGATTTAAAATCGAAAGAAAAACCAATGATCTGGTTGCGGACTTCGCTCCAAGATTCTCACCGGATGGGAAAAAAGTTGCTTTTCACTCCGACACCTCATTTCTCTTGGAGGATTATGGTTTAAAAAAAAGATTGGTTAAGAAAAGCAAGATATTTGTTATGGACACTCAGGGAAAAGAAAAAATGTGTTTAACTTCAAAGGACTCCTCAGAGAAGTTCCCCTCTTTCTCAAAAGATGGAAAAAAAATCGCTTATGAAAAAGAAAACATAACTCCCAGAACAGATAGCTTGGTTTTCAACTACGACCGGGACATATTTGTGAAAGATTTGCATAGTGGAGAAGAAGAGAGATTGACCCGAAACGATGTCTACGATGCTTTAGCTTCCTTCTCACCGGATAACAGAAAGATTCTTTTCGTCTCGGATCAATACGGGGGAATATGCGTTATGGATTTGGATACCAAGAAAGTCAAAAGCCTGTACCAGTGCGAGGAAAAACTGTTGCCAAAAACAAGTCCGCCTCTTCCGTTTTACCCCTCCTTTTCCTTCGATGGGGAAAAAATACTTTTCGATGCTGGATTTGCCCAAAGAAAAATATATCTGATGGACAAAGACGGCGAAAACTTAAAGTGTCTTTCCGGTCTGGAAAATGAAGATTTTTTCCCTTCCTTTTCCCCGGATGACGAAAGGTTAGCATTTATCTCCAATCGGGATGAAGCCGATGAGCTCTACCTGATGGACTCCGACGGAACGCAAGAGAGAAGACTCACCTTCGATGGAATGGATAAAAAATATCCCTGTTTTTCTCCTGACGGGAAAACCATTGCCTATGTGGCAAAACCGGTAGAACAAAAAGATCATTACTTCGAGATATACTTTTTAAATCTAGAACAGGTTATCTCAAAAAATGAGCTGATTAAAAGAATTGAAAAATTGCTGGAGATGTTTTCGTGAGAGCAGATAAAATTAAGCTGAAAAAAGAAATCGAGGACTGCCGCAAGGCTCTTCTGGATGTGATGATAGTCACCGGTGCCTATCATGATGGAAAAGATATAATGATCGTGGGAAAGCCTTTCGATTTCGATCCTTACTGGAAAGATACTGCATCTCAAAGACTTTTATCCCTGGGATTTAAAACCTCATTTGAACCCAACAACGGACAGGTAATACTGGAGCTGCAAAACGTAAAAGATACCAGAACAAAAATACCCTGGTTCAACATTTTTTTGTTCATGCTTACTCTCCTTTCCACCTTTTCGGTTGGGGCAGTTCTTTTTGAGAACAAAAACATAATCTCAGATCCTCTTCTGATTCGATATGGTGCTTCCTTCGCAGTCCCTCTGATGTTGATTTTACTATTTCACGAGTTCGGTCATTATTTCTTCTCCCAGAGGAGCAAAATAAAAACCAGCCTCCCCTATTTCATTCCCGGACCTACTATTCTGGGAACGTTCGGAGCGGTAATAAAATCAAAGTCCCCCTTTAAATCTAGAAAAAACCTTCTGGACGTGGGCGCATCCGGTCCCATAGCTGGATTTATCATATCCATCTTTGTGGTGATAATTGGCCTTTTAACCTCGGAGGTAGTGGCTGAGGTCTCGGAGAACAGCTTTATCCTGGGCGATTCGTTGATCTTTCTATTTCTGTCCAAGCTGTTTCTAAACGTGCCTGAGGGATATCAGGTGGTTTTGAGCCCTACCGCTTTTGCAGGTTGGGCAGGCCTTTTCGTCACTATGCTTAACCTTCTGCCTATAGGCCAGCTGGATGGGGGTCATATCACCTATGCCCTTTTGGGCAAAAATCAAAGAAAGGTTTCAAGGTATGTTGTTTTGGCTTTGATACCTTTAGGTTATTTCTGGATGGGCTGGCTTCTGTGGGCAGGATTGGGGCTCTTTGTCTTAAACTTAGCACATCCACCCACTTTAAACGATTCCATTCCTCTGGATAACAAAAGAAAAATTACAGGCTGGCTCGCCCTGGGTATATTTATCCTCTGCTTCACCCCGATTCCGATAAAATAAGGCTATATACTCATATTTTGCTTGACAATACTTCACATAATGATTATATTTGTTTATCATAAACGCTTCGACAGACTTGGATTCGAGTTGAACTGTTGTAGGTAAAACTAAAAATGTAAAGGATTTTAAAGAAAGCCACTTCCCAATAGAAGCATTGGTTTTTGAATCCTCACTCTCGGGTCAAGGAAAGACCTCCTCTTAATCAGTGGCGTCAGGAAAAAACTCCTGACGCTACTTTATTTTATTTAACATTGTCTCAATGGTTTTCCTCACCAATGTTGCCTTATGGTTAGTGAGGGCAAGCTGGGCTACCCATAAGATCTGACTGGATGTTATGGCGGGGTACCCCTACCCCGCCACCACGCTGGTCAAGGGTGGGGCACCCTTGACCAACTTGAATGATAGCTCCCGAAGAATTTTACTGCATAAGGATTGATTCCCCCGCCAAGGGCAGGATCGCAATGATATCCTGAGAGAGTCTTTGTTTCGCCAGGTTTAAGTCAATCTGGGCTAAGGTAGTGCGATATTAGAATGTAGAGGAGGTCTTTAGACCTCCATTTTTGTGGAAGGCTGAAGTCTCTTGACCTTGACGGCCTTCCACTACATCTTCAAGTTAACGTTTATGGGAAACTACGTGTACCCCCAATTCTTGCTTATGTTGGGATATTTTGTGTCAAGATTGTGGTTACAACTTGACCCTTTTGGCTTCCTTAATCACTCCGTAGGCATTCTCATCCAGGTGAGTAATTATCTTGAGATATTTATACCGGTCCTCTAAGCTCCCCTCGGCTGCCTGTTTGTCGATCGATGCCAAAAGAACCCTCCCGAAGATGATAATCTGCTCCCCGTATTTTTTGGTCCAGTCCAGAGCGCATTCCAGATGAGCTTTACACTCGGCAATGCGGGGGGATGAGATCTTTTTGGACTTCATCTGGGTCAGCCCGATTTTTTTGATCTCGTCTTTGTGGTTACCCTTGATCTCAGCCGCTTTCCAGATTTTCTTGGCCAATTCCGCTCCGGGGATGTTGACCACGAACTCGCCGGTGGAAAGGATGTTCCTTGCAGTATCGTGATTCATGTTGCATCCGAATCCCACTATCGCTGGTTTGGAAGCGAAAATCGATATCCAGGACTTTGGCGCAACATTGGGAACCTTATCCCGGTTCACCGTGGTCACTAAAACCAACTGCCCCACCAGGGGGAAATGAATGTCTTCACCCACTATGGGGAAGGTTCCGATGTTGTTGTTCAGCCCTGTAATTTCGTAATCGAGTTTTTCGATCTCCTTTTTCATATCCTGTCCCTCCGATTCTCTTTTAAATTCAAATATTTATAATCCTTACAAAGGTGTAACTTCTTAAAAGAAAAATCCTGTGGAAAACTAAATTGTAGTAAAATTGTTTCCCTTTAGACTTTCAATATATTCTTTAATTTTTTTATGTCAACAGAAAATTTATCTAATATACGAAATATATTTTTAAAATGTCTTAAAACGATACACTTTTTTGCTTCTTTCGGGTTAAAACTTTAGATTTTTTAATCTTTTCTCTTATCACCAACCTCCTTTTATCGAAAACATGGGATTCCCAGGCATTTAGAAATGCCTCAGCCACAAATGGATCGAACTGAGTTCCCGAGCATCTTTTTATCTCATCTACCGCTATTTTCAGACCTCTTCTCTTCCGGTAGGGACGTTCCGAGGTGATGGCATCGAAGCTGTCGATCACTGCCATGAGCCTTCCCTCCATGGGTATATCCTCTCCCCCCAAACCCTTAGGATACCCTTTTCCGTCGTATCTCTCGTGATGGTAGAGAATATAGGGTAAGGCTGGTTTCAAAAAGGAGATTCCCTCCAGAATCTTTGCACCCTGTACGGTGTGCATCTTCATAATGTCGAATTCCTTCGAGGTCAAAGGGGCTGGTTTGTTCAGGATTTGGTCCGGTACCCCGATCTTGCCGATGTCGTGGAGAATGCTTCCCATTCTGACCTCGATTATCTTCTCCTCCCCCCAACTGAGCTGTTTGGCCAAAGATTCAGCCAAATACCAGACCCTTTCGGTGTGCCCCCGGGTATAGACATCCCTGGCCTCAACTGCGTTAGCCAGAGCGCTCAAAGTATCCAGATACCCTTCCCTGATGTCCTGGTAAAGCTTTGAGTTCTCAATTGCGGTGGCTGCCTTTGAAGCAAGAATGGAGAGCGAGTGGAGATCCCCGGGGCTGAAGGGGAACGGTTTGTTCTTCCTCAAAAGATTCAGCACTCCGATGATCCTGCCCCGGGCTAAAAGTGGATGGGAGATCATGGATTTGATCTTCTTGTTCCCGATAAGGACATCCACCTGTTCGGGATTGAAGATTTTTGGCTTTGCAGTTTTCAGAACCCAATTGGACAAAGGATCATCTCCGACCAGAAACCCGTTTTTAAAAAACACCGAGTCCATTCCCAAAGAAGCCTCTGGCCTCAATTTCTTTGTTTTGGGATCCCAGAGCAGAATGGATGCCATATCAGCATCCAGCTCTTTTACTGCGGTCTGAAGGATAAGACTCAAAAGCTCCCCCAAATCCACGGTGGAACCCATGGCTTCTGAGATCTTGAATAACGATACCGCTTCCTTAAGATGGATATTCTCCTGATACAACCTGAACTTCTCCAAGCCTCTTTCCACCGTGGCTTTTAAATTATCCATCGAAAATGGCTTTATCAGATAATCGTAGGCACCCGATTTCAACACCGAAACCGCGTTCTCTATGGTGGGCTGCCCGGTCATCAGTATAACCACCCCTTCCGGCCTGGTCTTTTTAGCTGTTTTTAAAACGTCCACGCCACTTAGCGGATGCATTACCAAATCGGTGATGATCAGATCAGGAGGGTTGGATTCTATGAGCTTAACTGCTTTTTTAGGGTTGGTTTCGGATTTAACCGAGTATTTTTCGCCCTCCAGCATGTCCTCGATCAGACTGCATATGTATTTCTCATCGTCTACCACCAGGATCTTTACCTTTTCTTCCATCTCCGTCCGCCTTTCTTGCTTTCGCATCCTGCTGGTTTTCAAAGAAGATTTTTCAAGTTAAGTTCACACTTTTTTATCGGAAGGGTCGGGTAAAAGTTCATTTACAGGACTGTATCTTTTTTGCACAGGTGCAAAGCGATGCAGTGTGAAGTTAAAACTTCATGTTAAATTAAAGTTTTACATTACACTATAAATCAAGCAGAAATCAAAGATTCCCATTAAGGTGGGGCTTGATATTTAATATACCTGTGGAGTGTTAGCCTTTCCTGGCTGGATAGACAGACTAACTTAGTCAGGCTAAGGTTGATCTAACTTGTATATTCATAGAGCAAACCCTTTCGGGTTTACAAGTCAAGCTGAAGCTTGACACTCCCGAATATATATTGTCTTTGCGAACGGAGCGAAGCAATCCCACGATATAGAGACATATCGCTTCGCTTTCAGGACTCACAATGACGGTACTTTGAGCTTTTCTTGATGAATAGGCAAAATGATTTACCGGTGGCTTATGGCTACCATGTTGTATCAGGTACTAGACCTGACACATCTGTCAGGAGTAGCTCCTGACAGAACAAGAAAAAGCACGAATGAAATCCGTGCCTACAACCTATCACCTACTACTTATAACCTACCACCTAAAACCCTAACTCCTCCCCTATCAAAACCACCGTAATCCTCTCCCTTTCCCTCTCCCCCTCTATCACCAGAAGTTGATTGCATATCCTGTGATAATCTGGAGGCCTGCATCTGCTGTAATCACAAAAACCTGTTTCTTTACAGGGAGTGTTAAAATCCAATCTTTTGGCATTCATCGGAGCAACTATGTTTCTTGTTCTATCAATTCCCTCTTTAACATCTTTAACTATCTTATTTACCCCGGAAACGATTATCACCTTTTTAGCATAGGTCAAACCCGCTATCTTACTACCCATTGCGCTGATGTTAACCAGCTCTCCATTTAAGGTAACAGCATTGGTCCCGCTCAAGAAAAAATCAGCTAAAGTTCCTTCTTTTCTTATTTTTGCACTCTCTTCTTTAGATAAATTAGGAAGATATTGATTATAAAGTTTAAAATCGCCTCTGGAAAGCTCGTCTAAAAGACCCAATTCTCTGATGGTAACCGAACCTGCCATGCCAACCGTTGATCCTTTGGGAATCATCGACAAAACTCTCTTTTTCGCCTCATCAGATGTCTCGCAGAAAATCGCATCGATGTTGTTTCTTTTCAAACTCTGAATGACTTGTTCAGCCATGGTCTTATAAAACCAAAATTTATTCTTATCCATAGTTACTCCTTAATCTCTAGATGTAAAAGGAACATCTACTAATAAATGAGTTGATGTTTTTTTTATCTACTCCCAAAAATCTACCAAGACTCTGATGCTCCAAACATAGACACAAATGGGACAGTATCTTCTTCGCAATCCCAGCCAAATTTCACATATCCACCTTCAGCAGGCAAGAATTCTACTTCGGAAAGAGGGAAGAAGCGTATAGCCTTGCCACGAGTAAGTTCGTAAGGAGGACAACATGTGTCACCCCACGGTATGTAATCACCATCTTCTCGTTGATACCACCATCTTTTTGGATTTTTCAAGAAACCATCTATCAACCCCACCCAGTGGATTTCACTTCTAGGGCCTGTTTCGACATATTTTCGCACCTGTTCGACCAGCTTGTTCCCGCCAACAAAATCATCTGGTAAAATGTAGCTACAATGCCTAGTATCTATCACGAAGAAGAAATCTTTTTTGTATTCAGGTACTGCATAAGAACTTCCAGTCAGTCTGAAGCGAGATATTAGCTCTCCTTGGTACTTACTCAATAAGAAACCGAATGCTATAGACCAACAAGACGTAATAATGACTTCCTTTTCTATTCCAGATTCTAATGATCCCATTGATCGCGGGTTGCCCTTATAATACCGATACTCGAAGTGAGGTAAATCAGGACATTCATGCACACCCTCGCTATCAACAAGAAACACCAACTCTCTGAACCAAATATTGTCTAATTCTCCTGGACCTTGATTTTTAAGCATAAAAGTTAGAGAATCACATCCTGATTTCAATGCCCCTCTAAATCTAAAGATACAACTTGGTTTCACGGTATATTCCAACTGCTTTTGAGTACTCCATTGCTGTATTTTTGTACCAACGTAAATGCTAATGGCTGATATTACAAGTAAAATTACTACTTGCCATTTACCAAAAACTATTCCCGATTTTTTATTCTCTTTTTCTTTTGGTAATCTACTACTTTTTCGTTTTCTTTTCCCCATTTATACTAATTTAAATTAAAGCTTTTTTTTGTAAAGGAAATAATATTATAATTCCAATTATAAATTCATCTCTATAAAATTTATATTCTTGTATCTTAAATCTTACATCTTGGCCCTTGCATCTTGCCCTTTGACCCTTTCTACATCCTCTCTGGCGCCTTTATCCCCAAAAGACTCAAACCCAGTTCAATCACCGTCTTTACACTTTTCACCAACAAAATCCTTGCATCGGTTGCGTTCTCATCATCGGTTATGATCCTTTGTTTCTGATAAAATCTGTTGAAAACCCCGGACAGATCCAAAAGATAGGAGCATAAAACCGCAGGCTCATAGGTCTCTGCTGACATTTTTATTTTTTTTGGAAAATCCTCAAGCTTTTTTATGATGGAATGCTCCTCCTCCAAGGAAAACAAACTGAAGTCAACCTTCCTTTTTACAGGTTTTTGGTATTTTCTCAAAAGGCTGCACAGCCTGGCATGAGTGTATTGAACATAGGGACCGGTCTGCCCCTCAAAATCCAAAACCTCATCCCAGTCAAAATTTATATCCTTCTGTCTTTTAGTCGACAGATCAGTAAATACAACAGCGCCAATGCCAACATCGAAAGCCACCTTATCCTTGTTCTCTAAATCCGGATTTTTCTTCTTAATTATATCCTTGGCTAATTCAACTGATTTGTTTAAAACATCCTCCAGAAAAATGACATCCCCTTTTCTGGTGGACATGATCTTCTTTTCAAACTTTATCCAGCCAAAATCGACGTGCACCAGATCCTTTGCCCAGGGATAGCCCATAAGCTCCAGCACCTTGAAAACCTGCTGAAAATGAAGCTTTTGAGCAGAGCCAACCACGTACAAGAGCTTATGAAATTTGTAAGTATTATACCTGTAGATAGCTGCGGTTATGTCCCTGGTGGCATAAAGGGTTGCCTCATCCTTTTTTCTCAAAAGGCAGACCGGAAGATTATATTTTTCTAAATCAACCACCAGAGCATCCTGGCTTATCTCAGCCAGACCCTTCTTTTGAATCTCCTCTATGGTATTATCCATGTATTTATTGTAAAAGCTTTCCCCGGTATAGCAGTCAAAGGATATCTCCAGCATACGATATACTTTTTCGAACTCCTTTAAGCTGTAGTCTTTAAATCTCTGCCAGATTCCCTCGGCCTCTTTTTCTCCCTGTTCCAGTTTTTTAAACCATGATCTTGCCTCCTCCTCCAGTTCAGGCTCTTTCTCTGCCTCCTGGTGAAATTTTACGTAAAGATCAAATAGAGTGATTATCGGATCAGAGGAAAGTTTTTTCTCATCCCCCCACCTTTTATATGCAACGATAAGCTTCCCGAACTGGGTTCCCCAGTCGCCTAAGTGATTTATACTTACACATCCGTAGCCCAGGTATTCGAATATCCTGTAAAGTGAGTTGCCCAAAACCGTGGTTCTCAGATGTCCGATCCCAAAAGGCTTGGCGATATTGGGTGAGGAGAAATCAATCACAATGGTCTTCCCTTTACCTGTTTCGTCCCTTCCGTAAGATTTATCTTTTTCGAAAATCTCTTTTAGAACGAACTCAGCTAATTTTCTGCTGTCCACCCTGAAATTTACATAAGGACCTATCGAATAAATCTCTTTAATCAGAGCTTTTGGTTTTAGTTTTTTCGACAGATCGGATGCTATTCTATCAGGCGGTTTTTTCAAGCTTTTCGCCAGAAGAAAACAGGGGAAGGCATAGTCACCTAATTTTTCCTCAGGGGGAATTTCGATTATCTTCTCGATTTCTTCTGTGGATAAATCAACTTCCTTTTTTAAAACCTCTTTGATCTCTTCAACGAATTTGTTCATAGAGATTCAATATATAAAAATCAAATTGAGTTTCAATGGAATCTTTTATATACATTTAGAATTCATAAACTCCTGAGAAAACCCGTTCAGCAGGACCTTCTACGAAAATGTGATTTTTCTCCTTATCCCAGGTTATCTTTAAATTTCCCCTTTCAAACGAAACCTCCGCCTCAGATTCGATTTTGCCAGCTAAGACGCAGGCGACCAAAGCCGCACAACCACCCGTGGCTGAGGATAAAGTCGCTCCAGCACCCCTTTCCCACACTCTAAGCTCAATTTTATTTCTGCTCTTTACTTTAACAAACTCCACGTTTGTTCTATGTGGAAAATTTTTGCTGTTTTCAATCTTTGAGCCGATCTCTTTCCAATCCTCGGGAATATCCCTAACAATAACTGCTGTATGAGGATTGCCGATATTAACGCAGGTCACAGAAACATTCTTTTTACCTGTCTTTATTTTCTCCTGGATGAAAAATCTTTTTTTACTCTTGACCGGAATTTTGTTAGCCTCTAAAATCGGTATTCCCATATCAACTTTTATCCAAAATTTATCAGGAGAAAAAGATAAAATCTCAGTTTCTACAATCCCTTTTTTCGTCTCTACCTTCTGATATTTTTTGCTTGAAAGCCCGGACTCAAAGATATACCTTGCAAAGCACCTTACTCCATTACCACACAGCTCAGCCTCCGAGCCGTCAGGATTAAACATCCTCATCCCAAACCCTGTTTTTCTTCCTCTCTGGATTAAGATCAAACCATCCGAGCCCACCCCGAAATTCCTGTCGCATATTCTTTTTGAAAGCAAAGGGAAGTTTATCTTACCCAACCTCTGGCGAATACAATCAATGAAGATGTAATCGTTGCCCAGTGCTTGAAGTTTTTCGAACTTTATTCTCATATTTCGTAATTGCCCGATTCAATGGGCTTTTCTCTTTTTATATAACATTTTTAACAAATTAATCAATCACTAATCGATCAAATACATCTTTTTAATCTAATCAAAAAAACTTTAGCAAAACTTTTTTTCACTCAAGAGTCAATATCCGGTGTTCTTAAGTCTCTGAATATGAGTTAAATAAAAATATTATTCTGTAACTTTCAATTCTTAAATTTGCCTTAATGGATTTAAATCGAATTAAAGGTTTTAAATTAATGATTTTTTAATCTTTATTTTTTTAAGAAAAACAATTGACATAAAAAGCTTTTTATATTATAATGACTTTGTTACAAATTTCACATAGTTGAGATTGAAATCTTAAGTGAAAACGCTTTTCTAAAATCTAAGGAGAATATTATGTCAACAGCAAAAAACAGTAAACTTAAGCCCAAACCTTACAATGTTAAATACATCTCAGATCCCACTCAGGACCAGATCAAAGAAATAGCAATGAAATCCACCCCTGCCATAATGAAAACCGCCTATGGGAACGTAAACAAGTTTTCAAAGAACAAAGCCAGGATGGCAAAATATACCTATATTATCGCTCCCGAATCAGAGAAGAACAACTACTCCGGCAATGTGATTGATCCGGATAAGGCAAAGAAACTCATCGAGAGGCAAAAAGCCTACATTGAGAAGCAGGGAGATTTGGTGGAGATCAACGGGTATTACGGAATCGGAAAGACTGCCCAACCCATCCAGTGGCTTTACGATAAAGAAGCAGCTAACGTGGCTGGGATGCAGCAGGTTCTGGCTTTCTCCCGTAAGAAAGTAGAATCTAAGGAGCAGATTAAAAATCCATTTCAGCCCAGGTACAGGTTGGTCATGACCTCTGGCGTGGATGCTCCGGGAATGCCGGGGAATCAAGCAATCATAGTCGATTTAGAAAACTGGACCACCTATGTCATCTGGCCCGATTACTTTGGGGAAAGCAAAAAGGGCGCCTTAAGGATGCTTAACGAATACATTTACCGTCAGGGGGGTCTGGTCCTTCACGCCGGAGCGAAAAAAGTTAAAATTGGAGACAAGCTCATCACCATGGGGATATTGGGTCTTTCAGGCACAGGTAAGACCACAACCACCTTCGGCAAACAGGGCGACTTAGCCCAGCCGATTCAGGACGACATGATAATGCTCTGGCCTGATGGAAGCTGCACCATCACCGAGGACGGATGCTTTGCTAAAACCTTCGGACTGACCAGAGAGTCAGAGCCAACCATCTATGATGGCACTACCCATCCGGAAGCCTGGGTGGAAAACGTATTCCCCAATCCTGATGGAACCTTCGATTTCAGCAAGGTTCGTCTCACCCCAGAGGAGGTTGCACGGTTAAAGGATATGTTGATAGCTTCAGGAGCTCCTGCTGAGAACGTGGACGCATTCATCTCCGGAAAGGTGAAAATAGATGAGGTGGTTGATGAGTACGATATCCCCCAGGACGGTTGGGATTTCTGCGTGTGGACTCAGAATGGCAGAAGCATCATCCCTATGAGAGCGATAAAGGATGCTGCCAGCTTCGATGATATTCCTCCGGTGAAATCCTTGGGGATTTTAAATAGGGACGAGGGTCCGGATGCTGCTATGCCGGGTATTGTTCACTTCCCCACCTATGAGCTGGCAGCTGGTTATTTCATGCTGGGAGAAACCTCCAAGACATCTGCTGCAGGTAAAGAAAGAGGAAAAACCCGCTCCCCCTTCACCCAACCCTTCTTCCCCAGTCCCTATGGTCTTCAGGCCAAGCGCTTCTCCGAGCTTGCAGCTAAGCTTGAGGGTTTGGAAACCTGGCTTATGAACACCGGCTATATTGGAGGGGATCAGATAGACGAAAAGAAGGGTGCGGCGATAAAAGTTAAAATCCCCCATTCCTCAGCCATGCTTGAGGCTATGCTCTCCGGAAAGATAATATGGAAAAAAGACCCCGATTTCGGATACGAGATCGTGGATCTGGACGCACCCGAGAATCAAGAGCTTATGAGTAAAGTTCCCAAGGAGATTTTGAATCCTATCGTTTTTTATCAACAAAAAGGAAGAGAGGGCGAATACAAAGAATGGGTTGAAAGGATTAAAAAGGAAAGAGAAGCTTTTTTGAACAAATTCGCTGTGGATAAAAATATCGTCGATGCCGTAGTCAACAGGTAAGTTTACTTTCATTGAGAATCGACTTTTTCTAATTAACATTTCTTTAAGGGTGAACCTTCTGGTTCACCCTTTTATTTTAATCAGACAAAGAGGAGTTTTGCAAGCGGGTCATGCCATAGTCCGTAGGTCGAGATTCAAATCTCGACAAAAAAGAAACTGTCATAGACAGTTCAGCCTATGGAGCAGGAGATTGCTTCGTCGTCCCTATGGACTCCTCGCAACGACATTATAGTATTTTCCCTTGTTCTGCCGGGAGCTACTCCTGAAAGATGTATCAGGTTTAGGACCTGACACAGCGCGGAAAATTTCGACCTCCCATTAATCTTGACAAAGGAAAACCTTTTTCTTATAATCTGATATAAAAATACTTGACCAATGGAAAATCTGCGATGAAAAAATACCAGCACTGTATTTTATTCCTGATAGATGGAGCAAGACCAGATGCTTTTGAGCAGCTTCTATCCACAGGAAAACTACCCAACATTAAAAGGTTTATCCTAAAGAATGGCTCTTATCGAAGAATCGTAACCTCTTTCCCCTCCACTACTGGACCTGCTTATATCCCGTTCCTCAACGGGTGCTATCCCGGAACAGCTGACATCCCGGGAATAAGATGGTTTGACAAGGAGGAATACGCTAAAAAAGACTCGAATTTAAACAGATTCAGAAGCTATATGGGATGGGAAGCATTGCTTCTCAACAGAGACCTGGGCGATAAAAAGAAAACCCTGTTTGAGATTTTCAACTCATCGGTGAACATCTTTAACCCTTTGACCAAGGGTATTAAACCCAGTGGAAATCTTACCAGATTCACCAAGATCTTATACTATTTTTACGCCCATCTAACCTACCATTGGCAGGTGCCCGACCTTGCAGCCAGAAGATATCTAAAAAAGGCAATCCACAATCCTCCTGAGTTTACATTCGTGGTTTTCCCTGCAGTTGACTCCTTCTCTCACCTTAATCACCCTTTTTCACCCAAGGTGATGCATTGTTACCGGAACGTTGACCAGGCGGTGGGGGAGGCAGCCAGGCTTTTAGAAAAGAAAAAGATTTTAGACCAGACCCTTTTGGTCATTACCAGCGATCATGGGTTAACCCCCACCCACACTCATCTTGATCTTGTGAGATTTTTAGATGAAAATGGTTATCGTGCCCTTCATTATCCCAAGATCTTCAGAGCAAATGTCCGGGCAGCTGTAATGGTATCAGGCAATTCCATGGCTCACCTCTATTTTAAAGGGGAAAAGGATTGGAGGGATTCTGTCTTTTTTGAAGAATTTGAAAAAAACCACCTATTTTTATTGAGAAGGCTTCTTCGCCGTAAGGAGATTGATCTTGTGGCTATCAGGGAAAAGGGTGGCGGTATAAGAATCATCTCTAAGAAAGGTGTGTCCAAAATAAAAAGAGAAGATGGACTCATAAGCTATAATCTGATAGAAGGTAAGGATCCCTTTGGTTATCAAAGAATCCCCCAAAGATTTTCCGATTACCAGTGTTTGGAATTAACCTACGATTCCTCATATCCCGATGCTCCGGTACAGCTTCTTCAGATTTTCTCCTCCAAAAGATGTGGGGATATGGTCCTCAGCGCAAATAAAGGATACGATCTGAGGAAAAGATTCGAATGGCCTGAACATAAGGCATCCCATGGCTCTTTACATAAAGAGCATATGCTGGTTCCCCTTTTGATAAACCAGAAAATAAAAGACCAGAAAATAAGAACTGTGGACATTTTCCCCTCCATTCTCAAACTTATGGGAAAAGCGGATAACCATGAAATTGATGGGAAGAGCTTTGTTTAGAAAATAATGGTAGATCCTTTAAATAAAAAGAGGATATGGAAAGGCACAAGAATTTTCGTTCTTTTCTCTCTTTTAGGTCTTACCATAATATTTTTCTACAACATCTCAACTAAGGGCATCAAGCTTCCTTCCCGGTACGATTTAACTTTTCTTTTTGTGGCAATACTTCTGATTTTAATAGATTTCAGCTTAGGAGCATTCAGATACCGCATCTTCTTCACCGGCGAGATCTTAGATAAAGTGAGCTTTTTAAATTGCTGGCGTGCCAATTTGGCTAATATCTTTTTTGGAGCTATAACCCCTTTCCAGACAGGAGGAGGACCAGCTCAACTTTACATCTTCTCAAGGGCTGGTGTTCCCTTAGCTGGTTCAATCTCCGTCAGCCTCATAAATTTCTTCTCTTCACTCCTTTTTCTACTGATCTCTGCATTTGTGGCTATTATTCTGATCAGAGAACAAGCCTGGGGGGAGTTGGTTCTTAATCTGGTTCGTTATAGTTTTATTGCCTTTTTTATTGCCTTTTTTCTGTTTCTTGCTCTTTTAGTTAAAACCAAGACTATGGACCGCTGGATTCAAAAAATAATCAGACTCGTATATCGAATACTGGGGAAAAAGAGAAAAAAAGAACCGGGTTTTTATGAGAAATTCAGAGACAAAGCCATCGAGTTCAAATCCTATCTGAAGTTTTTTCTGCAGAAGAAAAAATCTATTTTTTTATACAGCTTTCTTCTGACAATTCTTCTGTACTTCAATAAATATCTCATCGCTTATGCCATAGTTCGAGGGATGGGATTTTATCCTGAATTCTGGGAGGTTATTAAGATTCAGATTTTACAGTTTTTCTTCCTTTATTTCTCTCCCACGCCAGGAGCAAGCGGCTTGGGGGAGATCAGCTCATTTTTCTTGATGTCTAAATTGATCCCCATCGCTCAACTCTCAATTTTCGCATTCGTCTGGAGGTTCTTCACAAGTTATGTGGGGATTGGTCTTGGTGGCTACATCCTCCTCTCTGACCTCAACAGCTACTTTAAGGAAAAAGAAAAGGTTATACCCAAAGAAATGAATGAGTAACTGCAAAATAATTTTGCATGGCTGAACATGCCATGGATAAATTCTATCAGATTAAGGTATGTCGGGCACCCCTGCCCTATAACTCTCTTCTCCTTTTTCCAAGACCTCTGTAAAATAACTTGACACTGTAGAGTGTTAAATATAGATTTATCTATTGATTAAATATTAAAGATTTATTATAAGGTAACAATGTAATTTTTGGTTAAACCAACCCGGATGAACGAAAGGAGAACAAGACACAAGTGAAGATACGTATCACAATCAAAGACGGAGTATGTCAGGATAACATTCATGAGATCGGGCAGGAATTCATAGTCGGCGAGACTACACCAGCAGGAATGTGTACAGGTGCCTGGGGTGCTATCTTTCCATATTTTTTGACCCTGCTCTGCGGTGGTAACTTCGCCTGGGAAAAAGAAAAGGGAGTTGCAACGCTTCGCTGTCCCGACCCAAATGGCATCACCCTTGAACTCAGACGCATCGGGTGATCAGAAAGTTCCAAATAGGAATTCCCGAAGCCATTGGACATCGACAAATTCTTGTCTTGTCAGGAACTACTCTTGACAACGTGTGTTATCACAGTTTATATAACTAGGGTGTCAAATCACACCCGACAGGTCGGACAAAACCTGATAGAACAATAATAAAATGAGTATAGTATGAAACGACAGAGTTTTTCGCCTGACCTTGTTTGCTGTTCGCTTTGTTTTCGACCTAGTTTAACCGACGAGCTTTAGTAAAATTGCTGTAGTACGTCAACAAGATTTTTTTGTACAATTGTAAATATACTAAAATTATGAATCCATGGTCCAACATTGATATCTCACCCAATGATCCTGAAATTATTGATATAGATAAATTTGAAAAAAATATAGGGATTATACCTTCAAACATCCATCAAATTCGCGAGCTTATCACCAGGTTTGAGGTGTGCCACTTCAAATATAAACAACATATTAAATATATCAAAGATTCCATCTTAAACCTGAAACCCAATACTGATCCGAAAAGAATAGGTACAAATCATATAAGAAGCGGGGAGAATGCCTGGAAGAAAGATAAAACCGGACGAAGTCTATTAGGACAAAGATACGTATTGGCACTAACCAATTGGCTGAGTGCTAATCCAGATGCAAAAGATTTTGAATATTATGATAAAGAACTTGATAAAAAAATCACTAAATGGTTAGGTGAAAAAAATCCAGAGAAAGAAAGATTGGTACGTTTATTAATAGCAAGATTGATTTGGGATGGGAAATCGTATGAAAAATTACGAGGGGGAGAGGATAACAAAGAGCTTGAACTTCAAGTTTGCAAAATGGATGTTTGTCATTATGCTTTTCCGAAAAATTTAGATCTATTACTACAAGGGATTGGAGAAGTGAAATCAATTGAAGCATTTGAGGGATGTGGTTCATTTAATTCGGATATTAAAAAATTTGTAGAAAAGGAATTTTTAATTCTAAATGATTTATTAAAATCCATAATTTCCATCAATCAACCAGATAAAAATGAATTAACAAAAGCGTGGCTAATAGCCTGTTTGGCAAAGATATTGAAAGAACAAGTTGGTTTGAAAAAACCAATACATAGAGTGGATAAATAAAAGACAGACTTTACGACTATAGATGTGTCAGGTCGGGGATCTGAGATAAAACTAAAAACTCATGATTTTCATAGCACGGGCACCCCCGCCCGATTCCTCACCTAAAAAGTGCTTGACAAGGTTGCCTGAATTATTAGTATAAATTTTGAGAATAGAATGTATTTCTGGAGGGGATCGGCTTTAGAGTTAATATGTCCGGAACCATCGTTTGTGTAGGGTATTATGCGGATCAATAGAAGCAAAGCTAATCCGTTTAATCGTGGCTTTGAAAGGAATAGAGATGAAACGATCGACATTGGAGTTTTTATGTTGTCCTGGTTGTCAAGCTGCACTCTCTCTGAGCAACGAATTTGGTGAAAAGGCTGTGTATCGGGGCGAATTGTATTGTTCTCATTGTGAGCGGAGCTTTCTCATTAAAAATGGCGTTGCCCACTTCATCCATCCCCGGGAACTTGAGGGTCTTAACCGCCAATTCGCTCGCTCCTATAATTGGTTTTCGCACGTCTACGCCCTCTTCACCAAGGTGGCATTTTTACCTTTTGGAGGAGAGCGCAGGGCCCGTAAAGAGATTTTGAATCGGTTGGAATTGAACAGTGGACGTATTTTGGAGGTTTCCATAGGTTCTGGTGAGAATCTTCCCTACCTGTTTGAGTCGCCGGGTGTGGGTGAGGTATATGGCCTGGACATCTCTGCCGGTCAACTGGCTCGCTGCAACAGCTTCATCACCAAGCGAGGCTGGCCAGTGGAGCTTTTCCTGGGGACGGCTGAGGCTTTGCCTTTCAAATCGGATTCTTTCGACAGCGTCTTACACATTGGTGGGATCAACTTCTTCTCCAGCAAAAAAAAGGCTATTGAGGAGATGATCCGTGTCGCCCGGCCAAAAAGCAAAATCGTAATTGCAGACGAATCGGAAAGGCTGGCAAAACTCCTGTATCGCATCCCCGGTTTCATGCATTCAAATAAGGGCAATGAAGTGGATACCACCATGCCCTCTCAACTGGTGCCGGAAACGATGGAGGAAATACGGGTGGATGGCATATGGAAGGCCCATGGTCAGTATCACGGATATTGTCTGGAATTCAGAAAACCATCATAGCACTTCTATAATCTCATTTTTGGAGAAAAGTACAACGCACCGGGATAAACAATCCGTGGGTCGAGATTCAAATCTCGGCAAAAAAGAAACCTCTATGAGCTTTGCATATGAATTAAAGAAGCCATAAGACATCGGCAAATCCTTTTACCGATACATTATCAGACAAAGGTTCTTATATGGAAACCAAATAATTATTAACTAAACCAAGGAGGAAAGAATGAATTCAAAAGTATTAAAATCCATTTTCTTCTCAACCCAGGGCCTGCGCTGGGGATGGATCATCATTTTTTATTTGGTAATAGTAGTTGCTGCTATTGCTATTATTATCGCTCCCCTTGTTTTCTTATTATCTCTTTTCAATCTTTCCCCCCAACCCCAAAAACCCATAACCGGTTGGTCAAAAATCACCGGTTCTGTTATAACTTTGTTGGTGGGATATTCGGCTTTTTTAATCGGAACGCACCTTGCGCAGTGCTGGCTGAGGAAAAGCAAACTTAAAGAGCTCGGTCTATCTTTTGGTAAAAGCGGGATTAATGATTTAATTTTGGGAATTGGATTGGGTACGTTACTTGTCAGTTTTTCCACTTTTTTATCGTGGCTTTTCGGATGGTATCAATTTGCAGGTTTTTCCTGGGATTTCCGCACCTCATCTGTTTTGCTGCCCGCAATCGTTTTATCATTTGTTGCCACAATTCAATCGCCTCTTGTCGAGGAGGTGATTTTCAGGGGATTTCTATTTCAAACATTGACTGACCGATGGGGTTTACGGATTTCAATATTCTTATCTTCATTGTTGTTTGGAATCTTACACTTGACGAGTCTTGAGGACCTTGTGTGGTGGGCAGCAATAATAAGTACATTTTTAGCAGGATTAATGTTCGTTCAGGCTTATCTTGTTCGCAAGAATTTGTGGATACCAATCGGGATTCATTTTGGCTGGATATTCGCAGGCAGACTTTTGAATGATACTGGCGGATCTTTGGACAATACCCTGCTTCTTGCATCAAAAGTCGAGGGTCCCCATCTTTTAGTACCACCATCCGGGGGTGGTGCAGGTCTATTAGAGCTTTTGGGTGTTGGATTGATCTCATTTATCTTATGGCGAATGTCAAAGAAATGAATAAATTTAGTTTTCTATATTGAAGCATGAACTTGCATAATTAATGTAGGTCGAGATTCAAATCTCGACAAAAAAGAAACAATTCTATTTTTAAAAATTTGCCTTCCTTGTTCTGTCAGTAGCTTCTCCTGATAGATATGTCAGGTCTAAGACCTGACAATGTACGGAAACGTAGGGGAAGGGTTTGTTGAGCTTTGCGAAATCCCGTTTTAGTGGGATCCCCTCCCGCGGGAGCCCACAAGGGGCTCCCCTACAGAATGTCATTGCAAGCCCCGATGAAATCGGGGAGAAGCAATCTCATTTTTAAAAGAATCCAAGCTTCTGACAAAAACTCATCCTCATCTGGCGGGAGATTGCTTCGTCGTCCCGTCTTTGGCGGGACTCCTCGCAAAGACATTAAAGAGTCTATGTTGGTTGGGGAATTGGAATTCCCCAACCGTCGCTTTGGTGCAGGAAATCCAATTCCTGCACCAACAAAAAAGGATTTTCGTAGATCGGGCACCCTTACCCAATTACTCCTTACCACTAATCTGGAAAGTACTTTAAATAGTACTTGACCGGTTTGGATAAGTAATTATAATAAATAATATTGAATATAAACTTAGCTAAGGGTTCTATTACGGCACTTTATGAGAATTAGTTAAGTTCATTTTAACTCTTTAACAAAGAGGTGATATTATGTTTCTAAAAAAAGATTTGGCTGTACTCGTTTTGATTTTTTTCTTGTTAAGTCTATTCGGCTGCAGCAAAAAATCTTCCGAACCTGATATCTCATCTCCAGTTAAGAACAATCTTATCTTTAAAAGGTCTGACGGAACTCAGGTTCAGTTCAAGCCGAATACATTTGTCTGGTGCGGACCTTGGGAAGAGGATAAAATACCTGTCGAGACATTTCACATCTGGGTGGGTTTTGATCCCGCAGTCCAGGAGCAAAAAACTGGCTGGATGTTGCAGGCAGTAATAAGTGATGTCAATATCGGTGAGGAGTTGGAGTTTCCCAATACTTTTTCATGGAACCATCCAGATGGGGTTTTGCTTTTTGTTCTTGACGATCCCAACGAGCTATCAACTCAGGAGGAGGACTCACGCGGTGGGATTGTTTTTCAAAAGTTGTCATGTGATACTGAAGGCGAAGTACAATTTTCTATTGATGCGGTGATAGGGAGCGAGTTTTCTGGTACTGGTGATTCTTTAAAGGTAAGCGGTACATTTTATGCCCCGATTACAGGACCGCCAGTTTTAAAGAAGAAATAATAATCACCACCAAACTATTCAATTCACCGGAAGTTGCCACAGGTTGCAAGATTCTTCAGTGCTTCGGTAATTATCTCAAGATTCCAACACACGCCTGAGAATTCCCAAGGCTGTAATGCATCAGCATTTCCTAATTACGATGCAACAAGATACCTTTAAAATAGAAATGTAAGCAATTGTATTCACACTAATATCAAATTAATTGACTTTACCCGCAAAATTGATATAATTCAATAATAGAGACTAAAAATGACAAGCAAAAATAAAAGTGAATTCACATTCCCGGTCGGATACCATAAGTTCCATAAAGACCAACTCTTCAACTTCCAACTGAATCGTTGGCATTCCCTCGGATACATCCGATTTGAAGATATGAAACAAGTCGGTCAAAGGGTTAAGACTTTTAAGGATTGGAAAATTGCAATGGTGGAAATGGCAGAAAAAGCCATTTCTGAAAAGAGGTTCATGGAGGCGGCTTTTTTTTACCGGGCTGCTGAATTCTATACATTTCAAGGAGATCCTGATAAAGAACTCCTGTATGATAAGTTTACAGACCTTTTTTATAAAGCTTTTCAAGCAGATGAAATTGAAAGATTCAAAGTACCTTATAAAGAAGCATTTCTTCCAGCAGTCAAAATACCTCCTATGGGGGACAAGAAGAAAGGCACCATAGTCATGCACGGGGGATTTGACTCTTATATCGAGGAGTTTTATTCCTGGATGAGATATTTTTCAGATCATGGCTATGAAGTGATTGCTTTTGAAGGTCCCGGACAGGGTGCTGCTCTTAAAAAATCTGGTCTTGCATTGGATTACCAGTGGGAAAAACCTGCTAAAACCATCTTGGATTATTTCAAACTGGACCATGTTACCTGGCTGGGAATATCAATGGGCGGGTGGTTCTGTTTCAGAGCCGCCGCTTTTGAACAGCGAATCAAAAGAGTGATAGCCTCCAGTATTGCATTTGATTACATGAAAGGAATGAATGTCGTACTTCGAGAAATACATATATGGTTTTTCAAATATCTCAAGAATTTTACAAATAAGATGGCTATAAAAGCAATCAAAAAGGGGAAAGGAATGGAAGCATGGATGACCAGTAATATGATATATATCACAAAAAAAAAGACACCTGTGGACGCTTTCGAAGTCTGGTTACAGATGAATGAGAAAAATCTTCATTCGGATTTGGTAAAACAGGACGTTCTGATTCTTACTGGAAGAGAAGATCATTTCATTCCTTTTAAGATGCATGACATGCAGGTAAAAGCATTAACCAATGCCAAATCCGTAACCTCAAGGATTTTCACCAAGGATGAACAAGCCCAGAATCATTGCCAGATCGGAAACATAGGTCTTGCACTTGATGTTATGGTAAATTGGATTGAAAAAAAATCATAATCTTGTAATCGAATAAAACACCATATTTGAAATCCTCCCCTAAAAAATACTTGACAAGTCCGTAGGTCGAGATTCAAATCTCGACAAAAAAGAAACTGACATAGACACATCTGCCTATGGGGCAGGAGATTGCTTTGTCGTCCCGCCAAAGGCGGGACTCCTCGCAAAGACATTAAAGAGTCTATGTTGGTTGGGGAATTGGAATTCCCCAACCGCCACTTTGGTGCAGGAAATCCAATTCCTGCACCAACAAAAAAGGGTTTTCGTAGATCGGGCACCTCTGCCCGATTTTTCCCTTCTACTAATCAAGTTAGTACTTTAATAGCACTTGACGTGGCTGGATAAGTGGTTATAATGAATAATATCGATAGAAAGGTAGATAAAGGTTCTTATATGTATTGTATAAGAATAGTTAAGTGGTCAATAAAACTTGGAGGATTATTACTTGTTTGGAGCAATTGCAGGTGATGTGATCGGGTCTGTTTACGAATACCGCCCGATGAAAGATTATCATTTTCAACTTTTCCAGAAACATTCCTCATTCACAGATGATACGGTTCTGACTGTTGCAATTGCCCACGCAATTTTAAAAGGGAAAGATTATGGCTTATCATTAAAAACATTCGGACGTAAATACCCGGGTGCAGGCTATGGTCTAATGTTCTATCAATGGCTTCGTAAAGAAGAATCTGAACCATACAACAGTTGGGGTAACGGGTCAGCTATGCGTGTCAGTCCGATCGGCTTCGCTTATGACAGTATTGATGAAGTTTTAACACAGGCTGAAAAAAGCGCATCAGTAACTCATAATCACCCTGAAGGTATAAAGGGTGCCCAGGCAACGGCATTGGCCATTTATTTAGCAAGAACATGTCGAAATAAAATAGAAATAAAAGACCAGATAAGTTCTCGGTTTGACTATAACTTATCGAGGACACTTGAAGAAATAAGACCTGATTATAGCTTTAATGAATCATGTTACCGTACTGTTCCAGAAGCAATTATTGCATTTTTGGAAGCAACTGATTATGAAGATGCAATAAGAAAATCAGTATCGTTAGGGGGTGACAGCGATACTCAAGCTTGCATTACTGGTGGCATCGCTCAAGCTTTTTATAAATCTATCCCGAAAAGGATAGTAGAACGTGTTAATCAACTCTTGCCAGAAGAATTTTTAAAGATAATTGGAGAATTTAACACCAAATTTGAAGTTGATTTCGCAGTATCTTAATTACCATCTAACCATTCAATTAAGCAGTTTTGCATTACTGGTCATGCCTTAGGCAGATCCCGTCAAAGGCGGGGGAGACCTGCCTACGATTATGAAATATGCTCATTTTTCG
>Ga0111201_1002_pt1 | contig 59400 bp, 45 predicted proteins | sample DeeMarSWOR324_28_FD_80375 | JGI IMG/M metagenome (GOLD analysis project Ga0111201, IMG submission 80375) | candidate division Zixibacteria bacterium SM23_73_2 | reverse complement strand
ACTGATATACCCTGGGAGCAAAAAGGATTATCGCCTCCTCAACATCCGAATGATAGTCACTTTTGGAATATCCGGGAATTGTCTCCCTTAATGTTTCCACTATAATATCAGCCCTGACCCTCTCGTGATCGGACTCGTCAAGTATAATCCCACCTGCATCGAGCAAAACGGTGGTGATTTTCATATTACCTCATTCAGTCAAATCTACAACTAATTTTATACAGGAATAGAATTCAAAGCTTTTGTTGAAGTTTTAAACAAAGACAAAAATCCATTAAATAAAAAGTTCTGCTGAACCTGAAAAATCCTGCCAATCCAAAATAAGGATAGAAAAAAAGCTTTTGATTATGGTATTAAAAAAAATCTATTTCAATTTCTCCAAAGCTGTCCTGGCAGCATTCTGCTCAGCCTCCTTTTTGGACTTGCCCACTCCGGTGCCCATGATCTTTCCTTTAACCAGAACGGAAATTCTGAAAACTTTCTTATGATCAGGACCCTCCTCCTTCACAACCTTGTATTTAGGCAATCCCAAATCGGATGACTGTAAAAGCTCCAGAAGCTCCCCTTTGTAATTGTATGAAACCTCCTTTTGGACAAGCTCATCCAACCGGGATAAAAGCAACTCTTTTATCAATTTCTCAGCGCAACCAAAATCTCCATCCAGAAAGATCGCTCCGATTATAGCCTCAAAAGCATCGGAGATAATGGAAAGTTTGGCTCTGCCCCCTGATTTCTCCTCCTCGGAACTTAGATAAATAAATTCTCCCAGGTCGATCGATCTGGCAACCAGATTCAAACTCTGCTCGCTTACCAAAATGGCTTTCATCTTAGTCAAATCGCCTTCCTCTTTATCGGTGAAATTCCGGTAAAGGAAATGGGATACAACCATCCCTAAGATGGAATCCCCTAAAAACTCAAGCCTCTCATTGGAGAGCTTCCCCATCGAGGAACGATGGGTCAGGGCGATCTTTAATAGGGAGACATCCTTAAAATAATAACCCAGTTTCGACTGCAGCGAAGTCAGGTTTCCTTTGGACTTAAGGGACTTTTTGAAGATGATCTTTTCAAAAAAAGAAAGAAAGTTCATTCTCTGAATTTTTTCAAAGCAATGGTGATATTATGCCCACCAAAACCGAAGGAGTTAGAAATGGCTACCTTGACCTCAGCTTCCCTGGTCTGATTGGGAACATAATCCAGATCACACTGCGGATCGGGGAACTCGTAGTTTACGGTGGGGTGCAAGATTCCCTCCTCCATTGATTTAATCGAAGCTATTATCTCCACCGCTCCGGCAGCTCCCAGAAGATGTCCGATCATGGATTTGGTTGCATTAACCGGAATCTTTTTTGCCATTTCTCCAAAGACCTTCTTGATCGCCAGGGTCTCGGATATATCCCCCAGAAGGGTGGATGTCCCATGAGCGTTGATATAATCAATTTCTTCCGGTTTCAGACCCGAATCAGCCAAAGCCATCTGCATCGAGCGGGAAGCTCCTTCCCCTTCCGGTGAGGGTGCGGTTATATGATAAGCATCGCTGCTCATACCCACACCCAAAATCTCAGCGTATATCTTTGCGCCTCTTTTTCGGGCATGCTCCAGAGATTCAAGGATCAACATACCCGATCCCTCGCTCATAACGAAACCATCCCTTTTCTGGTCAAAGGGTCGCGAAGCCTTCTCCGGCTCCTCGTTTCTGGTGGAGATGGCTCGAGCTGAACAGAAACCAGCCAGAGAAGCAGGAGTAATCGTCGCTTCCGAGCCTCCAGCCACCATCAGATCGGCAGAACCTCTCTGGATTAACATGAAAGCATCCGCAATGGCATGAGCACTGGTAGAGCAGGCCGAGACTGTTGCATAGTTGGGTCCCTTGAATCCGAACCTCATCGAAACCAAGCCCGCTGACATATCTATGATCATCATCGGGATGAAAAAAGGGCTAACCCTTGAGGGACCATCATTTAAAAGAGTGGAATGCTGCTTCTCAAAGGTCTCGATGCCCCCGATACCACTGCCAATAATAACCCCTGCCCGATAAAGATCCAATCTGGAGGAGTCCAGCCCGGCGTCATCGAATGCCTGCTGAGCGGTAGCAATGGAATACTGCTCGACCAGATCCATCCTTCGAGCCTCTTTTCTCTCAAGGTACAGGGTGGGGTCAAATCCCTTTATCTCTCCAACCACCTGAGAAGAAAACCGGGAGGGATCGAATCTGGTAACTTTGGTTATTCCCGAAACTCCTTTTTTCAAACTCTCCCAGTACTCTTCAAGGGTGTTGCCAATGGGAGTAACAGCTCCCATACCGGTTACCATTACTTTCGTTCTCATTTTTCTCTTTAAACTTGCTACTCCTCTTGCGGTGCTTTGTTCTTAATGTATGCGATCGCCTCTCCCACAGTAGTGATCTTCTCCGCCTCCTCGTCCGGAATCTCCAATCCAAATTCTTCCTCCAATGCCATCACCAGCTCAACGGTATCCAGAGAATCCGCTCCCAGATCGTTAACGAAAGATGCTCCCTCGGTCACCTGAGCGGGTTCAACACCCAGCTGTTCAACGATTATCTCCTTGACTCTTTCGGCAACAGCTGCCATCTTTTACCTCCAATTTTTTGGTTAAACCTACCTACATCAAAAGCCCACCATCTATTTGAATCACCTGACCGGTGATATAATCAGCTTCTTCCGAGGCCAAAAACAACACCAGGTTTGCCACCTGTTGGGGGGTTCCGGTCTTTCCCAACGGTATCGAGGAGAGATAACCCTCCTTCACTGCCTGGGATAGATTCTCGGTCATGGGGGTTCGAATGTATCCCGGTGCAACCGCATTGACCGTTATACCTCGCGAGGCTAACTCCTTGGCAGTAGATTTGGTCAAGCCGACAAGCCCGGCCTTGGATGCTGCATAACTGGATTGACCAGCATTTCCCATAATTCCCACCACCGAGGTGATATTTAATATTCTTCCGTATTTTTGCCTCATCATCACCCTGGCGGTAGATTTGATGAAATTGAACGCTCCTTTCAGGTTAACCGCTATAATCCTATCCCAATCGGAGGGATCGGTTCTTATCAGCAATGAATCCTTGGATATTCCAGCATTGTTCACCAAAATATCTATTCTTTTAAATTCCTCTACTATGTTATTCACCACCCTCTCTACCTGAGAAGAGTCGGAAACATCCACCTCGAATGCTTTTGAATTTACATCTTTTTCTTTGAGCCGGTCTGAAATTTCTTGAGCGGATTTCAAGTCAACGTCACAGATCACCACCCCTGCTCCCTCTCTGGCGAATCTTTCCGATATCGCTTTTCCAATTCCTGAAGCTCCTCCGGTTACTATGGCAACTCTATCCTTCAATTTCATTTTAAATCTATGATATGGTTTGTTTTTCTATTTGGCCACGTCCTCTTTAACAAATTTTTCCAGATCGCTGACTTTATCAATACCATAAGCATTGACATCCTTGAATGACCTTTTTAAAAGCCCCTGAAGCACCCTTCCCGGACCGATTTCCACGAAATCCCTTACACCCTGATCATATAGGTATCTCATCGATTGATACCATAAGACCGGGCAAATTATCTGCTGGGTGAGATTTTCCTTAATTTTTTCCGAATCAGTTTCAGGCTGGGCTGTCACGTTGGAGATCATCGGAACCTCTGCGTTTTTAATCCGGATTTCAGAAAGTACCTCCCTCATACCATCTTTTGCATCCCGCATCAACTCGGAATGGTAAGCACCGCCAACTTTCAGAAGAATTGCTCTCTTCGCACCCTTCTGTTTAGCTAACTCCACACCTTTCTTTACAGCCTCCACCTCCCCTGAGATGGCAACCTGATCTTTTGAATTAAAATTAGCAGGTTGGATAACTCCAAAAGTCCTCGCCTCTTCACAGATCCCTTTAATATCATCATCGGAAAAACCGATTATTGCTGCCATGGTCCCTTCATTTTTATCGCAGGATTTCTGCATAAGGGTGCTTCTCTGTTTGACTGCGAAAAGTCCATCCTCGAAGTTGAAAGATTTCGAGCACACTAAAGCAGAATATTCGCCCAAACTGTGACCGGCTGTATATACTGGTAAAATTCCCTCTTTTTCCAGAACACTCCACAAGGCTACCGAATGAACGAAAATTGCCGGCTGGGTATATCTGGTCTGAACCAAAAGCTCCTCAGGACCCTCGAAGCTAACTCTGGCTAAATCGTATTTCAATATATCCCCGGCTTTCTGGTAAAGCTCCTTTATCTCAGGGAAAGAACCGTATAGGTCCTTTGCCATCCCAATATATTGGGAGCCCTGACCAGGAAAGATAAAAGCGAATTTTTTCATAAAATCTTTATCTTTTATGTCTAAATTTCCTTGTGGTTAAAAAAACCCACCAACACAAATTCATTTACCAATGATCTTTTTTAACTATAAAAAAAGCTAAAACTTCACCAGAGCCGATCCCCAGGTAAATCCACCACCAAAAGCTACCAGTGCCACCATACTCCCTGGTTTTATCACTCCGCTCTTACGCGCTTCATCCAGAGCTATAGGGATAGAGGCAGACGAGGTATTTCCATACTTTTGGATGTTCACGAAAACCCTGTCCATCGGTATCTTTACCCTTCTGGCAGTTGCCTCGATGATCCTTATATTTGCCTGATGAGGAATCAAAAGGTCCACCTGCTCTGAGGTTATTCCACCAAGCTTCAAAATCCTTTCAGTCGCATCCCCCATCGATCTGACAGCAGATTTAAAAACCTCGGAACCCTGCATCCTTATGAAATGCTTTCTCTCCTTGATATTATCTTCTGTCAAAGGAACTTTACTACCGCCAATTGGAATATGCAAAAGATTGGCCAAAGATCCATCCCCGGAAAGGAAAGTGGCTAAAATTCCCCTGTCATCGTTGGTATCTTGAACAATGGCTGCCCCGGCTCCATCTCCGAAAAGCACACAGGTGTTTCTATCGGTCCAGTCAGTTACACTCGATAAAATCTCAACTCCTATAACCAAAATAGTCTTACATTGTTGCGATTGGATAAAGGCTTGAGCAGTAGATAATCCATATATAAAACCGGAACAAGCTGCCACTATGTCCATCACCCCTGCGTTTTTAGCTCCAAGTTTATCCTGAAGTATACAGGCTGTTGAGGGCAAAAGATAATCTGGAGTTACCGTACCAACAAGTATCATATCTATCTGTTCTGGCGTGACTTTTGCCTCCTCCATCGCCTGTTTTGAAGCCTCCAAGGATAAATCGGATGATGCAATCCCATTCTCCACGATTCTCCTTTCCTTTATTCCACTCCTCTCGGTGATCCACTCATCTGATGTATCAACTATCTTCTCCAGGTCAAAATTAGTCAAAACTCTTTTAGGAGTACTGGATCCGGTTCCGGTTATGGCAGCGTTAATCATTGAGCTCATTTATCTCCTTCAATACTTTTGAATTCTGGGTCAGTTTATCCTTTATCGTTTTGTTCACTTCTTTTTCAACCATATCACAGGCTAACTTGGCTGCGTTTTTAATCGCCTTGGGGGATGAACCTCCATGGCAGATAATGCACACCCCATCAACTCCCAGAAGTGGTGCACCCCCATATTCAGCATAATCCAAAGTTCTCCTCAGATCTCTTATCGATATCTTCAAAAGGAAAGCTCCCAATCTGAAAAGAAGTGACTCCTTTACCCTTTTCTTAACCAGCGAAGTCAAAAATCCATCAAAACTTTCAGCAAATTTCAAAACGATGTTACCCACAAAACCATCGCAGACCACTACATCACAGGTTCCCTTTAAGACATCTCTCCCTTCCACGTTACCCACGAAGTTGAGACAGCTGTTGGAAAAAAGCTTGTAGGACTCCAGTATCAGCTCGTTCCCCTTGGTCTGTTCCACCCCTATGGAAAGAAGACCAACCTTGGGGTTTTTGATTTTCATAATGGAATTGGCGTAGATCGATCCCATGACCCCGAATTGAAAGAGGTTTTGGGGCTTGCAGTCGGCATTAGCTCCCCCATCCAGAAAAACCACAATACCCTTCTCGGAAGGCAAACAGGTGGTGATAGCAGGTCTTAACACCCCCTCTATTCTCCTCAAGGTGAACAAAGCTGAGGCCATCACTGCTCCGGTGTTTCCCCCGGAGATAAAAGCATCTGCCTTCCCCTCTTTTAAAAGATTTATTCCCAGAGAAATGGAGGAGTTCTTCTTTCTCCTTAAAGCGTCTACGGGGCTGTCCGCCATGGTGATTAACCCGGGAGCGTGAATTACTTCAAAGGGGTAATTTTCAGATCCAAGCTGGGAAAGCTCCAAAAGGACTTTCCCCTTATCCCCCACCAGAATGAGCTTCACATTATCCGCAAGCTCCTTGTGAGCCTTGATTGCTCCCAGCACCACCGACTTAGGTGCAAAATCTCCTCCCATAGCATCCAGTGCTATCCTGACTTTTCCTCTTTCCATACACTTTTATTTCTCTTTAGGTGGAACAACTTCTCTGCCATCGTAATAACCGCAGTTGGAGCAGATGTGATGGGGAAGTTTGGGCTGATGACAATGCGAGCATTCAACCCACTGGGCAGATTTTAGCTTCCAGTGAGTTCGACGCTTGGCGCCTCTTGTTTTCGAATGTCTACGCTTGGGTAATGGCATATAAACTCCGATCTTTTGGATATTCAGGAAAGTTAATTTTTCAAAAAATCCTTCAGCTTATCCCAACGTGGATCAGATCTTTCCTTATGGCAATCACAGGAGGAGGTATTTAAATCGGTTCCGCAAACCGGGCAAAGTCCTTTACAATCTAAAGAACAAAGGGGTTTTAAAGGCAGAGCTAAAAGAATCGCCTCTCTTACCAGATGGTTGATGTCCAAATCCTCCCCACAGGCTACTTTAATGTCGGAATCCCCTCCTTCTGAACTTAACTCCACCTGGTTATCCTTAACATCCAGGATGAAATCCAAGCTGGTCTTAAGATCGTAAGAAAAAACAACAAGACATCTTGCGCATTCTAAGTTTACTTTGGTTGAAAGCTTGCCCTGACACAAAAACTTATCACCGGATTTAGTACAGGTTAAATTGTACACTATTGGGGAATTGAAATCCGCTTCTTCATTCTGAAGGTCAAGCTCCTCAGGATTTGCCTTAAGATGCAGCTTATTTACATCTTCCTTTAACTCGGTTATTCTTATCTTCATAACTAACTCAGAGATATTAACCAAAAGATACGAACTTGTCAAGAGAAAATTTGTTTGTGATTTGAGGGACGGAATAATTGAATTCTCTATTATCTCACCACGTTGTATATCATAACCTTACCTTTCAGGTTTGTAAAGCAAAAGTCTCATTTGATTTTAAAAGATAAAATACTTATCCCAAGGTCAGGGAACCTTGCGAGCACTCACATTATTTTACAGTGCAGTCAGGAGTCATTTCTTTACAGAAAAAGCACTAAGAAGAAATCCCTGCTACAAAAATTTAATGAAAAACTGAAATTGGGTAGCTACCCTACCCTCAAGTGGGTTTATATGCATGGATACGGGGATCATTTTATCAAAACCATCTTTTTGGTCTGTACTACTGCCTCAGTTTTCAGTTGATAGAAATAGATTCCTGACGCAACATCTTCTCCATTTTGGTTTTTCCCATACCAAAGGACCTTTCTGAAACCAGCTTTTTGGTGCCAGTCCACCAATGTTTTCACCTTCTGTCCTAAAATATTATGGATACTTACAGTAACTTTTATATCTTTCGGGATATAATATTCTATAGTAGTATTTGGATTAAAGGGATTGGGATAATTCTGAAAAAGTGTGAACTTCTCGGGTAGATTACTTTCCGTTTCTTCTTCAACTCCCACATAACCAACGTTATAAACGAAAAAGCTATCTCCATCACTTATACATATATCAGCTGAGTCACAAACATCTCCAAAGCCGAAGAAAAGGATGGAAGGTAAGGTATCACTGGTTGCAATTAAATCTCCTGTGGTTCCATCCAATACCTCAATAATTCCCTTTTGCCTTGCAGCCAAAATCTCATTTACAGAATCATCAGTGACTTCATGAATAGCCAGACCATTTATTCTTTCACTTTCAGATTGAACAGTATCTGTTAAGTCCAATTGGGGTTTCAATGAATCACTATCAAAAACCAAAAGCCTTATAGGATCATATAACTCATAGGACATATAAGTTATATGATACATGAATGAAGCTACTATTTCTTTTTGCTCATCCAAGTCGCAATTTCCAGTGGTTAAGCTGTTGAAAACAGAGAATGAATCTAATTCGTGAGCGCCAGCAAATAAAGAATTAAAATGATAAATATAATCAAGCGATCCATTCTGGTACAAATCCACTGAGAAACCTTCGCTGTGAAGAGAACCTAACATCTCGAAATAGTAAATGTAACCTGAAGCTCCGCATATTAAATCTTCATAATTATCTTCATTTATATCATCAACTTCAAGTTTTGAAAAGATCGGATCAGGACTAATTCGAGTGAAATCATATGTAATTGGATCCATTCGAAAAAGACTGCCACCTTTCTCAATATTGAAAAGACTATGAGGGCTCTCGTTCTGTCTATAATTACGTCTATAAGTGCCAACATAAACCTCTAAAGTATCATCCTTATCAACATCCGATACTGCAACAGAGCTAATTTGAAGGTTTAACATTGTAAGTGATGTATCAATAGGCTCCTCCAAAACTTTAAAAGTATCAGACACCCACTGTAAGCTGAAATCATCTGAGTTGAAAATATAAAGATAGGCACTGTCCGTGCCTGCTACTATCTCAGCAATGTCGTCGTCATCAATATCACCCACAGCGATAGCAGTAACTTTACCAATAGTCCCCGGAGAATGTCCGATCTGGATCTGTCCAACAGCATCGAAGACATCAATATAACCTGAATCAGAGAAGTTCCCAACGAAGATCTCCTCTATTCCATCTCCATCTAAATCCCCAAGCTCAAAAGCTGTAATCTGCCCAGAAACGTCCACTGCCCAGGTTCTGGTAAGTTCCAATTTGTCAGCAAAAGTTCTCGAATCGGAAAATAAGTTGAAATAGGAAGTTACTATCAGTAGTATCAGTAAAAAACGAGTATATCTCTCCTTTGATTTCAAAAGTTTATAAAAGATTTTTGCCCCCATAATATCACCCCAAAAAATAACTAAATTTATCGCCCTGTAGTAAACATATAAATTATAAATTGAAAGTCAACAGAAATCTAAATAAAAACGCCTTTGCCCACGTTACTTCCTTCAACGTGGGCAAAGGGTAGCAGAAGAGTTAATCCGGGAAGGGGGCTTTACTGCAACAATTTTATATAACAAAACCTGTGCCATAATCTTTGGGGATGATGGTGTTGGCCTTTAAATCATTGATTGTAAATAACTTAGTGAAAAAGTAAGGGGTTTTAAGCTTCAGAAAGAAAAACAGCTTACCGCAGAATACTGCGAGAAAAAACAGGACAAATCTTTTGATCTGTCCCTATATAAAATAAAATAAATAGTTAATAAGATGTTAATTTACCACTTCTTAACGCAGATTTCTGCGTCTATTTTCTAAATTCTCCAGCAATTCACCAACAACGAAGTGGGAACCGGTTACACAAACGGCACCTTTTGTGCCCGCTTTTTCCAAAGCATATCGGTAAGCATCTTCTATTTTTGGAACAACCGTACAAGCTGTTTTTCTCTTCCTCATCTCCTTTTCGAGAAAGGAGACATCCAAACCCTTGTGGTGCAAGGATTGAGTCAGGACAATAGAATCAGCATATCCGGAAAGTATCTCAAGCATTTTGGGGAAATCTTTACCTTCCATCACCCCAAATACAAATATAAAGTTTTTGTCCGAAACAAGCTCGGAAAGTGAGTTAACCAAGACAGAAATGCCCTCCGGATTGTGTGCCACGTCGATTATAACCAGAGGTTTATTTTTTATAATCTCAAGCCTGCCCCTCCAGTTTGTTTTTTCTAAACCTTCTTTTATGGCATTATCAGTAATATTCCAACCAAGTCTTTTAAGCTGTTCACACCCGCAAACTGAAACAACCGCATTTTCGACCTGGTGCTTTCCAGACAGGTTTATTTTTAAATCCTTAAATTCTTTTGAACCTGAAGATAAAGAAAAAACAGAGCCGGAAAGCGAACTCTCTCTGATTTTCCATTTACAGATATTCCCGGTTGAGATAAACTCAGAGCCTTTTTCCGAACAACGGGATTTTAAGACATCAAGCACGCTTTGATTTTGCTCCATAACCAAAGTGGGAACGCCCTTTTTTATTATACCTCCCTTTTCCCAAGCTATCTCAGACAAAGTTATGCCCAATTGTTGGGTATGATCAAAACTGATCCTGGTTATGATGGCAATCTCAGGATTTATAACATTGGTGGAATCCAACCTACCCCCCAACCCTGTCTCCACCACAGCAATATCAACTTCTTTTTCAGCGAAATAAGAAAAAGCCAGGGCAGTGTTTACCTCGAAAAAAGTATAATTGTTTTTCTCTATTTCAGATTTGATATTTTCCACAAACGAAAGAATGAACCTCTTCTCTATTTTTTTACCACAGATTCTCACCCTTTCCCTGAAATCCACCAGGTGGGGAGAGGTGAAAAGCCCGGTTCTGTACCCGGCTTCACGTAAAATCGATTCGAGCATAGCGACAACCGAGCCTTTTCCGTTAGTTCCGGCTATGTGAATCGATTTGAATTTAAGGTGTGGATTTCCAATATAATCTAAAAGCGAGGTAATGTTCTCCAGACCCAATTTTATCCCGAATCTCTGTAAGCCATATATGTAGGAGAGGATTTGCTGGTAATTCATAAGTTTATAATGGAGATAAGTCCTTAGGATAAAAACTTTCAGAGATCAAGTTTGAAATGCGAAATCTATGCAATAAATTCCAAAATATAACAATCCCCTGAAAAAAAACCCAAAAGAGTACAAATATTTTAGCTCAAATATTCTAGCATCAATGAAATAATCCTTTTCAAATCCTTTCTCTCGACAATTATATCCACAAAGCCGTGTTCCAGGAAAAACTCGGAGGACTGGAATCCCTCGGGCAACTCCTGTCCTATGGTCTGCTGGATCACCCTTGGTCCGGCAAAGCCTAAAAGTGCTTTAGGCTCCGCGATTATCACGTCACCCAGGGAAGCATAACTGGCCATCACCCCGGCGGTAGTAGGATTGGTTAAAACCGAGACATAGGGTACCCTAATATCGGAGAGCTTAGCTAAAAGGGCTGAGGTTTTAGCCATCTGCATAAGGGAAAGTATACCCTCCTGCATCCTGGCTCCCCCTGAGCAGGCAACTATAACCAGAGGTATTCTTCTTTCAATTGCCCTCTCGATTGTCCGGGCAACCTTCTCCCCAACCACTGATCCCATGCTTCCCCCGATAAAACCGAAATCCATCACCCCAATACTAACCTCTCTTTGGTCAATTTTTCCAATACCGGTAATAATGGCATCGGACAAACCGGTCTTTTGCCTGGAGGTTTTTATCCTATCAGGATACCTTTTGGAATCCTTGAATCTCAAAGGATCAGCGGAGACCAAATCTTTATCATATTCCTCAAGTTCACCTTCATCCAGAAGGATATTCACGTAATCTGTGCTTTTCAACCTGAAGTGGAAACCGCAGCTTTTGCAAACCCAGAAGTCTTTCTCCAGCTCCTTAACGTAGATTATCTCTCCACAGCCCCCGCATTTGGTCCACAGCCCGTCAGGAATCTCCTTTTTCTTCTGGGGGATCAAACCCTCTTTTACTTTTCTGAACCATTCCATAGCAAAAATAAGATATATAAATCCTTTGCTTTTTCAAAGAAGAATCTTCTCCATTATCAAGGAATCCTCCACCGGAAACCTGTAATATTTTTTCCTTCTACCTACGATTTTAAATCCGAATTTATTATAAAGATCTATCGCCCCCTGGTTGGATTCCCTGACATCCAGGGTTATTTTCAAACAGGATTTATCCCTGGCATAATCGGTAATCCTCTCCAAGATCTTCGTTCCTATTCCCTTTCTCCTGAAGTCTTTTTCTACGGCGATATTAGCAATCTGCAACTCCCCGAAAAATATCCACAAACATGCATACCCAACCACGTTCTGATCCAGCTTCGCTACCAGGGGGGAGGCAAAATCGTTATTGATCTCTTCTGAAAAAAACTCCCTTTTCCAGGGATCGGAAAAACTCTGGTTCTCAATTTTCACCACCTCATCCAGGTCCTCTAACGCCATCCTCTTGATAACCAAATCCTCTGTCCGTTCAATCATTTTTGAATTTGAGTTCAGCTTCTGACTCCCTGACGTATAAGGGAACAAGGGAGCTTAAATCTTCTATCTTGCCTTTTTTCAGCTTCTCAAAACCCAATTTCGCAACTGCCACCCCGCTGGGCAAAGCGGTTTCTCCCAGAAGATAATAGGCTTTTTTCTTTTTCATAAGTTTTTCTAATCTCTTTCTAAAAACAAAAACACCCGGACCGGAAAAAAGTACCCTACCAGAAAGCTTTCTTACCAGATCCTCCAGGGATATAGCAAAATAAGGGGATTTTCTTTTAATCTGACCATTCTTCGTATCATAAACTGCAGAGTAAACTTGATTTTTTTTGGCATCTATCAAGGGAACCACCGGATAAAAAGAAAAAAGCGCATGAGAAGCTAAAGCGTCCAGGGTGGGAACCGCTACCACGGGTTTCCCAGTGGAAAAACTTAAACCCTTGACCGTGGAAAGACCGATCCTCAGACCGGTAAAAGAGCCCGGACCTATGGAAACAGAGAAACCATCCAGATCAGTAGTTTTAAGATTGGAGCTTCTCAAAAGATAATCGACAAAATAAAGCAGTACCTCGGAGTAGGTGATCTTGACGTCGAACTTCATCTCAACCAGAACCTTCTCATCTTCAATTATACCTATGGATGCAAGCATGGTTGCGGTATCTATGCCCAATATCCTCATTTCGCACCCCTCCCTTTGATTTGGATCTCCCTTTTTCTCTCTGAGAGTATCTTTAAATTCACCTGGATTCTTTGCCCAGGCAAAAGCCCCCCCGCTTTCTCTGCCCACTCCACCAGACAAACACCGTCCCCGTAGAAATACTCCTCATATCCTAAATCCTCAAGTTCTTTTTCATTGTCCAATCTGTAAAGGTCAAAATGATAGACCTTGAACTTACCATTGTATTCGTTTATTATCACAAAGCATGGACTTCTAACGCAATTCTTTACCCCAAGACCTCCACAGATTCCCTGAATCAATGTGGTCTTGCCCGATCCCAACTCCCCCGAGAAAGCCACCACATCACCGGGTGAAAGCATTTGGGCAAATCTTTTCCCCATTTTTTTTGTCTCCTCATGCGAGGAGGTTATGATTTTTCGATTTATAAATTCTTTTGACAAAGGATCTTTATCTTTTTGGTCTCAAGGTAGCTACCGGGATGATCATCTCCTCCATGGAAATCCCTCCGTGCTGAAAGCTGTTCCGGTACTCCCTCTGATACTCGCTGAATTTGGTTGGATAAACGAGGTAAAAATCCTCCTTGGCAATTATATAGGTAGTGGACATAGTGTAAACCGGAAGTCTGTACTCTTGGGGATCTTTTATTAGCAGCGCCTCTTTGGTATTACATCCCAGGTTATCCCCGTATTTGTATCTCAGATTTGTCGAGGTGTCCTTTTTCCCGTAAGCAACTGTTCCCCTGGTTCCCAGAATGCTACCGTGGTCGGTGGTAACCACCACCACGCAATTTTGGGTAGAAAGATATTTTAATATCTCGAAAAGGGAGGAATGCAAAAACCAGGATTTCATCAGGGATCTGAAAGCTGACTCATCCGGGGTGATCTGTTGGAGGATCTCTGACTCCGATCTGCCATGAGCCAGAAGGTCCAAGAAATTGAAAACTATGGAGAAAAGGGAGACATCCTGGTAGGTGGAGATTCTCTTAGCCAAACTCTCTCCTCCTTTGGCATTCAGGATCTTTGCGTATTTAGGCTCTGATTCAAGTGATAACCCCAGTCTTTTAAGCTGAGCCTCCATAAGCTGACCCTCATACCTGTTTCTTGAAAGATCATCTTTGGCTCCGGTTCTCCACAGCTCCGGGTATTTCCTCTTGAGCTCTGAGGGGAAAAGCCCGGAGAAAATAGCATTTCGAGAGTATGGAGTGGCTGTGGGAAGGATGGAAAAGTAGGATTCCCTTTTAATATCGAAGTACTCATTCAGAGTCGGCTCAACCGAAAGCCATTGATCCAGCCTCATGCAATCAAGAACAAAGAAAAAGACGCTTTCTCCAGAAACAAGATGGGGGAAAATATACTTTTTTACCAAATCCATGGACAAAACCGGTGGATCGGCACCCTGAAGCCATAAAGCATAGTTTCTTTCTACAAACCTCCCGAACTCGTGATTGCATTCCTTTTTCTGGGCTTTATGGGTAGTCAGAAGATCCGAGTCTCTTAAGTTTTCCAATTCCAGGTCCCACTCCGATAAAATCCTGTGAATCTGCATCCAATCACCGAAATTAGTTGAGGAGCTTACCAGGGCATTAATCCGGTTAAAATCCTGCACATATCTATTTGAAAAATGATCCTCCCGAATTCTTTTTGTATCCAAAATCTTTTTAACCGTGGAGAGTATCTGAGAGGGGTTCACCGGTTTGGTCAGATAGTCGTCTATTTTCTTTCCGATTGCCTGGTCCATCAGATTCTCCTCCTCCGATTTGGTAACCATTATAACCGGCAGGTGTGGACTTATCTCTTTTATTTCCTCAAGCGTGGCCAGGCCATCTTTTCCAGGCATCACCTCATCCAGAAGGACAAGATCGAAATGGCTTTTCTCCACCAGCCTTACAGCATCTTCGCCGTTGGAGACAGGTGTAACCTCATAACCTCTTTCCTCAAGAAATATGACATGGGATCTTAATCTATCGATCTCATCATCCACCCACATTATTCTTTTGGGTGAATCCTTTTTCGATGAATACAACTTGCCATCCTCTTTTTAGTTTTCAATCATTTTACGCTTTTTCAATCTATTCTTTTTGTAAAGCTATCTCTTCGATTTAAGTGGGAGAATCATGCTAAATGTGGTTTGAATGTTGGGAACGCTTTTGGACAGATAGATTACTCCGGAATGATAATCCTCCACGATCCTTTTGGCCAAGGAAAGACCCAATCCCCATCCTCTTTTTTTGGTGGTATATCCTGGGATGAAAATCTTCTTCTGATCCTTTGGCAGAATCCCCCTTCCGTTATCGTTGACCTCAATTAAAATTCTCTTTTTATTCATTTTAGTCTTGACTTCCACAATCCCGAATTTGGGATCAACCGCCTCTAAAGAATTCTTTATCAGATTCTCCAGAACCCAGCTCAAAAGCTCTGAATTGACCTCAACCGGTTCCAGTTTTCCTAAATCCCTCTTTATTTTAACTCCCAGCCCATCATGGGGAAGCCTTACCTCGAAGTAGCTGATCACCCCCGATATTACGTAATTCAGATCAACGGGTTTAAGCTCCGGCACGCTTCCAATCTGACTAAAACGATGCGCAATCCTTTCCAATCTCTTTACATCTTTTTTCATTTCCTCAACTATCTTCTTGGTTTTGGGTTCCGATTTTGAATCCAAAAGTTCCAGCCATCCCAGAACCGAAGAGATGGGAGTTCCCAGCTGGTGAGCGGTCTCCTTGGACATGCCCACCCAGATGGAATGCTGTTCTGATCTTTTGATGTTTGAGAAGGTTATAAATCCGATAAAACCTAAGATAACTAAAACCCCTATCTCTATCAAAGGCAGAAATCTAAGCTGACGGATTATTTTAGGATCAGCATAATGAAGATAAAGTGCCTGCTTTTCATCCTCACCATAGTAAATGGGAATTGGCTCTTTCTCCCCATCCATCTGCTGAACTATATCTTTCAATCTTTTCTTGGATTTCGAAGTGGTATCATCCCAGGCTATCCCTACCTCCCGCCAGGCCTGGGGATTCCCCTGGGAGTCGGTGACAACGATCGGAAAGCGGCTTTTCTGAATTACCTCTTCAAAGATCAGATTGACCTCCTGACCGGTGGTGGACTCCATAGCCACCAGCTGCCACAGCCGGGCATAAGCACTGACCACCTGGGTGGAGCTCTTTTTCAGCTCCCCGATAACTTCTTGGGTGTAATAGATGAAAACTAAAGCGATGATTATAACCCCTAAAGCAAGGCTTATCCTGAAGAAAAGGGGGTATTCAGTATAACCACCCAGATATTTCTCACTTCCTTTAGGCATTGATTATATTTTTGTTAAGTTCACCTGAATGAATCACTCTGATTCTTATATAACTAATTGAACTAATAAACACTAATATTTATTTAAATTCATATTCTCTAATATCCAATTTTTTCATTACTAACTTTTTTACCCTTATGGCTATTTTTATGTTTTCTTTATAAATTTATTGCATTCTCCTCCAAGCGTATAACGGCTCTGGTGTAAAAGAAGCCCTAACTTGTCGGGATTTGGAGAAATCTATGATTTTCCTTTTAGCCACTGTTAACCGAAGCTCATTTAGATAAATCCCATGCAATCTTTCTGGGTTCACCTTCATAGCCATTAAAATAAAAATCAAAACGACCTAATGCTTCTTTCTGATACTCTCGAAGCTCAAATTTTGGATTGAGATTTTGGGTTATTTCAATGCTAAGACGAGAAGTAAAATAATCCTGTCCGAATGATTCTTTTATCGAGTTAAAAGTTTCGTAGAGCATGGTTAAATGGGGAAGCTTTCCTGTATTTTTGTTCTAACTAAATTCTGCATTTGTGGTAAATGCCGTTCTATTTCTTTATAAGGAAATTTTTGATTTTTTGAGTGTATATTATCACGAAGAAAAGTGAAAATAGTTACTTGATGGCCTCTCCAATCATTTCTTCTTTCTATACTAATTATTTTACCTTCTATAAATCTCTCTACTTCCCTTCTACTACTACACAATCTTTCTAAGATCCTATAAAAAAGAAAAAACTTTAATCCTTTAGATTGTTCTACTAAAGCCTCTCTCCACATTATTAAAATTTCTTCAAAATTTCTATCATAACTTTTAGTTAACTGTTCATTAAATTTTTTTATGCTCTCCTCGCCCATGGTTTTCATAATACATAATTTTGCTGATAGACTGAGATTTTCCATCATAACAACTACATTTTGAGAGTCTTTCTTTTTTGAAAAAGTTATCCCACTTATTCTGCATTTAATAATTGGCACATTATGAAACCAACTTATCAAATTGGATACTCTTTGAAGTTCATTCTCTGCCCTAATAATTGCCGATTCCTTGTTCTCTGAATTTACTTTTACAGTAACGTTCAATCGCTTATTCTCTGGACTATTTTTAATGAAAACTTCCAAACCATTTAATTGATAGAATAAAGGATTTTCTAAACCTAATTGAAATTCTTCGGCAAGATATAAATGTCCGCTTATTTGATAATTGATCATAAAAAAATGATAAATATTTAAAAACTATAAAAATTTTTATTCAATTTTTTATCTGCCTCACTCACTCCATACTCCTCATCATCAATCTCGCTGTAATTGACATAGAGATGATTCTTATCTAAACACTCAAGCAAAATAACTCAAAAAGGCTTTCTTTTTCATTGTTTCCCATAATTTCAATAAATCATCTTTTGTTTTATCGAATTAAAACTTCGTAGAGCATAGAATTATTTATTGATTGGTATAGGTAAGAATCCTTCTTTCCCTAACATTTCTATAATTCCTCGCAGCAAATAATTATTTACAAATTGAAGCAAATATTTCCTACCCTTTTCTTTTTCGCTCTGCAACATTTTTTTCTCTCGTAATCTTCCAAGAATTCTGGAAATTTCAGCTGGTAATTTCCCAGAGGCAATTTTCTTTATATCAGATGCTTGGATAACTTGCTTTTTAGCAGCAACCTGCAACGCTTTATATTCTATTTCAGTTATGTACTTCCTCTCGAAAGCAAAATCAATTGCGGGCTGTAAAATGTTTTCTTCCAAAAATCGATAGTCAAGAAGTTTATCGATCTTATTGATTTCTTCTTTAAGTCCTCCGAGCACATACTCACACCAAGAAAGCAATCCTCCATCATCGCCCTTGTCTGCTAAAGATAGATAGTCATAATATTTTTGACGGTCAGAACAAAAAACAGCAGTCGGATTTATAATTCTCCCACCAATATGTACTCGAAAGCCATATTTAACCAACATAGCATAAGTTAATAAACGAACCGCCCTGCCATTTCCATTATCAAAAGGGTGGATCCAGGCAAAACGGTGATGAGCAAGGGCAACTTTTAATAAGTCGTATTGTGGCGGATGTTCCTCATTTATAAAATTAAAAAGTTCTTCCATATAGGAAAGGACCTGAGAAACATCTGGTGGAGTAAGAGAGGACTGTGTTATGGCAAGATTGATTTTTCTATACTCACCGGGATATTTACTTCCCTCACCCCTTGGCGGTGGGGTGAGTCCATTAACTACAATTTTATGAACTTCACTTAAAAAGGCTCGGTCGATCTTATTCCTGTCAATATTTTTTTCTATAAAATCAAGAGCTTCTTCATTATTTTCGATTTCTAAAAATCTTTCGTCTCTTGTCTTGCCACCTTCTATTTTTCTTTCAATATATTCTGCCAAAGTAGTGCGGTTTCCTTCAATACGTGCTGAGCCAATACTTTCTAACAAATGAAAAATATTTTTTAATTGAAAAAATATTAAGGATTTTGTTGTCCCACCTAAAGGTTTTTTGCGTAAATAATCAAGTTCTAAAATGAGAGTATTCAGTTCTGATCTAAAAGGGGGATCAATAAGTCGTAAATCTATGTGTTTAAAATTTGCAACCATAAAATTCAATATTTAACATTATATGCTATAAGTGCTTCATGTGCAACAACATTATGAATTTTGTATTATTGAATATTTAACATTTTGTAAACGTACATTTAACAGTTTTAGAATAAGTTCTGATCTACTCCCTTCTTGCTACCCTATTTATTGACCTCATTATCTCCTTATATTCTTTACTCTAATTTAATCTTACAGATGAATTTTGCAAAACCTTTTTCCATCCTCAAACACCAAAAACTCTTGCACCTTGCCCCCTGACCCTCACCCCTATTCGATCTCCTCAATCCCGTCCATATATGGCTTTAAAACCTCGGGAACTTTTACCGTCCCCTTTTTGGTCTGATAGTTCTCCAGAATACAGATCATGGTTCTGGGCAGAGCTACTCCTGAGCCATTCAAAGTATGTAAAAATTCAGGCTTGTTGTTCTTTTTGGTTCTGTATTTAATTCCGATCCTTCTCGCCTGAAAGTCCTCGAAATTGCTACAGGATGAAACCTCCAGATGTTTGCCCAGCCCACAAGCCCAAGCTTCAAGATCGTAGCATTTTGCAGCAGCAAAGCTCAAATCTCCGGTGCACAGATTCCTCACCCGGTAAGGTAAGCCCAAAAGCTTCAAGACCTCCTCGGCATGGTCAACCAGATTCTCCAACTCCTGATAGGAGTTCTCGGGCTTGACGAATTTAACCAGCTCCACCTTGTCAAACTGGTGAACCCTGATCATCCCCCGGGTATCCTTTCCGTAGGTTCCGGCTTCCCTTCTGAAACATGCAGTATAGGAGGCGAAATTCAAGGGAAGGTCATCTTCCTTTAACATCTCATCCCGATAAATATTGGTCACCGGAACCTCTGCAGTTGGAATCAAAAACAGATCGTCTTTCTCTGTTAGATACATATCTTCCTCCAGCTTGGGAAGTTGACCCGTTCCGGTCATGCTGGAACGGTTGACCAAAAATGGTGGAAAGATCTCTTTGTATCCGTGTTTTTTTACATGGAGGTCCAACATAAAATTAATCAAAGCTCTTTCGAGTTTAGCTCCCAATCCTAAAAACATCAGAAAACCAGATCCCGAGACCTTTGCTGCCCTGGGGAGATCCAGAATTCCCAATATCTTCCCTATCTCCCAGTGGGGGCGAGGCTCAAAATCGAACCGGGGAAGCTCCCCCCAGCTTCTAATCTCCAAATTGCAGCTCTCATCAGCTCCCACCGGAACAGAGGCATGGGGTATATTGGGAACCTTAAGCAGAAGCTCATTGAGTTTCTCGTTTATCTGTTTAAGGCTTTTATCCAGTTCTGATATACTCTTTGAAACCTCCTTCATCTTCTCAACATCCGCTTGAAAATCCTTTTTGTTCATTTTCAAACCAGCGATTTTTTCCGAAAAAACGTTTTTTTGATGCTTCAACTTTTCTGCTTGTGATATAAGCTTCCTTCTTTTTTCATCCAATTTCAAAAGCTCATCCACATTCACATCCTCCCCCTTGTTTTTGACCGCCTCTTTAACCAGATCAGAATTTTCCCTAATAAATCTTAAATCAAGCATTTTTTCTCCCCATGAAAGGTAAAACTATTTTGGTTAAAAGAATCCTCAGATCCAGAAGCAATGACAGGTTCTCCTCATAAAATATATCGTAGAAAAGCCTTTTTTTTTCGCTCTCGATGCCATCTTTTAAATTCACCTTCAAATCAGCCAGATTAATGACTCCGGGTTTCACCAGGAGTCTTTTTGGGTATAACGATATCTGAGATGAGATATCTTTGAAAGTCTGATAAGAATTAACCCTTGGACCTACAAGGCTCATCTCCCCTTTCAGAACGTTAAGAAAAACTGGCAGCAACTCAATTTTCGATTCTCTCAGAAGCTTTCCCCAGAAACCTTGGGGAGTCTCTGATAAGATCGGACCCTCATTCTCACTTTTCTCATCTGTAGAAACCCTGAACTTATAAAGCTTGAAAAAACGATTCCTCACTCCCACACAGATCACTTTGACCAGCGCAGGGGAGCCCAGATTGGTTTTAACCAAAGCCCATAACAAAAACCATAAAGGTGAAAACCCCAAGAGCAATATCGTGGCAGAAAGAAAATCAACTAATCTTTTTATCCCCCATTCCCAGGTTCTCATCTGGTTTGGGCAAAATCTTTTAAGGTAAGAGGTCTTCAGTTTTTCCGTTTTCTCCCCTCTGGCAAACTCCCAATTGGATGACTCAATTCTGAAATCGACCTCCAGATTGGACACTTTACTGGTCAGCTCCCTCAAAGAGCCTTTCCAATCCGGATTAAAAGCAATCAATATCTCCTCCACCTGCTTTTCTCTGGAGATCTCGCCAAGGTCCTCTATCTGGCCCAGAACATTTAAATCCGAATTTGTAGGGTTTCTCTCCTCGGAAACAAATCCCACCACTTTGTATCCTGATTTGGGATCAGAATTTATCTTCTGAAGAAGTTTCTTGGCGTTTTCTTTTGTTCCAACAATCAATGCTTTTCTATAGACCTTTTTTCTGTAAAAAAGCCTTCTCCACAAAAATATCAAAAGGGTTCTCTCCAGACCTAAAAATCCAAAAAGGCTTAAACCATAGATGCAAAACAAAGAAAGCGACTTTAAAGACAGATAAGCAGGGCCGAAGCTCAAAACAAGAAAGATAAAAATACCCAAAACCACTGATTTAAAAATCCTTTTCCACTCCTCTTTGATCAAGCGGTCAGAGGAAAATTCGTAAAGCCCTAACATGGCAAACAGATTAAGCCAAAAAAGATTAATCCATATTATCGGAACCACAAGCTCATTTAATGGAATGAAAAGATCCGAGTTAAAGATCACTGGCCTGAATCTTATGAAATAGAAGAAAATAAATGAGGCATTTATTGCTAAAAGATCAAAGAAGATCAAAAGCACCTTCTTCTCAACGTTAACGAAGCTTCGGTGGAGGTGTAGTCCCAAAATAACCAGTGCCAAACCTATTGAAACTGACAGAAGCATCTTGAAAGGGGAATCGAAAAAGAAAAAAACTAAAAGCCCTACCCCACCCAAAAGCAGACATATCATGTAAATGGATAAGACCGTTCTCACCGGATTTAAAACCAATTTCAAAATGCGCCTGGGCGAATTGTTGTAGTCGCCGATATATATTTTTCTTCCCTCCCGTGCTCGAATTAAAGTCACAAAAGAGATGTCGAATATGGGGTAGGACAGGATAAGAACCGGAACTAAAAGAGTGGAGGGGGACTGGTTTGCTTCTGCAAAAAAAATTCCCAGACAAGCCAGGATATAACCGCAGAGCATGCTCCCCGCATCCCCCAAGAATATCTTAGCCGGATAAAAATTATACCTCAAAAATCCCAGAAGTGCTCCCATCAGAGCTAAGCTGATTAGAATAGAATAATTTTGCCCGGAAAATAGTGCCAGAACAAAAAAAGAAAGCGAGGCAATGAAGGAGACCCCCCCGCACAATCCATCCATGGCATCCAAGAAGTTCAAGGCATTCATCAATCCTACTATCCACAACAAAAGGATCAAGATATCCCATCCGTTACCGGTGAGAATATTCGCCTTATCACTTATCAGAATAAAGGTTAGTGCAGCCAAAATCTGCCAGAAGAATTTTACGCTGGGGGAAAGACCTTTTTTATCATCGATTAAACCTATGATAACAACAATTATAGCTCCTATAAAAAGAGCAGCCAGGTTGTGGCTCCAAGTTGTACCGGTAATAAAGGTACCAAGTGTCATCGAGAATAGAAATCCTAAAAAAACACCTGCGCCCCCTAAAAGAGGAGTGGGTTTGGGATGGGACTTGAGGCTGGAAGGGTAATCCAAGAAATTATACCTTTTGGCAATGCGAATCAAAAAGGGGATAGACAAGAAGGTCACTATAAGAGAAATCGTAAATGTAATAAAATAGTCCATAGCTAAAAATCAATCTAAGAAAGTAATCAACCTTTTAGTATTTTTTGATATACTCCTTTTATTTTTTGAGTCATTAATTCTTTTGAGAAGTATTGTTCCACTCTTTTTTTACCTGCTTCTCCAAATCTTCTTCTTAAGGTCTGGTCAGACAATATCTTATTTAATGCTGAGATCAAAGAATTGGCGTCAGACGGAGGAACTACCAGACCTGTTCTCCTGTCAACATTCACGAAAGAGGTTCCAGTATTCAACTCGGTGGAGATAACAGGCAAGCCACATGCCATTGCTTCCAGTTGGGTAATGCCAAAAGCCTCGCTCCTATGAGTAGAGGGTAAAACAAAGATATCCGAAGCTTGGTAGTAATTTGGAAGATCATCATCTTTAACTTCACCTAAGAAGAACACCCTGTTCTCCAATTTATTATCCCTTACCTGATTCCTCAATTCCATCTCGTATTCTCCCGTACCTACTAAAATAAATATTGCATCCACATTCTCAGCAGCTGAGATCAAAAACTGCAATCCTTTGTAATATCTGAACATACCCACGAATAGAATTAATGGTGACCTAAATCTATCTTTTATCTCTTTAATCTTTTCCTCATCTCTTTTCTGAAAAAAGGAAACATCTATCCCATATGGTATTATTTCAACTTTATTCTTAAAATTGGCCAAGAACGATGAGGTCGAGAGATAACTGGGACTCGAAGCAATGATGGCTTTTGCTTTCTCCAATATCTTTCTCAAAAAAGGTCGATAGAAGAAAAGAAGGTTTTTCTGTTTTACGATATCACTGTGATAGGTTAAAACAATCTTTTTACTGCGATCAAAAAGCAATGCTGATAACTCGCCCGGAGGAAAAGGGAAGTGCAAGTGCAATATGTCCGGATCCAGTTTTTTCATCCAGTAGTATAAACTGGGGCTGATGGGAGTGGAGGATAATTCGAAAACCTTTCCAGCTCTGACGACTCTGATCCCTTCATAGGTTTCATTAACACTTTTCATTTTCTGATTAACAACCAGAATCTCTATATTCATATCTTTGTTTTTGGCCATCTCAGAACACAAAACCTTGATATGATTGGCTACTCCTCCGATTACAGGATAATAGCTTTTATAAACATGAAGAACTTTTATCATCTTTTAACTATCTTGCTGATCATAATCAATCTTTTGTCTAACTTATTGTAATAAATAATCCTTTCCTTTTTATGCAAGTTTTTTAAGTATTTTTGAAATTTAAAAATTAAGAGGGTTCATCCTAAGAAAATTTGTAGTTAAACTTGCAGTACTTCTCTTGATTTTTTCAAAAAAACTTACTGATCTTCATTTCTTTGTTTATCCAGCTTCCCCATTTGTTGATCAACAGCAACTAGGATATCCTCCACGGTTATCTTCTCCATACACCTCAGTGTGCCCTCGTGGCATTTTGAAAAATCTTTCTCTGATAGTACAGTATCAGGTCTGTAACAGGGGCTGCAGCTCACATTCTTCCAAATTGTCAAATGGTTCTTACCCCTCGGGGCAACCAGCTTTGGATCCGAGGGACCAAAGATTCCGATCGTCGGCGTACCTACTGCTGCCGCAATATGGAGGGGACCAGAGTCGCCACCAATGAAAAGCTCACATCGTTTTAAAACTGCAGCCAGCTGCTTAAAATTAGTCCTTCCGACTAAATTAATCGAGTTATTTCTCATTCCAGACATCACCTCTTTGACCACATCCTCATCACCAGATCCGCCAATGAAGACAATCTTTACCTTATATTTTTCGATCATACGATCAGCTAATTGAGAAAATTTTTGAGGTGACCAACGCTTGGTTAGCATAGATGCACCTGGATTCTTTCCACCACCAGCCAACACACCGATTACTTCATCCTCAGCTTTAACTCCATTATCTCGCAATATGTTCCAAGCATAACTCTTTTCCTCTGGCATTACTTTCATCTCAGTGGCTTTTCCAGCCGATTTAATTCCAAGGGAGTATACAACATCCAGGTAACGATCCACCTCATGTTTGCCAGAATCGAAGAGGACTCTTTGGGTCAAAAATCTACCTCTCCCAGCATAATCAAACCCTATTCGATAAGGGATTCCAGCCAGAAAAGCAAAAAAACTGCTGAATGGGGTTCGGTGGAAAATTACCACCAAATCAAATTTACCTCGACGCAGCTTTTGCAAACACTTTAAGGTCCTGATATAGGACCGCCACCTAATGGATGAATGTTGTGGGGAATCGTAAACAATAATCTCGTCAAGATTAGGATTGTCCTCAATTATTTCCTTACTCCAACTCCCCACAAGATAAGCCAAATGAGCTTCCGGAAATCCTTTTCGCAGTGCTCGAATTGACGGAGTGGTAAAAAGGATATCTCCGATACAACATAATTTAATTATCAATATTTTCTTTATATGCCTATCCACTTTCATGCTCTTAACATATCATCAATATTGATTTTGGTGATCCATTTCGACCTAAGTCCAAATCAATCCTCAGACATATCTTTCAATACACGATAGTGATCTGGTAATCATCTTAGCGTTTGAAACTTTTTGTCTTATAAGAATAGCGATTTCGAATAGTCAAAATTTGAAAACAAAAGTTTAAGGTAAGACAAAAATTTCTCTTTGGCATAATATTTCTTGGAATAGGGGAAAAGATAAATACCACCCCATGCCATTGTGCGAAAAAATATCCCTAGGAATTGCATTATCCTTATCAGAATCACCTTGTAAACTGGATAAAACTTTTTAAAAAAGATAAAATCACTTTTGAATGAATGAAAAGTTATATTCCTAAGATTTTGAACACCGCTTTGCATATGATAATGTATTATCTCAGTACCTGGAATAGTGGATACTTTCCAACCGGTTAACCTTGCACGGTAACATAAATCCAGTTCCTCCGAATACATGAAATAGGCTTCATCAAATGAGCCGATCTGGTCGACCATCTTTTTACTCAGCACCATAGCACCCCCCAACACCCTATCCACCGAGCCAGAAACTTTGTTATCTTTGTATTCCCAAAAGAATTTCTGGGTCAATCTGTTTAACGGAAGTAAGCGAAAAAGAGAAAACATCCGGCTGAGGTAGGAGAACAAGGTGGGGAACCTGTAAAAAGAACTCTGAGGTCTACCATCTGGATAAAAGACATAACATCCACCAATCCCGACCTGGGGATTTGATTCCATGAAATCCAATATATTTTCTAAGGTATGACCTTTAACCAAAGTATCTGGATTTAAAATGAAAAGATACCTTCCTCGAGCAATTCCTATACCTTGATTGCATGCCTTCCCGAAGCCATAATTCTCTTTATTTACAATCAACTTAACCTTAGGAAATTCATTTTTCATCATTTCCACACTACCATCCTCAGAAGCATTATCAATGACGATCAACTCCAACCCATCTCTATTCGAAAAAGAGATGATCGAACTCAAGCATTCTCTCAAAAGTTCCCTAACCTTCCAATTGACTATTATGATTGATAGATCCATTTTTAAAATTATCAATCCTTTTGCTCAGCTACCAAACCGGAGACAAATCCTAAACCCAGAAAAACAAAAAAGAACTGAAAAGTATAGTTCTGGTAGAAAATATTTGCCACCATTAAAGCAACAAAACCAGCTAAAAGCCCAGTCCCCAATACCTCTGACTCATATCCTTTTGTCTTTCTCTTAAAGCAAAGTATCTGTTTCAAGACAAACAAGTAAATAGCCATATGTACTATAAATCCTAATATCCCCGTCTCAGAAAGAATTGCAAGATAGGTTGAATGGGGATTATAATAATCAAATCCGGGGTTTATATATCTTCCATAATAAGCACCGAAATTCCCTATGCCAACTCCAGTTATAGGATTGCTCAAGAACATATCCCAAGCAGCCTTCATCACAAAAAAGTGTATTTTGGAAGACACCTTTTCAACCAATCGATACTCAATTGAATAACTGAGATAATTATAAAAGGGGATAATTAATAAAAGCAAAAGCAATATCGTAAGAACAATCGCTCTCAGGTTTTTCGCTTTGAAAATTTGCTTTCTTTTATCCCACATTACGACTGAAACTCCTGCTAACAATCCCATCCACCCACTCCTTGAAAAGGTCAAAATCAATGTAATTCCAACGATGAAAGCACCTAGGAAATAAATCCAAAATTGTTTAGACTTTCTTATCGAGAAATAATACAGATTTCCAGCGAGGAACAAGGGGAAAACCGTGTTCAAGAAAGCAGCAAAATTGTTGCAATCAGTAAAAAATGAATTGATTCTAAAAACCTGAGTACCTAAGGTACTTAACATAAAGATGTTATACATATTTGATCTAAATTTTGATAGCAATAATCCATAAAAATCGAAACCAAACGTCCACCCTAAAAATTGCAAAATCCCGTATAATGAGAGTAAAACACCAATTATCATATAATGTTTTAAATAAACTTTAAACTCTTTTTTCTCTTTTATCAATTGAATTATCAAAAAGAGTAACATAAAAAGAGTTATATAAAGGATTGTTACCCTTATACTTCTTATTGGTTCCAGAGCACCAAAATAAGATAGTAAAAATGTACAGATAAGAAGATAGCACAGAATAAAAAGTCGCTTGGTCTTAATATGAGCCCTCAATCCTTCTAACAAATATTTCAGCACTACAAAATAGAATCCTAAAAGGGTAACAAGAATTATGGGTCTTAGGGCAAAACCTATCTTCCAGTACATGATCTCCAAGGGTGCAGAATAAAGAATCGAAAGTACTAAAATTGAAGCAACATTAAGTTTCAACCAATGATTCAACACTAACAGAAAACTCAATCCAAATAAAACAATTCCAACAAGATAGAATTTGTGTGGCATGGCTATTATCAAAAAACATAACAAAAGTAGAAAGGTAAACCAGATAATCAACGATCTCATCGAAAGATTGCTTTCTTTTAAAAACTGGATTTCCATTAACTGAGGAATTAAAAGTTAAAGCTTTACAAAAAACTCTAACAACTTATATCAAAGATAATAATTACATTTGATTCTATAACTAAACTACGAACATCTTAGCGAATTTAACTGAAGGTTCAATGGATTGACACTCGTGAAATTTCAACAATTTCATAAAGCTATCGTTCCTATGAAATATCACCTTTCCCAAAACTTTAATCCTAAAAACTCTTTATCCTCGAAATCCAGTTGAATAATGTTCTGATTGATTCCCATCCATGATCAACCATAAGAAAAAGCGATAAATATTTTTAAACAAAAAAATCACTACAGTAAGAATATCCCTAAATCGTTTTTGGCTTATAACATGTTTTTTGCAATTAATTTATAATTTTTAATCTCAATCAGTATTTCTTGCTGCCTTAATTAAATAACCAGAGGTAAGAAACCGATTGAGTAACCCAAGACTAAAGATAATTAGTAATTTACTTATGAACCGCTTAGATGTATTTGGTATCAAATCCTTTATAACCAAATCAGATTCCCGAAAGAGTTCAATCAAACTCTTCTTGGTAAAAAACCTAAGATGGGTTTTATCCAGAATCCCTTCTTCCACGTATTCCCATTTGTCAAAAAAAATTAAATCTTTCAAAATTCTCCAATAACTAACATTGGGTATGCTAGCGATCAGAAAACCTTTGGCGGATAGATACTTTTTTAACTTTTTTAAAGTATCCCCGGGATCTAAAAGATGCTCAAGCACATCTCCCAAAATTATATAGTCGAAATATCCCTCTGTATAGGGAAGCAACTCCGTTTGAATATCTCCCACGATGACTTTGTCTAACTTAAGTTTAGCTTCTAAGGCTGCCGGTTCGAATTTCTCTACTCCCACAACCTCCTTAGCCTTACCAATTCTCTTTAATTCACTTCCGGTAATCCCCTTTCCACACCCGATATCTAATATTTTGTTTCTCTGACCCTCAATCATATCTATTAAATCTTGCCTTAAATGTGAATAGTATTGCGTGCTCTTAGTTCTTTCCAATTTTTTTCTCCTGATAAGAATTTCGAAGAAATTCATAGGCTGACTTCGCATCTTTTCTGCTAACTCCCCCGAGGAAAAACATACAGATCAAATAGCACACACCCCCAACAAAAATTTTCATAAATAAATTAAAGGGGAATAAATAAATAAACAGACCCATAAGAAAAGAGGAAACAAATCCTTTTGTTAGATATCCAGATAAAGGAACTTTAACCAACTCTCTTGAATAGTAAAGAATTAGACTTAAAACAATTATTTCACAAATAATAGTTGATATACTTGCACCCATCAAACCATATCTGGGTATCAGGATTAAGTTCAAAATTAAATTGACTAAGGCTCCCAAGCCAACTGCGTACATATATTTTTTCTGTCTCTCCGTAGCTAAAAGCAAAAACCCAAAGGGAGCATTGAAATAGATGGTAAAAACGCTCCAAACTAATATCTGTAAAGCAACAGCCCCTTTTAAATACATAGATCCATACACTATCTGCATGATCTCCCTGGAGAGAAAACAGATTCCAACCGATATTGGAATTCCAAAAAAAAGTGTGATCCTGGAGGATTCGGTGATAATAGTCCGAAGTTTGTCCCTGGATTCCTTATAATAGCGTGAAAGGACTGGAAAAAGAGCGTTCCCAAATAAACTTGCAAATCCAATAAACAATAAAATGATCTTATAAGCCGCATTGTACCAACCAACCTCTTTCTCCCCTTTGATAAAGCCCAACATAATAGTATCAAGATTATAATAGATCTGGATCAATATTAAGGAAAATCCCATAGGTAATGACTGTTTAAGAGTCTTTTTCCACAATGATATATCAAAACGTATTTTAGGCATCCCCTCACTTTTAAAAAACAAATAAGCCAAAAGGCTTAATGATAATAATCCCCCAAAAAATTTTATCACGGGAACGTGAAATATTTGAGTAGTATTTGTCACTATCAGAAGTACACCACAGACATAAAACAATTGATTTATCAGCCGTCCTAAAGCTATTATTTCCATTCGTTCAATGCCCTGAAAAAACCAATTAATAGTTAAAGAAAATGTGAAAATAGTCAAACCATATAAAAGGATTAGCTTTTTGATATCCGCAGGTTTGTTTAAGAGCAAAACAAAAAGGACCAGTATCCCGTAAGCAAGAAAAAACAAAAAAAATCTCAAACTTAGAATGTTATCCGCTATCTCCTTTTTCCTCCCTTCCTCCCTTGCAACTTCTCGAGTTCCCCAAAGATCCAGTCCCTGATTTGCCAATAAAATAAAATAAACAATTATGGCCTGGGCAAATTCAATCTTGCCAAATCCCTCAACAGTTAAAATCCTCGCTAAATAGACGACACTAACAAAGACTAAAACTTTGGCTGCTAGATCAGCCCCGAGTAAAAAAGAAAAATTCTTTAAGACTTTCTTTGATACTGTCAATTCAGATGTAAAATCTATAAAATCTTCATAAGATTGAAAATCAATTCTAATCTTTTATGAAATCTTTTATCTTCTCAATCACAAATTCCTGCTCCTCCTCGGTAAGCTCGGGGAAAACAGGAATCGATATCACTTCCTCTGACCTTATCTCCGAGTTGGGAAAGTCTCCTTTTTTATATCCTAAGTACCTGTAACACTCCTGCAGATGCAAAGATAAGGGATAGTAGATCGAACATCCGATCTGGTTTTCCAAAAGATGTTCTTTCAGCTTATCCCTGTTTTTGACTGATATGGTGTATTGATGGTAGATATGGTAATTAAACTCCTCTTCCTTTGGAGTTACGATATCCGTATTCGCAAAGGCACGGTTATAAACCTCTGCCTTTTCCCTTCTTTTGCTTGACCATTCATCCAGGTATTTGAGTTTCACATTCAGGATGGCTGCCTGAAGGGTATCCAGCCGGCTGTTGTATCCCACCATGGGATGGAAGTATTTCTGGGTTGCACCGTGGACCCTCAGTTTTCTGACCAGATCAGCTAATTTCTCGTCATCGGTTATAACCATACCACCATCACCAGCACCTCCCAAGTTTTTGCTGGGGAAAAAGCTAAAACATCCCAGATCTCCAATCGTCCCTGCTCTTCTCCCCTTATATTTTGATCCTATGGCCTGGGCAGCATCCTCCACCACCTTAAGGTTGTGTTTTTTAGCAACCTCCATTATGGGATCCATATCCGCACACTGGCCAAAAAGATGCACCGGCATTATCGCCTTTGTCCTCTCAGTTATTTTTTCCTCTATTTTATCCGGCAAAAGATTATAGGTCAGAAGGTCTATATCCACAAAAACCGGCTTGGCTCCCAACCTGGTTATTACCCCGGCGGTGGCGAAAAAAGTAAAAGGAGGAATGATCACCTCGTCACCGGGTTCTACTCCACAAGCCCTTAAGGACAAAAGCAAAGCATCGGTTCCTGAAGCTACTCCCACAGCATATCCGTCACCACAGTATTTTGCCACGTTCTCCTCGAATTCCTTCACCTGGGGTCCAAGGATGAATCGGGTATTTTCCAAAACCTCGTTTACTGCCTGATCTATCTCATCTTTTATCGAATGATACTGCCTTTTTAAATCCAAAAGCGGAACCTTCATTTTCTCTCCTCTGTTTTTCTAAAAGTTACTGGTTTTCCAAAAGCTGCTCCTCAGGAACATCCTTCCACACCCGAGCCGGCAAACCCATACAGATCTTTTTGGAGGGGGTATCTCTGGTCACCACCGAGCCAGCTGCTACCAGGCTGTCATCACCTATGACCTTGCCCGGCAGGATGGTGGCGTGTACTCCGATCCTGCCGCCCTTTTTGACCGTTACTCCCTTGAAATGTTTGAACCTCTCCTTGGTCCGAGCCATGTAATTGTCGTTGGAGGTTGCAATACAGGGTGCGATGAAGCAAAAATCCTCAATCTCCGAATAGGCACAGATGTAAACGTTGGTCTCCAGCTTGCAGCGCGAGCCAACCTTGCAGTAGTTCTCCACAGCCACACCTCTTCCGATGATGGTAAAATCTCCGATGGAGACGTTCTCTCTGATGGTAGCCAGATCCGCAACCAGAACCTTCTCACCAATGGCTGCCCCCGCATAGATCACCACCGAAGTGCCGATGATGCAGTTATCTCCGATCTTGGCCGGAGGCAATTTCTCTATTTTGGTGGTGGCGGATGCAACCGCTTTCATCGGTTGTTTCCCGACAACCGTGTTGTCATCGATCCTCACGTAATCGCCGATCCGGGTATGGGGATGAATGGTCACGTTATTGCCAATAACACATCCTTTACCGACTTCGGCTTTCTCGCCGATTACAGAAAATCTCCCCACCTCGGTTCTCTCTCCGATTTTAGCTTCTGGGTGAACGAAGTTTTCCATTTTAACCTCCGTAGTGATTTAAGTTTTTATCTCTTCAGGTGTTCCTCCTTTTTCCAAAGAGGATTGAGCAGCCTCCAAAACCTTAAGAACCCTTAAACCGTCTTTGCCATCGCTTCTGGGGGTACTGCGGTCCCTTATGCACTCAAGGAAGTGCTGGCATTCTGCTTTTAAAGGCTCAGAGGAATCTATCTTGGGAATTAAAATATCCCCAAATCTCAGGCTGAGATACTCTCCATAGCTGTTAAAATCCAGTTTAGTCTCCACTCCCTTATCGTAGATCCAGATCTTCCCACCCGACTGCATATCATCGAAAACTACCATCTTTTTGTTACCCACGATGGTCATTTTTCTCTCCTTATGAGGGTCGAGCCAGCTAACATGGATATGAGCCATAACCCCATCATCGAAATGCATGGTTAAAAAAGCCACGTCCTCTATCCCCTTTTTCTTCTGCAGATAGCATTGACCTGAAGCTGTTACTCTCTTTGGCTCTTTATTCAGAAGATAAAGGATCGTGGAGATATCGTGAGGAGCAAAGCTCCATAATGCGTTTTCGATATCCCGGACCTTACCCAGATTAACCCTGGTAGCATAAAGGTAATATATATCTCCCAACTCCCCGTTTTCCACCAACTCTTTAAGCTTGAGCACCGCTGAATGGTATTCCATAATGTGTCCCACCATCAAAATCCTTTTTTTCTCCTCTGCTGCCTTCAGAAGTTTTTCTCCATCCTCTACCTTCAGAACCATTGGTTTTTCTACGAAAACATCCTTTTGTTTTGATATGGCCTGATGAGCAATCTCAAAATGGGATTCGGGAGGGGTAGCTATGACCACCGCATCTATATTTTTGTCCTCCAAAATCTCTTTGTAATCTTGCACATATCTGTAATCCGGATGGATACTTTGAATTTTTTTCAACTGCTCTTTTTGCTGATCACAGCAGACCAAAACCTCGCAATCGGTCAGATTAGAGAAATTCCTCAACAGATTTTTCCCCCAGGTTCCTAAACCGATAATACCTACTTTAACCATATTTCCCTCTCTATTTTGATCTTTTCTTGAATAGCTTTTTTAAATCCTTTATATCCTCTCTTATGGAGCTGAAAACCTCCTCCAATTTCTTGAACTCCTCTGGGTTTTGTGTTTTAGAATGTTTTAAATACTCTAAAGCAAAAACGAAAACAATACTCAAAAAAAGCGAGGCCAAACCCGCTATTCCCACCAAAAAGGTTCTTTTGGGCCTGGTTTTCCTCTCGGGAGGAACTGCTTTGTCCAGAATCTGAACGGTAGGGGTATCCTTCGTCTCCTGGATTTTAGCCTGCTCATATTGCCGGATGAGAAGTTCAAACACGGTTTCCTGAATCTTAACCTCCCTGGTTAGTCGAGCCAACTCCAGACTTAAGGCGGGAACTTCTGAAAAAGGAATATCCAATATTTTATCCTGCCTGTCTTTCTCTTCACTGTCCCCGAATTCCATCAGATCCAGCTGTTTTTTGATCTCTTTTATTCTGGTTTTGAGCCCTTGAATCTGAGGATGAGACTCGGACATGGTCTGCCTTAAAACATTAAGCTGAATCTCATTTAAAGTCAGTTCAGCCTTCAAATTAGCCGCGCCCTGGATAGCTGCTCTCATCTGCTCATCCAAAACTATGGTTTTATGTTTCTCCTTGAAAGCCCTTAGATTCTCCTCAGCCAAAGCCAGTTCTTTTTGAGTTTGGGACAACCTCTCCTCCACAAAAATCCTGGTGCTTTTAGCCTTCGAGGTATTGGTTTTTTGGTTGATCCTATCTAACTCCTCCACAAACAGATTAGCTACCCTTGCAGCTCTGTTTTTGTCGTTATCCTCGAACTCCAAAGAAACTATTCCTTCATTGGTGACTTCTATCTTGGTATGCGAATTCAATTCCTTCAAAGCATCTGAGATTTTGTCAGTATCATATACCTCCATTAAATCCTCCTTGTTGATCACACTCTCAGCCACGGTCCTGCTTCTAAGTATTGCCGCGAAGATGTCAGAGGGGGTAACCATCAAAGGTAAGGACATGCCTGAGGAGGGAAGAAATCCACCTAAAGAGGAAAGGGATAAAGGTAAAATAGATCCTGCCTCCTCCGGAGGTAATACTGTGGTCTTTGCAGTATACCAATTGGGAAGAAAAAGTGAGATGATCCCGACAACCACGCACACAAAAACCAAATTTAAAAATATGAATCTTCGATATCTGGTTAAAACCAAAATATATCGGTAAATATCAACTTTTTCCTCTTCTTTACTTTCCATCACTTTCAAATCAATCGGTTGCAGTTTTAACCACAAGGTAAACCGTAGCCAGGTTTCCCATAACCATCATCGCATCCTTAAAAAATCCCCAGTAATCCCTCTCCGGCTTCTCCGGAATCCAGATAACATCACCTGGGTCGATTTTCACGGACCTGCCGGGTTTTATCCACTCACCGGTCAATCCCTTTATAATACGAACCTTTCCTTTTCTTGCTCTCCATGAAAAACCACCTGCTTTTCTTATGTAATACCTATAATCCTCATCAGGTTTATACTCGATTAAACCCGGATTTACCACATTTCCGCTCACTTTGACCACCAGGCTTATTGGGGGTAAATTTATAATATCCCCGTCCTTCAAAAGAACATCCTGATTTGAGTCATTTTGTGAAAAAAGTTTTTCAAAATTACATGCAATCCTTCCGGGTTTTTCCCTGGCTTTAGTTTTGAAGTACTCATATTCGGTTTTGGTCATATCGGAAACATCCATCTTCTTGAGTCTTTCGAATTCGAGATCGATCAAATCCGCCACTTCTCCTCTTATCATCTCCGCTTCTGCCAAGGAAGCCCTTTGGGTAAAACCACCAGCCATTCTAATCAAATCTGTCAATCTGGTTTGATCTTCTTCAATGGCATAAATCCCTGGATAAAGCACTTCACCGGAGATCAAGACTTCTCTTTTTTGATGAAATTCCGGAATGGATCTTATGAAAACCCTATCATCGGGCAAGAGTTTTAGATTGCCCTCCCTTTTCCCATCCAAAATTAATCCCTTTAAAGACACTGAAAGCGTCTTAATGGTTTTATCATCAGGTTCAAACCTCACGATTTCAGCTTGAGCTAAATTCGCATCCATGGTCAGTCCATGAGCCAAACCTATAAGATCCAGAAGGCTATCCCCTTCCACATACTCGAATTCTTCTGGTGCTCTTACCGCGCCAAAAATCGCACAGGTAGAAATCCTCTCATCCTGAACAGGTAAGTATATTACATCCCCATCTAAAGCGTAAGGATTTCTGCTTCTGTCTCCAGTTAAAAGAAATTTCAAGATATCAACCTTTATCTCCGAACCATCAGTTCTTTTAATCACTATGTTTCTTCGAGAGGCATTTTCTGTGAATCCACCTGCCTTCTCGACTATCTCGGATATTCGAGCATTGGCAAACACAGAATAAACTCCTGGTTGTTTAACCGCTCCGGTAACCGATACCTTAAATCTTCTCAAATCCACCAAAGTAACCATAAGATCGATATCTTTATATTTTTTCAAAATTTCATCTCTTATTACCTTTTTAGCCTGATTTAAGGTTAAACCGCTTACGAATACACTACCTACCTGGGGAATCAAAAGATTCCCCTCAGGAGATACCCTAATCCTATAGGAGGTATATGGTTCCCAAATATCAATGGAGATGTGGTCTCCTGGTCCTAAGATATATTCATTTGGATCAATGGTTTTCTCCAATGTTTGTTTCTCGGACACAGGATATAAGGAAGCAACCTTTGTTTCCGTAGGAACATCAAATTGTTGAACTTGGGCTTGGGTTGAAGAAACTAACAAAACCACGATCGAAACGAAAAATACCTTTTTCAAAAAATCCTCCTACACTCTTATAAAAATACCGAGTTTCTAAGACATTCTACCCTTTTAACCCGGCGAAGTTTTCGATAAAAATCAAAATTTAAAAATATTCTCTTTTTAAAATCTTCGATCATCAAAAAAGCGACAAAAATAAAATCTGTCTTTAACTTATGTCTATAAGCTTCTCCTTTCTGATGTTCAAATCATATTAGTTCCAAAATTGAATTATAAACAAAAAACTTAAAAGGTCAAGGGAAAAATGGCTTTTTTGAAGATAAATTTTTTGACTATATCTTTACTAATTTTAAAGATTTTGAAAATAAGATTTATTTGAGTGAAATCGCAGAAAATCAAATTTACTTCTGCCACTCCATGACTTTCTTTTTGTAATCCTCAATCACTCTCTTGGCCCTGGCTTTATCCTTTGCTTCTGAAACCAGATAAAAGCTTGCGTTCCTCCTGTCAGGAGCAACCAGTATCCAGAAGTCATCCTCTATTATCCTTACCCCGTCGATAAGCTCACGGTTATACCTTTCGGTGAATTTCATAAGATTTCTCATCACCTGTCCCTTTTTAGCCCAGGGGCAGGGCACAGAATCCTTAAGGATGAAAAGCTTTTCCAGTTCCTTCTTGACCTCACCCAGTCTTTTTTTAGCCCTGGCCATAAGCTCTAAGATCTTCACCACACCGAACATAGCATCCGCGCCCATCTGAAATCCGGGGAAGATAAATCCACCTGTTGTTCCGCCCACGAAATCAACCTTCAAAGAAGTCAATGCATCCATCATGGCCAAATGGTCGTTTTTTACCCTGAAAACCTTAACTCCATATTCTGAAGCGATTCTCTCCACACCCATTGAGGCTACTACCGGAACCGCGATCTTTTCCGCCTTATGGGTACGTAAAAACAAAGAGGTGACTATCAGAAGCAGCCGGTCCGGATCAATCAAATCACCTTTCTCGTCCACTGCCCATATCTTTTCACCTCCCGCATCCAACAGGAATCCCACATCAGCTTTTAAGGATTTCACTATGGAGGATAACTGGGAAAGCGAGCCCCTTATCTCCTCAGGGGTCCTGGTCAATTTCTTGGGGTCAAGAAAGGCATTTAGGGAGATCACGTCACAGTCCAATGCACCGAAAATAGATGGGAATATCTCACAGGCACCACCATTGGAGTAATCCACCACAACTTTAAATCCCGCATCCTTGATTAAGCCTGAATACACAGCTTTCAGAAAAGCTTCCCGATAGGATTCGACAATTCTCTGGGGAAAAGTTATCTGACCGGTCTCATCCACCGAAGCTCTCCTAAAATCCTCCCTGAAGAAAAGTCTTTCAACTGACTTAGCCTTTGCAGTCGGAAGGTCCTGACCATTTCCATTAAAAAATACGATGTCTATCTGCTTTCTATCCAGAGGAGAGCATCTCACATAGATCCCTCCCCTTTCCCTTCCAGATTTCAGCTCAAATCTCACCACCGGAATTGGCAGGGTAACCAGATCTGCCACATTTATACCGGTTGACAGAAGTCCCGCGATTATCGCACGCACAGTCATCCGGGAGCTTCTCCCCGCATCCCTGCTGGTCACAACTGTGCTTCCCTTTCCCAGAAGGGCTCCGAAGGAAGCCCCTAACTTCACTGCAAATTCAGGGGTTATCTCAACGCTACCCAAGCCAACCACTTTAGAATCGGTGAAAAGTTCCCGGTTCCACCTCTCTCCCCAGACCAGACTGGAGGAAAGAATGGAACCCGACTCTACTTCCTTTCCGGGCCAGACTTTTACATTGGTCCTTATCTCCGCCTGACTGCCGATCCTGCAATCCTCGGATATAACCGAGTTCTCGGAAAGGAGCACCCCATCTTCTACCACGGCATTGTTGCATACCGTGGACTCATTCACAACCGCGCGGTGACCAATACTGGTATCTCTCCAGATCACCGATCTTGAAATTTTCACCCCTTCGCCTATTTTAACTCTGTCCCCAATTATCGAGTTGTATATCAAAGAGTTGGATCCTAAAGAGACGTTGTTTCCCAAAATAACCTTGCCTTTGAACTCCACCTCCGGTGAAACCTCAACATTTTTACCCGCCCATATCTCCGCACCCTTACGATGCAAAAGGTTACCAACCACATCGATTTTCACCTGACCCTCAAGAACATCCTGATGAGCACGCGCATATTCCTCTAAATTCCCTACATCCTTCCAGTATTCGTCAGCCACGTAGCCAAAAAGTCTTTTCCCCCGGTTCAACATCCAAGGGAAAAGGTCTTTGCTAAAATCGAATTTCTCCTGATAGGGGATGTCATTTAAAACCTCAGGTTCCAATATGTAGATACCTGTATTAACCGTGTCAGAAAAAACCTCTCCCCAACTCGGTTTTTCCAAAAATCGAGTTATCCTTCCATCCCTATCGATGATCACCACTCCATAGGGCAAAGGATTTTCAAGTCTGGTTAATACCATGGTTGCCAGAGAGTTCTTCTGGATATGGAACTGTATCGCTTTGCTTAAATCTATATCAGTTAAAACATCACCTGAGATGATCAAAAATCTATCATTCAAAAAATCCCTGGCATTCCTCACGCTCCCCGCTGTCCCATAATCCGCCGTTGCTGAAACGTAGGTGAGGTTGACTCCAAACCTTTTCCCATCTCCAAAATAACTGGTTATCTCCTCCGGTTGAAAATATAAAAGAGCAACGATATCAATAAGATTATGCCTTTTCAAAAGGTTCAGGATATGCTCCATCATCGGCTTATTGGCAAGGTAGACCATGGGCTTGGGTAAAGTGGAGGTCAAGGGCCTGAGCCTTGTACCGAATCCACCAGCCATGATAACAGCTTTCATTTTAACTCCTCAGCAGAAATCCTTGGCCTAATATTAATTGACTGAAAAGGAGAGGTCAACTCTTTTCGTATTCTTTTAATCGAATTTTTTTTGAATTTCTTTATTAACAAAAAACATGATTTGGTTTTGAAAAATCAAAAAGTAACAGGTTAGACTTACAATATGGCAAATCTTGTATTTTTAATCTCTATCGCTTATAGGTTACCTCAGTGCCAAAGCCAGACTTAAGATCAGTATCAACAGGACTCCTGCTGAAACCAGAGAATAAATCCTTTCCTCAGAAAAAAGGAATGCAAAAAAAGATACCACAACAACAGCAAAGGGGGTGAATAGCAAACTGAAAATCCCCACGTTGATCCAGGCGAAGGGATTCAGACAGAAAAGATCATCAGGCGACCACGACAAGGATATCAACGTTTTTCCCCCAAGGGGACTTCGGGTTTCAGGATGAAAAACAAATAAAATCAAACCAAAAGCAATTACCCCAAAAGATAAATAAAAACATATTCTTAAAACTTTTGCAATTAAAAAGTAAATTTTTTGATCTTTTAGCATCTTAGAATTTAAGGATGTGAAAATTAAATCCTTGAAAAAGCATCCTCAGAGCAGAATAGAAGATAATGGCAACGAATATCTTACGAATTAAATCGGCTTTGATCCTATAGATGAGCCTGGATCCAAAAAAAGAGCCCATCAAAACCCCAATTATCATCGGAGCTGCAGCTGCGGGATTAACATCCCCTCTGAAATAATAGAGCAAAGCTCCAGCACAGGCGGTAATCGAGACCATAAAATTACCGGTGGCAACGGCTTTTTTCAAAGGGATCCTCATAGGATAATGCATTGCCGGCACCTTGAGAAATCCTCCACCAACGCCCAGAAGCCCGGAGAAGTTCCCGGCAAAAAAGCAGATTCCCATACCCAAAGGGAGATTTCTCACTTCATAGCTGGAAAAACGACCAGCCTCACCTGAGCTCCCCTGAGATTGAGCTCTCTTGAAAATCATGTAGAATCCAATGTAAAAAAGAAGAAAACCAAAGATGATACTCAAGGTATCGGATCTCAGAACACCTGCCAAACTGCCGCCTATTATGGCTCCCAGGGTTGTGGAGAGCTCCAAACTCAATCCCAAACGAATATCGGTTAAACCCTCTCGAATATAATATGGAGCAGCACCAACCGAGGTAGCGATCACGCATAAAAGCGAGGTTCCGATTGCAGTGTGCATACTTAAACCGAAGATCAAGCTCAGAATGGGCACTATCAAAATTCCTCCCCCGATTCCTAGAAGCGATGCAAAACCTCCAGCTAATAGCCCCGAGAGAATAAGAAAAAATATATCCATTGTAAAAAGAGGTTCAAAGATTTTGAACTTTTAAACTTTAAACCATTAAACAATTAAACTTTAAAACTATTGAATCATTAAGCCAACAAATCCCATCTCAATCAATTTGCAAAAACTCATCCACAACCGCTTTCACCTTATCCCAGGTCTTTTCAACTCCTCCTATCCCATCCACCATCTTCACTCTGGTTTTTTCCTTTCTTGCAATTTCGAGAAATCCACCTCTCACCCTCTGATAAAACGAAATCCCGCTTCTCTCCAACCTATCTTTCTTTTTATCTTTTGCTCGTTTCAGGGATTCCTTTAAAGGAACATCTATTAAGATGGTCAAATCGGGCACAAGTCTGTTCGTGGCAAAATCGTTTAACTTTTTTACCAGTTTTAAACTCAATCCCCGTCCATAACCCTGATAGGCTAAAGTGGAATCCGAAAACCTGTCGCAGACTATGATTTTTTTATCTTTTAAGAAAGGAATTATCCTGTTTAAGACCAGCTGGGATCTTGAGGCTAAATACAAAAAAAGTTCAGCCTCCCTGGTTAGAGCAAATCTATTATCCAGAAGAATCTTTCTTATTCTCTCTGAGACATCCTCTCCCCCTGGCTCCCTGAAAGACACCACATCATATCCTCTCCTCTTCAGGTAATTAACCAATCTTTTAAACTGGGTGGTTTTACCAGAGGCATCGATCCCCTCAAGGGTAATGAAAATTCCTCTCTTCATTTTTCAAAATTCTTTAGGACAACTGCAATATGGCTGCCTTTAAATCCGGGATGAAAAGAATCAATGGTTTTTATCTTGATTTATCTATTCTGAAACAAAAGAACTTTTAATGGCTTCTAACCTTTGACTAAAGTTTTAGTTTTTTTGGTCTTTTTTCCGAATTTTTTTATGAACTCCTCGGTCATTGTCCGAGCCTCCTCGTCAGTATGCTGGATCGGGGGAGATTTCATGAAATATGCGGAGGGGGCTTCCAGGGTTCCGGAAAGCTTATTATCCAGAGCCAGCTTACAGCATCTGACCGCATCTATCACCACCCCGGCTGAATTGGGGGAGTCCCAGACTTCCAGCTTAAGTTCGACGTTCAAGGGGACGTCACCAAATGTTCTTCCTTCCATCCTGACATAAGCCCACTTCCTGTCGGTAAGCCAAGCAACGTAGTCGGAGGGACCTATGTGTATGTTTTTCTCTCCCAGATCGTAATCCAGCTGAGAGGTTACCGCCGAGGTCTTGGATATCTTTTTGGATTCCAGTCTCTCCCTTTCCAGCATATTCAGAAAGTCGGTGTTGCCGCCGACGTTAAGCTGACTGGTTCTTTCCAGCTTTACCCCTCTTTCCCGGAAAAGACGGGTTAATATCCGATGAACAATGGTGGCTCCCACCTGCGACTTTATGTCATCGCCTATCATGGGCAAATCCCTCTCCTTGAAGCGTCCCTGCCAGTACCTTTCCCTGGAGATAAACACCGGTATACAGTTAACTAAACCACACCCAGCAGTCAATATCTGCTCAACATACCATTTGGTAGCCTCCTCCGAGCCCACCGGCAGGTAATTCACCACCACATCCGTTCCCGTGTCCTTCAATATCCCCACGATATCGTCAGTGGGGCCTGGTGCCGGTTGGATGATCTTACGCAGATAAATTCCCAGGCCATCATGGGTCATACCCCGGTGAACCGGAACCTTTAAATTAGGAACATCGCAAAACTTATAAGTATTGTTGGGATAGGTAAAGATCGCCTGGGAGACATCCTTACCCACCTTGTTTTTATCGATGTCAAAAGCTGCTGAAAACTCTATGTCCCTTATATGATAACCTCCCAGATTTACGTGCATGAGACCGGGTATAAAATCCTTCTCTTTAGCGTTTTTATAATAGTTGACTCCCTGGACAAAGGATGAGGCACAATTACCTACTCCGATTATGGCAACCCTTACCTTACTCATCTTGTCTCCTTTTTTTACAAATTCTTTTCTTTGAGTTGATTCTTTATATAAACCACTCTTTGTATCACCGTAAAATTTGAAAACACCGCTATAATGGTTAAAGCCAGAATTAAAAGAAAATTCCCCATAAAAGGGATGGGGCTCAGGATGGTACCAGCCGCCAGATAGCTCATTCTCTCCTGACGCTGCATTATACCCACCTTACACTCAAGTCCTAATCCCTCAGCTCTTGCCCGGACATAACTGACCAGAAGTGAACCCACCACTGCCAGAAATATGAGTATTACCAGAGTTAGGCTCCTCTCCCAGAAATAGACCAGAAGGCCTAAGAATAAAAAGATCTCCGAGTACCTATCCACAACCGAATCGATCAAGGCTCCGTATTTGGATACGCTATTGCTCTCCCGGGCCAACCTCCCGTCCAGAACGTCGCAGATCCCGGCTAAGATTATCATCAGACCACCGAAAAACAGGTATCCGATCCTGAAGAAATTAAAACCCAAGATACTGAAAAAAAGCCCTGCTCCGGTAAGGACATAGGGGCTAACCTTCAAATTTATTAAAAATCTGGCTAAAGGCTCGATAAGATCTAAAAATACCTTAGCCCAACTTTTACGAATGAGCTTTATCTGCTCCATAATTTTTGTAAATAAAACAATTTGAAAACTTTAAGTCAAGAGAAAAATGCTTTTGTTGGCTTTTAAAAAAACATGATTGGCTAAAGAAGACAAAACGCTTTAATCCAGTACAAGATTTGATACTATAAGGCGCTGTTGCCAAAGTCTGCAAATGTCACCCTCCTTGTCTCTGGTCGGGCAGGCATTATGTCATTCTTCTCCCCGCCAAAGGCGGGGAGAAGAATCTCAGTTGCGAAGCATTATTCGAATTTCCTGCAAATAAAAGACCCTTCACTTCGTTTCCCGGCCTGGCTGGCCAGGTGATTAAGCAACAACCCCATAAATAAAATAATAGAATTTAACTAAATACATACTACTGTAAAAAAACACTTTACAAATCCAAGCTTTACACTTATAATTAAAGACCAATTTTTGAGAATTTGAAATTTTAAAATATATTCAATCTCAGATGTCCAAAGAATATTACTTAGGCATAGATATCGGATCGGTCAGCGTTAAGGTTGTCCTTCTGGACAAAGAGGAAAGAATCGTCTATCACTCCTATAAAAGATTCGAAGGGCAACCGCTTCTGGTCTTAAAACAGGAGCTGGCAAAGCTTTTTGAAAACATATCCACAGAAAAGATTGTCTCCACAGGGATAACCGGTAGCGGAGCTAAAAAGGCAAATGAGCTTTTGGACTCTTTCTTTGTCAACGAGATCATCGCACAAATCCAGGCAGCGAAACTTCTTTGCCCCCATGCCAGGACCATAATCGAGATGGGAGGGCAGGATTCCAAACTGATCCTTTTAGAACACCAGAAGATATCTGGGAATTCGATATTGAAAGATTTTTCGATGAACACCCTCTGCGCTGCGGGAACCGGCTCCTTTCTGGACCAGCAGGCAAAAAGATTGATAATAAAAATCGAGGATGAGTTTGGAGAACTCGCGCTGAAATCAAAAAATCCTCCGCGGATCGCGGGAAGGTGTTCGGTATTTGCCAAATCTGATATGATTCATCTCCAGCAAATAGGCACCCCGGACTACGACATCGTGGCAGGGCTATGCTATGCTATGGCAAGAAATTTCAAGTCTAACATCGCCAGAGGGAAAAAAATAGATGTGCCGGTCTGTTTTTTTGGAGGCGTTGCCTCCAATCTGGGAATACGGAAAGCTTTTGTTGATGTGTTCGAGCTTGAAGAGAAAGAATTTGTAGTCTCAGAATACCATAAAGTCTCCGGAGCAATCGGGGCTGCTCTGAAAATTAAGGAGCAAGGGGAAAAAAGATCTTTTAGTGGTCTGGATAAGTTAGGCCTACATCTCGATGCAAAAGATATTCAAAGAAAAAGCAAAGAAAAACTCTCATACAAGTACCCGGAGAGCAAATACTATAACTTCTCTCTGGATTTTGACTTGAAAAGCCAAAAAAATGTTGATGCATACTTGGGAATTGACGTGGGCTCCCTTTCCACTAACGTGGTGGTTATAGACAAAAACAAAAAACTCCTTGCCAAAAGCTACTTGATGACCGAGGGGAGACCTTTGGATGCGGTGAAAAAAGGCTTGGATGAGGTTTACCAAAAAGTGAAAGACAAAGTTAATATCCTGGGGGTGGGGACAACCGGCTCCGGACGGTACCTGGTGGGTGATTTCGTGGGAGCGGACGTGATTCACAATGAGATAACCTGTCAGGCAAAAGCTGCTGTGGAGATCGATCCCAAGGTGGATACCATCTTTGAGATCGGTGGACAGGATTCCAAGTTCATAAGTCTTGAGCATGGAAGGGTGGTGGACTTTGAGATGAATAAGGTCTGCGCTGCCGGAACCGGCTCATTTTTACAGGAACAGGCAGAGAGATTGAACATAGAAATCGAGAAGTTCGGAGATTTAGCTCTGGAGGCTGAGTTTCCGGTTAACTGCGGAGAAAGATGTACCGTTTTTATGGAGTCCGACCTGGTGTCCCATCAACACCAGGGAGCATCCAAAAAGGATCTGGTAGCCGGGCTTTGTTATTCAATTGCTTACAATTATCTGAATAAGGTGGTGGGAGACAAAAAAATTAAGGAAAATATCTTTTTCCAGGGAGGGGTGGCCTGGAACAAGGGAGTCGTTTCTGCATTCGAGAAGATATTGGACAAAAAAATCACCGTCCCTCCCCATCAGGACGTGACCGGTGCGATTGGCTCAGCTATCTTAGCCCTGGAGAACTACGCAGGGGTAAAGACCAGCTTCAGGGGATTCGATCTCTCCAAAACCCGATACAGCCTTTCAACTTTCGAGTGTCGAGACTGCCCTAACCACTGCGAGATAAAAAAGATCGAAATTGAAGGCAAACCGCCACTTTACTATGGATCCAGATGCGAAAAATACGAGGTGGTGAAAAAGAGAAAAGAAAAAAAAGAATTTGAAAATCTCTTCTCATACAGGGAAAAGATACTCAAAACCATTTCAAAAAAATTCATCCATTACCAAGGTGAAACAAAAAAGGGTAAAATCGGTATTCCCCGGGCATTGTTTTTTTTGGAGTTTCTGCCTTTCTGGATAACCTTTTTCGAAAATCTGGGATTTGAGGTGGTGGTATCGGATAAAACCAACAAAAACATAGTTCACACCGGATGTGAAAAGGTATCAGCCGATGTTTGTTTTCCCATAAAGGTGGCTTTCGGTCATATAAACAATCTTTTTTCCAAAGAAGTTGACTTCATATTTCTGCCCAGCCTGATAAACATGAAAAAGGATCAGAATTTTTCCAAAGAGAATTATGCCTGCCCTTATGTTCAGGCAATTCCTTACATGGTAGGAGCCAACTTCAACTTCGATCAAGAAAAATCCCGATTGCTCACCCTGCCTCTACATTTCCAGCGCGGGGAAAAACACCTTTTAAAGGAGCTTTTACCCCTTAAAAAAATCCTGGGGATTAAAAGGGAAAGGATAGAGAAATCTCTGGATCTGGCTGAGAAATGTCAAAGCAAATTCTACGCAACTTTGCAAAAAAAAGGCCAAGAAGTTCTATCCCAGTTGAAAGGAAAAAAAGCACTGGTCATAGTGGGGAGACCTTACAACACCTGTGATCCCCAGCTCAGCCTGGATCTGCCTAAAAAGCTTTTGGACTTAGGCGCTCTGGCTATTCCTTTGGATTTTCTGCCGCAGAAGCCTTTGGGTGGTGAGGTGAAAAGAATTAACATGTACTGGAAATACGGACAAAACATCTTGTCCGCATCCTGCACAATCAGAGAACATAAAAATCTTTATCCGGTATATGTGACCAATTTCGGATGCGGTCCCGATTCCTTCATCTTCCATTTTTTCAGAAAAAATGTTGGGTCAAAACCTCTTTTACAACTGGAGTTAGACGAACACTCAGCTGATGCAGGGATAATCACCCGATGTGAAGCCTTTCTGGACAGTTTAAAGAATTTCAAGGAAAAAGAAAGAGAAGTCTCCTCCTATGTTTTCGTTCCAGATAAAAATCAAAAAATCATCTACATCCCCAATATGACCGACCATGCCTACGCCTTAAAAGCTTCCCTGTGTGCATTCGGGTTGAAAGCTGTGGTCCTGCCTGAATCGGATCAGGAGACTTTAGTTTTGGGAAGAAAATATACTTCTGGAAAAGAGTGCTACCCTTGCATTTTGACCACCGGGGATTTCGTGAAGCTTTTAAAATCGGATAATTTCGATCCAGAAAACTCAGCCTTTTTCATGCCAACTGCAAACGGACCTTGCCGGTTCGGTCAATATCAGAATCTTCAAAGGATCGTTCTGGACCAGCTGGGCTACCATAACATTCCCATATACTCACCCGATTCCAAGGATTCATACAGTAACGTTTTGAATCTGGATGGGAAATTCAGAAGAACAACCTGGCAGGGAATGGTTGCAATTGACCTTTTGCAAAAGCTTTTATGGCAGACAAGACCATATGAGGAAAATCCCGGCGAAACCGATGGAGCCTACCAAGAATTTCTAAAACGAGTTGAAAAATCCTTGGCTGAAAACCAAGATATAAAAGAGACTCTATATCAGGCTAAAGAGGCTTTTAAGAATATAAAAAAGAAAAAATCGCAAAAACGACCCAGAATCGGAGTGGTAGGTGAGATCTACATACGCTCCAACAGGTTTGCTAACAACGATCTGGTAAGAAAGATCGAAAACCTGGGGGGGGAAGCAAAAGTAGCTCCTATGGCTGAATGGATATTCTATACCACCCATAGATACAAAGAGGACAGCCTGATCGATAAAAGATATATGGATTTTTTGAAAGGATCATTAAAGGACAGAATCCAGAGAAAAGATGAAAAACAACTCATCCGGATATTCGAATCTGATTTTTATGACCTTCACGATTTTTCGATAAAAAAGGTCTTAGGACTATCCTGCCTTTATCTGCATAACTCCTTTGGCACCGAAGCGGTTTTATCCGTAGGAAAGGGGATCGAATATATTGCCAAAGACTATTCGGGTATAGTAAACACCATGCCCTTCACCTGTATGCCCGGGAACATCGTCACTGCTCTATCTTCCAAAATGAGGGAGGATTTTGGGAATATCCCCTGGCTTAACATCGCCTATGAGGGGCTGGAGGACACATTTGAGCTTACCCGGCTGGAAGCCTTCATGCACCAGGCAAAGGAGTTTAAGAAAAAGCATGAAAGCTAAAAAACCAATGCTCGAATCTTAAAATTAAAAACAATCAGATTGGAGGAAAAATGAAAAAAGAGTTCACCAGGCTGGTAGATGAGATCTTGGAGTTCTACTGGGAGTCAAACCCAATTGAGGCAACCTTCTCCGGCATCCACAGATATGACCAGGTGCTCGATAAAATGGATTCAGAGTCCAGAAAAAAATACAGGGATAAAATCAAAAACTACTTAGAACGGGTAAAGGATTTCCCGAGTGATACCCTTTCCTCTGACCAGAAGATGGACCAACAGATTCTTTTAAGCTCTCTTAAAACCGAGGTCAAAATCGAGGAGGAAACCAAGAAGTTACAAAGGGATTCAAGCTTTTATCCCCGATACGCTCTTTGGGGTCCATACATATTGATGTTGAGGAACTTTGCACCTTTGAAGGAAAGAATGAAGGCTGCCTTAGCCAGGTTAGAGAAAATTCCAGCTTTTATGGAACAGGGAAAAGCCAATTTAAAAAAAGGAGAAGGAATCCCCAAGATCTGGACTGAAACCGGTCTTGAAACCACCTCATCCGGAAAAGATTTCTTTGATAAAATGATTCCCATATTCGCAGAAAAGGTTCCGGAGATAAAACAGAAAATCCTGGATGCCACCCACAAGGCAAAAGAAGCTTTTGAGTCTTTCGAGACCTTTCTGAAACAGGATATCCTTCCCGAATCGGATGGGGATTTTGCCGTGGGTAAAGAGCTTTTCGATTATCTTTTATCCAGCCATCACATGCTTCCCTACGATTCAGAAGAGGTTTATTCCATCGGAGAAAAGCTCATAGGACAAACCCAAAAAGAGATGGAGGAGGTTTCCAAGGAGATCGATCCTCAGAAGCACTGGACCGAGATCGTCAAAGAAACAAAGAGGACCCATCCCGAAAAAGACAAGCTTTTGGAGTTCTATAAAAAGGAAATGGAGAAAGCCAAAGGCTTTGTGATGCAAAACGATCTGGTTGCCATACCCCCGGGAGAGAATCTGGAGGTGATCGAGACTCCAGTATTTGAGCGAAATATAATACCCTACGGCGCCTACATGCCACCAGCACCTTTTGAGGAAAAGCAGGAGGGTTTTTTCTGGGTAACTCCGGTAAACGAAAATTTTCCCCAAAATCAGCAGGAGGAACAGCTTGAAGGTCACAACTCTTACGGAGCAGTATTAACCGCACTGCACGAGGCTTATCCCGGTCACCATCTGCAGCTGGTGCATTCCAACCGGATTGATTCCAAAGTAAGAAGGCTTTTTGGAACCAGCCTATTCTGGGAAGGGTGGGCTTTGTACTGTGAGGATATGATGTACGAGCAGGGATTTTACACCGACCCACGAACCAGGCTGCTGAAACTGAAGGACCAGCTCTGGAGAGGATGCCGGGTGGTAATCGACGTGGGGATTCACACCGGCAAGATGAGTTTCGACCAGGCAGTGGATATGCTGGTTAACGTAGCCAAGCTCGAACCGGTGAATGCCAGAGCGGAGGTGAAACGATATACCACCGATCCAGCCCAGCCATTAAGCTACTCTCTGGGGAAAATGGAGATATTAAAACTTAGGGATGAATACAAAAAATTAAAAGGTGCTGATTTTGATTTAAAAAGCTTTCACAACAAGCTTTTAAGCTACGGCTCTATACCCATCAAATTGGTGAGAGAAAAAATGTTAGAAACCTAAATAAGCTACCTATCAATTAACAGACAGTATATAAGAACCATTTCAACCAAAGAATTTGAAAATAAAAGATATGAATCTCCGCAATTTACCAGATTAAGAAATTAATCTTAGAGTACTCATAACCCCTCAGATAATTTTCAAACATAAATCCTCTCTCCTTCAAAGAAAGGGGGTTTTTTTAATTTTCTTCCATCGTTTTTAGTTTTTTCAGCTAACGTTTTTGAGAAAACTTGATTCCGCTGTATATCTGAGCTGAGCGGATTTTAAGGCTAATCTGAAAGTTATGGATGCCGATTTAAATATAAGAGTAGGTAGAAGGGATATAGGAATCTGAGCTTTCAGGTTTTCTGAAGTTCAAAATCATTGCCTTGAGGGGAGAGTATGCAGAAAATCCAGGTTTCCAATAATTATAAAAAAGACTCTCAAGGTCTCACAGAAAAGACCCTGCAATCAAATTTTAATCAGCTAACCGAAGTCAATAAGATTCTGAAGAGCAAGATCTTCGACTTTTATACCATATTCGAGATAAGCAAGGAGCTGAATTCCAATTTAAAGCTAAAGGAGTTTCTGGATAGGTTTTTACGTTTTTGTACCGCTCAGCTGGAAGCTGAATGGGCGGTGATTTTGACCCAAGAAAAGTTCCATCAGAAAAGATTCATCTATTTCAAATCCTGGGGGAAAAAACTAAAAGATGGGGTTGAACTCGGTCCAAAATCTCATCTTTTAAAGATTTTGAAGTCCCAGCCAAAACCACAATTTTTGGAGGAGGTTTTAAGAGAGCTGAAATCCTTAAATCTTGCCAAAAAATCTCTTTGCGAAAAAAGGTTTCTGGAAAAGCTAAAACCCGAACTTGTGGTTCCCCTTCTGACCAAGGAAAAAATCAGGGCAATTCTTTTCCTTTCCAAAAAAAGCTCCGGACTGCCTTTTTTCGAATCGGATCTTGAATTCCTGGAGCTTCTTTCCGAAAAAGCGGCTGTGGCTTTAGAGAATGGTCTTCTGTACCAGAGCGAGAAGATCGTCAACCAGAAGTTGAAAAGGACTCAAAAACAGCTCATTCAGGCGGAGAAACTTGCTGCCTTAAGTAAACTCTCGGCATCGATCGCCCATGAGGTAAACAACCCTTTAGGAATAATAAAAAACTACATCTCCATACTGTTGACCAAAAAACAGGATACCAAAAGCAAAAAAAATCTTAAGATAATAAAAGAGGAGGTTGACAGGATAGCTAACATTCTAAGGGAGCTGATTGATTTTCATCGTCCCACCGGAAAAAAGCAAAGGCTATGCGATATAGTTTCTCTTGTCAATGAAACCTGTGATCTGGTGGAAAGACAATTCCAAGACAAAAATATACTCATGGTAAAGAAATTCTATGTGGATCAAGCTCAAATCTTTGGACAACCCGATGAACTCAAACAGGTCTTTTTGAACCTATTGCTCAACTCTAAAGATTCCATGCCCCAGGGGGGTAAAATCCAAATTAAGCTTTCCGAGAAAAACGACAGTTATAGAATTGAATTCTCGGATACCGGAAAGGGCATTCCTCAAAAGAATATAAACAAGATATTCGAGCCCTTTTTCACCACCAAATCGGAGGTCAAAAGTTTAGGACTGGGGTTGTGGATCTCCTACGGGATAATCGAGAAACACAAAGGCTCGATAAAAGCTTTAAGTAATGGTAAAAGCGGGTCGGCATTTACAATCGAATTTCCCGCCAAAAAAATCTAAAAACTAACTTATGAAAAACAATTCCAATAAAATTCTGGTTGTGGATGACGAGGAGAGGATGTGCCAGAGTTTAAAGATCCTTCTCTCCGATTCAGGGTTCGATGTCACCACCTCCCAAACCGGGGGAAATGCCGTCGAGATATTGAAAAAGAAAAATTTCGATTTAGTTGTGACCGACATCAAGATGCCCGGAACCGACGGTATGGATATTCTCAGAGAAGCCAAAAAAAAGGACAGGGATGCTTTAGTCATCCTCCTGACCGGTTACGCCTCTCTGGACTCAGCCATAAAAGCGGTCAACTTCGGAGCCTTCGATTATCTTTTAAAACCGGTTGATTTCCCCCAGCTCAAGCTCTCCATCCAAAGAGGTTTGGAAAAAAGGAGAATGCAGCTTGATAAAAACAGGCTTTTAAAAAAACTTAAATTGAAAAACCAGTTGCTCAAAAAGAAACTGGAGGAGTTGGATGCTTTATACAAGGCTGGAAAATCGCTGAGCTTAACCTTTGATCTGGAAAAGCTTTTGACCACAATCATAAGGTTGGCTACCAGAGTTATAGGTGCCAAGATCGGCTCAATAATGCTTTTGGACCAAAAAAAGAGGATTTTAACCATAAAGGCAGCTTTAGGTCTAGAACCGGAGGTAATAAAGAAAACCAGGTTGAAATTGGGAAGAAGTATTGCTGGATGGGTAGCATTGAAGAAAAAGCCTTTAATGGTAAGGGATGTTGAAAAGGATTTGAGGTTCAAGAGGATCAACAAGGAGAAATACGAGACCAAATCCCTTCTCTCGGTACCCCTTCTGGTAAAAGATAACGTCCTGGGAGTGATAAATTTAAGCAACAAAAAAACAAGAAAGGAATTCAACCGGGATGATTTGAAGCTTCTTTTCACCTTTGCTTCCCAGGCCGCTGTGGCAATAGATGACGCCTATCAATTTGAACAGACCAAAAAGAAGGTGAACCAGTTCTCGGTCCTTTACCAGATCGCCTCCAGCCTTGCCACCCTCACCGAGTTTGATCAGATATCAAAAATCATCTTCAAGGGAATAAGAAAGATAATACCGATAAAAAGTGCCTTCTGGCTCGAACTAAGCGAGAACAAGGACTGTTTGAACTTAAGTTATTTTTACAATAGTAAATCAAACAAATCCCTGGGTGAGGTAAAAATCCCACTTAAAAAGGGGGATATATCCAAAATTGAAAACCTGAATAGAAGGATTTCAGATCAGTTGGATAAAAATGCGATAGTTTCATCGGCAAATCCAGATAAAAAGAAAAGCTGCTTCTTTTCAGTGCCGATAAGCTTTGAGGGAACCTTTCACGGAGTCTTCAGTGTTGCACTGGAACCTGACAGGGATTTTACCCAGGAGGAAAAAAATCTGATTTCGATTATTGCTTCCCAGGCAGCATCGATCTGCGAACGGCAAAAGGCGATCTTAAACTCCACCAGACTCTTAACCATGGGAAATTTGATCTCCGAGATCTCCCACGACCTTAAAAGACCTTTAACCAATATCAAAGGCTCTCTTCAGATTTTAAAGGGAAAATTATCTCTCAAAGAAGATGCTAAAAGCTTATTCGATTCTGCTGAGGAGGAGGTCTACATCCTAACCGAGATGATCAACGAGATACTCAACTTCTCCAAGCCGGACAAATACCATATGGAAAAATCCAAGATCACCCCCCTGGTGGAGAGAGCTCTGGAGCTGGTTAACCGCGATCTGAACAACAACAAAATAAAGCTTTCAAAAAACATCCAGAAAGACCTTCCTCTGGTATTTTTGAACCGGAAACAGATTCTGGAGGTTTTGTGGAATCTTTTAATAAACGCAATTGAATCCATGCCCAAGGGTGGAAAATTAGAGGTTGATATAAAAATCCTGTATAGCGAAAATTCTTTTGATGACACCAAAAAAGAGAGAAAGTATCTTAATGTAACAATAAAGGATACCGGGGTGGGCATAGCCCCGGATAACCTGAAAAGAATTTTCGAGCGCTACTTCACTACCAAAAGGGGAGGTACCGGCTTGGGGCTGGCAGTGGTACAGAGAATAATCAAAGCCCATAATGGTTTCATCCAGGCGGAGAGCAAACCCAACCGGGGGAGCAGTTTTTCCATTTTTCTACCGATCAAAAGATGAGCAAAAAAACAAATCAGCCGATAAAGATAAGATATGGGTAAGGGGAAATTAAAACTTCTGGTAATCGATGACGATCCCAAAGTTTCCATTATCCTGACCGAGGGGCTGAAAGATTACGAGATTCTGTCCGCCAGATCAGGCTCCGAAGGATTGGAGCTCATAGAACAGGGTAAGCCCGACCTGGTTCTTCTGGACATAAAGATGCCCGGGATGGATGGCCTTGAGGTTCTGGACAAGATCAAAAAGAAACAGAGCTCCCCGGAAGTGATAATGCTTTCCGGGCATGGTGAGACCCAGAACGTGGTTATCTCGATTAAAAAGGGTGCAGCTGAGTTCATCAACAAGCCCTTCGACGTTAAGGAGTTGGAAATCCACCTGCAGAAGGTTTTGGAAAAAGGTCGCCTGGAAAAAAGGCTTTCCCAGTTAACCGAGGAGATCAAAAGAAAAAAGCATTACGATAAATTCGTGGGTGACAGCCCTAATATGCTGGAGGTTAAAGCTTTGATCGAGCAGGTGGCGGACTCGGAGTTGACCGTGCTTATCCGAGGGGAATCAGGAACAGGTAAAGAGATCGTAGCCCGGATGATTCACTCCCTCTCCTCCAGAAAGGATGAGTCCTTCACCAAGGTCAACTGCGCTGCCATACCCCGGGACCTTTTGGAGGCGGAGCTTTTCGGCTATGAGAAAGGTGCTTTCACCGGGGCTCACAAAACCAAACCGGGGAGGTTTGAGGCTGCTAACAAAGGTACTATGTTTTTGGACGAGATCGGGGATCTGCCGCTGGAGCTTCAGTCCAAGCTCCTTCAGGTACTGGAACAGCACGAGTTCGTAAGGGTCGGGGGGATAAAGAACATCAAGGTGGACGTTCGGATAGTATGCGCCACCAACCGCAATTTGGATGAGGCTTTGAAACAGAAAATCTTAAGGGACGATCTTTTCTACAGGCTGAACGAGATCACCATCAACCTTCCTCCCCTAAGGGAGAGAAAAGAGGACATTCCCCTTCTGGTAGAGTTTTTCCTGAACAAATACAACGAACATTATAAGAAAAAGTTCGAGCCTTTCTCATCTCCAACTTTAAAAAGATTGGAGGAGTTCCACTGGCCCGGAAACGTGAGACAGCTGGAGAATCTGATAAAACAGATGGTGGTCCGTAACGATGAGAACATAATCAGTCAAATTCTATCGGAGGATACCGAAGAACACTCCTCAGAAGACGAGGAGAGTAAACCTTCATTCGAGAAAGACCTGTCTTTGAAAAAAAGAGTATCTCAAACCGTTGCCCACCAGGAGAAAAGGCTAATATCTGAGGTTTTAAACAGGACCAACTGGAACCGAAGAAAAGCAGCCAAACTTTTGGAGATTAGCTACCGCTCTTTGCTTTACAAGATAAAAGAATACAAGCTCGATCAATAAACACTGTAAAAAATAAATCCCAAAATCTTTTATCATAACAATCTGCTTAATCTGCTGGGAAAAAATCTCTATTTTCAAAACAGATTCAGGCAAAGTCTCGATTTTTAAAAGATCAATCAAGACATCCCCACACAAAGAGAAGTATGATAGCTAAAAGACATTAAAAGAGTACAGAACCACAATTTTACCTCTTTGTTTTCGATTGACTCTCCATCTATTTATAAAAAAGTGAGTTTTATCAATCAGGTTATAAAGTACAAGGAGTGAAGTTTCAAGATCATAATTCTCTCTTGACATTTCTTGGCTTCAAAACCATTTGCATTTCAACTATTGATCTTTATATTTAAAAATTACATGAAGATTTTCAGAATAGAACGAAGTTAAAACAACAGTCTGATGGATAGAAAGAAAAGTGCCAATGTTCATCGGGTGAAGGAGACAAGACTGGGTTCAGTCACCCCCGATGGGCATTATCCGATAATCGAACCACCGGGATGAAAAACAATCATAGAAAAAGCAGATGTCTTTAATTAAAATTCCACTTGGTCTCATTGGCAATATCATAAAAGCCCGTAAAGAGAGGTTTCCAAAACTTCTGTCGATCGAGCTCTCCAATGCCTGCAACTCCAACTGTATTATGTGCCCCCGCGCAGATCTGACCCGCAAAATTCAACATATGCCCCTTCAGATTTTGGAGAAGATAATAAGGGACTGTCAGAGAAAACCACTGAAGAAAATAAACTTATTCTGGTTCGGTGACTCTCTGACCAACCCAAAATTGTCATTTTAAACCTGAGCACCAATGCAGAACTTTTAACTGAAAAAAGAAGCGATATCATACTAAAAGAGATTCTGCTTGACCATATTAATTTCGACATCGACGGCATTACCAAAAAGACCTATGAATCAATTCGAAGAGGTGTGAACTTTGACCTGGTTATGAAAAACGTTAAATATTTCATTGAAAAGAGAAACGAGATAAAAGCCCAAAAACCCTTTGTCTCGGTCACCATAATTAAAATGACCAAAACTTCTGCCGAGATAGAGGATTTCAAAAGATATTGGAAAGGTTTTGCAGACAAAGTGGAGATCAACGATTACAATACCTGGCTGGGCTCAAAGCCCGATCTTAACGTGGGAGAGACCTTGCATAAAAGCCAAGAGGGAAAGTTCGAATATCCCTGTATCCACCCCTGGAACGAACTGGTGATCTCGGCAGATGGAAAAGGGGGGCTCTGTTGTTTAGATTACGATCTGACCGCAGAAGTCGGTGATGTAACCAAACAAAGCATTGAACAGATATGGAAAGGGAAGAAAATAACCGAGTACCGCAGGCTCATCATGGAGCTCAACTACCACCTTATCGAGCCCTGTAAGAAATGCAACGCCTACATTTATCAGGACAGAACTTTCTGGGCAAAACTGTGGAAGAGGATTTTATAAATTTTACTTTTTGTGCAAAAACTTTTCTCTCAATCATAAAAAACATATCAGGACATCCACCCACATAGGATCCGCTTATGGCTTAAAGGTCCTTACACAACGAAAAGATTTCTAATCCATTCTATCCGTTAAATCCGTTGGGAATCTTTTATCCGTTCAATCTGCTTAATCCGCTGATAACCCTTTATCCGTTCAATCCGTTGGGAATATTCTGTCCGCTTAATCCGTTGATAAAATTCTTATTACTCAATCTCAATCTGATAGGGAACCAAAAATAAGATTCTCTCATCCTCCAAAAGCTTTACCTTCTCCATCTCCTTAAAAAGAGGGTCGAACTTTTCAGAGAAAGACAAAAGATCCATAATTCCAAAGTCAAAAGACCATCTGGTTTCGGGTAAGGTCACAATCTCTATCTCTTTTTCCGGTTCAATCCCTGCCATATTCTTGGCACAGGCAATTGCCAGCTTCAACCCACCGAACTCGTCCACCAGACCGTTTTCTTTTGCCTGATACCCGGTCCACACCCTTCCCTGAGCTACCTGGTGAACGGAATCGAAGCTCATCTCCCTCCCCTCGGAGACCTTCTTCACGAAATCATCGTAAAACTCTTTTATTTGCCTTTTGACAATCTTTCTTTCTTCTTCTGAAAAGCCTCTTGATAGGTTGTAAAAATCCGAATGTTCACCTCTTTTAATAATCTCTTTGGAAAATCCGATTTTATTATATAAACCCGAAAGGTTGAATTTACCGGTGATTACCCCGATGGAACCGGTATAGGTTGCGGGCATGGCAAAAATCGTATCACCGGGGCAGGCTATGAAATAACCTCCGGAACCAGCCACATCCGACATCGAGACCACAAAAGGCTTTTTGCCCTTAGTTCTCTGTATTTCCCTCCAGATCTCATCCGAGGCAATTCCAGAGCCGCCGGGACTGTCAATCCTGAAGACTATGGCTTTAACCGAACGATCCTCCCTGGCTTTTTTAATAGCAGAAGCTATGGTCTCCGAACCCATGATTTTGCCAAAAAGGAAATTATTACCACTTTCACCGGAGAATATCGATCCCTCGGCAAAGATCACCGCAATCTTAGGTGGAATTGCCCAGGAGTAACGGTAGTACTTCTTTTCGGAATAGTCCTGAAACTCTTTTTTTCGAGGTTTTTCCACCAGCATCTTTTCAGCCATCTCCTCCAGTTGGTCATAAAAAGCAAGGGTATCAACCAATCCCGCTTTTAAAGCCTCGCTGGCAGTATAAGGACCATTATCCATCAAAACTCTAACCTCATCCTCGGTTAATCCCCTGGTTTTGGCTATACCCCGGATCAGCTGGGAAAAAAGATCATCGACAATGGAATTGGCAACCTCCCGGTGAGCATCGGACATCTCATCCCGGGTCAAAAGGTCGGAGGCGGTCTTGTAATCGCCGATGTGCTCCAGCTCAGCTTCTATTCCCAACTTATCTAAAGTCCCCTTGATAAAGGTTACCTCTGAGGCTAAACCATTTACCTCCAGATAACCTGAGGGAGCCAAAATTATCTTATCACAGCTTGAGGCTAAATAATACTCCCGGTCCGAACCTATCTCCATATAACACAAAACCTTTTTTCCGGTCTCCCTGAAAGAAAAGATCGCTTCCCTTAACTCCTGCACCTTAGCCCATCCAGCATTTAGAGGATCGATCCTCAAGAATATACCCTTGATGGTCCGGTCCTCTCTGGCTCTATCTATGGTGGTGATAAGCTCCATCAGGTTGCTTTTTTCAGGACCGAAAAACAAAAACTTTTTTGGTTCCTCCGGTATCTCTCCTGAAAGCCTCAACTCAAGAAAGTTGTTTTTGGGCTGAAACCAGCTACGGTAGGTATCCTTGGAAGAATTGATGTAAAACGTCCCCTGGGTTAATTCGGATTCATCATCAAAATGGTAATAGGCACCCACCCCCACCTCGGGGAAGTTTACTCTGAGGTTAATCCCGAAGTTTCCATCCTGGTCAACGTCTCCTGACAGTAAAAGTCCATCCAGAACCTCAACCTCTGCCCCATACCTGGTTTTTAAATCCCCCAGCCTCTGGTATTCGTAAAGCATCCCATTGAAGGAAAAAGTTACTCTGTCGGTCAAAGGTCTCAGAGCCAGGCCAAAATGATAAGACCTGTCGATTACCCCACCTTTGAATCTGGGTCGATTCAGATCCCTTAAGGTAAATCCAAAAGAGCTAAAAGGACAAGGTCTTGCCAGGACACCGATGTTCCAGGAGGATAAATCATCGTATTCTTCTGTCTCCGAACCGAACCAGCTATAGCTTGAGCCCAGATAAAACCTATCCACGATCTTAAATCCTGAGGCTATGGTATACTTCCTGTACCATTCCGGCAGCTGGTATCCCAGCCACTCCACCGAGAATCCCAGATTACCGGCTGAAAAGAAAAGCCCGGTATTGCCCCTGAAGCTCGAATCGGTATAAGAATGCAAAAGAAAGGTCTGGAACCCCCTTTTCCACCCCAGACCAGCAGGATTGAAAAACAAGCAGGATGCATCATCTTCCGTAGCAACCGAGGAGAAGGGAAAGTAGGTGACCTGAGTAGTTTTATTTGAAGCCACATATGATGAAGCCACAGAGGTGTAAAGAAACAAAGAAAACAAAAATACATAGAGGATTTTTTTAATCATACCACCCTCCTATTTAAATTTAGCTCTGAATAAATAAAAAGTAAAAAGAAGCTTATGGCAAACAAATTTTTAAAAATTATTTTTCGATTCCTAAAAGCTCGATTTCCCCAACTCCGTTAACGAATACCTCGATTGCGGATTCGCCTTCTCCGCAAACTCCTATGAGCATCGTTTTCGCGATCAGCTTGGGCTGTATCAGTAAATTCCTGGTGTGGATTTTCCCCCCTGAGCCAACTGAGAAGGAAAGATCAAATGAGGAATTTTTTGGAATGGTTATATTTACATCCCCAAAGGAATTATCCACCTCAAGCTCCGAGGAGGAAAGCTCTTCGATCTCCAGCTCTATCTCGGAGTTGGAATTCTCAAACCTGCTATCACCGTCGATCAAAGAAAGTCCTCTGGCAACGATTGGAGCATTGGAGGTTTCAACCTCCAGAGCTCCTTTGAACTGTTCTATCCTGACCTCTTCATTGTTGTTCCTCAAATAAGCTGATTTCCCCTTAGTATCTATTCTTAACGCATGAATGGGATTATTAGAGGTCTCGATATCCACTTCTCCGGATAAATCCTCAACATATATCTTACCATTGGAGTTTGCTATATGGGTGTTTTCCTTAACCTGCCTTACGTTAATTGTTCCATTCGAGGAGCTGATATCAACCTGTTTCAAAGGTCCATCTATCTCCAAATTGAAATTACTGGTATTAAATTCAAGGCTAAACCCCTCTGGAACGAAAAGCTGCAAGTACAAATTAACCTGATAGCTTTCCTCCTCCCAGGGTGCTCTGAAAGGAGTTTTTATGCTCAATTCCACTTCATATCCATGCTTTTCAATATCCACATCTATCATCTCAGCCAACTTCTCTGCCAACTGGGCATCGGGGGCTTTTATCAATTTCTCATATTTGGCTAAAACATCAGGTTTCTCCCAGGTTTGAAG
>Ga0111201_1001_pt1 | contig 61958 bp, 51 predicted proteins | sample DeeMarSWOR324_28_FD_80375 | JGI IMG/M metagenome (GOLD analysis project Ga0111201, IMG submission 80375) | candidate division Zixibacteria bacterium SM23_73_2 | reverse complement strand
GTGATGAGGTCGAGGTTCCCACCCTGGATGGCAAGGTCAGTCTTAAAATTCCACCGGGAACGCAGTCGGGAAAGTTCTTCAGATTCAGAGGCAAGGGAATTCCCCATCTCCAGGGCTACGGAAAGGGGGACGAGCTGGTGAGGATAGTGGTATGGACCCCCACCAGGCTGTCAAGTGAGGAGAAAGAGCTTTTAAAAAAGCTAAAAGGAATGTCCGGTACCAGGCCTCCCAAAGGTGGCAGAAGTTTTTTTGATAAATTAAAAGATACCTTAGGAATGTGACTTTTGAGAAAGGAGGTATTTGGATTATCTGATTTTTATTCTGGCATCGAAAAATCTAATTCTTTAAGAAAGGATAGAGAGATGAGAAAGAGATTATTTTTTCTTTGCGGGGTAGCGGTTCTGTTTTTCCTTTTTTCATCCTGTGCCCAACAGGAACTTACCCAGGGTGAGCTTCAAAAGCTGGATCAACTCCGGGCAAGGTCATTTGAATACGTCAAGGAGCTTCTGGTGGATTACTTTCAGGCTGATGCTTACGGAGAAGAATCCCATTATGAACAGATTGTGAAAAAATACAAGGATATATTTGACAAGGAGAACATCCAGATAGTGCAAAAAGCAATGGACCTTACCACCGATCCGATTGAGAAAAAAAAGCTGGATTATCTCAGGGTTTATCTGGTCGACGGATACGTCTCTCAGGAGACCGCAAAATACGAGGATATGATGAACAAGCTGAATGCCGAGGCGGTTATTTTCGTAGGCAAGGATACCATTCCCTACAGACAGTACGGATACGTTATGTCCTATGAGCCCGACAGGAACAAAAGAGAGAAGATAAGCTATGCCCGCATTCCGACCATCGACAAGCAGAAAGCCATAGAATCTGAAAGGATGGCTAAGACCGATTCCATGCTAACTGAGTTCGGATACGAAAACCAGGCTGAGTTTCTGGAGGATTACCGCTTAGCTGATTTTGACCAGTTTGCCGGGGTTTGCCAGTCTTTTATTAAGGCAACCGATTCATTGTACTTCGAATTATTCAAAGAATACGCTCCCAAGATGACCGGTGTGTCAGTGGATGATTTCAGATCATGGGATTTCTCCCTGCTGTGGAGAGGAGGGATGTTCGATAAGTATTTCCCCAAGGAGAAGCTGGTATCCCGAATGAAAGGGACCCTTATGGGCATAGGAATAGATATGGACCAGCAGGATGCGCTGACACTGGATACTGAGGAGCGACCCAAAAAGCAGCCCCGGGCTGCCTGTTATCCGGCATCCATACCTCACGACGTGAGGATTAACGTCAAGCCTATCGGGGGTCACGATGATTACGATGCCTTTTTCCACGAGATGGGGCATGCCCAGCACTTTTTGCATAGCAAAGAGGAAGGGTTTGAGTTCAATTATCTGGGGAATAATACTGTAACAGAAACCTATGCATTTCTATTTGAATATCTTATCGAGGATCCCATCTATTTAAAGGAGAAGTTCAATTTCACCGGGGATGATTTAAATGAATTCATAAGATACCGCTCCTTTATCAGGCTTCTGCAGACCAGGTCTTACTGCGCCAACTTTTTGTTCGAGAGGCTGCTTTACACTGACGCCCCCAACCTGATGGAGGAGTACGTGAATATCCGCCAGCCGGTTTTGGGCTTCACCTTTGCCAGAATCGATAGTATAAGGTATCTTCTCGGTGGTGACAATTTCTACTCTGTGGATTACCTTAGAGCCTGGTTTATGGAGGCACAGCTTAAGAAGATGCTGAAGGAAAAATACGGGGAGAGATGGTACGACAATCCCGAGGCGGGAGAGTATCTGAGAACCCTGTGGGCAACTGGGTCCAGGTGGACCGGACAGGAGATGGCGGAATTTATCGGGGTGGGGAGGATAGATTACGCTGCTTTAAAGGAGGATCTGGAGTGGAAGGCAGGCTATGGCCAGTAAACGGAAAACGGTAAACAGTAGACAGTAAACAGAAGACAGAAAACAGTAGACAGTAAATAGAAGAAGGCGAGGGAGACCTCGCCTTTTTTGTCAACGGATTAAATGGATGTGGAAGATTTCCCAACAGATTAAACGGATTAAGGGTGTCATAAAATATGTCTTTGGAGTGTTAGCCTTTAGGCTAACTTGGTCAGGCATAGCCTGACCTGACTTACGCATTCATTGAGTAAACCCTTTCGGGTTTACAAGTCAAGCTGAAGCTTGACACTCCAGAGTTTTCGGGAGCCCACAAGGCACTCCCCTACGTTCTTTGCAGAATTAACCGGATTGCAGTAGCTTATTTTTGCTATTGCAAAAACAAATTTTTGCATTCCAAATAATTAGCAACAATAAATTTTTGCACTCCAAATTGCTTGACCTTCTGTGTTTTTGTCGTATTCTAATTGAAAAACAAAATAATTATTAATCGTTTTAATATGGGAAAGAAAGTTTACATACAAACCTACGGCTGCCAGATGAATGTTTACGATTCTGAGAAGCTTAAGGGGATACTCTCTGATAAAGGCTATTCCTTAACTGAAAAACCTGAAAATGCGGATGTGATTGTTCTTAATACCTGCTGCGTGAGAGAGCATGCGGAAAGAAGAGCTTTGGGTAGGCTGACTCAGTTGAGCCATTATAAAGTGAAAAACCCTGAAGTTAAATTAGTCATGATCGGGTGTGTTGCTCAAAGAATAGGGGAGAGGCTTTTTGATTTTGCTCCTCTACTTGATTTTATTTTGGGAACCTCACAGGTTTTTAATTTGCCCGAATATCTGGAAAACAAAACCAGATTGGCAAATGTTTCTTTTAAAGATTCGCAGAATATATTTGATGACGTTCTGCCAATAAGAAAAAACAGATACATCTCCCATGTTGCAATATCGAGGGGATGCAATAATTTCTGCTCATATTGCATAGTTCCCTATGTCAGGGGTCCGGAAAGACACAGAAATATCGAGGATATATTGAATGAAGTCCAATGTCTGTCAAAATCCGGATGTTTGGAAGTTATGCTGGTCGGGCAGAACGTGAACTCCTATAAAGATAAGAATTACGATTTTCCTGATCTCCTGCAGGAAGTAAATGACAAAACTGACATTAAAAGAATAAGATTTATGACCTCCCATCCCAAAGATCTATCTTTAAAGCTTATAGAAAAAATGGCTGAACTTCCCAAAGTGTGCGAGCATCTGCATCTGCCTCTGCAGTCGGGATCATCCAGAATCTTGGAAAAGATGAACCGGGGATATACATCTGAAGAGTACCTGGAGAAAATTCAAAATGCAAAATCAAAAATTAAAAATTTAAGCCTTACCACAGATTTGATAGTGGGGTTTCCATCTGAAACACAAAAGGATTTTGAAATGACCCTGGATATGGTGAGAGAAATCAAATTCGATTCCTCGTTTATGTTTCGTTATTCGATAAGGGATGGGACCAAGGCGGCTGAATTTGAGGATGACGTTTTCGAGAAGGAAAAACTGAGAAGGCTGAAGGAATTAATAGAGCTTCAGAAACGGATTTCGCTTGAAAAAAACAAAGGATTAATCGGGGAAAAGGTCGAGGTTTTAATCGATGGGAAAAGTAGAAGGGACAAAAAATCTTGGAAAGGAAAGTCGAGAAACAATAAAACTGTTATATTGAAAGATGAAAAAGAAGGTTCTTCAGGGAAGGATCTTTTAGGAGAAATCGTCCCGGTGAAAATCTCAGACTGCGATAGCTGGACTTTATTCGGTGAGTTTATAAAGTGATGGCTTTTTTTGATAATACATCATAGAATACCTGAATGGGCTGAATGCCCAGACTCAAAAAGGGGCTATTGCCGAAGTCTAAAAATATCACTCTGTATGTCCCTGGCGGTCAGGCTGGGAAACAAAGTGAAGGATCTTTTATTCGCAGGGAGAATGAGATTCTTCTCCCTCGCCAAAGGCGGGGTATCAGAATGACAAAACAGGGTATAGCAACAGCTCCGAAATTAGCTTAATATTTTTATTCAGGTACAACTCTTTATAGAATTGGGATAATTTGGTAAGATTTTCAAGGGTGGGGATGGGAGTTCCGTTTATAGATTTATCCAGTTTTATTTGTTAAAAACATTTGATTTTACTTTGATTTTACCTTAATTTATAAGCTAACAGAAGGAAAAGAAAAAAATGTCACTCTTTGTAAAATTTTTCTTTTTTGCCTTTTTATTTTTTCTGTGGCTTTACCTGGATAAGATAAGGTCAAGATACAAAAATCTCAAGCTGGTTGGCTGGGGGGAGCTTCTTTGGGGTTTGTTTTTTATCTTCCTGGGAAGCCTTCTGGATTTAGCCACCGAGCTTTTTCCAATCAATCGATATCTTTTACTTGATCAGACCCCCTGGGCTTTGGTTTTGAAATTCGGCTTTTACGCCTTAGGAATAGTTCTTCTTATAATAAGCCCTTTGAACTGGCTGAGGACTTTATTTGAGGAGAGGGAGCAGGCAGAGAGGTTTAAAAAGGATTTCGATTTCACCGCTGATTTTGTTAACAAACTTAAATCTAAAGGAAATAGAAAAGAGCTTTTTTCTTATTCCCTGTCCGAACTTATCAGATATCTAAGAGCGGATGGGGGAGTTTTTTTTCTTTTTAACCAGAGTACTCAAGAGTTGATGATGGTTGAAAGCAGCGGACTTTTATCCTCAACCGAGGATAATTTAAAAAAATTCAAGGTGGGTGATGATATCCTGTCTTTGGTTTTAAAGACGAAAAAGACAAAGATCGCAGAGGATATAACAGAACAGAAAGCTTTAGGTTTTTTAGTTGAAAACGAGGGGATCAGATCTTTGATCTGTACTCCTCTTTTATCAGATGATAAGGTGCGGGGAGTTTTAGCCCTGTTTAAAAAATCCAGATTCGGTTTTTCTGAAAAGGATGAAAAAAACCTATCAGATTTATCAAGAGGCATTGGGTATTCATTACGATTTCTAAATAATCAAGAAGAGTTAGAGGAAAAGAAAGCTCTGGTTGAAAAAGCTGAACACCAGAGAGTTCTTTTTGAAAAACTTTTATACTGTGTAAATATCAAAGACACAAAAGAGTTTTTAAAACAGATAGTCAACGTAATATCGGAATTCTGGGATTCTGAGGAATGCCACATTTTCCTTTTTGATAAAGGGAATAGATTATTAAAAGCCCGAGCATCCCTGAATCCTGAAATTGAGAATAAAAGCTTTTCTTTAGAAAAATACCCTCTGATTGAAAAAGCGTTTTTAAAAAATGAGGTGCTGTCAGATGATAAGGAAAAAAATGTGATGGCAATACCAGTTTTGATAGATGATGAGCCTTTTGGAGCTTTGTATATGGAAAAGTCAAAACCCCCTTGTTTTTCATCGGAGGATTTTGATTTTGCCCGGGCTTTAGGTTGTTTTATTTCCTTTTTTATTGGTTCACAGAAGATCTCGGAAAAGCTGGAAACGCAGAATATATTATGGGATTTCGTCTCCTCATTTTCTGAGGATATGATAACCGTGCATAACCGGGATCAGGTTATCATAAATGCAAATGATAAAACATCTTTTTTTCTGGACTTACCTCAGAAAGACATATTGGGTCAAAAGTGCTACCGGCTGCTTTACCACAGTGACCATCCGGAAAGCTGTCCCTGTTTATATTCTTTTAAAACCAAAAAGCCTTATGCTCTGGAATTGGTTCTGGATGGTAATGAGAATCCTTTTCTGGTGAGGACATACCCTTTAAAAAACAAAAGGGGTGAGGTAGTGGCCGTGGTGGAGCAGATCTCGGAGAAGATTAGGAAGGAGCAAAAAAGAGAATACGAAAAACCTCAACGTATCATAACAGAGGACCTTGATAAGGCAAAGGAGAAGATATTTGAAAAACAAAAGTTAACCAGAGAGTTTAAAAGAGAAATAGAAGAGAAAAAAGAGGAGATGTTGGATAAGAGGAAACCAAGGATTTTAGCTATCGACGATCAACAGATCATAAGGGAACTTCTGGAGAGTATGTTAGAGGGCTTGGGATACCAGGCCGTGGTCGCTTCAAGTGGAGCTGAAGCCTTGAACCTTTTTAAGAAAAAGGATTTCGATCTGGTTTTGACCGATCTGGGAATGCCCGGAATGTCCGGATGGGAGGTATCCAGAATGATCAAGAGATTAAGAAAAGAGGTTCCGGTGATACTTTTCACCGGACTGGGGGTGGTTCCCAATCCAGAACAGATGAAAGAATACGGGATCGATTACTTTTTGACCAAACCCTTCAAGGTGGAAAAACTTGACCAGTTGATTAAGGAGGCATTAAAGCTTGGGGAAAAGAAGACAAAATAAGATTGGTTCATTACCTTTCTTTAAAACAAAAATTGTATGCACCATAGGTCCTGCTTCTGGCTCCCCTAAGATTTTGGAAAAGCTCATCACTGAGGGCATGGATGTGGCCAGGCTTAATTTCTCTCATTTGGATCACGAGACTTGCCTTACCTATGTTCAAAGGATTAAAGAAATCTCCAAAAAGTTAAACCGACCTGTGGGCTTACTTCAGGATCTTCCTGGTCCCAAGATAAGGATCGGGGGGCTTTACAAGGATTTCATTTATTTGAAAAAAGGCAAAGATGTAGTTTTGACCACCAAGAAAATCATCGGCAATGAGGAAAGGTTACATGTGAATATAAAAAGGTTTCCTGAAAAGATAGAAAAAGGTGCTTGGGTCTACTTAAGTGATGGGATGCTCCAGTTAAAAGTGAAAAAAAAGGATGAAAATGAACTTCTTTGTAAAGTGGAGGTGGGGGGAGAACTCAGGAGTAGAAAAGGAATAAATTTTCCCGGATTTGATTTGAGTATTTCCGCTTTCACCTCTGAGGATAAAAAACACCTCCGATTCTGGCTGGAAAATGATCTGGATATGGTTTGTCTCTCATTTGTTCAAACCCCTGAGGATATTGAAAAGGTCAAAAAATTTGCTAAAAAGCTGGGCAAAGCTATATTCCTTATAGCCAAGATCGAGAAAAGAAAAGCACTGGAGAATATCGATCAAATAATCTCCTCTGCGGATGGAATAATGGCAGCGCGAGGAGATTTGGGGGTGGAGATCCCAATCGAAGAGGTGCCTTTCGTCCAGAAGAGGTTGATTCATAAATGTAATCGGGCTGGAAAACCGGTGATAACTGCTACACAGATGATGGAGTCCATGGTATTAAACCGTCTTCCTACCAGGGCTGAGGCAACCGATGTGGCAAACGCTATTCTTGACGGTACCGATGCAGTGATGTTGTCCGAGGAGACCGCCATAGGTAAATTCCCTACAGAGACGGTTAGGATGATGGCTAAGATCTGCAAGGTTACTGAGGAGAATCCGGGTACAGGTCAAAGAAAAGTTTTTTCACGGGATGAAAAGGAGTATTCAATTGCCGAGGTTATATCTGGCTCGGCCTTTAGTGCCTCCAGATCTTTAAACTTGAAATATATAATCACCCCTACCAGAACAGGTGCTACCCCACGAATGGTTTCCAAGCACAAGCCGGATTGCTGGATTTTAGCTTTTACGTATGATCTCAAAGTAGTGAATCAATTGAGTTTGTCTTACGCAGTTTATCCAATTCTTTTAAAAGAGGTAGATAAGAGTGAGCAAGCTGAAAAGGCGGTCTTCGATTATTTGCTTGTCAATAAATTTATGAAAAAAGGTGAAAAAATAGCGATCACCTCTGGCGTTCCCTTTGGAGAGCCTGGTAGTACCAACTCGTTAAGGATTTTAACCGTGTATTAACTTCATTTGATAACTTGGGCAAAGCTGGGCTTCCAGCCCAGCCCTATTAATGAAATTAATCTTATTGTGAATGAATTATGGTTGGATCTGTAAAGAGAAATATGATTTCAACTTGGGTGAGGTAACTCTTTAAAAGGAGGAGAGATGGTAGTCATATTCAGCACCTTCCCCACCAGCGAAGGTGAGAGGGTTGGCAAATACGTAGCCAAAGCAATTGACATCGTGGATAAAAGCGGTTTACCCTATCAGACCTGTTCCATGGGTACCATTATCGAAGGAAGCTGGGATGAGGTCTTTGGGGTAATAAAGAAATGCCACCGGGCTTTGAGAAAGGGCTGCAAAAGGATTTACACCACAATTGCCATAGACGATAGAAGGGGAGTTAAAAAAAGAATCAAGGGAAAGGTGAACGATCTGGAGAGAATTCTTAAAAGAAAGATAAACAGATGACAGAGTATATGGTTGTTTTCATCACCGCCTCAACTTTTGACCAGGCAGAAAAGATAGGGAAAGCTCTGCTTGAGAAAAAGCTGGTTGCTTGTGTGAATATTATTAAAGACATAAAATCCTTTTTCTGGTGGAAGGGTGAGATATCAGACGAGGATGAGGTTCTGTTAATGGCAAAATCAAAAAATGACAATTTTAAAAAAATAGAAAAAGAGACAAAAAAGCTTCACAGCTATTCTGTACCGGAGATAATTGCCCTGCCTTTAATTTCCGGTTCAAAGGAGTACCTTGATTGGATTGAATCGGAAACTCGTTAGAGAAAAAGAAAACATTTTGAATCACTGAAAACGCTGAAAAAAGAAAGGAATGAGTATGTTTTATAAAAAGATTCCAAATGGATACATAGTCAGGTTGGAAGCCGGGGAGGAGGTTATATCCTCACTTTCCGAATTCGCGAAAAAAGAGAAAATTTTGGGTGGATTTCTTTTTGGATTGGGAGCAATCAAGGATGCCACCTTGGGTTATTTCGACGTGAAGAACAGGGAATATATAAAAAAGACCTTTGATGATGAATATGAGATCTCCAGCCTGGTTGGTGATATCTATTATTTTGAGGGCAAACCCGATGTTCATGCCCACGTTACCCTCTCAGGCAGGGATTTTAAGGTTATAGGAGGTCATCTTTTCTCCGCAACAGTTACCGGAACTGGTGAATTTTTCATCTGCGTTTCTTCTGATATGCTACAAAGAAAAAAAGACCCTCAGACCGGTTTAAACCTTCTTGACCTTTAAAATGAGAAATCCAAAAAAGACTTCTCCGAGGATAATTACCCTTTTAACCGATTTCGGGATTAAGTCAGGATACGCTGGCTGTATCAAAGGGGTGATATCAAGCATCAATCCAAAAGTTCAGATGGTGGATATAACCCACCAGATAAATCCCTTTGATGTGTGGGAGGGATGTTTTGTTCTTTCCGAATTTTATCCATATTTTCCTGAGGATACCATACACCTTGTGATCGTAGATCCAGGAGTTGGAGGCCCGAGAAAAGCCCTGCTTGTAAGGACTGAGAGATATTTTTTCATAGGCCCGGACAATGGGGTTCTCTCCTATGTTTTTGAAAAAGAAAAGATCTTGGAGATAAAAAACATCACCAGAGAAAAATACTTTATCGGAAAGCCATCGCCTGTGTTTCATGCCCGGGATATATTTGCACCGGTTGCTGCTTACCTTTCTTTGGGAGTCGAGCTGGGCGAGTTTGGCCCTGATGCAAAGGAATGTTTCAAGTTCAAGATTAAGCTGCCTGAAATTCTCAAAGATGAAATCTCAGGGGAGATAATCCACATCGACAGCTTCGGAAATCTGATAACCAACATCGATAAAAATTTAGTTGACACTTTTGCAAAAAAGGATAGTTTTGATATTGTCTTTAAAGGGAAAAGGATAAAAAAGATATCCCTATCCTATTTTGAGGGAAAGAGAAATGAGATTTTAGCTTTGATCGGAAGCTCTGGACTTCTGGAGCTCTCGGCGAGTGAGGGAGATGCTCAAAAGCTTCTTTTGGCAAAGGTAGGTGATAGGATAAAACTTGAGCACAAGGGATAAATCGAGGATTAAAAAAAAGGAATCTAAGCGAAAGCGCCCTTCCTGGGATGAGTACTTTATGGGTTTGGCAGAGCTGGCAGCCACCCGCTCAACCTGTTTACGCCGCCAGGTGGGAGCGGTGATAGTCAAGGATAAAAAGATATTAACCACCGGATACAACGGAGCTCCCAAAGGCCTTCCCCACTGTCTGGACATTGGATGTCTAAGGGAGAAGTTGAAGATTCCCTCCGGCGAGCGCCATGAGCTCTGCCGGGCAGTTCATGCCGAGCAGAACGCCATTGCCCAGGCAGCTATGTTCGGGGTGAACATAAAGGATTCGATCATGTATTCCACCACCCATCCCTGTGTACTTTGCAGTAAATTGATAATAAATTCGGGGATTAACGAAATAGTCATTCGGGATAGTTATCCTGATAAGTTTTCAGAGGAAATGTTAAGGCAGGCCGGAGTGAAGATAAAAGTTCTGGAAAAAAAGAAAGGGTATAAGGAGGGATAGAATATGAGATGTCCTTATTGCGGACATGAGGAGGATCGGGTGGTGGATTCCCGCCCTTCAGCTGACGGAAGGTCGGTGAGGAGAAGAAGGGAATGCTCTTCCTGCGCAAAAAGGTTCACCACTTATGAGTACATCGAGAACGTATCCCTGACCATAGTTAAAAACGACGGTAGAAGGGAGCCGTTCGATAGGCAGAAACTTCAAAGGGGGATAGAATTAGCTTGCAACAAAAGGCCAATCTCAGCCAAAAAGATAGCAGCTTTAGTGGAGGAGATAGAGGAGGAGCTTCAGACTTTGTCCAAGAAGGAAGTTACCAGCAAGGAGATCGGCAAAGTGGTAATGGGAAAGCTCAAACAGACCGATGAGGTGGCTTACGTGAGGTTCGCCTCGGTCTATCACAAGTTCAAGGATATAAACGAGTTCATGAACGAGCTGAAGGGACTTTTAGGTTCGTAGTAGTTGGTGAGTCGATATAAGTATTTTGGCAGATGTAACCTTTCCACCTGAGGCGGATCCACCTTCGGTGGATAGGTTGTGAAATAAAATTAATTAAATGGCGGAAAAAGAACCAAAGGAGATGTCATTTATAGAGCATCTGGAGGAGCTGAGAAAAAGGATCATCAGATGTTTGATCTTCATTCTGGTCTTCTCCATAGCAGCTTATTTTTTCTCAGACAGGATAATAGATTTCATCGCTCGTCCGGTTGAACAACTTTTTTTTATGGATCCCACCGAGGCTTTTGCCATAAGAATAAAGATGTCCATAATCGTGGGAATCATCTTGAGCGTTCCGGTCATCTTCTATCATCTGTGGCAGTTCGTTGTACCCGGTCTTTTTGTAAAGGAGATCAAGCTGGTTATTCCGGTGGTGATATCATCCACCATCTTTTTTTTAATAGGAGCCTGCTTCTGTTTCTTTTTAGTTCTCCCCCTGGGGATAAAATTCCTTTTGGGATTCGGAACCGAGAAGCTTTCGCCTATGATAAAAATAAGCTCATACGTGAGCTTCGTATCCTATATGACCCTGGCTTTCGGGGCGGTATTTGAGTTGCCGGTGATATCTTACTTTTTAGGGAGAATAGGTTTAATCGGCCCTCAGACCTTAGTTAAGGGAAGAAAATATGCCATCGTTGGTATTTTGATTTTAGCTTCCTTTCTTACTCCTCCGGATCTTTTCTCTCAGATCATGCTTGCAGGACCGCTTTACATATTATATGAGGTAAGCATAGTGGTTTTGAAGGTAACTCAGAAAAAGAAAAAAGACGAAGAGTTCTCATAAAAACAAGTCTGAATTTGGTTATTAAAGGAGGTTTTACTGGATGAAAATAAATTTTTTTATTTTTTCGATTATTTTTATTTTTGTTACTTTTTCTTTAAACCACACCTTTGCGCAAACTCCTGAAGCAGAAACGGTCGATTTTAGTTTGGATGCTGACTCATTAAGATCCTATGCTCTGGATCAAGCCTTGAAGTGCATCAATATGAACCAAAGCGATCTGGTTTTAAGGGCTGATTATCTGGATATCGATTCTTTCAGGCTGGATATAATAAATCACCTGATGCAAAATCCACTTTCCACTACAGAATACAGCGAGAGTCTGGGAGCTGAGCTGCTTTCCTACCAGAGCTCTTTAACCAGTTTGCTAAATCATCATATAGCTTCACTTGGTTACCATTTCGATTCAGAAACAGTGAAAGTACAGCCAATGGAGCTTGAGGATGCGATTTTAGCTTTTCTTGAAAAAACAGAAAGCAAGTTGAGTAAAGATCAAAAGGAAGCTTTTAAAAAAGCCAAATACCTTCCAAGGGATTTAAGAAGGACTCTGGCTTTAATACTCTCAGCTATGATTGATGCCAGAAAAGAACTTGCTTCAGCACTTGAATATTTGTCAAAAGAGGAGCTTGAGTTCTTGAAAGAGAATTTCCCCATACTTCTTCAGGATGACGTGGAGGATGAGTTCAAATCAGCTGAGCAGTTGGATTTCGAGGAGAAGTACGAGGAGGAGATTTCCAGGGAGATGATTCCGACTTTAAAGAAGGTTAAGCTTGAAAAGATTTTGAATGCTGGGATGATTTTATCTGGTGCCACCCAGAGGGCTTTTGCTCTGGTGAAAGATATAAAAATTACTGACCCGATGATGATAAAAAAAGATGTGCTTTTATCTTTGAAAAGCTCTTATGGTGATATTTACGTGGGCAACAAGGTTCCCAATCGATATAATGGCTCTTATGCTATTATAATTGATCTGGGAGGGGATGATGAGTACAGTTTCTCATCAAGCGAAAAAGCGAATCTCTCCGTGCTTATAGATCTGGGAGGAGACGATCAGTACAAAACAAAAGATTTTTATAATTTGGGCTCTGGATTTTTCGGGGTGGGAATTCTGTGGGACAGATCTGGAGACGATAATTACCAGGCATCGAATTTCTCTTTGGGCTCAGGTCTTTTCGGTGTGGGGATTCTTCTGGATCAGGGTGGGCATGATAAATATTTCGGGGATACCTTCACCCAGGGTGCTGGCTCTTTTGGAATCGGAGTATTATCTGATGTGAAGGGCAATGATCAGTATTCCGGGGCTTTGTTTGCTCAGGGATTTGCCTTTGTCTCTGGCTTTGGCTCTCTTATTGATTCCTCTGGAAATGATAGCTATTCTGCTGGTAACAAATATAAAGATATATTAAGGTATGAGGATCATTACCTGAGCTTATCTCAGGGATTTTCGTACGGGCTAAGACCTTTGATGTCCGGTGGAATAGGATTTTTGTTCGATTATTCTGGCAATGACACATACATCTCAGACATCTTCGGACAGGGCTCATCCTACTGGTGGGCTTTGGGGGCTTTGGTTGATTGTTGGGGCAACGATAAATACGTCTCCTTTCAGTATGCTCAGGGTGCGGGAACTCACATGACCCTGGGGGTTTTGATCGATGAGAATGGTGATGATGTGTATATCTCCAAAGGCGTATCCCAGGGGTGCGGTCATGATCTGGCTTTAGGAATCCTGCTGGATAAATCCGGGGACGATTCCTACAGTGCCTACGATCTATCCCAGGGTGCCGGATCTGCCAACGGCATCGGCATTATAATAGATGATAAGGGTGACGATAGCTACACGGTTAAAAGAACCCACAACACCCAGGGTTATGGTAATCCCAGAAGGGATTATGGTTCAGTTGGTCTTTTTTTGGATCTTTCAGGTAAAGATTGGTATGCTGGTAATGGGAAGGACAGCACCTGGTGGGTTATTCCCTCCAAATGGGGAGCGGGAATTGACGGGGAGTTTTTTAAAATTAAAAATTAAAAAAGAAAAATTCAAAATTTAAAATAGAAAAAGATGAAGTTAAGAGGTAAAGGATGAGAAAGTTTTTTTCAGTGTTTATTTTCTTATTCATGGTTTTTCAGTGTTTCTGGTGTTCAGCCTTTGCACAGCGGGTAAAAGATGAAGTGAACAGCCTTTTCATCAAGGCTTCCTCCGGGATGGTGATGTTCAGAGAGGAAGAGGGTCCAGCCAAGGAGAAATTGATACAGATGGGTGGATTAGCGGTTCCATATCTGGTTGAAAAACTGGATACCCAGGATGCCCGGGAGATACTTACTTTAGTTGACATATTATCCGAGATCGGTGAACCTGCGGTTTTACCTCTGATCGAATCTCTGAAATCCGAGGATGAATTTCGTCTGAGGGCAACTGCCAGAACCTTGGGAAAGATCAAAGACAAAAGGGCAGTTTTGCCTCTGGCTAAGCAATTGACTCATCCCACCCATAGCGTAAGAGGGGGAGCTTGTTCTGCATTGGGGAAAATCGGGGATACTACCATAACCGAAGAGATTATCGTTATGCTTTATGATTCCGTTGAAACGGTTAGAAAATGTGCCTCAGTTGCCCTGGGAGAATTAAAGGACAAAAGAGGAATATCACCATTGGTCTCTGCCTTAAAGGATCCTCACTACTCGGTTAGAATGACAGCCTGCATATCCTTATCTGAGATGGGTGATTCAGCTTTTGATACTCTGATTTCACTTTTAAGTGATGAAAACGATTTCGTCAGGAACCTTTCCATAGTAGCTTTGGGGAAAATAAAAAAACAGAAAGCTGTGGAACCTTTGATGAACAAGTTAAATCATCCTGATTGGTCAACCAGGGCATTTGCAGTTGAGGCTTTGGGAGAAATAGAAGACCCTGTGGGAATGGTGGCTGTGGTTAACATAAAGAAAAAAGAGACTCATCCTTTTGTTTTAAACAGGATAGAGTATGTTCTGGATCGCCTGAAAGGTAAATAGCTTTTATGGGCAAGAAGCTGAGAAGAAGTTTTTTTGAAAGACCAACTTTAAGGGTGGCTAAAGAGCTTTTGGGAAAATATCTTGTGGTGAAAAAGGGGAGAAGGTTAGTTTCGGGGAAGATCGTGGAAACAGAAGCATATATCGGGAAAAACGATCCGGCTTCCCATGCTTACCGGGGATTAACACCGCGCACCCGGTTGATGTTCGGCAAGCCCGGATTCACCTATATCTATCTAACCTACGGTATGTATTACTGTCTCAATTTCGTCACTGAAAAAGCGGGATTCCCTGCTGCTGTTCTGATCAGAGCAGTGGAGCCGAAGGAGGGGGTTGATTTGATGATTAAAAGAAGAAAAACAAAAAAGATTGAAAATCTCACCAATGGTCCGGGAAAGCTATGCATAGCCTTTGGATTAGATAAAAGTTTGAATGGAGCTGATCTCTGTTCTGATCTTATCTGGGTGGAGGATAGAGAAGATAAAACTGATAGAATAGTTTCTGCTTCTCGAATCGGTATAAATGAAGGAAAGGATAAAAAGTGGAGGTTTTACATTCCTGAGAATGGATTCGTATCTAAAAGGTAGTGTGTTTTTAGAATAGCAAGAAACTTTAAGATGGATACTTTAGCAGGAATTTTAATCTGGGCACCACCGATTCTTTTCGCCATAACGGTGCATGAGTTTGCCCATGGATGGGTGGCAAACCGATTGGGCGATCCGACTGCCAAGTATGCTGGAAGGTTAACCTTGAATCCCCTCTCCCATCTCGATCCCATTGGCACCCTTATGCTTTTTATAGTCCATTTCGGCTGGGCCAAACCCGTTCCGGTCAATCCTTTTAATTTCAGAAACCCGAGAAAAGATATGATGTGGGTCTCCTTGGCTGGACCAGGATCGAACATCTTATGTGCTTTAGGCTGCGGCATTATCATAAGATTTTTAAGCCCATTTGTAGCTGGGGTGGATCCAAAGACATCTTTCCTGACCATTTTTTTCTACATGTTGGTATTCGGACTGGTTATAAATATTGCTTTAGCCATATTCAATTTATTGCCCATTCCTCCTCTGGATGGCTCAAAGATACTTATGGGAATGCTTCCACAGGAATATGAACCCCAGATTTTGCAGCTGGAGAGATTCGGCCCTTTCCTTTTGATATTTCTGGTCATGATGAGCTGGATGTTGAGAATTAACTTTTTCTGGATTTTCATAGGTCCTTTCGTCTCCTTTTTCAGCATCATTTTTGCCGGGATGGATTTAGCAAGATTTTTTTAGATAGGAATCAAAGGTTTTTATTTTAGAACTTAATGCCAAAAATATCTTCGCCTAAACCGAATCTTTACACTCCATTTGAGTTTAAAAATGAGCAATCTTTTTTATAAACATGCTTTAATTCTTTTAATCTTCTCAGTTTTTCTGAGCTGCTTTCCAGCAAAAAAAATTAGCTTGCCTAAAAAGTTAAATCCTGAGGAAGTTTTAAAAAAAGCCTGTTTCTATGAGGAAAACCTTAAAACCTTTGCCTCCAGATTTTCTGTGGAGTTCAAAGAAAAGAAAGATAGTTTTTCAACCAACATAGAATTGTTACACAAAAAACCTGACAAATTTGCCATCTATTTAAAATCCAGGCTGGGTATAAATTTTATTAAACTCGTTTTCAGAAACGACAGCCTTATCTATTTTCGCCCGGATGAGAATCAAATTTATTCGGGTTCATACGACAGCTTGCTTTTAAGGGAAAACTGGGAATGGGAAATCGATTTAAAAACCTTGCTTTATTTTATCGTTGGAAAAACAGGTCTGGCTGATCCAAAAACCCGATTTTTAAAATCCGAGGGAAGATATCTGGTTTACATTTTGGAGGAGGATGAGTGGATTAAAAAATTCTGGATTGACCAGAATAAAGCCTTGCTGAAAAAAAGCTTCTGGATCAAAAGGAAAGATCAAAAGTCTTTCCTGATAAGATATGAGAGGCACGATAGGTTCGGTGATTTCAACTATCCAGAGAGGATAAGGATAAAATCTTTGTCCGGTCTTGAGGTAGACGTAAGATTCAAAAAATTGAAGTTCAATCTGGATTTAGAGGATAAAAGATTTAAGATAGAGCTCCCTTCCAGTCTCGAAAGTTAAAATCTATTGACAACTTAAATCTGGTATATTAAACTTATTTATTAATAGGATTTAAAAGACTTATGCTGAAATACTTCGAAAGAAAAGTTAAGAGATTTTTTTTCAGACTCGCAGGATTTTTTCTGAAGAGTAGTCCAAAACAAAAAGAGGATATCGATTTATCCAAGATAAAGAAAATACTGGTTGTTCGCCAGGATGAAAGGATCGGGAATCTGATTTTGACCACCCCGTTTCTTTGGGCTTTGAAGGACCTGTTCCCCCAAGCCAGAATCTTTTACCTTGCCTCCAAAACCTTCGGAGAGCTTTTTTCCAATTATTCGGTGGTGGAGGGGATATTTGCAGTTAATAAGAAGAGGTATATATTCTGGCCTTTTTCTTTACTGAAGATGGTAAATATGATCAGAGAGGAGAAATTCGATCTGTGTTTCGATCTATCAGATGAGAATCAGATCTCAGCAAACAATTTTCTGTACACAGCCTTGAGTGGAGCGAAATACAGAGTGGGGTATAAAAAGGAAGGCTCCGAGAATTTCTTAAATATCGAGGCTCCCATAAAAAAGGAGCCAAAACATGCGGTGGATATGCATTTGGAACTTTTGCGTTTTCTTTTCGGAGAGGTTCCCATCCACCAGTTGTCGGTGGATATTTCAGTTGATAGCGAAAAGCTTGTTCTGGATTATCTGGCTGGTAAGGGTGTAAATGATAAAGATTTTCTTGTGGGTATTAATCTGGGTGGAAGAGGTAAGAAAAGGTGGGGAGGGCAAAACTTTTTTAGGTTGGCAGACTTTTTGGTTAAAGAGTTTAACTTTAAGGTTATTCTCATCTGGGGACCCGAGGAGAAAGCTTTAGTTAAAGATTTGATACTGGGGGGAAATATCATTTTAGCTGATCTTTTTCCCTTGCCGACCTTAGCAGCTCTGATTAGAAGGACAGATCTTTTCATCTCCTCGGACTCAGGGGTGATGCATCTCTCAGCTGCGGTTGGAACTCCAACTTTTGCGATTTTCCTCGATTCCGATCCGGTTAAGTACGGGCCCTGGGGAGAAAAACATAAAATCATCGTGGGTGAGGAGGGGGAGGTTTCGGTTGAAAGGGTAAAAGAAAAGTTGCACGATTTTGTTATATCTTTGCCCAACGAGGATAAAAACTTTAAATCCTTCAGAGATCTTTTTGATAAAACCTCACCAGTACCCTCTCCTTATAAAGGAGAGGGAAGGGGAAAGGTTTAATCTAAATTGAGAAGTATCAAATGAAGCTCTATTTTAGACTCTTAAAATTTCTTAAGCCCCATTTGAGATATCTTATTCCCGCCATATTATTTATGGCTTTGTATGCGGGGATGAGCGGATTCTCGGTTACTATGATCGTGCCTTTTACCAAGGTGGTTTTTTATCCTGAAAAGGAAGTGATTGACCAGAGACAAACCGAAGGAAAAGATCCGATCTCTAAAGAATCGGAAAGCTTGGTGGTTCTGCTTCCAAAATATCTTGAGGATAAAGCTGACAGTATCCTTAAAGGAAGTACTAAAGTGGATACACTTAAAAGATTGTGTATCATTATATTAATCGTGTTCTTCTTTAAAAATGTCTTCTGGTATTGTCAAAGTTTTTTGGTAGTTAAAGCAGAAGAGGGGGTAATTATGGACATAAGAAACAGGCTTTACTCCCATTACCATAATCTACCTCTGGAGTTTTTTCATGGAAAGAAAACCGGAGTTTTGATCTCCAGGATAACCAACGACATTAACCTGGTAAGAGGTGCAGTGGGTAACGGATTCGCCATGCTTTTAAGACAGAGTTTTCTGGTTCTGGTATTTTTATTTTTAGTATTCTGGGCAGCTTGGAAACTTGCACTTCTGGCTTTTGTTGTTCTGCCTCCCAGCCTTTTTTTGATAAACAAGCTGGCGATGAAACTCAGGGTCAAAAGCATTCTGGTCCAGACAAAAATGGGGACTATGACCTCGGTACTTCAGGAGACGGTCTCAGGAATAAGGGTGGTGAAGGCTTTTGCCATGGAGAGATTCGAGATAAAGAAATTCATGGATGCGACCAAGGATTACTTCAAGACTATGGTGAAGCTAATAAGGATAGGCTCTCTGGGACCTCCTTTAACTGAATACCTGGGTGTTGTGGTTGGGGTTTTGATCCTCTGGTTTGGAGGAAAAAGCATTCTGGAGGGAGGGGGGGTAACGCCGGAGAGGTTCTTCCTTTTTCTCTTTGCCATGTTTTCACTTATGGATCCGATAAAAAAGGTTTCCCAGACCAATATAGAGATACAGCAGGGTTTGGCTGCGGCAAAGAGGATTTTTGATATTCTGGATACCGAGCCAAAAATCAAATCACCTCCCCGTCCAATTTTCCTGGATGGATTCAAAAATAAAATCGAATTCACAGATGTTTGCTTTTCCTATGATGGCAAAAAGGAGGTTTTACACCGGATTAACCTGGAGGTGAAAAATGGAGAGATCATAGCTTTAGTTGGTCCCTCCGGTGCGGGTAAATCGACCCTGGTGGATCTTCTGGCAAGATTTTACGATCCGACCAGGGGCGGAATAAAGATCGATGGTGTGGATTTAAAGCTGTTGGATATAATCTCGCTTCGCAATAACCTGGGAATCGTTACCCAGGAGACCATTCTCTTCAACGACACGGTTTGGAACAATATCGCATATGGTTATAACGGGGCAGAGAACGAAAAGGTTCATTCAGCAGCTAAGACAGCTAACGCTCATGACTTTATTTTGAGAATGTCCGATGGTTATCAAACCTTGATTGGAGACAGAGGGGTCAAGCTTTCAGGTGGAGAGCGGCAGAGATTGGCTATTGCCCGGGCGATTTTCAAAGACCCTCAGATTTTGATTTTCGACGAAGCCACCTCGGCTTTAGACTCGGAATCGGAGAAGTTGGTTCAGGAGGCGATCGACAGGTTGATAAAGGACAGAACCACCTTTGTCATCGCCCATCGTTTGTCCACGGTTAAGAACGCAGATAAGATAGTTGTAATGGATAAAGGTAAAATAGTTCAGATGGGAGATCACCTGGACCTAATCCAGAGGGAGGGTCTGTACAAAAATCTTTATCAGATGCAGTTTAAGTTGTAGATTTTAATATAATGAATGAAAATAATCAGCAAATAAAAGCGTAGGGGTGGAGCTTAACTCCACCCAACTATTGATTTTAATTAATGTGCATAAGTAAGATTAGAAGAAGAAAGAATTCGCTCAGGTTAAAGGATTTTGATTATACAAAAGAGGGGTATTATTTCGTTACAATAAATTGTAAGAGAAAGAGTAAATATTTCGAGACTGAAAAGGCAAAAAAAATCATTACCAGACAAATAGTCGATCTTGAAAATAGATATAAATTTTTAGTTGATTGTTTTGCAATTATACCTGATCATATCCACCTGATAATTATCTTGAATCGAACTAAAAGAATCAGCTTGTCAGCTATTATTCAATATTTCAAATCTTTGATTACAAAAGATTTCAGAAATAAACTTAACGCACCTGAGAAATTCTGGCAAAGAAGTTTTTACGATCATGTAATTAGAAATGAAAAAGATTATCTTGAGAAAAAAAGGTATATATTGAACAATCCCTTTAAGAGAGAACTGTTAGGGCGGAGTTGAACTCCGCCCCTACGCGAAGAAGTATTTATTCAAGGTCTTATGATCAATCCTGACAGAATTCTGGTAACCCAGCTAAGGAGAGTGGGGGATGTTATGATGTGCACCCCGGCCTTGAGAGCTCTAAGAATGAGATTTCCCGAAAGTCATATAGCTTTCCTAACGGAAAAAGAATCAGAATCATTGCTCTGGGGAAATCCTAACCTTGATGAGCTGATCGTTTTTGATAAGGAAAGATACAAAGATCCTTTTTATATGCTCAAGCAAATCCATAATATCAGGAGAAGGTCTTTTGATTTGGCAATAGATTTCTTCGGGAATCCCCGGTCAGCCTGGATTTGTTTTTCAAGCGGTGCTTCCCACAGGTTAGGTCCGGATCTTGGGGTCAGAAGTCATCTCTATAATTTGAAAATGAAAAAGGATCAAAGCCCAAGATATGCTGCGCAATCGAGATTGGACGGATTGGAGGTATTGGGCATCAGGACCACCGACGTTTCCTTGGATTTTTTCCTTTCGGATAAAGCCAAGAATTTCGCAAAAGATTTTTTCAAAAAGAAAGACATCGGACAAACCGATTTGGTGATTTCTGTTTCACCTACCTCCAGACGTGATTTCAACCGCTGGAGTTTGGAAAGGTATGCTTCGGTTTGTGATTTTCTGGTTTCAAAATATAAAGTCAAGATAATCTTGGTCTGGGGACCAGGAGAGAGGACGGTTGTTGATAGGCTGAACCACCTTTCAAAAAGTGAACTTACAATTTCTCCTCTCACCCCAACCTTGCAGGAGCTGGGAGCCATACTCCAAAGATGCGACCTGCATCTGGGCAACGATAACGGAACCAAACACGTTGCGGTTGCGGTGGATACTCCAACCTTGACCATCTTTGGACCTAACAGTCATATCAGCTGGACTTATCCGGATGAAAGAAGACACAGGTGGATTCAGGCTGAGAGTCTGTGCAAGGATTGTGAGAGGATTAAGCACAGGTGCAAAGAGCCGAGCTGCCTGGATTCGATTCAGGTTGATTCCGTGAAAGAAAAGCTGGAGGAGTTCTTAAAAGATAACCTTGATGAAAGAAAGCTTAAAAAAGCTTACGATTTTAGAACTGGTTAACGTGAGATGGTATAACGCCTGTGCCTGGTATGCGGTTACCTTATCCTGTGCTTTAAAGAGAAGGGGACACAGGATCATAGTTGGTGGTGATCCGGGAAGCCCCCCGGCAACGGAGGCTCAAAAGTTGGGTCTTGAAACCTATTTTAAGCTGTGGCTTTCCAAAGTCGAACCATTTACTTTCGTTTATAATTTAAAAAGGTTAGCTGAACTTTTAGAGAAAGAGAAGATAGATGTGATAAACGCCCATCGCTCCGAAACCCATCTTTTATCCTCCCTTTTATCTTATCTGGGTAAAAAGAAAGTTGGGGTGATAAGGACCAGAGGGGATGTCAGAAATCCTAAAAACAATTTTTTCAATAGATATCTTAATAACAGCTTAACCGACAAGATCATAATTACCTCTGAGGTTTTAAAGGAAAGCTACCTGTATGATCTCAAAATTCCCAAAGAGAAGGTGAAAACAATTGCTCCGGGCATAGACAAAGAGTTCTTTTCCCCTCAACCCAAAAGTAAAAAATGGAAAGATAAGCTAAAACTGGATGACGATTGTGTGGTCGTGGGGATAGTGGGGAGGCTTTCGCCGGTAAAAGGACACGAGTATTTTATAAAAGCCGCTTCCCACGTTTTAAAAAATTCTTCAAAGAAAATAAAATTCTTAATCGCTGGAGAGAATGCTCAGATAAAGTTTAATTTTTTGGAAAACATCATCCACAGATTAGGTATGTCGGATAATTTTATCCTGGTTGGCAAAGTGGAGGATGTAAGAGGAATCATCTCTCTTTTCGACATCGGGGTGATTTCTTCGGTTGGTTCGGAGATGGTTTGCAGGGTGGCTTTAGAATATATGGCAATGGGAAAACCGGTGGTGGGAACCAGGGTTAATGCAATTCCTGAGATGGTTGAAGATAGAAAAAGTGGAATTTTAGTTCCTCCAGAAGATGAAACGGCTTTGGGAAGAGCAATCCTTGAATTAACGGAGAATGAAACCGAAAGAAAAGATTACGGCAGGGCGGGCAGGAAGATGGTGGAGAAAAAATACAATCTCGACGATTTCGCTTCCCGGACCGAGGAGGTTTACCATCAGGTGCTGAAAGATAAGGGTATAGAAAATGGATAAGATCTCCGCAGTGGTGATAGTATATAATTCACAGGATTGTCTTTTTCGATGTCTTGAGAGTTTAACCTGGACCGATGAGATCGTGGTGGTCGATTCCTACAGCCAGGATGACACCAAGAGGATCGCATCGAATTTCACCGATAAAATATATGATGTTAAATGGGAGGGTTTTGGCAAAAAGAAAGAATTCGCTCGTCAAAAAGCAAGTTTTGAGTGGATACTTTCAATTGATTGCGATGAGGTGATACCCCCCGAATTAAAAAGTGAGATTTCGAAAGCTATAAAAAAAGACCAGGGATGCGATGGTTTTTATATTCCCAGAAGATCGAACTTCCTGGGCAGGTGGATGAATCATTCTGGCTGGTATCCGGATTACGTTTTAAGGCTTTTTAAAAAAACTAAAGGTAGATTCGATCAGGCTTTGGTTCACGAAAAAGTGAAAGTTTCCGGAAGATTGGATTATCTTAAAAATCCTATGCTACATTATACTGATCCGGATATAAATAGTTACCTTTCCAAATTGGATTTCTACACCACCTTGAGCGCAAAACAGCTTTTCCAAGAGAAAAGAAAAGTAGTTTTTTGGGATTTGGTGTTTCATCCTTTAGGTGTTTTCTTTAAAAGGTTTTTTTTGAAAAAAGGATTTTTGGACGGAACACACGGTTTTCTCCTCGCAGTTTTATCCTCTTTCCAAGTTTTCATCAAATACACAAAGCTCTGGGATCTTCAGAGGATCAAAGGTTAGTATTTTACCACAAGATTTGTCTTGATTGGTAAGGAGATATTTGATATCTTTCAATTGAAAAAGATACATAATAAAACTGGATAAAATGGTCTTATATTTTACCACGGTTTTTCAGTAGAAACCTTTTGTCATCTTTGACCTGATCGGAGAACATGAGGAAAGCAAAACTTAAAGGCACGGAAAAAATTCTTTTAGTCCGTACTGACAGAATCGGTGATCTGATTTTATCCCTTCCTTTAGCTGAGGCAATAAAACAGGTATATCCCCATACCAGGATTACTTTTTTGGTCTCACCCTATGCCAGAGATGTCCTGGAGAACAATCCTTTCGTGGATGGGGTTATCTGTTACGAATATAAAGGATTGAGAAGTTTTTTCAAATTCAGGAAATTTTTAAAGGATAAAAGATTTGATACGGCGGTACTGATTCACCCAACTTTGCCTTTGGCACTGTTGCTTTTTTTGTCAAGGATAAGGGTCAGAATTGGAACTGCTTACCGAGCCTACCAGATATTTTTCAATTACAAAGTATACCAGCATCGAAAGACCGTGGAAAAGCACGAGCTGGAATATAATCTGGAAATGCTTTCACCTCTTGGAGTCTCCTTTAAAAAAGTACATCCCAAAATATTCTTAAAAGAATCGGAGAAAAAGTGGGCTGAATCAGAGTTTTTGAATTTGGGTATTAGAAAAGAAGACGTGGTGGTGATAGTTCATCCCGGAAGCGGAAATTCGAGCCTGAATTACCCTCCAGAGAAGTACGGGAAAGTTGCCGATAATATCATTGGAAGACTAAAAGCCAAAATCATAATCACCGGCGAGGAAAAGGAGAAAATCTTGGAGATGAGATTGAATTCCCAGATGAAAATAAAGCCTTTGAGCCTGGTGGGAAAAACGGATCTGAGAAAGCTGGCAGCGGTTTTGAATCGCGCGGATCTTCTGATATCGTCTTCCACCGGTCCCATGCACATAGCCAGGGCGTTGGGAACTCCGGTGGTGGCACTGTTCTCACCTGTTTTCGTCGCTTCTGCCAAAAGATGGGGTCCTTTGGGAAACGAGAGCGAAGTTCTTTTACCTCCTCTGGGTCCCTGTCTTAAATGCAGGCTTAAAAAATGCCCCCATTACGATTGTATGGAGAAAATCAACGAGGAAGCAGTTTTTCAAAAAGCTGCTCAGGTTTTAAAGAGAAAAAGATGAATTTAGCTGAATTCATAATCAGAATAGAATCTTTTAACGCCAACGTTGACATTCCACTTTTAAGAAAGGCGTACGAATTCTCGGATAAAGCACACCGGGGACAGTTCCGGGAATCAGGAGATCCTTATATTGAGCACTGCCTTAACGTTGCCTTCATCTTGGCGGAGCAGCATCTCGATTCAGCCACGATTACTGCAGGAATGATTCACGACGTGGTTGAGGAAACCGAGATAACACTTGAGCAGATAAAGGACGAATTCGACCAAGGAATTGCCCTTTTGGTGGACGGAGTTACCAAGATAGGGGAGATGGAATTGAAAAGCACCGAGGAGCAGCAGGTGGAATATTACCGGAAGATGCTTCTCTCTATGGCCAAAGATATCCGGGTGATCTTGATAAAATTAGCTGACAGGCTGCACAATATGAGGACTTTGGAGCCTCTGGAGGTAAAAAGGCAAAAGAAAATCTCCCAGGAGACCTTGGAAATATATGCGCCGTTGGCCCATCGTTTCGGGATGGCTAAAATCAAGGCTGAGCTGGAGGATCTCTCCCTTAAATATCTTGACTACCAGGCATTTGAGATGCTGGAGAATTTATTAAGCCAAAGGGAAATTCAAAGAGAAAAAGCCATCCAAAAGGCAGCTACACCTTTGAAAAAGGAACTTACAAAAGCTGGCATAAAGGTGAAAATATCAGGGAGGACCAAACACCTCTACAGCATCTACCGTAAGATGAAGCTTCAGCAAAAACCTCTGGAGGAGATATTCGATCTGGTGGCATTGAGAGTGATCGTGGATACTGAGATCGAGTGCTATCAAACTCTGGGGATTATTCACAGTCTGTGGGCCCCCATAGTTAACAGGTTTCGCGATTACATCGCTACCCCTAAAAGCAACATGTATCAATCCCTTCATACTACGGTGATCGGGCCTGAGGGGAGGCCGGTGGAGATTCAGATCAGGACTCAGACCATGCATCGAACCGCTGAGCATGGAATAGCTGCACACTGGCTTTACAAAGAGGGAAAGATCAAGCCGGACAAGGAGGACAAGCAGATGATCTGGCTGAGGGAGGTTTTGGAATGGCAGAAGGATTTGAGAAACCCCCACGAATTTCTGGAATATCTTAAAATCGACCTTTTCCAGGAGGACATCTTCGTGTTCACTCCCGGGGGGGAGATAAAACATCTTCCCAGGGGCTCCACCACTTTGGATTTCGCATATGCGATACACTCCGAGGTGGGGAACCGCTGCGTGGGAGCAAAGGTAAACGGAAAACTGACACCTCTAAGCACTGTTCTGCGAAGCGGGGATGAGGTTCAGATCCTCACTTCCCCCCAAAAGACACCCAGCCGGGATTGGCTCAAGGTCGTGAGAACTTCAAGGGCAAGAAGTAAAATCAGGCATTGGCTGAAACAGGTGGAGTTCGAGCAGAGCTTGAAATTGGGTAAGGAGATGTTGGAAAGAGAGCTTAAAAAAAATCACATCAAGCCTTTGACCGAGCATCAGCTCAGCGACTTAGCCATGAGTTTGAATTTCTCCGATTCGGAGGGACTGCTTTCCTCACTGGGTCAGGGGGACATTTCGATCAGGCAGGTGACATCCAAAATTCTTCCTGAGGATAAAACCAAAAAGAAAGATTCGAAGATAGAAAAGATTGTGGAGAAATCTAAAAGAAGGGGGGGGATAAAAGTGGGAAAGATGAAGGATTTGATGTTCCGGTTTGCTGGTTGCTGTCAGCCGGTACCCGGGGAAAAGATCATCGGTTTCGTAACCCGGGGCCGGGGAATTTCGGTTCACCGCTACGATTGCCTGAATGCGTTGTCGATGTTGGCTAACGATGAGAGGAGGGTAGAGGTGGAATGGGACGTGGAGCGGGATCAATCCTTCCCGATCAAGCTTGAGGTTTTGGTGGAGGACAGAAAAAACATATTGCCCGAGATAACAAAGGTCATAGCGGATTCTGATACCAACATCAAGGGTGCAGAGGTTAAGGATGAGGGCAATTATACTTACGGAACCTTTGCCATCGAGGTGAAAAACGTAAGGCATTTAAACAGAACCGTAAAAAAGATTAAAAGGATAAAGGGGGTAATAAGCGTGGAGAGAGCAAAGGGAGCTGAGTCCTCTGAATGAGAAATAACTTTCAAAAAGAAATTTTGTCAGATAAGAAAACCTATCTTTTGAGCTTTCCTTTTTTGAATAGGTATGGTTACCTGAACTGCGGGATGATTTTGAAAAACAAAGGTGATCCCCAGAGAACCCTTTTGGAGCTTTTGACAAAAGATCAAAAGCAAAGATCCGGATATCCGAAGCTGGTAATTCCAAAACAAAGGCATACCAGAAAGGTTTTGCCAATCTCCAGTGAGGATGACTTGAAACTTTTAGAAAAAAGTTGCTTTGACGGATTTCTGACCAAATTAAAGAACGTCTATTTATGCATTCAGGTTGCGGATTGTATCCCTTTGTTCGGGATAGCTCCCGAAAAAAAGATGGTGGGGCTTCTGCACGTGGGCTGGCGCGGTTTGGTTTCGGGAATATTGACCGAGTTTTTATCCAAGGTAAAAAAAGAATTTAAGGTTGCCCCCCAAGATCTGATGCTGATCATGGGACCTCATATCAGGGGATGCTGTTATGAGGTCTCCTGCGGGGTGGCAGCGCTTTTTGACCGGGATACATTGATCTGTGATAAAAAAAGGATTAAAGTGAATTTGGAAAAGGCTCTTTTAAAAAAATTGAGAATAGCCGGAGTTAAAGAGAAGAATATCTTTATATCCGGAGAATGCACATTCTGCCATCCTGAGTTCTATTTCTCTTTTAGAAGAGAGAAGGATAAATTCAAAAGGATGCTGGCTTTCATCGGCATGAACTGAGATCGAATTAAAAAAACCTTTTTTTGAAACCAAAAAGGATGTTCTAAGATATAAGATGATAAAAAGGAGGATAAGTGAAAAAGATTTTGCTTTTGAGTATGGCAGGCATTTTATTCCTTTTTAGCTCTGAAGCCTGTGCGGTAACCGGTTTGGGCGTGGGAGTGAGGGGAGGGACGATTCGAAACTATGATAATCCAGGGCTGGAAAAATTTTCTGAATTCACATCGGGATTTTCCTTAAAACAGATGCCACTTTTAGGCGTGCATCTTAAAATAGGAACTTTACCTATAATTGACCTGGAAGTTTCAGCAGAATATGCTTGGAAGAAGAAAAAGGATATTATTTACTATTCAGAAGAATTGGGAAAATTAATTCCTTTTCAGGGAAACCTCACTGTGAGGGATCTATCCTTGAATGCAACCGCAAAATATTCTTTTTCTTTTCCTATAGTGAAACCTTATGTGGGCGCAGGCATTGGAATACACCGAATGCTTTATGAATTCTCAGCTGGTGAAACCTCAGTTTACTTTCCAGAGGATGAGAACAAAATCGGTTTTCATGGAGTGGGAGGTTTGTCTTTTAAGATACCTGTATTTCCGCTGGAGGTTTTTGCCGAAGGAAGATTCGTCTATATAAAGACCGAGCAGAAAAAGCTGGATACCAAGGAGACCGATTTCATCACCATACTGGCAGGGGTCACCCTTAATCTTTGATTGTGAAGATATTTCTTTTTGTTCTTCATCACCGGCAAGAGAGCGTATATGTTCAGAAAAACATCTAACTTTAAATTGACAATGAAACAAAATGATTTTATTTTAATCTAAATTCAGAGGAGAGATTATGAAAAAATCTTTTTTGGTTTTTTTAATTTTGTTTTTTGGTGTTTTTCCCGGTTTGTCCTATGCACAATTTTTGGGTCAACTCAACACCGCTAAAACATTTGAACCAGGGGAGTTCAATTTAGGCGCTTATCTCGGAGTATATGAAGAGGCGATTTCCACCTTCGGTCAATTCAGACTGGGCATATCCAATCATTTTGATATGGGAGTTAAGGTCGGCGTTTTGGATTTCCAATCAACCGGTGAAAGGGACGAGGTGGGGATAATTGTCGGAGGAGATTTAAAATATAATCTTCTGAATACCGAGGTTAATGATCCCTTTGATCTATCCTTGGGGCTTTCCTGGGAACATGCGGATGTGAAGAATCCCACCAGATTCGCCGGGGGAGTAAATATGATTATCTCCAAGGGATTTGTTATGGAATCGGGTAATCTTCTTTCCCCTTATGGAAGGTTGAATATCCGCGCGGAGAGAAAGACATTCAAGCTATCCGGTAAGGAAAGAACCGATACCGATCTGGAGGTCGGGGCTACTGTGGGAGCTGTTCTTCAAGCAAGAGAAGGGTGGCACTTTGTTGGGGAGTTCCAGATGGATGAGCACTATGGCTTTTTGTTGGGGCTCAGTTACCACATCTATTAAAATAGAAAGTATTTTAAAAGCCCCAATTCTTTTGGGGCTTTTTTTGCAAATATTCAAAGCATTGTCCTGTTATGGATCTAATACAGGTTGTTATCCTGGGAGTTGTTCAGGGACTGACTGAGTTTCTCCCCATATCCTCAAGCGGGCATCTGGTTTTGGCGGAAAAAATCCTTCAGATAAAATCGGAGAATATCGCCTTCGAGGTGTTTGTGCATTTCGGTACCTTTATGTCGGTGGTGGTTATATATAGAAAAGAGATCCGGGGTATTGTGAAAGCTATGTTTGGTTTTGCTTCACCATCCCCACAAGATCCTTTAACGGATGATTACTCAAAACTTCTGCGGTTGTTGATTGTGGGGACTATTCCCATAGCCGGGATCGGGCTTTTATTCCAGGATTTGATTGAAAAGGCTTTTACCTCCCATTTGCTGGCATCTTTGATGCTTATTATCACCGGTGCTTTTCTTTTATCGACTCAGTTTTCAAAAAGAAAATCAGAGAAGATCAAGTGGGTTGATGCTTTGTTAATAGGTTTTTCCCAGGCTTGTGCTCTTTTACCGGGAATATCCAGATCGGGTTTCACCATAGGAACCGGTCTTTTTCTGGGAATAGATCCAAAAAAATCAGCTGACTTCTCATTTCTTCTGGCATTGCCCGCGATATTGGGAGCAACCTTTTTGAAAATTTTTGAACTGTTCAAAGAAGAGTTCACAAATCAACAGTTTTTCGGTTATATGGTTGGTGCTTTTGTTGCTTTTTTATCCGGATATGTTGCAATCAAGCTACTTTTGAATCTGGTGAAAAAAGGAAAATTCAAGTATTTCGGTTACTACTGCATAGCGGCAGGAATTTTATCTTTGCTATTTCTTCGATAATGTTTATATTTTCTGGTTATGCCAGAAGTCAAAAAGATACTGGTTGTGCGTTTTTCCTCCTTCGGTGATATTGTTCTGACCTTACCCGTGATTCAAGCCTTAAAGGTCGAATTTCCCGATTCGAGGATTTTTTTCCTCACCAAAAAAAGGTATAAAAGCCTTGTTTCCTGGAATCCTCTGATCGATTCTGTAATTGAGTTCGACTCAGAGGGAAAACATAAAAACCTCTACGGGTTTCTGAAGTTCATCAGAGAATTGAAAAGTTACAAATTCGACCTTCTGATAGACCTTCACTCCAACCCAAGAAGTTTTTTAATCAGAAAACTGGTTAACGCTCAAAGAAAATTGAAATACAAAAAAAGATGGCTCGCAAGGTTTTCTATGGTTCGTTTTAAATTCCTTAAGATCAAATCCAAACACACGGTGGACTGTTATCTGGACCTTCTGAGAGAAATTGATGTTGGGATAGAGGACAGATTGCCAAGATTTCATTTAACAGGAGAAGACAGGGATTTTGCATCTGATTTTTTGAGAAAAAAAGGATTAAAAGACATTGAGATTCTTGTGGGTATGGCACCCCAGGCAAGGTGGAAAACCAAGGCATGGGACAAGGAGAAATTTTCTTATGTGGGGAATATGATTCTAAAAAAATACAGATCGAGGATACTTCTGGTTGGGGATGAGAGTGAGAAAGAGAGGTTGGTTTATATCAGCTCTGCGTTGAAGGAGAAAAATGTCATTTACGCTTTGGATTTTCCTTTTAATAGATTAGCCGGGGTTATAAAAAGTTGCGAGGTCTTTATAACCAACGATTCCGGTCCGATGCATCTCTCATCAGCTTTAGGAGTCCCAACCATAGCTATTTTCGGACCTACCCATCCTAAATTGGGTTTTTCGCCTCTGGGGCTTATGGATAAGGTAGTGACTACCAACGAATGGTGCAGCCCCTGCAGCCTTCACGGTAAGAAAAAATGCTTCCGGGATAAAAGATATTGTATGGATAAAATAACTCCTGAGGAAGTTTATAAGCTGGTAGAGGATATTTTAAACAGCCAGAAAGTCGTTTTCCTGGACCGGGACGGGACCATAATCGAGGATAGAAATTTTTTATCCAGAACCCAGCAGGTGAGTTTTTTCACTGGATCGGTTGATGCAATTAGAATTTTAAAAAGCCTGGGCTACAAACTGATTGTCATAACCAATCAATCCGGGATAAACCGGGGTCTTATAACCCTTGAGGATGTGAATGAGGTTAACAGGTTTATCCTGGATGAGCTGAAGAAAAAAAATGCTGCGATAGATGATGTGTATTTCTGTCCTCACCATCCGGACGAAGGATGCAGCTGCAGAAAGCCTCAGATGGGATTGGTAGAAAAAGCCAAAGAAAAACACAAATTAAATCTGTCTGATTCTGTAGTTATAGGTGATAAGCTCTCGGATGTGATTTTGGGCAAAAAGATGTTCGCTAAGACGGTTTTGGTGCTCACCGGTTATGGCAAAAAAGAGCTGGAGAAGATAAAGGATTCTAAAGAACCAAATCAAAAACCGGATTTCGTTGCCAAGGATATCTTGGATGCTGCTCTGTGGTTGAAAAAAAATCTTTCAGATAAAGATTATGATATTAAAAATACTTAGCGTTGGTGAACTGGATACCAACTGTTACATCCTGGGAGATGAGCAGACCAAAGAAGGGGCGGTGATCGATCCGGGCGGGGATTTCGATCTGATAGCTGAAAATATCGAGAAACTGAATCTTAAGATCAGATACATAATCTTAACTCACGGACATGTAGATCACGTTCAAGCATTAACTCTTCTTAAGGAAAAGACAAAAGCAAAAGTTTTGATCCACTCAGAAGATGCTTCAATATTGAACGATCCCATGTTCAATCTTTCACAGTTCACTGGAGGAGAGGGAAGCTTTGCGGACCCTGACCTGTTGTTGAAAGATGGGGATACAGTGGAATTCGGTAAAATTAAACTTGATGTTATACACACTCCGGGCCACACTCCCGGCAGCATCAGTTTATATACGGACAATGTTCTATTTACCGGGGATACCCTTTTCTGCGAAGGGGTGGGGAGGACCGACCTTCCCGGAGCCTCCTGGGAGAAGCTCTTAAATTCGATCAAACAAAAGCTTTTTATAAAACCGGACGTTACCGAGGTTTTACCCGGACATGGTCCTTCAACGACAATCGGATGGGAGAAGGAAAACAATCCATGGATAAACTAAAAGGTTTAACTGACGGATACTCAGATTTTCACGTGCATCCCGACTATTCCAAGGATGCTTCCGGAAGCGTGGATGAGTACTGTCAGAAAGCATTGGAGTTAGGCTTGAAAAGGATATGTTTCACCACCCATTATGACACGGATCCCCAAAGAAAAAAGATAGATTATTTTATGAGGGTGGATGGAAAACTAAAGCTTTTATCTTTTGAGGTAGTAAAAAGATACATTGATGATGTAAAAGTAGCGAAAAGTAAATATCTCTCCTCCGGGCTTGAGGTATACGTAGGTTTGGAGGTTGATTATGCTCTGCATATTGAGGAGAATTTGAGAAGTGAGCTTGCGAAACTGGATCTGGATTTCGTCCTGGGTGCGATACACTGCCTGGATCATATTGCGATAACAGCATCTTCGGAAGCACATCAATATTTTGAAAGAAAGACTTTAAAGGAATACATAAAAGAATATTTCAAGGTATTCACTCAGGCTTCCTCAAGCGGGTTATTTGACTGCATGGCCCATCTGGATGGGTACAAAAAATACGGATTGAAATTCTATGGCAATGAAATTCTTTCTGCCCATCGTGAGTTTATCGAGCCAGCTCTTGATGCCTTGGTAAAAAACAATGTGGGCATTGAGATCAATACCTCAGCCAAAAGAAAAGGGCAGGATGAGTTTTATCCCTCGAAAGAGATATTGTATATGGTAAAAGAAAAGGGGATAGAAGTGGTTGCCATAGGCTCGGATGCTCACCGGGTTGAGGATCTGGGAAAGGATATAGAGGAGGCAGCAAAGCTGGTTGGAGATATTTATTACCAAAAAAACAAAATAAAAAAATGAAAAGATATGGAATTGGAAGAAAGATCTGGCAGGATAGATAGATTCTTTGCTGGAAGAAAAGATAAAATAAAAGAGAAAAAAGTTAATAATCAATTATTGGATCTTTTGGAAGGGGTTGAAATTCGAACCTCTTATGGTAGCTGCCTGAAGGTGGAAAAGATCTTTGATTTATCCTACAAATACAGCCAAATACCACTTTTAAAAACCCTGGATTACCAGGGTGAGGCAATAGCCCAGTTATCATTTGACCGGAGTCTTTTGAATTTCGATCCCTGCAAAGCTGTTTTTATAGATACAGAAACAACCGGTCTTTCAGGAGGGGTGGGGACCTATCCATTTCTTGTTGGAATAGGTTTTTTCGAAAAGGATAAATTCAAGATCAACCAGTACTTTATGCGTGATTTCAACGAGGAGGGGGCTTTGCTTTTCTGTTTGCGTAAAGATCTATCGAGATTCGATTTTCTGGTAAGTTATAATGGCAAATGTTTTGACATTCCCCTCCTGTCGACCAGGTTCATTTTCAACAGGTTCGATTTCGAGATAAGGGACTTTTTACACCTTGATCTTTTATATCCCTCGCGAAGATTATGGAAACTCAGATTGGGTGATCTAAGGCTTGTAAACCTGGAGAGGGTACTGTTGAAATCCGAAAGGGAGGACGACATCCCCAGTTATTTAGTACCACAGATTTATTTTGAGTATTTAAGAGGAGAAATTGAGCCTGTTAAAAAGATTTTCGAACACAACCTTTACGACATCCTAGCTCTGGTGGAATTACTTGGCATATGTTCTTCCGTGGTTTCAGATCCTGAAAAAGCAGGGGTGGATGATCCTCTGGACCTTTTCAGTCTGGGTAGGCTTTATTTCAATCTTAAAGATTATAAAAAGTCGGTCTATTGTTTTGAATCTGCCAGATCGATTCTGAAAGATAAAGAGCTTCTTTTTAAGGTTGGTAGATTTCTGTCCTGGAGCTATAAAAGAAAGAATGAGTATGAGAAAGCTTTTAAATTCTGGCTTGAATTGAAAGATAGTTATCCTGAGATGTTGTTTGTATATGATGAACTGGCAAAGTATTACGAACATAAGTTAAAGGAATACTCTAAGGCAATGGAAATAGTTGACAAAGCGTTGGAGGTGATTGAATCGAGTTTTGATTATAATTATAGGCTTGTAATGGAGAGTTTTTGTTATAGGAAAAAGAGATTGAAAAGAAAGCTGAAAAAAACTGCAAGATGTGAAGTTTCGACTTAGACTCCAAGTTATCGGAGCCATAAAGGCTCCCGAGACGGGCAAGCCTCTGCGCGTAGCAGAGGGTTTATCCCTCTGCTAAATTAATAACACAAAGTTCACAGTTAAAGAAACAATCCATAGAAACTGGCTAAAAAAGTTTTAGCGTCAGGAGGTGACTCCTGACGCCACTATTTGTGCTGTCGGGAGTTACCTCCCGACAGAAAAAAGCTTAGTGAAGTTACTCCAGACTCCACTGTTGAAAATTCAAATTCCACCTTGAGGCAAGGTGGGGTTACTATTTACTATTGAGGTAAGGTGTAATTACGATTTTTCCGGGAGTAAAATTATATCAGTATATCTTCTTTCCACCCTAACTTAATCAGCTCAATTTTTTTCATATCACTGGTGCCCAGCTTGTGCTTGGTGTCAGCGAAAACGATGTGATGAGGGGGAGGTTTTAAAGGACGATCCTCGCCGAAAAAGGCGAGGCGTTTTGCCTGGAAGATACGTACGCCCACTGCGTCCAGTGCAACCGGGTCGGTTCCAACTAACATGCCTTTATAATCCCACATATAGGTCGAATCGAAATGGTGCGGACCGATTCCGTGAAAAAGTGGTGTGAGTAAGACTAAGATATTCAATCTGGTCTTGCCTTTTACTATTGGCAAATCCCATACTGTTGCCAGATCCTCACAGGAGTTAGGATGGTATTTTGGAGGATGGGGGGAGAACATTATGTGGTTTTTGGTACATCCTCCTACGCCTGACCAGTGGTGAGTTCTTAGCGGACGAACATTAACCAGAGCAGTTGAGTTAAGAAAAATCTTGTTGCGTAATACTCCGCGGTCGTCAATTCCGATATTCTTTTCAAGGACACCTGCGTCCATCATACGTTTTTTGATAGCCTGTTCCAACTCTTTGGGAGTTGGAAGCGGACCCCAGACATTGCTTTTTATTCCAACCACATCTTTTGGTTTTATCAGAAGCTTCCAAGCCTGGACAGGATCTTCTTTTTCAAAAAGGGAACAGGTGGCTTGATCCAGCATTTTCTGGATCACTTTGGGATTGACCATTCCCTTTTTGTCTAATACTTTTGGGTCTCTAATTAGAACCACTTTTGTTTTTTTTGGGACTTCGATCTTCTCCGAACCCTCTGCGGATAAACCCAGGGTTACTGCTAAGGTAGCATAGGAAGCCTGGCGAATGAAGTCCCTTCGGGTAATATTTTTCTGAGAATCACTCATTTGTTTTTCACCTCTTCTGAGGATAATTTCAATATTTTATCTCTGACAGCTTGAATTAAAGCTTGGGCATAAGCTTCAGTGGGAGCATCAAAGACTACTATGACGAATTCACCTTCTTTTTCAGCTTTCACCCATTTGCCTTTTTCTATTTGAGCGACTCCTTTATCTTTAGCTTCGGGAATATATGAATTAAGGAAATTACTATAAGCTTTGTCTGCATCGTTTTGGTCTGGATAATGAACTAAGAGGAGATAGGTCTGATTGAGTTTGTATCTGCCAAGCACTGCTTCGGTTCGTGGGTTGAGATTCAGTATGTTTTCAGAAGCTAAGTAATAATGATAGTTCAGGGAGGTGTGTAGATGGAAATAGCGAACGCTTTGCTGTTGTAAATCCTCATCTGGTAAACAGGCTAAAAGCTTTGGTTTTTCGCCTGTGACTTTGATTCTTTGCTCGATTTTTCTAGCAAGATCAAGCACTGCTTTTTTCGTTTCTGATGACTGTCCCTCAGAGAAAATGCAAACAAATAAGTTACCTTTCCAGAAGCACAGAAGACCACCTCTCTGTTCTGAGCCCTGGCCAATCCCGATCTCTTCTGATTCGCGTGCATGGCTGAATACACCGAAGGCATCCTCTGGTAAACCCATATCAAATATCTCAACGACGATATTTGGTTTCTCAGATTTGACCAGGCGGAATACCCAGAGCTTCTGGAAGTCATATGATAAATAGACCTCACCAGCTCCGTTGATGTAATCGAAGATCGTCTCACGGTCATAAATCTCAACCTTACTTTGCTGTTTCCACCCTTGAATTTCTGTTGGTACTAAATCCTTCATCTTAATTTTTTCTTCTCCCTCACAGGATGTAATTATAAGTATTATAGCAAATGGAATCAGGAAAGCAACTATCAAAAGGTGGTTGAGAAGAAGTCGAGACCTCATAAAACATCCTTATTAACTAACTATGCCGGAGCCCGGAATCGAACCGGGACGGATATAAATATCCGAGGGATTTTAAGTCCCTTGCGTCTGCCTGTTCCGCCACTCCGGCATATGCCCAAAGGGGCAGTTTTTAGTTTAAAGTCTAAAGTTTAAAGTCCACCCCGCACCGCCCAATTTATTTAGAACGCCTGAATCTTTTCCTTTTCTCCTTGGGTATCTTCTCTGTTGCATACTGTATTATAAGACGGGGTGCTTTTTCTTTCCATTGGTATAAAAAATCCTCAATCTCTTTTGGAGCTTTTTTCCAGGTCTCCCTCAAAAGCCAGCCCACTCCCTGATGCACAACCCTTTCGGGATCGAGGATGAGCTTTTTTGCCACACTCAAGCTTTCTTTTATTTTACCATGCTTGGATACTAATTTCACCATGGTCACAGCAGCTGCTCTCCTTTTCCATCTGGAGGGGGATTTGGTCCATTGCAGAAGCTCTTTTGAAGTTATAATTTTTTTTGCGATGAAATGGTAAAGGACATCACTGCAAGCCCAATCACTATGAGCCCAGTTATCCACATATTTTTCAAACCATTTTCCCATTTTATTGAACAGGGCTTTATTATAGTCTTCTTTTAATCTGATGATGAAATCTATGGCAATTGATTTTTCCTCGTATTTTTTCGATTTGACAAGCTCCTCGCAAAAGGCAATTATTTCTTTTGTGGAAAGATTTTTTTGGCAGAGCTCAAACCAACCATCTCTTTTCTTATGAAAGCTCTTGGGATCAATTCCGTAAGCGTCGTATCCTTCCTTGAAATAACGAGCGTATTTTTTGATTATTTTCGGATCGGAGTTTTCAATCAAAAATCTCTTTATCTTTTGATGAAGAGCTTTAGCAAAATCCTTTTTTGGTGGCATCCTTTTATTCTTTTGCTGAAAATATTAACTAAAAACTAACAGCTATTAAAAAAAGGCGGCTTCCGGGTTCGAACCGGAGTATAGAGGTTTTGCAGACCTCCGCCTTACCACTTGGCTAAGCCGCCATGTCCCCCGCCATAAGCGGGGGACAGTTTTTGGTTTATAGTAGATAGTTTATGGTAAAACACTGATAACTATTAACGATCAACCATTAACGAATTTTTGTCCCCCGGACAAAAATTTGAGCGGGAAACGGGATTCGAACCCGCGACATTCACCTTGGCAAGGTGATGCTCTAGCCAGCTGAGCTATTCCCGCTTTACTTTTCCTCATTCAAAATATATATACGCAAAAAAGCTTTGTCAATGTTTTTTTGTTTTTCTTTTTAATCGGTTAAAATAGTTTAAAACATTATATCTTAAGGATAATCATTGATTTCGCTTAGTCTTTTATCACAGATATTTAAGGACTATTGCCCACCCCGTTGTGTCATTCTGATACCGCCTTTGGCGGGAGAAGAATCTCGTTTGCGAAGCATTCTTCGAATTTCCTACGAAATAAAAGACCCTTCACTTCGTTCAGGGTGACATTTGGAGACTTCGACAGTTTCCTTTAATTTCATTAATGGACTCTGAGAAGTAAACAAATTTTTTCTTGCTTCGTTTAAATTATGAGTAATATTCGAAAAAGGGAGGAGAAAGCGATGAAAAGGACTTTATTTTCGGGGATATTATTGATTCTAATTCTTTACGTTTCAGCCTGGTCTAATCAGATAAACTTAACCCGGTCCGGGGACTGGATTACCTTTAAACTTGATAATCAAAAAGATTTAGGGGCAATTGCCTTACCTTTGAAGTTCGCAGATTTTGGAGATGATGTATTTTGTGATTCCTTTTCCTTTGTCGATACAAAATTAAGCTCTCTTACCCTTAAGGAGGTTATAGTGGACAACAACCAGAAAACGGTGATGGTATTTGCTATTGTTCTGGATGAGGAATATATCCCCTCCGGTGAGGGAGCTTTGGTGAGATTGAAATTCAGCGGAGAAGATTCTTTGGAATTCGAGTCCACCACTATCCATCATCAGGAAGGCATCTCCATTGTCGACTCGGATGCGGAGGAGCTGGAATTTGATTTCGATCCAGTTTATGTGAGCGTTGAGGAAGAAAAAAACCCTGATCTACCAACCCGATTTATCCTTTTTCAGAACCATCCCAATCCTTTTAATCCTTACACTGATATACAATATGCCCTTCCTGAGAATTATCATGTTAACTTATCAGTTTATAATATCCTGGGTCAGAAAGTAAAAACCTTGGTGGATACAAAGAAACAGGCTGGTTTTCATTCTGTTCTGTGGGATGGAAAAGACCACAGGGGAGAGGATGTTGCCACCGGAATCTATTTTTATAAAATCAAAACAGAAGAATTTTCCCAGACAAAAAAGATGCTTTTGCTGAGATGATTTGATTCCCTTACCAACCCCGGATTTTTGTTGGCCCGGGATTTTATTTTCTCACCTACTCTTTCGTACTTGACCTTTCTGGTTTGAGTTTATGATTTGATAACACCACTTTTTCAAGGATCTCCAAATATAACTTGACACCCCCAAAAATTTTGAGTTTAATATTAGCCTGGAAAGTTAACTGCATTTTAATTTCCAACCGAGGAGGTTTTGTGTTTTTCAGAATTTCAAAACTTATAATCTTAAGCTTTTTTGTTTTTTTCTTGAGCTTTTCTGTTTCAAATGCCCTGCCCGGTGATCCGGTGGAGATACATACCCTGGATAACGGAATGATGGTTTTGACCAAGAAGGACCATTCCAGGGATTTGATCGCCATGTGCATCTACGTAAAAGGTGGCAGCCGAACCGAGCCCCCTGAGCTTTCAGGGCTTTCCCATTACTACGAGCATCTGATCTTTCGAGGTGGAACCGAAAAGCAGGAGGAGCTTGAAACCAGAAAATCTTTCCAGAGCCTGGGCACTTTTTACGGTTTTACCAGCAATGACGTTACCTGCTACTATATAGTAACCCCAAAAGAGAATTTCGATGAAGGATTGTGGAGATATGCTGATGTGGTGATGAACCTGGTTCCTGATGAAAAAAGAATCGAGACCGAGCGCCAGATCATCCTGGAGGAGATTTATATGTACCAGGATAGGCCTGACTTTAGAGTGTGGGACCTTCTGGAGGAGACCGCTTATGATGTTCATCCCTACAAGCGCCCGGTTATTGGGTACAAGGAGGTGGTCAAAAAGGCTGACTTAGATCTTTTAAAGACATTTTATGAGGAACGCTATGTGCCCAACCAGCTTGTCATGGCAGTGGTTGGGGATTTCGATACTCCCCGGATGATGGAGAAAGCCAATGAGGCTTTTGGAATTTACCCCAAGGGTAAAGACTCTTTTGAACTGGGAATTTCAGAACCGCCCCAAAACGAGTTCAAGGAAGTAATCCAGAGGATGAAATGTCATTCCACCTACCTTCTTCTGGGCTATCACATCCCTGAGGCCAAATCCGGGGATATTCCGGTGTTGGATCTGGTAAGTACCATATTGACTGACGGTAAAAGCTCGAGATTGCACAAGAGGTTGAAGGTTGAAAAAAATTTAGTTTTCTCGGTTGACTCCTACGCAATCGAAAGAAAAGATCCGGGTCTTTTCGTTCTGGAATGTCAGCTTGATCCCGGAGTTGAAAAAGAAGCAGTTAAGATAATCTTTGAGGAGCTTAAGAGGTTGAGCCAGGAGGAAGTCTCGAAGGCTGAACTGGAGAAAGCCAAAAAGAAGATAGAGAATTTTTATTATTACGACAACCAGACCTACTTATCCCAGGCTCAAAGACTGTGTCATTACGGAGCCATCAGCAATATAATGCTGGAGGCATCCTACCTGGAGAGAATCTCGAATGCCACTCCATCTGATATAAAAAGAGTAGTTACAAAATATATTGTTCCAACCAACGCAACCTTAGCATTAGTTTTGCCCGAGGATAAAGAGGATATATCCTTTAAAGAAATCGCCTCTTCGTATATATCTGAAAAAACCGCAGATGTAGAAGAGGAAAGCCAAGCCCAGAAGTTCGTTCTGGATAACGGATTGACTATTATTATAAAAGAGGATCATTCATCCAAGACCATTGCCTTAGAAGGCTATGTTAAAGGCGGGCTCTGGGCAGAGGAGCTACAGAAAAATGGGATCGCATCTTTCGTTTCAAAAGCACTTCTGAAAGGTACTGCAAATTATACCAATGAAATACTATCCCGACTCATAGACAGTCTGGGAATCAAACTTTTCTCGCAAAGTTTTGAAGATTACTCCGAAGTGGGACTGCTTTCTACGCCGGAGAGCTTCAAAAAAGGTCTTGAACTTTTCTCCGAGGTTATGTTCTCCCCTTCCTTTCCTCAGGAGGAAATTGAGAAGGTGAGGGAGGATATAACAACTAAAATAAAAAGTGTTCCTGATAGAAGCTATGATCTGACCAATAAGGAGTTTGCCAAAGAGGTTTTCGAGAAATCCCCATATTCTCGTCCAATTTTGGGTGAGACCAACACCGTATCAAACATTTCCCGCGACGATCTTTTAGCTTTTCATAAAAAAGTTTACGTTCCACAAAATGTGATTTTATCTGTGGTTGGGGATTTCGATCTGGATAGGATGGAAAAGGATCTAAAAGAGGCATTTTCAAGTTTACCAGAAGGGGAGCCTTTAAAGTTAAAGATCATTAACGAATCCCCGCAGAAGAAAAAGAAAATGAAATTTGTAACTGAGAAGAAAACGCAGGCCACTTTCAACTTGGGCAGGATGGGAGTTGCGGTTACCCATCCTGATTACATCCCTTTGAAATTGGTTGAGAGGATTTTAGGCTCCAGGTTATTCTTCAAGTACGTTTACCAGGAAGGGATGGCATACAGGATGTGGACTTATATTCGTCCAACCATGGGATCCTCGCCTTTTACCTTCGAGATGGGGGTGTCACCTGAGAATTTCGAAGAGGCTCGACAAGGGATTTTAGGGGAAATCAAAAAATTAATCGAAGATCCAATCTCGGAGATCGATTTAGATATCGCCAAAAAGACCCTTTTAACAAATATTTCCTTTGCTCAACAGACCAACTCCGGTACTGCGAAATATTTAGCGTTTTACCAGATGGTTGGAAAAGGGTATGGATTTATCGAGGATTATCCAGAGGAAGTACTCCAGGTTACAAAGGAGAGGGCAGGTGAGGTAGCTAGAAGATATCTGGATCCGGACAAATACACGCTTGTGGTGGTGGGAAAGGTTGAAGAGTGAAAAATCCTCAGCTGTTTGAAGGTCGAGACGGTAGTTTAAATTACAAAAGATTGAAGCTTCTATGGTTTTGATGTAAAGATTATTTTGTTGGTTTAAGAGTTTAATGGTTCAACAGTTTAATAGTTTGAAGGTTCAATGGTTTATTTCTGGGCAATCCTTGTTTATCTTCTGTTTTTGATCCTGGTAGGAGCTAAAAGAAGCAAGCTGGTCAAAACCCAGGATGACTTCATGGTTGCCGGAAGAAAACTTCCTGCGACCGTTTTGGTGGGAACCCTTCTGGCAACCTGGATCGGTTCGGGAAGCATCATTGCTGGTGCCGGTCTTGCTTACCGGAGAGGTTTTTCAGCCCTCTGGTTTGATGCCGGGGTTTGGGTCGCAATTGTGATTTTGTATTTGATCGCTGGAAGGATCAGGGCTTTTGCCCAGTACACTGTTCCGGATATTCTGGAGGTAAGGTATAACAAATATGCGAGGATCTTAGGAGCAATAACCACCATAGTGGCATACACCGCGATCGTGAGTTACCAATTCAGAGCCGGAGGAATGGTTTTGAATCTGGTAACCGGGATTCCGGTATCCGATGGAATCATAATTACCGCAGTCTTTGTGATCACCTACACTTTTTTGGCAGGGATGATCTCGGTAGCCTACACCGACTTGGTGAATGGAGTGGTTATGACCATGGGCATTTTTTTAGCCTTGCCCTTTTTGATTTCCAATGCCGGAGGGTGGGGGAATATCGTGGCCAATCTACCCCAGGAACGTTTCCAGGTGTTAGGTACTATGAGCATCTGGGAGGCTCTGGGATACTCGCTTCCCACAATGCTTTTGCTTTTAGGCGAATCCAATATGTACCAGAGATTCTTCTCAGCCAAGGATGAGAAAACAGCTAAAAAGGCGGTGGTGGGATGGATAGGGGGAACGATCATTTTAGAAACAGCTATTGTGGTTTTGGCTGTTGTCGGTTCGGCGATATTCTTGAATATTAAATCCGAATCGGTTATCCTTCATTCAGCCCGGTTTGGGCTTCCTTTGTTTCTGGGATGCCTGCTTTTGGCTGCCATAGTTGCCATAATCGTTTCAACTGCTGATTCGTTTTTGCTGGTTCCTTCCACTAATGTCATCCGGGATATATACCAGAGATTTTTAAATCCCCATGCCTCCCAGAAAAAGATCGTTTTGTATTCGCGCCTGGTAGTTATCGCCTTGGGAATTTTAGCTTATCTCCAGGTCCAGTTTTTCAGCTCGATTCTGAAGATGGCATTATATGCCTATACCATGTATGGTGTGGGAATAACCCCTGCGGTTTTGGCTGCTTTTTTCTGGAAAAGGGCCACCTCCTGGGGCGGGGTTTGCTCTATCGGCGCGGGGATGTTAACCACCCTTCTTTGGGAAGCGCTGGGTCAACCTCAAAACGTTCCCACGATTTATCCTGCCCTTTTTATGTCCGTGGGCTTTTTAATCACGGTAAGTCTTTTAACCCCCAAACCCGCTTCCGGGAAGTTAAAACCATTTTTTCAAAATTAAATTTAGCCCATAAAACATCTATTTTCTCACTTTTAAATTAATTATTTTACTCAGGGTTTCCGAAAATTATAATGATTGGGAAAGGTTGATTTCTTTGACTCAAATTAAGGGGATTTTTATGTGGAGAATTTTTGCTTCTTTGACTTTACTTCTAATTATTTTATTTAACCTAAGCATTGCATCAGATCCACCTCAAAACACTGATGATCAGAGATTACTTGAGGTTCAAAAGAGGATAGAGGGAAAGGGGTACAACTGGATTGCCAAAAAAACTTCGATATCCGATCTTTCGGAAAAGGATTTTCAAAAGCTTTTGGGGCTTAGGATCCCAGAAGGATATGAGGAAAAAAGAAAAGATCGAAAGCTCTTTAAATTACAAAAGCCTCTGGATTTACCGCAGGTTTTCGACTGGCGGGATGAGGATGGAGTTACCCCGGTGAGACACCAGGGTAGTTGTGGCTCCTGCTGGGCTTTCGCAGCTCAGGGAGCATTTGAGGCTATGATAAAAATATATGATTCAACCGGTTATGACCTGTCCGAACAGCAGATTTTATCCTGCAACGTTTACGGAGCGGGTTGCGATGGGGGTTGGATGGACTATGCTTACGAGCTTTTCAGATCCTACGGCTCGGTTTTGGAATCATGCATGCCTTACACCGCCAAGGATACGGTAAACTGCAGTCAATTATCATGCGAGGTGGTTGACAAAATCCAGGGCTGGAACTACATTGCCACTGATGTAAACTCCATAAAGGCTTCCCTTTTAACCGGTCCGGTTGCCTGCGCTATGACGGTTTTTGACGATTTCAAGTACTACGGCGGGGGGTGCTATGAGAATCCGGGCCAGGATCCGGTCAATCACGCTGTTTTAATCGTGGGCTGGGATGACACGGTGTGCAGCGGAGAGGGTGCCTGGATAGTGAAGAACAGCTGGGGAACCGGATGGGGTGAAAACGGGTATTTTTACATTAAATATGGAAGCTGCAACATAGGATACTCCGCAACTCTTCTGGATTACACTCCCGCCAACCCTACCCAGCTCGCTTATAAAAGCTGTGAGGTTACCGATTCAACCGGAAACAACGATGGAATAATTGATCCCCATGAAAACATAAATCTGAAGGTAACTTTGGAGAATGTATATAAGGAGCCAGCCACCGGGGTTGAAGCTACCTTGAGGATCTCCACCCCTGGAGTTGACCTGATTGATTCAGTTGCCATTTTCCCGAATATTCTGGATGGTCAGAGTCAAACTTCCCTTTCCCCCCACTTCGCTTTCGAGGTGGACTCTTTTGTTGCCATCGGAACAAAAATCGACTTCACCTTGAACATCCTTTGCAATGAGGGAAGCTACTTAGACAGTTTTTATCTTTTTGCCGGGGAGCTTTTCACAATATTTTTCGATGATATGGAGGGGGATGATGGCGGCTGGACTCATGATGCAATTTTTAATTACGATGACTGGGAGCATGGAACACCCTTGGAAGGATCAAGATCAGATCCTGAGTCCGCCTTTTCCGGAAGCAAGATTTGGGGTAACGACCTAAATGGTGAATATCCTTCCAACTCCACAAACTACCTCGAATCCCCGGAGATCGATTGTCAAGGATTTAAGAACGTAAGGCTTTGGTATCGTCGCTTCTTAGGGGTGGAGAAGGGTATCTATGATCGAGCAAGAATTATGGTAAATGGGAATTTGGTTTGGGAGAATCAGCCCTATTATGATCATGTCGATTATGGATGGAAGCACCACGATATCGATATCTCATCCTTTGCTGATTCTAATCCCTCGGTTAAAGTAAGATTTGAAATGGACACGGATGGGTGGGTGGAGCTGGGAGGGTGGAACATAGATGATTTCAAAGTCGTCGGGGTATCCCGGTATTCACCTCTGGGCAGTTTTTCTTTGATCTTTCCCCATGAGGGTGATACCATATGGAATTTAAGTTCCGATCTATTCTGGCAAAAAAGCCAGCCAGCCGATCCAGAGGATACGGTTGGATACTCGCTTTTTTATTCAACTGACAGCACCTTCTTAACCTTCGATTCGGTCTACACCTCAACTGACACCAGCCATAACCTGTCCGGTTTATCTGATGATACCAGATATTTCTGGAAGGTGAAAGGTGTCGATTCCGGGGGGCTTTACAGATGGTCAGATCAAATCTTCGACTTTTTAACCTTCCTGGTCGAGCCAACTTACAATTTCTGTTTGATCTTCCCTCCGGACGATACCTTGATCTACGATGATAGTTTAACTTTGCTGTGGCAGGAAGCTTCGGATCCCGATCCTGGCGACTCGGTGCTTTATACTTTGTATCTTTCCAGATCCGAGGTTTTTAACCAGGATTCCACTGAGGTGATCGATTCTTTAAAAGAGAACAGTTACACCATTTCAGGCCTTCTGTCCGACACCACGGATTTTTCCTATCATTGGAAGGTCAAAGCTTTTGATCTTTGGGGATCGGAGATGTGGTCCGATCAGGTCTGGAGTTTTACCCCTAACTCTTATATTCGAGGGGATGTAAACGCTGATGGGACTTTGTCTTTAGCTGATGCTACATATTTATCCAATTACCTCCTCCAGGGAGATACTCCGCCTTCTCCTTTGAGCTCAGGGGATTGTGACTGTGATGGTTTTATAAGACTTTCGGACGTGATCTTTTTAACTAACCATTTGTTAAAGGGAGGTCCGGCACCTGGATGTCCGTTTATCTTAGGAGAATGTTAAGGGAAATCGATATTCTTTTCTAGGATAGTATAAGGGTCGGATTTTTTTGCGAGCTTGATATTAGCTCAAATTGAACCCTCCCAGCAATTTCGAAGATGAAAAATTTATTTAATTTTTATGTTGCGAATTCGACTGAAAATCGTTATTTAAAAAATGAGATGAAAAGAGAAGATAAAATTAATAAAATATTGTATTTTTCTACCGTTGTAATTTTATGGATTTTTTGCTCTTTGGTCTTTTCCCAGACCGATTTTGGCTTTTTAAAGAGTTCAAAGAGATCCGATTTTCTGGTCGATTATTCCTGTTTTAAAGAGGATGGAGAGGATTGGAGATTGGAGGTATACTACAAGATCTTCAACGAGAAGCTGAGTTTCGTGAAAGCAGGGGAGAGGTTTCAAGCTTCCTATGAGGTAAATTTGACCATACTGGATCGCAAGGGGCATCAGATAACCGCAACTTCTTTGGAGGAGAATCTTTTCGTGAGTCATTATTCGGAGACGATCTCCGAGAGTGGTTTTTTGATAAATATGCTGAATAATAAAATACGACCAGGGCGATATGAATTGGTGCTGGAACTGATAGACTTAAACTCTTCCAGAAGCTGGATCCAAAGGATGGATGCGGTTATTCCCGAGTTTGATCCCAAGAAATACATCCTCAGCCCACTTTTGTTCTCCCGGGATATCTCCGATTCGGTGAGAAATCCGAAATTCGAGAAAAGGGGGAAGGAGGTCATCCCCTCGGTTTCCCGAACGTTTGATGAATCAAAATTTTACCTGTACTATGAGATATATGGGGAAAAGGATCCACAAAAGATGTATTTTCTAAACTACCAAATAGTCGATGAGAACAGAAAGGAGAAAGTTTTAGAGGAGAAGGATACTCTTTTTTCAGAAGACCGAATAACCCCCGTTTACAAAGAAATCTCTGTGGAGAAAATCCCTCCTGGAGATTACACCCTTTCGGTCCTACTACAGGATGAGAAGAAAAAAACTTTAGCAAAATCAAAGGATAATTTCCAGATAGCGTGGTCGATGCTTTCAGTTATAAAAGCAGATTTTGAAAAAGCGGTTGATCAGTTAAGATACATAGCTACCGGGGATGAGATGGAAAGGCTGAAAAAATCCAAAAAGGAAGATCAGTTAATAGAATGGGCAGAGTTCTGGAAATCAAAGGATCCTACACCGGGCACACAAAAAAATGAGCTTATGGAGGAATATTACAGGAGGCTGAGGTATGTAGAGAGGAATTTCGGGGTCTGGAACAAGGAGGGCTGGGAAACCGACATGGGAAGGATATATATGATCTATGGTCATCCGGATGAGATAGAACGTCACCCCTTCGAGATGGAAGCCAAACCATATCAGGTTTGGTACTATTACGATACACAGATAAAGGTGGTCTTTGTGGACCAGACCGGCACAGGAGAATGGGAGCTGGATTATATCTACGATCGGGGGGTTAAAAGAAAATAAAAATGGGCATTGGATGTTTTTACTTAAGATAAGAAATATTTTTATAATATTCTTTTTATTTTTGTTATCAGTTTCAACTGCAGAATATCCTTCGTCTTCGGATTTGGATCTGTGGGTGGATTATACCTCCTTTACCTATGCACTGGATACCACCAGATCATACGTGGAGATATATTATGCCCTGGACAGAAAACAGCTTGAGTTTTATCCTCAAAAGGAGGGCGCTTTCGCTTCGGTAGTCGAGTTGCAACTTAAGATCGTCGATTCTTTAGATCGGGTGGTGGAGGACAAAGTATGGAAAGTTGCCTCCGCGATAAAAGAGTTGAAGGAGGCTGAGGAAAAGGAATTTCTGATAATCGATTTGATACCGGTTCTTCTTTCTCCGGGTAAATTCTCTCTTGAGCTTGTGGCACAGGATTTAAATTCAAAAAAACAAGGGGAAAAGAGCATAGGTATAAAGGTCCTCGATTACAACAAGAAAGAACTCCTTTTGAGCCAAATCGAGCTGGCATTTCAGGTCGAGCCGGACACCGGCACAGGTAAATTTGTAAAAGGGATGCGAAAGGTTATGCCCAATCCTACCCGGGTTTTCAGCACCAAGGATAGGATGCTTTATTTTTACTCCGAGATTTACAATTTAGAGTTTTCACCAGAAAAGGATAAAAGATACACCCTGAGTTTTCATGTTCTGGATTCTTCGGGTAAAAAATTCAAAAGTTTTGGATCCCAGACTTTGGAGAAACCCGGAAATTCCTCGGTGGTGACCAGCGGGATAAATATCAGCACCTTTCCAGAAGGTGACTTTTATCTTGAGATCGAAGCTCTGGATTTGTCTTCTGGTCAGAAAAGCTTATCCTCAAAAGAATTTAGAGTCATAAAAAAGATGATCCCCAAGACTGAGGAAGAGATTTTAACTCTGGAAGAGGTAAAAAAAATAAGGGAAGAGATAAGTTACATTGCCACAAAGGAAGAGCTGGATTTGTTCGACCAGCTGAACCTTACAGGGAAAAGGGGATTTTTAACTGAGTTCTGGAGGAAAAGGGATCCCTATCCTGATACCCCGGAAAACGAGTTTAAGATCAAGCACTACCGAAGCTGGAATTATGCGAACCAGATGTTCTCCAGAACATCCCAGTCTGAGGACGGGTGGAAAACTGATATGGGAAGAGTGTATATTCAATATGGGGAACCGGATGAGAGGGAACGCTATCCCCTTGGTACTGAATTCAAACCATGGGAAAAATGGAGCTATCATAATATCGATGAGGATTTTTTGCATCGAAAACAAAGCGGTGTGTTTTTCATATTTGTGGATGAGGGCGGTTTCGGAGTTTACAGGTTAGTTCATTCCAATGCGGTGGGGGAGATCTACGATCCCGATTGGGAGGAGGAGATCAGGCTTGACAGCTACCAAAGATAACATCTTTGGCTTGACTCGATCCATTGAAGATGATAAAAACCTTTAACCTCACCAAAATATTCTCTGATAAAAAAAGGGGAGAGATAAAAGCGGTCGATGGTGTTAGTCTGGAATGCAAGCCCGGTAGGATATTCGGTCTTTTAGGACTAAACGGTGCGGGCAAAACCACCCTGATGCGGATTTTATCCACCAGCTTGAAACCCACCTCCGGCACAGCCAAAATCGACGGATACGAAATATTGAATCAGCCCGAGATGGTAAAAAAAAGGATAGGTTTTTTATCCTCGGATACCGGTCTTTATCCCAGGCTCACGGCATTTGAGACGGTTACCTATTTCGCCCGGTTGAACGGGATGGAAAAGGAGGCTATCAGAAGGCGGATTGACGAAATCTTTGAGATATTGGACATGAACGATTACCGGGATATGAAGGTAGATAAGCTTTCCACCGGGATGAAGCAGAAGGTATCGATCGCCCGAACCATGGTGCATGATCCCCAGGTATTGATCCTGGACGAGCCTACCTTGGGTCTGGATGTGATTACCTCCAGGAACATAATCGATTTTGTGAAAAGCTCCAAACAGAGGAGCAAAATAGTTTTGTTTTCAACCCATGTGATGCACGAGGCGGAGAAGCTCTGTGATGATATCGCGATTATACATAAGGGGAAAATCCTGGAGGTGGCTACTCTTGCTGAATATCGCCAAAAGACCAATTTGGACAGCCTGGATGACATTTTTGTGAAAATAGTTGGAGAGTGAGTTGGATTTCAAAAAGACAAAAATAGTCTATTTCAAGGAGATGCTTGATACCTTAAGGGACCGAAGAACCATAATTTCAATGATTTTGGTCCCCATTTTACTTTTTCCTGTGCTTATGTTCGGGATGAGCGGGCTGGTGGTTTTTTTCATGGAGGAAGCAGAAAAGATACCACCCAGGGTGGTGATTGTAGGGAAAGCGAACGCACCTTCTCTGACCCGAAAGCTTTCCCAGGAGGGGGAGTTTAAGATAACATACGAGACCAACTTCAGAGATGCGATCAGGGATAAGAGGGCAGAGGCTGCCCTTTCGTTTTCTGAAGATTTCGAAAATATGATTGAAGCAGAGGATAGTGCTCAGGCAACAATTTATTACGATGAGGCTGAGGTTAAATCGAGTATGGCTGTTGGAAAACTCAGGGATTACCTGAGTCATTATGAGGACAGTATGGTTACTCAGAGATTGAAAAAAAGAAAAGTCGACAGATCACTTCTGCAACCGGTAGATATAAAGGAGGAGAACGTGGCTTCCCAGGAGAAGATGGGTGGGTTTATGCTGTCGATGTTTCTTCCCTATATGATTATCATCTTAGCTTTAATCGGCGCGATGTATCCAGCCATCGATCTTACTGCTGGAGAAAAGGAAAGGGGAACTTTGGAGACCATATTAGCCTCACCAGTATCAAGAGGGGAGTTAGCCACTGGAAAATTTTTGTGTGTGATGACCATCTCGATGATAACCGCTGTTTTGGCTACCTGCAGTATGAGCATAACTGCGGGTATCGGTTTTGCCAAAATGGGACCCTTTACGCCGGAGGAGGTTCAGATCTCGATAAAACTCACATCTATTTTGATTATCTTAATTCTACTTCTGCCCATCTCTGCTTTGTTTTCCTCCCTTCTTCTGTCGGTGTCTCTTTTTGCCAAATCCTATAAGGAGGCTCAAAGCTACATCACCCCTTTTATGTTTTTACTGATAATGCCCGCTATGATAACCTTTATGCCCGGGGTGGAGTTGAACTGGCCCTTGGCTTTCGTGCCGGTGATAAACGTCTCCCTGGCAGCCAAGGAGGTGCTTTTAGGCACCTACAACTGGGGATTTATCGGGTTGATTTTCGTTTCCACGGTGATCTATGCATCCTTTTCGATCTACGTTACCAAAAGGCTTTTTGAAAAAGAGTGGATTTTGTTCCGTACCTAAACGATTTTTATGTGTTCATCGATATGATCCTATTATGCTTTTTATACACTGAGTTGGTTACACCTTTGAATTAACTGGGAGAAATAATTCAGATTAACTAAAGTTTAACACTCCCTTGTGATTTTACAGGATTGTTGTTGACTCTTAGATAATTTTATTTTATGTTGGTTTGAAATCACAATATCATTTTTCAGGATGGAAGAACTGGTAGACAAATTCTTGCATCATCTCTCTTTGGAGCGAGGTTTATCCTCTAATACAGTAGATAGTTACAATATAGATTTAAAGAGATACATTAAACACTTAAAAACCCTGAAAATCTCCTCTTTTGAAAAAGTAAAGGATAGGGACATATCCAAATTTGGATTATTACTTTATGATCTTGGACTTTCGGCTTCCTCCATATCCAGGAATTTAAGCGCCATAAGGTCTTTCCATAAATTCTTAGTCAGGGAAAACTATACGGAAAGCGACCCGACTGGGTCGATTGAATCTCCCAGACTTTGGAGAAGGCTTCCCCAGGTCTTTGATCAAAAAGAGATGGAGATCCTTTTGGACCAACCTGAGGGAGATAAACCTTTGTCTTTCAGGGATAAGGCAATACTTGAGTTTATGTATGCCACCGGAGTAAGGGTTTCTGAGATGATATCGGTGAAAAGAGCGGATCTTTTGTTTGAGATAGAATGCGTTAGGATAACGGGTAAAGGGGGAAAACAGAGGGTCGTTCCGGTGGGAGAGATGGCTGTGATCTGGACAAAAAAGTATTTAGAGAATTCAAGACCCCAGCTTGCTCATTCTGAATCAGGAGATTTTTTGTTTTTGAATTTCAGGGGAAATCCTTTGACCAGGATGGGAGCCTGGAAGATAATTAAAAAATACGCAAAAAAAGCAGGGATCAAAAAGAGACTCACTCCTCATATCATCAGGCACTCCTTTGCCACCCATCTTTTGGAGGGGGGGGCGGATCTAAGGGCTGTTCAGGAGATGCTGGGACATGCCGATATATCTACTACGCAGATTTATACTCATGTGGACCGAGAATATCTAAAGGAGGTTCACAGAACTTTCCATCCCAGGGAGAAGATGGAATTAAAAAAAGAATCTGAGGATGGGTAAGGGGTATGCTACAGTGCGCATTATACCAGAGGGACGTGAGCCTGAAGGTTAGGCTGAAATCCGTCCTGGGTAAAAAAAGGATTCGATTCCATAACTTTCAGAAGTTTCCTGAGCTGCAGGAATACATTCACTCATACATCCTTGACCTGATCGTTATCGGGGGAAAGGGAAATTTCTCTTCTGAACTTAAACTTTTGAAAAAGATAAAAAAGCATTCGATCCTCTCTTTAGTGCCCATTGTTTTATATCATCCCCATCCAACCAAAAAACAACTTTTAGCTGGGATGTCTTCAGGTGCGGATGAGTTTTTAGCCAAGAGGTGGGACAAGGATTTAATCTCCGGAAGATTAAAGATGCTTTTGAAGAGAAGCCAGAGGGATCTGGGGATGAATCCCACCACCAGGCTGCCGGGGATGAGCTTGATTCAAAAGGAGATGGATCGCAGGATAAAAAAGGGGGAGATTTTTGCAATATGTTATGCTGATCTGGATGATTTCAAAGCCTATAACGATTATTACGGGTATTTCTACGGGGACAGATTAATCAGAAAAGCCTCCGAATTGATCAGGGACATAGTTTACGGTTCCACTAAAAATGCTTTCGTTGGACATATCGGGGGTGACGACTTCATATTTTTAATCCCGGCAAAAAAAATTCACCAGATCTGCTCTCGGATAATCGATTCTTTCGACCAGATGATACTATCCTTTTACCAGGAGGAGGATGTAAAAAGGAGCTTTATCATAACCAAGAACCGAAGAGGGGTCTTAGAAAAATTTCCGATCATGACCCTATCCATTGCTGTAGTGGTTAATCAGGATCGAATGTTTAACCACGTGGGAGAGGTATCTCACATGATCACCGATCTCAAAAAATACACCAAATCCCTGTCCGGTTCGAATTATACCATTGAGAGAAGAAAGAAGTATTGATACAAGATGCAAGAGGCAGGATACTAAAATCGAGATGTAAAACTTAGTGACGGGCTTTTCAAAGCTGGAAGAGTTGTGGGGGCATTCTTCGAATATACCCACTAAAAAACAAGAATGAAATAGCCAAGTTTACACGAAAGTTGGCTTTTTATTCTCGGAAAAAGGAATGCAAAAATATTTACATAGTCATTGCGAAAAACGAAGTGGCTAAGCAGTCTGTCTCTCCATTAGGAGATTGCTTTGCTAACTCATGCAATGACGTGTTAAAAAAATCTTAACAAGCAAGACCCCTGACCTATCAACAAATTTTTATTGTCATTATTTCCATTAAAAAGATGGATTTCTCTCAATAATCTGTGGGTTTTGTCCAACATTATTTACATGAGAGATTTATTAATAGCCTTTCCTCTCCTCATTTTCTTCTGTAATTTAACAACTTATAAAAATCCTCCGATAAAGCATTTTTGGCATATCTGTTGCATTAATTATTTAGGTTTCATTTGCAAAAACATCCGCATAGGGGGTTTCGTGAGTAAAAAATACGATAATAAGGATAATGGCTTTCATATTTTTATAAAGGCATTAGTCTGGGGATTTTTGATTTTTGTTCTTTTTTTGATTTTTTTAACCCTGCTTCAATGTACCATTAAAAAACCGTCATCCCCGACCTGGAACACCAAGCTGAAAATTCCTTTGATCAGCAGAACCTATGACATGAGAAAAATCGTAGAGGAGCTTGGGGAACCTTCCCTGATTTTGGACAGCCTGGGTAATCCTTATTTTTATAAAAAAATCGAGATGGATACCATTAGAGCAGAAGAACTTCTGACCCTGGATTCAACCGAAAAGAGTTTTTCAGATACCCTGGGAGTATTTAATATCACACCTCCGGATACTAAAGAAACGGAGTTTTTCTTATCCGAGATATATGGAGGGCAATTGGGTTTAATTCCACCGTTTACTTTTCTTCTTGAAGAGGAACTTCAGAAAATTGAGAACTTCACTTTCGTTGCCATGGATCAAGGGGAGGCTTTCATAATGGTGTCCAACCATCTGGGTCTGGATCTGGACTCCTTAAGTATTGATCTGGTTGATGAGGAGAACTCACAGATAATAGCAACGATTGTATATCCTGAAATGATTTTAAATGATTCCAGCATGATTCAACAGGTGGATCTGTCTGAGAAATATTTTTCAAACAATTTGTCTTTCGATATAAAAGCCCATACTCCGGGAGGAACTATTCTTACCCTGGCGGATAAATACCTTTCTCTGTCACTATCTTTTTCTGATTCGATCTATGTTAAAGAAGCAATAGCACAAGTTCCTGAGATTTCAAGAGGTGAAAGCCAGAAGCTTTATCTTCCCAAGGAGCATAGCATACAAAGCGGGGAGATAGACAGGGGGAATGTTGTGTTTTCGATTTGTAATAGGACAGCTCTAGGGGGGAGTTTGCAGATTACCTTGCCCCACCTTACAAATTACGGAAATCCTTTATATGTTACCAGGAATCTATCTCCTTTTTCTTCAGATCAAGTAGAGGTTCTCTTAGATGGTTACCAGGTTGGATCTGTTACAGAAGGGGAGTTCGATCTGAATTGGGTTTTCGAAAGCCCTGGAACAGGTGGAGAACAGGTTGAGGTGAAAAGCTCAGATTCGATTCAAGTCCAGGTCAAATTCGACCAGATGAAGTTCAGAGAGATATCAGGGGTTTTCTCTCCCACTGAGGTTGAAATACATCGGGGACCTGAACCACTTAACCTTCCGGATGGTTTTGAGAGTGCAAAGCTCTCCGGTGCTTACCTGAAAGCTGAGATTCTAAATGGGGTGTCCCTTCCTGCGATTTTATCGGTCAGGCTCATAGGTGATCAGGGCCAACAGCTTGAGATTGATGAGAATATCTTTTCCGGAAATCCTTATGCCCCGGTGTCAACCTTGATTCAAAAAGATGATTTGGATGATTTCTTTGATCCGGTTCCCTATGAGATCACCGTATCCGGAAGGGCTTTGTATGGTGATGGACAAAACAGCGCCACTATTACTCGGGATGACTTTGTCCTGGGAAAAGTGGAGATTTTTTCGCCTATCGAGGCGATCTTCGATTCCAACGATGTTGAGCTTGACACCGATTCCGACAGTCTTGAGGAGGAGAACAGAAAGCTTTTGAACCAGAGGGTGAACTGGGCAAATCTGGTGATTTCATTAGAAAACCACCTTCCTCTGGGTTTGTCAGTGGAGCTTCTTTTTAAGGATTCGGAGGATGTCTACAACCAGCCTGATCTGATCATTGGACCTTTGAGAGTAAATTCCGGTCAAAGAGATCAAAATGGGATTGTGATTAATACATCTTATTTGAATGAAAATATTGAATTGGACAAACAGGATCTGGAAATATTTGAAGAAAGACCTTTCTGGATAGGTGGATATATCCACCTTGAGGGAACCAACGGCGAGAAAATAAAGGTGGTGCCCGAGGATTTCGTGAAGATAACCTCCTACGTAGAAGCTGAGATAAAAATGGGGGAGATAAAATGAAAAAAATCTTTGCGGGAGCTGTGATAGTCTTTCTTTTGATCTTCTTGCTTCCCGGGGTAGCTTCATCCTGGGTGGTATCCTCTGCCCGGGGATTAGGTCTGGGAGGAGCCTATACATCCCTGCCCAGGTCGACTGAAGCCATATTCGAACATCCTGCTTTCTTAAGCTTTGGTAAAAATTCATACTTTAGCTTCCTCTCATTTGGTGCTAAAATCGAAAACAACAGCTTCAGTTTAAATGATTACAATGCTTACAATGGCAGGTTTTTGGATCAGGGGGATAAGGATGATATTCTGTCCGCAATTCCGGAAAAGGGCTTTTCTCTTTCCGGAGATGCAGGAGCATCTCTTTTAGGAGCGAAAATTGGCAAGTTCGGCCTGGCCTCACGTGTTTTGGGAGTTTCTGATTTTAACTTTCCCAAGGAGCCTCTGGAGATACTTTTAAATGGTAACTCCCTTGATCAAAGAGTCGAACTTTCGGATCTCAGAGGGGAAGCGCTTGTTTTTTTCGAGGTGGCTTTTTCCGGAGCAACGAAGATCGCAAGTGTTAAAAGTAAACCTCTGTTTGCCGGAGTTAATGTCAAATGGATTAAGGGAATTTACTATCAAAAGATAACGGAATCATCCGGATTTTTCGAAACCGAAAAGGATCGGATACATGGCCAGGGATATTTCTCTGCGAAATCAGCAGAGGGGGGGAGCGGTTATTCTTTTGATTTAGGATTGGGATCTTTTATAAGCGATAAGGTAACAGTGGGATTGTGTCTGGTTAATATCTTAAGCAGCATTAAATGGAATAAGAAAACCCAAAAAAGGTGGTACAGGATTTCAACCGATTCCTTGACCATTGAGAACTCAGATGATGATTCGGTTTACCTGGAAGAGGATTATACTGAGGATATTGGATCTTTTAATTCCAAGCTCCCCTTGATCGTAAAGGGGGGAGTGTCTTACAAACTTAATAAGCTAACCCTTTCAACTGATCTGGAGCAGGGTTTTAAGAATAGCGCTGGCAGTTCAAGGATACCCAAATTGTCTTTGGGCACCGAGTTTACTTGGCTATCATGGCTAAAGCTCAGATCGGGGCTGATCTTCGGTGGTAAGGAAAAATTTGCCACCTGCTGGGGTCTGGGATTTAAAATCGGGAACTCCTTCATTGATTTGGGTATGAGCATAAAGAACTCCCTCTGGCCAAGCAAGGGAAAGGGTATGGGAGTGTTGTTGTCCAGCGGGTTATCATTTTGATATTTTAAGATTAAATTACAGAGATTAAGAACTTAAAAGGTTCGGGACCAACTTTGAATAGTTAAATTTGAGGAGGGGCTTATGGATCAATTTTTGAAAACCAACCAAAAGTTTTTTGAATCGGATAAAAAGAAAAGCGGTAAATCTTGGGAAAGGGATTTTCAGAAGAAAAGAATCCTGCGGGTGAAGAAAAGTTTTTTGCCTTTCTGGATGAGGAGATTTCCCGAGAATCTGGAAGGGATTGAGGGGAAAGCCACCCATCGTGCCAGCTGAGAAGCCAAGAGCCGCCGGGTGCATAATTCAGTGAAAGTCCTACGTCTTTCACCCCCCGGATGATTCTTTCACTTTTGAAGAATCACCCGGTAGCTCTTTTTAGCTCTCGTAAGGGATTCCCAGGGTTGAACTCATCAGAAATATAAAACAGACGAAATTCAAAAAAGCTGCAAGTAAAAGACTCAGCGGAATTCCTAAAAGGGGAACAAGGATTACACTCACAAGAATAGAGCCTAAGGCTGAGCCGAGCAGGTCAATTGAATAACCTGTCCCCAGGTTTTTCTCACCCATCTCCTTAATATAAAGATGATTGGCTGAGGTGAATTCCAAACCCTCTAAAATACCTGAAAGGGTAATCAAAATCAAAAGGGATGATTCTATCAAAAAGCCCTTGGTCTGAGATTTTGAAAAATAACTGATTAAAAAAAGCAAAGAAAGCGGGAGAATAACCTGGAGTAATTGAAGCTTGGAGAGCCATCTAAAATCCGGGGGTTTAATTTTACTTTTTCTCTCAAAAAGAAAGGCTCCCCCGGAAAGTCCCAGCATAAAAGCGGTTAATATCAAGCCGATTTTAGAATAGATGTATCCATAGAAGATCTGATAGGATAAAAGGATTAAAATCTCCAAAAGGATGTTTGAGAAGCCGACTATGAAAATGGCAGATAATGCTAAATTCTGGTATTTTGTCTTTTTCTTATAGAAGAAGGAAAGAGATGCAAAGAAAAAAAGTGAAGGTATCAAAAGGTACCATATGCTTTTTACATCTTTTAATATAAGAAAGATCTTCTTCTCAAAAGAATTGAGCTGGGTGCTCCAGAGTATGGTGTTGTAGAAATATGAAATCGGTTTTAAGTCGGTGTTTACCTTTCCGCTTTTCGAGAAAACGGATGATTTTAGGTTGGATATCCTCTGGGGATTGAGTCGGTCAAAAAGAAAGTTGCGGTTTACATATTCTGCTTCCACATGATTTTTTTCTAGATTGGCTACCATCTTTTCCCAGTCTGATGTCAGTTCCCTTTGAGAGGATGCTAAAAAGATCGCATTTGGTCCGGGAAGGATCTCTAACTTCTCAAAAACTTCACTTAAGGTGCGATACAAACTTGAGAGATACAGGGATTGTTCGGAGCTGATATAATTTATCTGGGAGGTTACCCGGAATGAGAATATTCCATCAAAATCTAAAATTATTTTTATCATCCTGAAGAATTCTTTGGTGTAGAATCTGTTCAGCTGGGTAGTGTAGGGGTCGGGTAAATTCAAAATCACAACATCGTATAAATAACCGATCTTCTTTGTCTTATTTTTTACATAGAGCCTTCCATCTGTAAATTTGATTTCTGCTTTGTCAAGGGATAAAATTTCCTCTTCAGGTAAAAATCTTTTAGCGATTCCTATAAGTTTGAAGTCGAGCTCAACGTAGTCGATTTTAATATCCTTTATTTTTTGAGCCTGGGCAATTGCACCACCCAGACCACCCCCGATCAAAAGCAGTCTTTTGGGATGGGGGTGCTGGGAAAGGGCAAAAAGCACCGCCTCCTCAGCTGAGTACTGATCAGGGTAGGAGAAAAGCATAAGGCCGTTTTCGAAAAAGGTGGTCTGTTCTTCTGTTTTGGTAACCGAGATGTTACCGTAGATGGTGTCCTCGGAGTAGATTATGGGAAATCCTCTCCACAGTTTGGAAAATGAAAAATCATCCAAGGTTTTGTCAATACCCAGAAAAATAACTACCAGAATGAAAGCACAGGTTAAAAATGAAAAGATATAGGATTTCAACTTCTTTTTGATGTTGAAAAAAATCAGGGCGGATAAAAGCAGGTTTAAGACCAGAAGGCAGAAGATGATCTTGAAATTGGAGAGAAAAGGGATGAAAACGAAGGTGGTCAGAAGACCTCCCAAGCCTGCTCCCAGGGATTCCCAGAGATAAACCCGGTTGACCAGAAAAGAGGGAAGACCTTTGAATTCCCAAAACCTTGAATTCAAGACGAAGATGATCCCCCACAAAAGACAGAGGGGGCTTAAAAGCAAAAAGGATGAGAAAAGCATGGGGAAAAAGCTGGTTATCTCCCCGGGCATAATACCTAATATGATTTTTGAAAAGCGAATCCCGAATATGGTTAGAAGAAGAATGAATGAACAGATAAGATACCACAGGAAAAGCGTTCCGAAGGATGCGTTTTTGGGGTAGAGTCTCTCACCTAACTTTGAGCCTACCCCAACCCACAGAAGCCAGACGAAAAGCAGAGCTCCCAAACAAAGCTCGTTTCCGAAAAACGAGATTATCATCTCCCGGAAAAGAATTATCTGGGAAACCATGGAGGAGAAACCCAATATCAGGCAGGCTAAAATAAAACGGATTTTGTCAAAACTCATATCAAAAAATTTATCGACAGAAATCCATAAAAACAGTTTACCAAAAAAAGAATCTATGGTCAGATCCTTCTTTTAAATATATTTTTCTTTTTCTTGAGGTCAAATAAAAAAGACTGAATTTTTGGATTCTAATTTTTTAGATAACGATTTTGAAATAGGGGGAAAATAAAGCAGGCTTTATTTGTGCAGGTTTTTGGAAAACAAGGCTTGAGGGGTATTGAAAAAACCTGCCCTGTCGTTCTGAGGGAGTCCAGATGGACGACCGAAGAATCTCTTTGATTTATATAGAGATTTTTCCCCCGCCAAGGGCGGGGTCAGAATGACAGTTTGATAGTTCCAGTTTTTCAACAATCCCTTGAGCTTTACTTTAAAAGAATCTCTGATGCTTCGGGAATAGGAATTCCCGAAGCTAATCGCATCGGTATTTCCTAATACCGATGCATCAACGGTTACTCCCACACTCCGGGGATTATCTCACCGCAGAATTTGCACCTTTTATCCTTAATGTTTATCTGGGTAATTATATAACCATTCCTCCCCACAATTTTGTTCTTGCAATTAGGACAATAGGTGTTCTCCGCTTCGTGTCCGAAAACGTTGCCAATATAAACGTATCTCAATCCGGCTTCCAGAGCTGTCTCCCTTGCTCTTTCCAGACTGGAGACCGGGGTAGGGGGGAGGTTTTTTAAAAGATAGGTGGGGTGGAAGCGGGAAAAGTGCAGGGGAACATTTGGCCCCAGATCCTTAAATATCCACCTGCACATCCTTTTTATGTCCTTCATGTCATCGTTTAGAGTTGGAACCATAAGATAAACCAGCTCGAACCATATTCCAATTTTAGCAAGATCTACCAATCTGTCCATCACCGGTTTTAGTTCTGATCTGCATATATTTTTATAAAATTCTTCGGTGAATCCCTTGAAGTCGATTTTTATGGCATCCACTTCCTTGCACAGTTCCACCAAAGGATCGTGATTGATGTACCCTGCGGTTATGACCGCGCTTTTGATACCCCTTTTTTTTCCCTCCCTGGCGCAGTCGAGCATGTATTCGTAGAAGACTATCGGCTCGGAATAGGTATAGGCTATTGACCTGCACCCTTTTTGCTCGGCATAATCGGCTACCAATTCCGGGGGAAGATGATAATTGTCCACCTGCTCGGGACGTACCTGGGAGATCTGCCAGTTCTGGCAGTATTTGCAGTTCATGTTACAGCCTGCAGTTGCTATTGAGAATGCTGTGGTCGCAGGAAGGAAATGGAAAAAGGGTTTCTTCTCGATGGGATCGACATTGGCCGAGCAGACGATCGAATGAACCAGAGTGTAATACACGCCCTCCTGGTTTTCCCTGACCCCGCAGTATCCCCTCTCCTTATCTCCAACCAGACACTCCCGGGGGCAGAGTTTACATCTGATTTCCTTATGTTTCAGTTTTTCGTAATATTTTGCCTCAACTTTGGAAAGCTGGTTGGTTCTTTCCTGGGCATATGCCAGGGGGATATGTTCCAGAACCGAAAAATCATTCAGCAGTTTCGGCGCCAAAATTCCACCGGTTGCTGCTATGGAATACTTCAGAAAATCTCTTCTTTTGATCCTGAACATATATTAACCTGAATTTATCTCCACCAGATCTATTTTTTCCAGACCGACATTTCCCAAATTATGCTCCTTATCAGCTGCGGTGAAGATGTAGTTCGGCTTTCTCCCTGATTTCTCCAGCGGAGATAGATTATGGTTTTTTCTGATCCTTTCGATTATCCTGTAGCCTACATAGTCTACTGCCACCGGATCGGTGCCAATTAATACGCCCCCGTAAAGATCGGACCACTGAGGATGATATGCCGGGCCACCGTTGCATTGAATCCTCAAGGCATCGCAGATCACGAGCTTGTTTTTATCCTTTATCTGGGGCATAGAGTTAAGGTCAGCCACAAAGGGATCGCACCCGTTGTCGTGGTATTTGTTGGGGTTGTGGATTGCTCCGAAGTAGTTTTTCATTCCGCAGGTTATCCCGGCAAGAGCGTGGTCTTTTAAGATCGGCATGTTAATCTGGGCATCGGTGTAATCGGTTATTATCCTGGAGAAAAGGCTTCCGATCTCTTTGTGGGCAAAAAGGTCTCTGGTGTAACCCACGCCCTGAGCATCGGTTCCGAAACACAAAAAATCTTTGCCTTTACTGTTCACGGAAAAACCCACCTCCTTGAGTTCCTGGTTTGACCTGTCCCAGACCAAGAATTTATTTTTATTAAAACCTGCTTTCTCAAATAAATTTACCGTGGTTATGCACAGTTCCGGATGGGTGGCAACCATTTTGCCTCCCAGGCAGTTGACCTTTATCCCGATGGTCTGTTTTTTAGAATAGAAGCGTGAGATCGCATCCCTGAAATCGGATTCTGAGGTTAAAGAACTTAAACCTTTAGCTACCATGTTTTGCAGAAGATTCAAATCCACCTTTCCAGAGGAATTTATCACCTTTTTACTTTTGATTAAAACTACCCTTGATCTGTTGCCATTCATAAGACTTTATCTTCGGGCTTTCCTTCTTTTTGATACGAGGTGGGGAAAGTCTTTTTAAGCAAATGGGATAAAAAATTCTTTTTGGTATCTGCATGACTCATTGTGAACACTATTGACAAATCTGGAAATTGGGTTAAATTAATATTGAAAAGTGAAAAGGTTTGCGAAAACCCTTATTTAAATAAAGAGTGAATTCTGAAACCGAAGTAGCCACCTTCGGAGGAAAAATGACAGAAAGGAAGATTTTGCTATCAGTGATTTTTGTCCTATCGTTGTGGTTTGGTTTCCTACTTTCATCAACTTCAATAAAAGCCGAGGCAATCATTGCGGATCATCTGGCAGTTTCTGAATTCGAAAGTATTCCCGATTCGGTGATCGAGTTTATAGGTGATCTCTATCATATCTACTATGTTCACACCTCGCACGGAAGCCAGATAGTGACCGGGGTATCTATGATATATG
>Ga0111201_1006_pt1 | contig 70106 bp, 56 predicted proteins | sample DeeMarSWOR324_28_FD_80375 | JGI IMG/M metagenome (GOLD analysis project Ga0111201, IMG submission 80375) | candidate division Zixibacteria bacterium SM23_73_2 | reverse complement strand
CCCACGAACATCCCACCCAGGCACTTCTGGATATCTTTACCCTGAGGGAAAAATACAAAAAACTAAAGGGACTGAAAGTTACCATCGTGGGGGACATCCTCCATTCCAGGGTGGCACGGTCGAACATCTGGGGTCTTACCACCATGGGCGCAGAGGTATGCGTTTGCGGTCCCACTACCCTAATGCCCTATGAGATCGAGAGGATGGGAGTAAAAGCCTATTCCAAACTGGATCAGGCTCTGGAGGGAAGGGACGTGGTTATGGTCTTGAGAATCCAACTGGAACGCCAGAAATCAGGACTTCTCCCCTCGCTCCGGGAATACACCAACACCTTCGGAATAACCAAAGACAGGCTGAAGGGATTAAACAAGAATTTCACCATAATGCATCCCGGACCCCTAAACCGGGGAATCGAGATAACCCCGGAGGTTGCGGATGGTCCCTATTCGGTTATCCTGGATCAGGTGACCAACGGGGTGGCAATCAGGATGGCAATCCTCTATCTTTTATCCGGAGGGGAAAAAGAAGTTGAATAGACGATCTGATCCAACATTCGATTATCTGATAGCTGGTGCAAGGATCATTGATCCGGAGTCCGGATTGGACAAAGTTGGAGATATATATGTTAAGGGTAAAAAGATCACCAGGATCGAAACAGAAAAACTCATCTCCATAAGGAAAAAAGACAGAAAGATAATTGATGCCAGAGGCAAAATATGCTGCCCCGGGTTGATAGACATCCACACTCACCTGCGGGAGCCGGGAAGGGAGGATGAGGAAACGATCTACACCGGATCCCTTGCTGCTGTTGCAGGTGGTTTCACTACCATCCTCTGCATGCCCAATACCCAACCCCCCTTGGATGATCAGGAATCAATTAACTTCATTTATGAGAAGGCTAAAACAGCAAAATGTAAGGTCTATCCCATAGCCTGCATAACCGCTGGTCGAGAAGGTAAGCAGCTGACCGAGATGGCTGATTTGAAAAATGCAGGAGCAGTTGGAATATCCGACGATGGAGATCCTGTTTCGGATCCAAGGATACTAAGACATGCACTGGAGTATTCCAAGATGGTGGATTTACCAGTAATATCACATTGCGAGGATTTGAGCCTTTCCAAAGATGGGGTAATGAATGAGGGATTCGTCTCCACGGTTTTGGGATTAAGGGGAATCCCTTCAATAGCTGAGGAAACTATCGTAGCACGGGACATCAGATTAGCTGAATTTACAGGGGCAAGACTTCACATCGCCCATGTCTCCACCTCCGGGTCAGTGGAGCTTATCAGGGAAGCAAAGAAGAGGAAGTTAAATGTCACATCCGAGGCAACCCCACATCATTTAACCTTAACCGACGAATCGATTAAAAGCTTCGATACCAACTGTAAAGTAAATCCGCCTCTGAGAACCAGAAAGGACGTTGATGCAGTAATCAAGGGTTTGAAAGATGGAACCATCGACTGCATTGCCACCGACCATGCGCCCCATTCCGAGGAGGAAAAGGACGTGGAGTTCGATTATGCTCCTTTCGGGATGATCGGATTGGAAACCGCTCTGGGTTTGGTAACAACCGAGCTGGTTGAGAAAAATCACTTAAGCTGGCTCCAGACAATCGCCAGGCTTACTTTAAATCCAGCCAGGATCTTCGATCTCCAACAGGGAAAGATCAAAGTGGGAGCACCTGCGGATCTGACCGTAATCGATCCTGAATTGGAATGGGAGGTAGTCCCATCGGGTCTTAAATCAAAATCGAAAAACACACGGAGGATGGAAACTAAAGGGCAAAGCCTGGATGACCATGGTGGATGGAAAGGTAGTTCACATTCTGAAAACGTAAAAGCTTTTGAGTGTGAAATCGATTGCATCATTTTTGCTCTTATTATTTATATTAAAATGAACTAAATCATCTATTTTTAAAAACCACACTTCAGAGAAAAACAATCCTGCCGAAAATACTCAGAAAGACATAAAGTGTAAAAAATAAATAAACAGAGGGGTATTCTTGGCTGTCCAGACACTGGTTAAGGATCACAAGGAGAAAAAAGAGGACAAGCAAAAAAAGGATTTTTCTGTTGATGAATATTACGAACTTTTTTCTAAATTGATAGAGCAGGTCTTCGAAACGCTCAGGCCGCCCTTCCACACCCACATCTACCAGCATCTTTTAACCATCTTTGAAAAGGCGGTAGTAACCTTGGCTTTGAAAAAGACCAATAACAATCAGGTTAGGGCTGCCAAACTTCTGGGAATAAGCAGGAACACCCTGCGCGACCGGATGAAGAAATACAACATCTGCTAATCATTGTTTTCTCTTCAAATTTTAAATACTTAACAAATCAATTTATTTTAATTTGAATTTTCGTTACTCGTTTCTCGTGAATCGTTTTCCGTTTACTGTTCTCTGTTTACTGTTTTCTGTATACTGTATACTGTGTACTGAATACTGCCTACTGATATATTAATATCTAATATTTTAAATTACTTACTTTCGCAAACTCCTCCAAAAGCTTTCTCTGCTTCTCAGACAAATTCTTTGGAATCTCAACATATACCTCAACGTACTGGTTACCTCTGACTCCGTTAACATTCACACCTTTTTCCCTTAACCTGAACTTTGTACCGGTTTGAGTTCCCGGTGGTATCCTCATATTTACCTTTCCATCAATGGTTCTAACCCTGATTTTGCTTCCCAAAACCGCTTGAACGAGATTGATCGGGACCTTGCAGTATATATCAGCACCCTTTCTTTTAAAGAAGCTGTGAGGTGAAATATTCACCTTGACTATCAGATCGCCAGGAGGACCACCTGAAATTCCTGGTTTTCCCTGCCCTTTTAACCTCATCTGGGTTCCATCCGCAACTCCTTTGGGAATGTTGATAGCCAGTTTTTTGGCTGCATAGATCTGACCACTCCCTCCGCAGTTATGGCATGGATTGGAAATAATTTTTCCCCTTCCGAAACAGCGAGGGCAGGGACGCTTAACTGCAAAAGTGCCTTTGGAAAAAGAGACCATCCCGGAACCGTCGCATTGAGGGCAGACAGTCATCTCAGAACCAGGCTCAGCACCACTGCCTCCGCATACATTACAGCTATCCTCTTTTCTTAACTGAACCATAGTCTTTCCACCTGAGATCGACTGATCAAAGGGTATTTCGATTTCGGCATATAAATCCTCACCCTTCTGTGATCCCCAGTTTTTCTGTCTTGACCTTTCTCCCAAATCGAAAATCGAGCTAAAAATATCAGAGAAGCTTCCAAATCCACCCAAATCCTCAAAAGAGAAACCTGTTCCCGCTCCTTTTCTGGCTCCGCCGAAATCAAATCCCTCAAAACCTTTAAAACCCTGCGCACCATATTTCCTTAACTGGTCGTATTCCTGTTTCTTTTTAGGATCCGAAAGAATATCATTCGCCTCGGAGACCTCCTTGAATTTCTCCTCCGCCATCTTACTTCCTTGATTAACATCCGGATGATACTTTTTAGCCAATCTCCGGTAAGCTTTCTTGATCTCGCCAGCAGAAGCATTCTCCGAAACACCCAAGACTTTATAATAATCTTTCTGTGCCATACATATCCAATCAAAGAGCCCAAATCTTCTTTATAAATAAAACTTACTTCTTCACGATTTCAAGTAAAAAAAAGGCGAACCTTTCCTCTCGCCTTCTGGTTCAATTCAAAATTCGTTAAAAGCGCAAAGCTTTTATTTCTCAACAGCCCTCTTTTCCTCTTTCTTATCCGAACTTAGATCAGTTTCCTTTTTAGCCTGCTTCTTGTACGACTCGCTCCGGTAATCGGTGCTGTAAAAACCGCTTCCTTTGAAAATTATACCTGCTCCGCAGCCGATCAATCTTTCCACCTCTTTGCTGCAAAGTGGACATGCCTTCAACGGTTCATCTGTAATATTCTGAAACCTTTCAAATCTGTGACCACACTTTTTGCATCTGTATTCATAGGTGGGCATAAAAAGTTACCTTTTCAGGGCAGGTCATAAGAACCTGCCCTGATGTTTTTAATCTACCACCTCATAATCTGCATCCACCGGCTGGTCTTTATCCTTTTTATCCTCCTTCTGAGGTTCCGGACCCGGCTGAGCAGAACCTGTTGGTCCAGATCCAGTGGTCTTCTGATACATCTTTCCTGCTGCCTGATGCCATACCTGGGTTAAGGCTTCGGTAGAAGATTTGATCTCCTGTATATCCGATTTTTTCAAAGCTTCCTTCACCCTCGAAACAGCAGCCTCAACCTTGGCTTTAGAATCTGTATCCATCTTATCCCCGAATTGCTTCAGGTTCTTCTCAGTCTCATAAACCATCTGGTCAGCTCGGTTTTTTACATCCACCTCTTCCCTGCGCCTTTTGTCCTCAGCAGAATGAGATTCAGCATCATTAACCATCTTTTGAATCTCAGCCTCGGATAATCCGGAAGAAGCCTCAATTCTGATCGACTGCTGTTTTCCGGTGGCTTTGTCCTTGGCCGAAACATTCAAAATTCCGTTGGCATCGATGTCGAATGCAACTTCGATCTGGGGCATACCCCGGGGCGCGGGTGGAATTCCATCCAGGTGAAACCTTCCGATGGTTCTGTTATCAATTGCCATGGGGCGCTCACCCTGAAGAACGTGAATCTCTACTGTGGTCTGGCTATCCTCTGCAGTGGTGAATATCTCCGATTTCCGGGTGGGAATGGTTGTATTTTTTTCTATCAGCTTGGTAAAAACACCTCCCAGGGTTTCAATACCTAAGGAAAGCGGAGTTACGTCCAGAAGCAGTACATCCTTAACCTCACCTGATAAAACCGCACCCTGAATAGCAGCACCAACTGCAACTACCTCGTCTGGATTGACCCCTTTATGAGGCTCTTTGCCGAAAAGCTCCTTTACCACCTGCTGAACCCTGGGCATTCTGGTCATTCCACCAACCAGAATGACCTCATCGATCTGATCCGGTTCTAATTTAGCATCGGATAAGGCATTTTTCACCGGATCAACAGTTCTCTGGATTAAATCATCCACCAGCTGTTCGAATTTAGCCCTGGTCAGGGTCAGGTTCAGATGTTTGGGGCCGGAGGAATCAGCAGTTATGAAAGGCAAGTTGATAGTAGTTTCCAAAGTGGTCGAGAGTTCACATTTTGCTTTCTCCGCAGCTTCTTTTAATCTCTGCAAAGCCATGGGGTCCTTTGATAGATCGATACCCTCCTGTTTTTTGAACTCGGAAACGATCCAGTCGATTACCCTTTTGTCGAAATCATCTCCTCCCAGATGAGTATCGCCATTGGTGGAGATAACCTCGAAAACTCCCTCACCCAATTGAAGAATGGATATGTCGAAAGTTCCACCACCCAGATCAAAAACAGCTATTTTCTCGTCCTTCTTCTTGTCCAATCCATAAGCTAAAGAAGCTGCAGTGGGTTCGTTTATGATCCTCTTAACCTCCAAGCCCGCAATCCTTCCAGCATCCTTGGTTGCCTGACGCTGGGAATCGTTGAAATAGGCTGGAACCGTGATCACCGCCTGGGTAACCTTCTGGCCAAGATAATCCTCTGCGGTCTTTTTCATCTTCTGCAGAACCATTGCCGATATCTCAGGCGGAGAGTATTCTTTATCTCTTATCTTAACCCAGGCATCTCCACCCGAACCCCTGACAACCTTAAATGGAACCGTCTCCATCTCCTCACCAACCTCATCGTATTTCCTGCCCATGAATCTCTTTATGGAGAAGATAGTATTATCTGGATTGGTGATAGCCTGGCGTTTAGCCACCTGTCCTAAAAGCCTTTCCCCTGTTTTGGTAAAGGCAACCACAGATGGTGTAGTTCTGGTACCCTCGGCATTGGGAATCACCACCGGATCTTTCCCTTCAACAACCGCAACGCAGGAGTTAGTGGTTCCCAAATCTATTCCTATTATTTTACCCATTATTTCCACCTCCTTCTTTTATAGTTGATATATATAAAAATAAAATCATAATCTTCCTTTTAATCCTTGACAAATCAGCACCCTCCCGCCACTGGCGGGAGGGCTGGTCATTGTCTCAGCTTGAAATCAGCTGATATTGATCGGGATCTCCTTGGGCTTTACCTCCTCTGATTTCGGCAGACTGATCTTTAATATACCATCTTTATAGCTGGCTTTAACCTTGTCGAACTGAACCGTGGCGGGAAGCTCAAAGGAACGGCAGAACGAACCATAGGAGCGTTCGATCCGGTGATAGTTAGCATCCTTCTCCTCTTTCTCGTGCTTTTTCTCCCCGCTCACGGTGAGTATGTTATCCCTGACCGTAAGCTTGATATCATCCTTGGTCATTCCCGGAACCTCAGCAGTAACTACGATGTTATCTTCGGTCTCGGAAACGTCCACATGGGGACTCCACATCCTCTCATATTCCTCTCCTCTTGCCGGAGTCCTGCCGAAGAACTCGTCAAACAGCCTGTTCATCTCGTCCTGAACGGACATGATGTCCCTGAAAGGTCTCCATCTTCTGATCGCCATAACGATCCCTCCTTTCTTTTTTGTTTAATTAACGTTTATCTCTTTTGGTATTAAAACTTTAGCTTTGGGAATGGTGATTCTCAAAACCCCATTTTCAAATTGGGCTCTAATCTTATCCTGATCAACGTCAGTGGGAAGAGAAAATCTTTTTTTGAACCTTCCTTCTTTGCTTTCTTTAAATATGAATCTTTGTTTCTCCTTTTTCTTTTCACCTTCTAGAGTCAAAACATCATCCTCCACATTCAGTTTAAAATCCTCTTTTGAAGCCCCGGGAATCTCAGCCTCGATCACAAACTCCTTATCAGTCTCTAAGATATCCATATCAGGACTGTATCCATTCCCATCCTCTGAATTCCCAAAATCAAACATTGGTAAAAATCTTATTAACTTCATTTTACTCTCCTCTTTTAAATTTTTACCTATTATATTGCAAACTATGTGCCAAAACCTTAATTTTGAATTTATCTCTTTAAGCTCTTTTATATCAATAAATTAAAAAGGTGATTAAAAAATTTGACATTCTTAAAAATTTATCAATACTGCCAATATGGCATATTAAATATCTATATGACATTTTATCAAGTTATAATGACATATTCAAAGACAAAATGGCATATTGAAAAATTATTTTATCCTGGATACAATTTAGATGAAATCCACCATTCTACAAATAAAGTAATTATATTCCTTATAATCAATTCTGTTAAAAATAAACCTCATTATTCAAAAAAACATAAATAAAAACGTTTCTGAAAAATCTCGAAACACATCAGACTTCTTGTCGAAACATTAAGGACTTGACATATCTGAATAATTAATTAAATATAGAAAATGAAACTTCATTGGTAATTTGGTAATTTGATAAAGAGTACAAACAACCAATATGTCAGCGAAAAAAAGAAAATCACAAACAAAAATCCGTAATCTAATAGCTATCAAGTTAATTCTCCTTTTCGCTTTTAGCTGTTTATTAACCAGCTGTTCGGAGAAGACAAATTTAGAAGCTGAATCTTATTTTTTCACTGCCTACGGACGGCTCTTCAAGATCGATCCTAAGAAGAGAAGAATAAATCTTTTGTATACTTTTCATCCCGAGGCACCTTCAATAGCCCGATCACCTCAAGGTCACATCTGGGCACGGGTGGGAGAGAAAGGTCTGGCAGCATTCGATCCACAAAGTGGAGAGGTCAAAGATACAGTTGAACTTCCCCTCCGCCCCTATAACCACATAATTGCCCCAAATGGTAAAGCCTATGTTACCCATCCCATGATCGAGGAGGAATTCTCAATCTCGATTGTCGATACTTACAAAAAAGAATTATTGGGCCAAATCAAAAACATCTACGGGTTAAGAACTGATTTAACCTATGGGGATGGATTCGTATATCTGGCCACCACGGGCGTGGACAGGCCGGATAGCCTTTTTCTATATCAAATAGATATCAGTACTGACAAAATAAAATTTTTATATGGGGTGCCAATAACAAATTATTACTGGAGGGTCTCCGTATACGCTGATTCCCTTTACCTTTGCCAGGTAACCAAGCCAAACAGGCCTTCTGTTCCAAGGATCGAAGTAATGGATCTTTCGAAGAAAATAATCCATAGAACCATTACCTCATCCAGTCTACCAGGGATAGGAAGGATACTCAGCAAGATAACCTTTCGGGGAGATCGTGCTTACCTGCCATGCCAGACAACCGAGGGTAGCTATGCAATAGCCGTACTTGATCCCCATTCAAAAAAAGTGCTGAAAGTTCTTCCCGTTGCTGGTCAGATATATCGCATCATTGACATAAAAAAACATATCCTTATGTACATCGACAATCCCGTTGCCGTTGGAATGCAAGGCGTATCTCTGTACTTTTATCATCTCAAGCAGGAAAAGGAAGTGAAAGTCATCAACATAGCTCAATTCCTACAAGAAAGCCAAATCTGAACCATTGAATATCATTTAGTTAACCCTGTTGCTTTGAAATAGAAAAAAACGTCGGGGAGAAAATTCCAGACGCTTCTTTCAAATATCTTCTTATTTGTTTACTGTTTACTGCTTACTGCCTACTGCTTACTAACTGCCGGTACATAGTTCTCGCAATCATGGGGAGGATCACCGCCTGACAGATAATAGTTGGCTATGAAAATCACATCCGAAAGATTTATAGCTTCATCTCCGTTACCGTTTCCGCGACAGATTGGCTCCTGGGGCGGATCTCCACCTTTCAGATAATAATTCGCCAGATGAATCACGTCCGATAGATCAATCCTCTTATCCCCATTGACATCCCCGCACATAAAAAGGGTAACCGCATCAGCCTGATCATAGTCGTCGCTGTATTGGAAAAGCTCCTCTTTTTCGCAGAGCGACCATGCCTGATAATAGAAAAGGCTCTCCGGCTCCAGTCCCGAGTCCTGGAAATGGGAACTGGTGTCATTGTAGATCTCGGTTCCCTCTCCTCTGGTCCAGGCCGGGGTATGGTTTCTTTCTATCATCGTCTTCTCAACCAGAGGAGGTTTGGTCCAGCTGAGATATACGGTACTGCAGCTGGTCGCCTCCGCGGTCAGTTCCGCTGGCGGAAGAGGTTTGGTCAATAATTTAAGTTCCTCCCCACTGCTCCATCCTGCATCGTTTTGCGCCTTGGCCACGAAGTAGTAAAGCTCTCCCTGGGTCAGGCTGGTAAGTTCAATTTCGAATTCCTGTCCGCTTCCTTTAACTCCCAAAGATTCGATGTCAGCATAAGGCTCACCCGAATCCGTATCCCAGGCAAGCCAGCAGGTGGTTTCCAATCCAAAATCGTCTTCCAGAAAACCATGAATGGTCGCGCTGGTCTCCTCCACCTCAGTAGCCGGCTGGGTAAAGACCAGTGGACTGGCAACGGTTGCCTCACTCTCATAGGGGAGGTAATTCTGTTTGGTCACGGTCACATACATGGTCCCATGGGTGGCTGGAGAGGGGAAGAAGGTCATATATCCGTTGAAATTTGTAAATCCGGTAAGATATACCTCATTTTCTTTCCACAAACAGATGTACGCCTGAGATACGGGAGAGTGGGTGGTTGAATCCTCAACGTAAATGATAAATTGTGAGCTCCCTATGGGAATTTTATCTGGGAAACTCACTGCCAGACTGTCGGGGGAATCTGTCCAGATCGGCATCTCCGGCTCGCCCAGAAGGTTAAAGGTCCATTCGCAATGCCTCCTGACATTATTAGTACCGGTGGGAAAGTTATGTTTGCTGTCCACCAGAACATCTCCCAATTTGTATGCGTCTCGGGTAAAAAGCCCTCTCCACCATTCCCGGTCCAGCATATTGGATAAGCTGTAAGGGTCACCACCATAGTACAATCCACTTCGGGTATTACCGGTGAAAGCCACTCCCGCCTGATTGGGATTATAGATCACGAAATGCTCGGCAATGCAATCGTTGTTGTCCATGTAATTGGGATCGCAGCCGGTGGAAACCACAACCGAGGTTTGATCGTTATTGTTCAGATTGTCCACATCCTGGTTGTAAATACCCAGGCCGTGGTTATAATCACCGGTTCCCATATAGTTAATATAGGAATGGTCAGCATGATTTACCAGATTCTGACCAGAATTCAGAGCACTGATAACGGCGGTTCGGTGACTCCCACCATCACTATCGTAAACCGTGGTCACGTTGAACTGGGAGGGAATGTAACTGTCTATGGTGTTTTTAAGCTCTTCACAATGGGTAGAGGCATCCAGATCCATACCCACCAGCAAAACATCTAAGGGGTAATCCGTTCTGAGAGGGTCCTTCTCATATTTTAAGACTTTGTTAACAAAGGTATTAACCTCGGATGTACTACCCACGCTGGCTCTGCCAACGAAGACCTCGTGAGTCCAGTCATCATCGAAGTCCGAATAGTATTGATCGCTGGGGGTATTCCCCTCATCATAGTTTCTGTACTCGAAAGGGATAGTCTCATTCTCCCCTCCTAAAAGAAAATATGTCGTTCCCCAGCTTGAATTGGCATCGATCACAAAGTTGCGAATCTTCTCCTGATTGCTTGCTCCACTGTAGTTGGCATATATCCAGTCCTTATCTATAACCGTATCCTTTATTCCCTTTTTGGTATGCCAATATACCAGCGGCTCAAAATAGGAGGCGTAAGTCGATGAGGTGATAACCACATGATCAAACGGTCCCTCCGGAAGCTGGGTTGTCGAGCTTCTTATTTTAAAGGCTGACTCTAACTTTACCTCCTCAGGATTTTGAACCATACCCTTGATCATTCTGAGGTAGGTTTCTCTTCCTTTATCCGATATTCCCGGAGAAAGATAATCTTTACACTCATAACCACCCACACCTTCCAGAACCAGAGCTATGGAGGTGTAAAATTTAAGTTTCTTTTCAGCCGGCACATATTGCATAGGATGAATCACGATATGAGCGATACCCTGCCCTGCCAAATCGCTCTGATGAACCAATTCAACTATTTTTTCCGGATAAGGTTGATTGGAAGCATATGCCCTTTTGTTCGGCTCGACGAAATCAATATTCTTGTCATTTGGTCCGATTTTTCTTGGTGGCTGAGAAGGAAAGATGTCGAACTCGCCTGAGAGCTCCATCACCTCTGTGTCTGTCACCCTCACCGATTTCACTTCCATTCCAGCGGGCAAAGCTATTCTCAATCCCTTTGATGGCAGCATCGGCTCTCCAACTTCGTTCACGCAATCTCCATTTTTTAAAAACACCACATCATATCCCATGTTTTTGTCAAACACAAACTCATCCAGGTAGAACTCAGCCATATAACTTACTTCATACTCAGCCGATAAAACAGGCTTGAAAGAGAAGATAACCAATGTCCCGAAAAGCAGTGCAATAATCACTCTCGATTTACTCATCTTTTACTCCTGGGTTTTTTATTTATCTGTCGGTAAAGAATACAAAATCACAACAGTTAATTTTGCGATTCAGCATAAAAAATCAAATTTACGTGGAATAAGTCTAATATGAACCTATCACACGCTTCTTTTACTAATTTAATAAAATATCCCCAAATGTCAATAGTGTTTTCTCTATGTTCTTCTCTTTTTACAGATTGTATGTGGATTTTGAGCGTTAACCCACCTTGAGGCAAAGATGGGATTAACGATACATTAAATGTCACTAAATGTCACTGCGAGCCCGAAGGGCGAAGCAGTTCCTTTCTTCTAGGGGATTGCTTCGTCACTTCGTTCCCCGCAATGACTTGCCCAGAATGTCATTGAGAGCGTAGTAAAGCAATCCACATGTGGCAAAAACAGGATTCCCTAACGTCCTTCGGGAGTCATCCTGGAAGTTGGTCAAGGGTGCCCCCACCCTTGACAAAAAAGCTAACGGGGTATGGGTACCCCGCCAAAACATCCCAGCAATATTTCATTGATAATCCAGTTGCTCTCAGCATGTATTATAAAAACTTCGAGAAAAAATTCTGATGTCAGAAATTCAAAGGCACGTATAGAATCCGTGCCTGCAAATCCTATCTGCTAAATCCGTTCAATCCGTTGACAACACAAAATCCGTTAAATCCACTCAATCCGCTGACTGAATTACTCCCCAAAACAGTAAACCCACCCATCGAAAGTAGTTATGTATATCCTCCCATCATAGAAAACCGGCTCGGATAAAATCATCCCCTCTGTTCTGTAACTCCATAAAAGCTCTCCATTAGCCTTGTTTAGAACAAAGAAGTTGCCATCCAGAGAGCCAAAAAATAATTTATCCCCCACAACAATAGGCGAGGAATTAATGGCCGATTCTGCATCGAATCTCCACTCTAATTTTCCTGAGGTGGAATTAACCGCATATAAATATCCATCGTTTGAGCCAAAATAAACCTTCAAATCATCCACTGCTGGAGACGAAAATATCTTACCCTGGGTGTCAAATTTCCAGAGCGAATCTCCATTGGTTTTATCAAGAGCATAGAAGGTTCCATCCAGGCAGCCGAAAAAGACCATCCCCTCCTTTATTGCCGGGGAGGAGTAAATAGCTGAGCCTGCTTTGTATCTCCAGATCTCTTTACCTGATTCTTTGTCCAGAGAATAAAAGTTTCTATCTCCTGAGCCAAAGAACAGAAAACCATCATCATAAGCAGGGATCGATTTTATTATATCACCAGCTTTGAAAAACCAGAGAACTTTACCTGAGGCTCCATCCAGACAGAAAAATCTCCCATCGTAAGTGCCCAGGTAAATCTTTTCATCTATTGCCAGAGGCGAGTTGGAGGGATCCTTGAAATCCTTCTGCCACAGGATCTCACCGTTAAGAAGGTTAAGAGCATAAAGGTTTCCATCATCTTGCTCTGATGAAAAATACAAAATCGAATCCTCAAGAAAAGGGGAGGAGGAGATGTGAGATTTGGTCTTCAAATTCTTTTTCTTTTCACCGGTTTTCGCATCCAAAAAATAAAGCTTATTATCCAGGCCTCCCAAAATCAAAAAACCGTTTGTGGCCAGAGGGGAGCTGGCTAAAGCACCTCTTGGCTTTTCTCTCCACATAAGCTTTTGTGGCAGGCTGGTTTTTTGAGGAACAAAAGAGGAGTTTTTCAAATCACTGCGAAACTTTCTCCAGGAGGTGGGCTCACTTGCATCAAAATTTTTAAATTTCAACTTTGAACTGCAAAATAAAAAAAGAAAACAAAAAAAGAGTAATAAAAATCTAAAGGAATTTTTCATGGATTAAAAGTTCCAGCCAAAAAAGAAATCGAACACCCAATCTTTGGTATCTAAGTTTCGAGCAAAATCAAACCTCAAAACCACCAGATACCCGAGACCCAGACGTGCCCCCAATCCATAGCTTGCATGAAGTTCATCATCATATTTGTCCCAGGCATTTCCCAGATCGAAAAACAGTGCACCCCTTATTGCCTGAAAACCGATTTTCCCGATGGGAAATCCAATGTACAGATCATCGATTAAGGGAAATCTCAACTCGTTGTTGATCAAGACCATATTCCTTCCGTAAAAAGCCCTTCTGGAATAACCCCTCAAGCTCCAGCTCCCCCCCAGAAATAACCTCTGGGGTTCCTCCCCTTCAGAGGAAAAACCGGTGAACCTGAAAGCATAACAGCTGTATTTGCCCAATCTTAAGTATTTCCTGAAATCGAAAAGAACCAAGCGGTTGTATATCTTCCGATCGTCTAACCCCAGGGTCAGCCCCAGAGTCAAATTCAGCCTGGTCCCATCTATCGGACCTACCCAATCCCAGATGCTGGTATCCTTGATAAAGGAAACGTAATTGGTAGCAAGAAAAGCCTTCCTTTTTCTTCTCTCTATGTAATAATCCCTTTCCGACTGCCTTAAAAAGATTTTTGCCTCCACCCTGCGGAATTTGGATAAGGGATAGCTTCCGAATAATATACCGCCATACTGGCGCTCGGTATAATAATTATAAAAATCTTTAATCGAATAGCTATATTCGTCATAAAGGTGATAGGCGCCCAGACCATAATTCAACCTTCTGGATTTATTCAGATAGGTCACACCCAAATTAAAGCTTTTGAAAAAATCCGATTTGGATTGTGCGGTATTAGCTAAAAGGAAATAAATCTGGTTGTTCCCCAAAACGTCAGTTAGGGCTCCCTGAAATCCACCTATGGGACCGTAGATAGCATCATATGAGATTGCGGACTGGGCAATATCAAAGGAGAACTTATTTTTGTATTTAACTGTTCCCTTCCTGTGTTCCCCGGACAGCATATCCGGACACCACCCTTCCTCACAACTAACTAAACTTGCCTTACCTTCATCATCAGGCAAAGGGAAAAGCAAAGAATCACCAAATGGCATCTTGTATATCTGAAAGGAGTAATCCTGAAATCCGGTGAAAACCAGACTGCTCTCCTCATCAGAAATTCGAGGATCAAAAGCCCCGGTGAGCAGATTGGTAATCCTGTAGGTTTTGGAAGCATCGTCCAGAAGAAAAAGGTCAAATCCCCCCTGGCGATCCGAGGAGAAGACTATCCCTTTCTCTTTCCAGGTGGGATTTATGTCGTTATGTTCTCCAGAGGTGAGCACCTGTATCTCATTTGAGTTAAGATCATAACAAAAGAGATTTAGATATCCCTTTTCCCCGAATCTTCCCCTGTCGGAGCTGAAAACTATCTTCTCCCCGTCCGGAGAGAAACACGGATCTTTCTCCTGATAAAGGTCAAAAGTCAACCTGAAAAGGGAATCGCATTCCAGATCGTAATAATACAGATCGCAGAACCCCCTGTCTGTGCTTCCGGCAAATGTTATTTTCCCTGCGTCTTTTGACCAGGATGGCGAGGATAGAACCACCAGCGAATCGAAATCAATGTCCCTTGAGATTTTCATCTCCTTGGTATCGTAGACGTACAGGACGTCCTTTTCGTTTCTTTTGGAAACAAACAATATCCTTCCATCCTCCGAGGCATCGATCCTGCTTTCCAGAAGATGCAAAGACTCAAACTCGTACGACCTTTCCCCTTTGATCAAGGTTATAAGTTTTTCTTTTTCGCCCCGGGGAGACATCAGGTAAATGGAGGAATAGCCCAGCTTATTGGATTTGAATGCGATCCAGTTCTCCGAATCCCTCCTGACTATTACCGGCTTAAGGTTGATGCCGTCGTAGGTCAATTTCCTCGCAACCTTATCCGGAAAGTCAGAGTCCTCTATATGAGGGAAGTATTTTTTCTTGAGATGATACTCCCATTCCTCACCCAACTTCTCAAGCGGTTTGCCAAAAGTTATCTCCACCGTCTTGGAGAAGTCTCCCTCCTTAAAGTAATTGTCGTAGATTAAAGCCAGCCTATAGTCCCCGTATTCCTCCGATATAAAATTACAGAAGGATTCCCCCTCCTTGTACATCAGGTAAGTTCCATAAATCCGCCCCATATCTTTTATGCTCACCAGATTACCGGAGAGAACCAGATCCTTTAGAATCATCTCCGCATCTGAATCCTGCGCTCCTGACCAGTACTCAGCCAATCCCTCCTCAAACCACAGAGGGGGAGGGTCGAAATTGTGTTTCTTGTGAGCTTTCATTACCCTGGAGAGCTTCTCAAAGGAGAAGACGTGCACCAGCTCATGTCTTAAAGTCCGGGCAAATCCCGAGTAGGAATTATTGAAGGGAACGACCACCCTTCCTTTTAAAAACTCGGTAAATCCCCCCACGTTCTCTGGAAGGATGTTGGGGATAACGTTTGTCTGCTGAAAATAATAGGGGGTGCTGTATACGATAAGGGGTATCTTTTTCTCTATGTGGTGATTGAACTTGCTCTCCAAAAAGCGGTAGCTTTCCTCAGCCACCCCTCCGGCAATCTCGGCGATCTCTTTCTCCTGGGGATAGAAGTAGATATCAAAATGAGGGGTGGAAAGGACCTGCCAGTCAAAGGTGATATACTGAACCTTGTTTTTCCCAAAATAGTATTGGGAATTAGCTGTTGCAGATGCTAAAAGGACAATAAGAAAAACCACCCAGCCTATTTTTTTAAGATTCATTTTTCGAAAAAGGTTTTTGTTTTACCATAATTAATACGACTCTACCCTACTGTTTTCTAATCGGATGGAAATCTACCCTCTTCTGTTTAAAATATCGGCAAAAGCTCAAATCTTACCCACACAAACCTCAGGGCTCAAGCTTTTCGAATTTTGTTCAATAAATCTCAGGTGGTCTAATCGGATGGCTTTGTTCTGAACCACAGAGAAAAAACCCTGGGGAGCAAAACCCCGTGCAGATCCTTAGCCTGAGTGTTTATGGTAACCAGATATTCCTTATCATACTCCAGAGTCGTGCCTGGATAGAAGGTCATCCCTCTAAGTCCGTTCCAGTTAAAACCTCCCTCGATCTCAACTGAGTCGAAATCCACCATCCTGAAAGCATCCACCACAGAAACCTGATCCATATCGGTGTTGAAACCAATGTATATATAGGAATTGGGGTCAACATAGGTTTCGCCCTTTTCTGGTCTGTTGGTTACTATCCGTATCGGTTCGGTCCTAAAATCGAATAAAAATTCCTTATCCAGCTTTGAGCCATGAAGATCATAAGCAGCTGTATCGATTTTTACGGAGTAATTGGAATCTGCTGCCAAATCATTGTAAGGGTAAAACCAGAACTCGGATAGGTTCGCCCAATGGAATTCCCCATCGGTTGATGGGGAAAGGGAATAAGCCTCAATTACCGAGCTTTGCTCCATTAAGGTATTGAATTCTATATGAATGTATGTATCGGTACGCACGTTCATGCTCTTATCGTATGGATAACTGTATCTGATTTTTATCCCTTCTATGGTAAATGAAAACACGAGCGAATCAGAAAGATTAACTCCGGAGGTATCTTTAGCTGTGGTATCGATTTTAACTGTATACAGAGTATTGGTAGCCCAGTATCTTAGAGGGTAAAAGGAAAAAGTTTTATTTGGCTTGTACCAGTTTATTGTTCCTTCGATCTCCGGTTCGATGCTCAAAGCGTCGATCACACTCTGTTGATCCATTACTGATCTGAAACTTATATTAATAGATGCCTGAGTGCTAACATCCACATCACCATCTAAGGGATAGTGACTGACCACATCAACTCCTCTGGTGGTAAAAGTGAAACTAAAAGTCTCGGAAAGACCAACGCCGGAAAGGTCAGAAGCTGTTGTATTCAAGGTAACAGTATATATAGTTTCACCTTTTAAATTATAGGAGGGAATAAATCGCAGATACTTTCCCAAAACATAGGGATCATCTTTTGTCTCATTCCAAATAAAAACCCCTTCAACTTCCGGGTCTATGCCAAAAGCGTTCTCCACGCTGGCAGTGTCCATCTCCTTGGCAAAATTTATTCTGATCTGAACATCCAAGGGGATGTCGGTTGCACCATCTGAGGGATAGGTGGAAGTGATAATTCCCGGTATCTTGTAAAGAACAATTCTTCCTGCAGTGGTTGTCCCTCCTCCATAGATTGTGAAAACCTCCTGGCCTTCGTAGGTGTAATAGCCCTCAGCTTCAACCTTAATCGTGTAAGTTCCAACCGGAAGCTCTTCGATTTTGAAAAGTCCCTCCGAGTCAATATAACTCCAGGCAACCTCACCCCCCTGCCAGGCAGATACCCGGGCACCTGAATCCTGAGGATAGACCATCCCCACCAAACTTCCTTTTTCCGGCTGATTATAATAATTGAAAGTTTTTTTACTGCATCCTGATGATAAAATCAAAAGAATTATCAACAAAAAAACGATTTTTCTTTCCACTCTTACACCTTTTTTAAAGTCCTAAAAATGCTCAGGGATACAATGCTCAGACAAAACAAATTAAATCCTTTTTTAAACAGAACTCAATCTAAAATTAATGAATAAAATTCAAAAGTCAAATAAAATAAAAGCTTTAAGTCTTTACGTTCTTTGCAATACACTCCCAGCCTTTTAACCTTACTTGATCTCCTAAGCATTTTTGAACTTCTTTTACCAAAAAATCTGGTATGAATACTCTCAAACCTTTATCAACTCGAATCTATTTAGAGCGCTTTAAAATCCAGGAAAAAAGAAAACATAATACTAAAACTAAAACGATGGTTGCCCCGGAAGCCAAATCAAAAAGATAGGAAAGTAAAAGTCCCACTATGGTCAGAACAGCACCTACAATACTCGAAAGAAGCATTAATTTTTTGATATTGTAGGTATACTGTCTGCTTATCGCTGCTGGAAGGGTGAGAAGGGCAATCACCAATATAACCCCAACCACCCGGATCATCACCACCACGCTTAAAGCCACCAGGCAGAGAAGCAAAAGATACAAGCCTCTGGCCGGCACTCCAATAACCGTCGAGAACTCCTCATCAAAGGAAATCGCTTTGAATTCTCTGAAAAAAAAGATTACAACAGTTACAATCACGAAATCCAAAACCAGCATCAGTATCAAATCAGTTGAGGGAACAGTGAGAATGCTCCCGAAAAGATAGCTGAAAAGGTCCGGGGCATATCCAGGAGCCAGATTAACGAATACTATGCCCAGAGCCATACCCAGGGTCCATAATATACCAATGGCAGTGTCCTCGGCTACCTTTATGGTTTTGCTGATGGTTCCGATACCCAGCGCGGTCAAAAGGCTGAATGGAATCGCAGCAAGGATGGGATTTATTCCCAAAAGATATCCCAAACCGATCCCCCCGAATGCGGCATGGGAGATCCCACCACTTATGAAAACCATTTTTTTAATAACAACGAATGTACCTACGATTCCACAGGCAACACTGACCAACAAAGCAGCAAGAATCGCATTTCGGGTAAACTCGTATTGGAGAAGCTCTATCATTTCCCGTGCTTTTTTAAGACCCGGTGAGGAATCCCGTGAGCTAAAAGCTCTATCGGGCACTCGTAAACCTGCTCAAGCTTCTTTAAGGCAGCTTCGCTTGAGCCATGATAGAATAACCTGCGGTTAAGGCAGGCAACGCTGTCAACGTAAACCGAGACCACACTGATGTCGTGAGTTACCAATATCACTGCCATTTTCTTTTTAAGTTCTGAAAGCAACTCGTAGAAGGATTTCTGCATCTCCGGATCGACGCTTGCGGTGGGCTCGTCGAGTAAAAGCAATTCAGGTTCTCTGCAAATTGCCCTGGCTATATAAATCCTCTGAAGCTGCCCGCTGGACAGCCTTCCTATCTGTCTGTCTTTGTATTCAAGCATTCCAACCGTTTTCAGAGCATTCAACGCTCTGTCTTTATCTTCCTTTGAATACCCTTTACCCACGGTATCATACCTTCCCATAAGAACCACCTCAAAGACATTTATGGGGAAATTCAAATCCACAAAGCTGTATTGTGGTAGGTATCCGATTGATTTTCTACCTTTTTCTGGGGCTTTTCCGAAAACAAAAACCTCTCCCTTATCAGGTTTTATCAATCCAAGTATAATTTTTAGAATGGTGGTCTTACCCCCGCCGTTGGGACCTATCAGAGATACAAAATCGTTTTTCTTTAACGAGAAGGTAACATCCTCAAGCACAAGTATATCGTTGAAATACACCCAGGTGTTTTTTAAGCTGACGATTTCCTCTTTCATCTTAAATCCCTTGAAAATGCTAAAGCAACCTTTCGCATATTCTCAATATAATCTTTTGATAACGGATCTAAAAGAACAACATCACCACCGATCTCTTTGGCAATAACCTCTGCCTTTTTTGCATCAAATTGCGGTGAGGCAAAGATGGTTGTGATCTCTTCTTCCCTGGCTTGTTTGATCGAATTTAAAATACCCTTAGGAGTCGGCTCTTTACCTTCCCTCTCTATGGGTATCTGCTCGAGGTCATATTCTCTGGTAAAATATCCCCAGGATGGATGATAAACCATTATCTTTCTGTTTTTCTTTTCTGAAAGTGCCAAAGTTAACTCCTCATCCAGTTTGTTCAGTTCCTCAATATACTTGTTTTTGTTTTCAGAGTAATATTTTTTATTGACAGAATCTACCTGAACCAATCCCTGGTAGATATTTTCAACCATTATCATAGCATTAAAAGGGGAAAGCCAGATATGAGGATCCCCTTCTTTTATCTCAATCCCTTCAGAACAATCCAGAACCAAAATTTCCGTGCTCAAATCAACTATTTTTTTCATCCAGGCTAATTCGAATTCAATACCTGATCCAACTGCAAAATACACTTTTGCTCTGCTAACCTCTTTGAGCTGACCTGGCTTTGGTTCGTAAGTATGGGGACTCGCTCCCGGAGGAACCATAACCGTTACTTTAACTTTGTCTCCCCCAACTCTCTCCACAAATTCAGCCTGAGGAAGTATGCTGACAATCACTCCGATTTTTGAGTCACTGGTCTTTTCTGTTTGTTGGTTGGTACATACGAACGTACTCATAAGAAATATAGCTAACAGAATTTGAATCAGTATTAATCTACTTTTTATCACCTGTTTACCCACAATGTGAGGCTGTTGCTCAACTCTATTGTGTCATTCTGACCCCACCTTTGGTGGAGGAAGAATCTCAGTTTCCCCTGACATAAAAGACCCTTCACTTCGTTTCCCGGCCTGACCGCCAGGGTGACATTTGTAGACTTCGGCAACAGGCCCATGTTTTATACCAATGGTATAATAATAATATGGATTAACAATACCCTTTGTCAACAGCTTTTCATCGATATACTAATATGTGAAGAAACAAAAGATTTTTAACTTTTTTATTAATCTTAAAATCAAAACGGAATAGAATAAAAAACAAAAAGCCAACTTTTTATTTTATTTCTTTTTCCTCTTTACTATCCATATCGAAAAATCCTCTGTTGGTCAAGGGTACCCTTACCCCTGACTATGTACGATTCGGGGTAAAGGTACCCCGAAACAACAATAATTTTACTCCTTTTTCTTCTCCTCATCATCCACCACCTCATAATCCGCATCCACCGCACCCTTCTCCTTCTCCTCCTTCTTTTCCTCTTTCGCTTTCTCTTTCTCACCTTCCGGGGGTGGAGAGGATTCCTGCTGCTGAGCTGTGGTCTTCTTGTACATCTCCTCAGCTATCTTATGAGAGGCAGAGAGCATCTGTTCAACTGCTCTGTCTATCTCCTCCTTATTATCACCCTTGATCGAATTTTTGACTTTTTCAATCGCCTCCTCAACCTTTTTCTTCTCATCCGCTGAGATCTTATCCCCGTATTCTCTCAAGGTCTTCTCGGTTGTATAAACCATCTGGTCAGCTTTGTTTCTGGACTCGATCAAAGCTTTTTTCTTTTTATCCTCCTCTGAGTGAGACTCGGCATCCTTTACCATCTTCTCAATCTCCTGCTCGGATAAACCGCTTGAGGACTCTATCTTTATCTTCTGTTCTTTTCCCGTACCTAAATCTTTGGCTGAAACATGAACGATTCCGTTAGCATCGATGTCAAAGGCAACCTCGATCTGAGGAATTCCTCTGGGTGCTGGAGGTATACCCACCAGATCGAACCTTCCCAGAGTCCTGTTATCTATGGCCATCTCCCTTTCACCCTGCAGAACATTAATTGAAACTGCTGGTTGATTATCAGAAGCGGTGGAGAATATCTGTGATTTTCTGGTGGGAATGGTTGTGTTTCTCTCGATCAGCCTGGTCATCACCCCTCCCAGGGTCTCGATTCCCAGAGATAGTGGGGTAACGTCCAATAAAAGAACGTCCTTAACCTCCCCTGCCAGAACTCCTGCCTGGATTGCCGCACCTATGGCAACCACCTCGTCCGGATTGACTCCCCTATGGGGCTCCTTTCCGAAAAGCTCACCAACAACCTCTTGAACCTTGGGCATCCTGGTCTGCCCCCCAACCAAGATGACCTCGTTTATATCCGAGGGTGAAAGCTTTGCATCTGCCAATGCCCTTTTGCATGGCTCAACTGTTCTCTGGATCAGATCATCAACCAGCTGCTCCAGTTTAGCCCGGGTCAAGACCAGATCCAGGTGCTTGGGACCGGAGGAATCAGCAGTGACAAAGGGGAGGTTAATGTTGGTCTGCATGGTGGTTGAAAGCTCGCATTTTGCTTTCTCAGCTGCCTCTTTCAATCTCTGAAGTGCCATCTTATCTTTTCTCAGATCGATACCCTGCTGTTTTAAAAACTCCTCTGCCATCCAATCGATTACCCTCTGGTCAAGATCATCCCCGCCCAGATGGGTGTCCCCGTTGGTCGATCTCACCTCGAAAACGCCCTCGCCCAGTTCCAGAATGGATATGTCGAAAGTTCCCCCTCCCAGATCGAAAACCGCTATCTTCTCGTTTATTTTTTTATCCAATCCATAAGCCAGGCTGGCTGCTGTTGGTTCGTTGATGATTCTTAAAACCTCAAGACCAGCGACTCTTCCAGCATCCTTGGTTGCCTGACGCTGGGAATCGTTGAAATATGCGGGAACAGTAACCACCGCCTGGGTTACCTTCTCCCCCAGATAATCCTCTGCTGTCTTTCTCATATTCTGTAAGATCATGGCGGAGATCTCAGGGGGCGAATAATCCTTATCCTGAATCTTTACCCTGACATCACCGTTAGGAGCCTCCACTATCTTGAATGGAACCAGCTTTTCCTCCTCCAGTACTTCGTTATGCCGCCTCCCCATAAATCTTTTTATCGAGAAAACAGTATTCTCCGAGTTGGTTATCGCTTGACGCTTGGCAACCAGACCCACCAATCTTTCGCCAGTCTTGGTGAAAGCCACCACCGAGGGAGTTGTCCTGGAACCCTCGGCATTAGGAATTACTTTTGCTTCCCCACCCTCCATCACCGCCACGCATGAATTAGTAGTCCCCAAATCGATACCTATAACTTTTGCCATTTATCTCATCCTCCTTTAGCTCATTTTTTTTCAACACTCTTTTTATAGGACATTGTGCTGGATTAAAAATCCAGCACCAACAAAAACAACATTTTTTCTATGAAAAATTCAAATAATAATTTACTAGCATGAATCAAACTTTTTTCAACTCTTAATCTACTTATCTCCCAAATAAATACTCCAATTATTTGTATATTCTCTCCCTAACTGAAAAAATCGAGTTGTATAATACAATGTATCTGAGTTTTGAGAATACAAAATATCAAGAATGTCGCTTCTTTCAACACGAAATGTCCTAGTGACTAAAGGGTCTTTTAAATTCAAAGTAGAATCAACTGAGAAAACATCTATCAATTTTTGAGTATCACTTGGATAATCAACATAAGCAACATATTTACTATTAGGAGACCAGTAGTGATTTCCGGTTAATTTGCTGACAAAAAATCTCAAGGGATAAACCTTGTTCGTCCTTATCTCAAATAGTCCATTAAAACTTGACCATCTTCCTTTCATAGAAAAAGCAATGAACTCGCAATTTGGAGACAAAGAGGCATTCTTGAAATGCCAATAGATATCAGTTCCTACATCAACCATATCACTGTATGTTCCTCCGGGCCAACATTCAGGTAATAAATGACCTAGTCCGCCTGATAGAATGGTATCTTTTTCTCCCCCCAAAAATATTCTTGTCGAATCCTCACTAATTGATATATCCCTGGATTCATCCAGTTCATATGAACGCGTAGAGATTTTGCTCAAATCAAGTATGTATTCACCTTGTTCTCTACACATGTAATCTAAGCATACTAAAAATGTTTTATCGTTAAGATTATTCAATCTTAACCCAAGAGTATCAAAAACCATTTTTTTAGCTTCAAAATCATAAATCCAAACTTTTCCCTTTACATCCATAGGATAGAAATCAAGAATAAACACTAAATATTGATGATGATTAAAGGCTAGCCAGTTCAAATCATGGATAGGGTATTGTGAACTGTAAATGACCCTTCTCTCAGATCCATCCACCTTCATAAAGCAGATCTCCCTCCCCGACCCCTCAAAACCCAAACAGTTTACCGCTATATAAGCTACATATTCACTATCTGGAGAAAAAACCACCTCCAAATTAGGTGCACCACCAGTTCGGGATGAGGTAATGCTTATTTTCTTTCCATCATGATAAGCTACATAATAGTAATCATCCTTTAACACTATCTTTTTTTCTTCTGCTTGATTATCATTAACAGGAACAAAGATGATTAGTAAAAATAAAAAACTAAATGATACCTTTTTAAATTTCATGCTATATCTATTTTACTATTTATCCTTTTCTTCTTCTCTTTCCTCTTTCTCTTCTCTCTTCTTCCCACTCGAAACAATCACCTTGGGAGCTTTTATCACTCTATCTTTAAGAACATATCCTTTGGAAATCTCCTGTACGATCACCCCTTCAGGATATTCATCCGATTCGACTTGAGAAATCGCCTCGTGGAGATTGGGATCGAATTTCTGGCCAACTGTTTTTATTTCTTCCAATCCTTCTTTGGTTAATATTTCTTTTAGATGAGTATAGATTAGCTCCACCCCCCTATGGAAACTATCGAAATCAGTTGAATTTTTTGCAGAATCCAAAGCTCTTTCGAAATTATCCAGAGCGTCAGTCAGTTTTAGTGTCAAATCCTGATTAGCGAATTTTATCAGATTATCAAACTCTTTGGTCGTTCTTTTTTTGAAATTATCAAATTCTGCAGCCAACCGCAAGAGTTTATCTTCAAGGTCCTTACACTCCTTCTCGCTTTTCTGAAGCCTCTCTTTTAGAATCTCAACCTTGGTTGGTTTTTCCTTTTCTTCGGTTTCTTCTGTCAGGGTAAGCTCTTTTGAGGAATCCTCTTCATTTTCTTCTTTACTTTCAGCTTTTTCAACCTCTGAATCCGAGGATTCGATCTTTATTTCTTTTTTCTTTTTTTCCTCTTTTTTCACCTCCACCTCCTTTTCATCTCGAAAGTATCTCTGAGAGCAGTTTTGAAGTGTAATCAACCAATGAAACCAGCTTGGCATATTTCATCCTCTTGGGTCCCACTATCCCGATGGTACCCTTGAGGTCCTTCGCCTGATAAGCGGAGGTTACCAGGCTCAGGGAGCTAAAATCACTGTGCTTATGCTCCTTTCCAATGGTTATGGTAATCCCCTCACTTATCCCCTTACGGGAGAAAAGCTCGGCTAAGGTCTTTTTTTCCTCAAGTAGCTCGATCAAAGAGCTCAACTTGTCCTGATTTTGAAATTCGGGTTGATTTACTATGTTCAGAGTTCCGCCCAGATGGATGTTCTCCTCTTTTTGAAATGAAACCAAGACCTCCTTTGAGTTCAAAAAAAGTCTGATAAGTTTCGGATCAGCAGAAGAGGTATCCTTCAACCTCTGGTCCATGGAATCCACGATCTGTTTTAAGGTTAAACCGCATAACCTTTCGTTCAAGATGTTTTTGGTTTTCTCCAAAGCTAAGCTTTTAAGGCTTGATTCCGCCTCTAAGAGAATGGTTTTAACCAGACCCGACTTTACCGCTAAAATCACTAAAAGCTTTTTCTCAGCAACCGGTATCAGATCTATGTTAGTTAAGATTCCCTTGTCGAAGCTGGGGGCCAGGCTGACTCCCAATTGTTTGGATATGTCCCCCAAAACCTTGGAGGTCTGCTCAAAAAGCTCCTCGATTGCCTTATAATCCACCATTATCTTTTCTTTTATCTTCTTCCTCTCCGGTGCTGAAAGCATCTCCGGCTTTAAAATGTAATCCACGTAGACCCGGTATCCCTTATCTGTGGGAATCCTTCCGGCTGAGGTGTGAGGTTGATCGATCAAACCCAAATCCTCAAGTTTCTGCATGGTGTTTCTAATGGTTGCTGAGGAGATTCCTAGATCGTATTTATGCACGATTATCTTAGAACCCACTGGCTGAGCTGTGGCAACGTAATGCTCGATTACTGCTCCCAATACGCTTTTTTCCCGGGGAGATAAATCCTCAAAAACCATAACCCTCAACAAGTTTTAGATTATACGACAACTTAAAGTGCACCACCAAACAATACGTTTTCAATATTACTATATTAAACGAATGCTCAAAAGTTTTGTTTAGGTAATTTTCGTCTGTTTTATCCATATCCTTAGAATATGACATTATCACTCTGATTTGAAAATCAAAATTCCAGTCTGATCTCTGGAAATCCAGCTATGAATAACTCTGCTGAATGAAGCTCTTTGTCAACATCAAAAGTTACCTTATGGGTATTTTGGAAATACCCTTGATCCTGTGATTTTTTAATGCTCACGGTCAGAGCATCGCCGGTCAGAAGAACCTCCTTTACCTCAGAGGCACCCTGAGGTATTCCGGATATCAGCATCCTCTCATAATTTTCTGTTAAAAGATAGATCTCCTCATAAAAGTTCAAGCTGAAATCCTTATCCCTTTTTCCACTGATTCTAAACTCAACCTCGAGGAATTTCCCCTTTGGTTTAACGCCGCTGTAGGAATCAACGATCTTTATGTTCTCAACTCTTAGAACTTTCCCCTCCCATTTAATATCCTCTCCGATTTTAAAAACCTCTTTACCTGAAAATTTTCCTTCTTCGTCTTTAAGATATCTATCGAACCAGAAGATGACCCTTTCCTCCTCATCCACGATATGATTGGGCTCAGAAAAACCGTGCTCCTCCCTGGGGTATCTGACGAACTGAACTGTCTGATTCAAATCCTTGAGAGCGCGGTAAAGCTCCTGGGACGAGCTGATAAAGCAGTTAGGATCCTCATCTCCGTGCAAAATCAATACCGGTGTTTTTACGTTCTGAACATAACTTGAGGGAGAAAATTTCTTGTAAGGTTCGGGATCTTCCCAGTAGTGGGAACCAAGATACTCGATATCCCATCTCGGTATGTAGGTATTCCCATAATCGCTTCTCAGATCGAAAACACCAAACTCCGAAACAGCAGCACCGAATCTATCGGTCTGGGTGATCGCCCAGTTCACCACGTACCCACCATATGAGCCCCCTACGATGCCGATTCTTTCCGGATCAACAAAACCCAAGCTTATAACATAATCGATTCCGCTCATCACATCCTTGAAATCCACGCCACCCAGATCCCCTTTGAGCATAACTCCGAATTCGTTTCCATAACCGGAGCTTCCTCTGAAATTGGGAGCAAAGGCAACATATCCTGCCGAAGCTAAAACCTGGAGGTGTCTGGATAAGAAGTAATTTTCCACCCTTCCGAATGGTCCTCCATGAGCAAATACTATCATAGGATATTTCACTCCTTTAGATAAATTATAGGGTTTAAATAAAATCCCTTCTATATCCCAGTCATCTTGGCTCTTCCAGGATATAACCTCCTGGGGATTGATATAAAAATCCTTTAACTGAGGATTTAAATCGGTGAGTTTTGTGATATTTTTACCTCTTAAATTCGAACTATAAATATCGAAAGTCGAGACAGAATCTGCACTCGCAAATACCATTTTCTTCTTCCCAACTTTCAGATCATAGCAACATCTTTTACCCGAGATTACAGGTTTGATTTTTTTATCCCTTAACGATATGCTATAAATCAGATTGTTAGTCCCCTCCTCAGCGACAAAATATATGTTTTTTCCATCTTTGCTCCATTCAATCTCATCCACGCAGCGGTCAAAATCTAAAGTCAGATTGGAAAGTCCTTTCCCATCTGAATCAACTATCCATAAATCAGTCTGGGAAAAAGAAAGGGTGGAATCAAACGGGGCAATAAAAGCGATTTTTTCTCCATCTGGCGACCATAAGGGATTCTCCTCTGATCCATCTCTGAAAGTGAGCTGGGAAGCTTTCTTTTTATTTAAATCAAGAACCCACAGATCGAATTTGGTGTAATCGTTTTCCTCCCCTGTATAATTGGTGGAGTAAACTATCTTTTGACCAGTAGGAGAGATATCGAATTCGGATATTCCGTAATCACCCACAAAGATCTTTTGGGATTTCTTTTCCTTTAAATTTATTCCCCAGAACTCTTTTCTCTTTTCCTTTTGATCAACGATGGTTATGTCGGACTTCTTCTCCTCATCCATCTTCTTTTTCTTTTTCTGAGAAGGAGAAAGGGACTCCAAAGTTAAACAGACAATCTCCTCTCCGTCAGGCATCCATTTGTAGGTCAGGACTCCCTCCTCAGCCAAGGTGAGTTTCTCCGCTTCTCCTCCATTGGCAGGAATTATCCATACCTGATTTTTTGCTTCCTTCTCCTCATCCTCCGCTTTACCCCGGTTGGAAAGAAAAGCTAAGTTTTTTCCATCAGGTGACCACAAAGGAAAACTTTCGTTCTCTGAGGAAAAAGCATATTTAAAAGCCTCTTTCTTATCCATGTCCGCCATCCAGATGTCCCGACTGTATTTGCTTTTCTCGAAATCCGATTCTCTGACCACGAAAGCAACCCTTGTATCCGAAGGGGAAAAAGAAAGCTGGCTAATCCTTTTAAAACCCAGCATATCCTTAACCGTCAAAACTTTTTTTTCACTGGACGAATATGAAAAACTGCTCAGTATAAACAATATTAATAAAGGGAGTAAAACTTTTCTCATTTACTTTCTCCTTTCAGATATGACCAATAATATCTAACAACTAAAGACTAACAACTAATAACTACCTTATTGGATGAAAGCTGCTATAGCTTTTAACCCAACTTCTTCTTAAGTCTTCTAACCTCAAAGACCACCAGATTCACCGGATCAGGACAGCAAACCTCAATCGCATCCGGATCAGAAACCCAGAAATGGGTCCCTTTGAACATCAGGGTTCTGGCAGTAGGAATAACGGTAAGCATGGCTTCCACGCACAAATTCTCAGGAGTGGTTCCACCCTGAAAATAGAAAACCTCACCAGGTTTATGTCCCAAGGCGCACTTCCCCTTTACAGATTTAACCTCAACCTTGATATCCGGAATCTTTTTAGAACCGACTTTTTTCTTTGCCATAACTACCTCTTCTTAAATATTTTTATTTTATTCTTGACTCTTGCGTCCTGCATCTTGACTCTTCTTAAGATTCTCTGCGAAAACAAAGCCAGCTCCAGAAGAACAGGATCTGGATTTTTTAAAAACTTTGGCTTGTGAACTCCCCAGTTCTCTGATATCTCCACCAGCTTTTTGTCTTTTGGGCTCAGGTATTTTTTAAGCTCCTTTTTTGTGAGTGGATATTTATTCTCTTTCAAATTCACCCATACTTTCAAACATATTATAACCTCTTTCAATCTCCAGTAGATGCTTCTAACCACCCTTTTGCGGGGGTGCCTGTGAGTGAAAAGATACCTTCCCCAGAATCCTATCTCGTCAGCATGCTTTTGGATTTCCAAAAGCTCCTGCTTTTTAGTTGGCTTGGGCAAAGGTCTTTTTCCATATAGAAGCTTTGCCCCGTAATAAAATTGATGCCAACCATAGGGAATATAGTTTTCCATATCAATTTTTGAGAATAGCAAAACGTTAAAATTTAAAAACTCCTTTTCCCTCAAGATCTTTTTCAATTTCAAAAGTTCCGTATTTCCAACCTTTTTCAATCCAGATAAAATATCTAAATCAGAATCAGGCTTTGCCTCACCAGTTGCCCAGCTCCCGTGATGAATAATAAAGGTGAGATTGGGACCATAATTTCTTCTCATTATCTTAACAAAATCTTTCAATCTTTTTTCTACCTCAGCTTTATTCATTTCTAATTTTTCATTTTTCTTTTTTAATTTTAATTTTGTTTTAAATTCTTCCTGACTTCAAAATGGCGATAACCAGCCACACCCCTAAAATCCCCGCAAAAAGGTATCCCATAATTCCCAAAAATGGGTAACCTAAAATAAAAGGTCCTATCTCAAGCCTCATGATAAGGGATGAGCCCACAATAAGTGCTGCGATGATTAAGGAAAAAGATATTCGGTTGGAGGAACGCTCCATCTGAAGCATGAACTCCTCCAGCCTCATATGTTCTAAGGAAAACTTAAACTCCCCCCGGGTTAGTTTCTGGATTATCCTCTGGAGGTCAAATGGAAGAGGAACCAAAAAGTCTCTGAAATCCTGAAGTACGGTGACTATATCCCTCAAAATGATCTTTGGCTGGTATTTTCGCCCTGAAAGCTTTTTCACAAAAGGAATTAGCTCGGTTACCAGATCATAATCCGGATCCAGGATCTTCCCCACCTCCTCATAGGTAACGATAGCCTTCCCGAAAAGCATAAGCTCGGACTGAACCTGAATATCATGTTTATGGATCAGCTCAAAAGCATCGTCTATGATCGATTTCATATCGATCCTGGCTAAGGGTATCTTGTGATAGCGATACAAGAACTCGGTGAGATCCGATTCCAATGCTTTTAAATTGGTCTTTTCAGTTACCACTCCTGCTTTCTGATAGACTTTAATGATACCCCTGGGATTCCAGGTAACCACGTTTATCATAAGCTCGGAAAGCTCATCCATTAAACTCTCGGACAATCTTCCCATCATCCCGAAATCCAGAGGAGCGACCACGTTATTTTCCATAATGAATAAATTACCCGGATGGGGATCAGCGTGGAAAAAACCGTCTATGAATATCTGCTTGAAAACCGCCCTGCCAGCATTTTTGGCGATTATCTTTCTGTCAAGACCTCTTCTTTCGATCTCAGCTATATTCGAGACCTTAATCCCATGAATATACTCCATGGTGAGAACTTTGGAGGTGGTCAGATCCCAGAAAACCCTGGGAACAAAAACAGTTTGGTCATCCCTGAAATTGGAGGCAAAGATCTCGATGTTTCTCCCCTCGTTTTTAAAATCGATCTCCCTTCTGAAGGTCTTGGCTAATTCCTCCACCATTCCTTTAGGATCATACTGTCTGCTCTCCGGAATGTATCTTAGCAGAAGGTTAACCAAATCTTTTAAAATCTCCATATCCGTATCGATGATCCTTTTGATTCCCGGACGTTGAATCTTAACCACCACCTCATCCCCCTTTATGGTTTTTGCCTTATGCACTTGTGATAAAGATGCTGAGGCTATGGGGTTTTCGCCGAATTCGTAGAAAAGCCTGTCCAGCGAAGCTTTGAGCTCATGTTCAACTATATATTTTACCTTTTCAAAAGGGAAGGGAGCGACCTCATCCTGAAGCTTGGTTAATTCGATAACCAATTCCAGAGGTATCAAAAACGGGCGGGTTGAAAGGACCTGACCCAACTTCACAAATGTCGGACCCAGCTCCTCCAATGCAAATCTTATCCTCTGGGCATAGTTTAATTCCTCAAGCTTGGGTCTTTCTCTGTAGACAATCTTTCTCCCCATCCTCAGGATTGCAAAAACCCTCATTCTGGAAAGGATATGCCCGAAACCATATTTTATCAGAACCCTTGCAATTCCCCGGTATCTTTTAAGATGCCTGTATCTTCTGTCTATTCGCGAAAGTCTCATAGTAGATCTTTTTAAAGGTCAGCTAAACTTATCAAATAATTGGATTTGAGTCAATAAAAAAATATAGCGTGTCAATGCAACTTAAAAATGTAGTGGAAGGCAAAAGCCTTCCAAAAAATGGAGGTCCAATCAGATGTCGTTGCGAGCGAAGCAAAGCAATCTTCATATGGCAAGTAACGAGATTGCTTCGTCACTTCATTCCTCGCAAAGACAGAACCCAGAATGTCATTGTGATCCCGCCTTTGGCGGGAGAAGCAATCTCTATGGGGTAAAAACAAGGTCCCCTCCTGTCCTTCGGGAGTCCACCCTGAAAGTTGGTCAAGGGTGCCCCCACCCTTGACCGAGATGCTGGCGGGGTATGGGTATCCCGCCATAACATCCCAGCAATATTTCATGAGTAGCCCAGGTTGCCCTCAACCTGGGCGAAAGCAAAACCCACCTTGAGGTCAAGGTGGGTTTTCAACAAGAGTGCACAGTGTTTATCTCTCCGTTGAATCGACAAAAAAGGCAATCCTAAAAGGATTGCCTTTCAGATTCAGAAAATCGAAAGATTAGAAAGATGTAATAGCTTCACTTCCCCAGCTTTTTCTCCAACCTCTCAACCACCTTGGCTAACTGGTCGACCTTTTTACCCAGCTCATCCAGATCATCTTTTTTAGCCATCCTGATCTTGGTGGATATCTTCTCCACCCTCTCGTCGATTTTATCCTTGAGCTTTTTCATCCTCTCCTCGTGCCCTTTTATGATCTCTTTTACCGCCTTAGCCTTATCCGACTTGGAGACCTCTCCCCTTTTTATAAGATCATCCACGATCTTCTCCGCCTTCTCCCTGGTAAGGTCAAAAAGGCCTAAACCTGCCAAAAGTGTTTTTTCAAAGAAATCCACAGTGGACTCACCTCCTCTTAAAATTAGTTGACGTAAAATCTTTCCTGTCTGTTTCAATCTTTTGGATTTTTTCAGCTCGTCTGAAAAAGCCTGGGATAATATTTTTATGGTAATATCTTTTTGGGATTGATTGTCGATAACATTAAAATCAATATCATCTTTGACTAACTTGACCACATCCTCGATCTTGATGGTCTTCTTTTCTTTGGTATCATACAATCTTCTGTTTTTGTATCTTTTGATTATTCTTGTTTTATTATCATCAACCATAAATCTCCTCCATTAACTAAAATCGTGCACCGCACAATAAATGTCAAGAAAAATATTTATTTTTTTGTTATTGTAGGACAATTTTGTGGGTGTTGGTAGGCGCAGGCTTCAGCCTGCGTTTTCTAACTTGGGGATTGACAACACAATAACTAATCTGTAACCAGATCCACTTTCCTTTCACAGGAGGAGCATTTCCCTTCTTTTATCCCGGAAACCCTAGTGAAATACCCGCTTCTTTCGACTAGCAAATTAGAGCATTTTGGGCAAATGGTATCCGAGGTCCCTTCGATATATGCGTTTCCAACATAGACGTATTTCAATTTCTCCTTTGCTATATCGAAAGCTCTCTTTAAAGTGGAAATCGGGGTTGGGGGGAGGGTGCTTTTGTATTGGGGGAAATAGCGGGAGAAATGAACAGGAATAGCGTCGCTTAAGCTCGCCACCCAGTCAACCAATTTTTTTATCTTCTCATCCGAATCATTTAAACCAGGCATTACTAAGTTGGTAATCTCTACCCAGATATCATTCTTAACCGAAAGCTCTACAGTTTTCAAAACCGGCTCGACCTTTCCTTTGCATATTTTCTGATAGAAATCATCCTCCATCGATTTAACGTCCACGTTCATAGCATCAATAAGGGGTAAAAGCTCAAAAAGAGGCTTTTCATTAACATACCCATTGGTTACAAGGACATTTTTCAGATTTTTTTCTTGTGCGATCTTCGCAGTGTCCATTATGTATTCATACCAGATCAAAGGCTCAGTATAGGTGTAGGCTATTCCCACGGAGTTATATTTTTGGGCAAGGTCAACCAATCTCTCCGGAGATACAAACTCAGTATAAGATTTCTCTTGGGAGATAGACCAGTTCTGGCAGCAATTGCATTTTAAGTTGCATCCATTAGGTCCAGTTGACAGGATCTGGGTTCCGGGATAGAAATGGTACAAGGGCTTTTTCTCAATAGGATCTATGGCAACGGAAACGACCTCTCCGTAATTTATTGCATATAAAATCCCACCCCGATTCTGTCTTCCCATACATACCCCGATTTTACCCTCAGCGATAACACAGCCCACCGGACAAAGATTACACTTCATCTTCCCATCTTCCCTTTTCTGGTAATAAAGGCACTCTTTTTGCATATCAAACCTGAAGGTTTGAGCTACAGTATCATCATGCGCGTAGCAGCCTGCCTGGCCAGGGAGCCTTTTCGGCTCTGCCATATTTATTAAAATTTAAACCTGTGCTTCCAATTTTAACAATTTCTTTTTAATCCACACACCTCCTGCATAACCTCCCAAATTCCCATCCTCTCTTATTACTCTGTGACATGGAATAATAATAGAAAAAGGATTTGCTCCGCAGGCATTCCCCACTGCCCTTGCCCCTTTGGAATCACCAAGCCTTTGTGCCAGCCATCTGTAAGTCCTCTTTTGTCCATAAGGAATTTTTTTCATTTGCTTCCAGACTTTTTTCTGAAACTCTGTGCCATAACTTAAATCAAGCCTTTCGGAGAATTTAACTTCTTTACCAGAGAAATAAGTCTTGAGCTCTTTTTTGAGTTTGGAAAAATGCTTTTTATCCTTTTTGAATTTTTCATTTTTAATTTCTAATTTTTTCAGTTGGCTATCAAATTCTTTTTTTGAAAATGTTAAAAGCCTCAGACCGCTGTTAGTTTTTAGAGCATAGAGTTTGCCAACCGGGGAGTTTATTATCGTGTGATAAAAGACCATCGAGTTTCCTTTCTATTATTTTTGATGAAAATAATTGTGGATGGTTTCCGCTACATTTTTATTTAAACCTTCAACATTCATAAGATCATCCAGCGATGCCTCTTTGATATTCTTCACCGAGCCAAAATGGGAAAGCAAAGCCTTTTTCCTTTTCTCGCCAATTCCTTTTACAGAATCCAGCTCCGATTTTAAAGTCCTTTTCCTTCTCACAACCCGGTGATAGGACACGGCGAAACGGTGAGCCTCATCCCTTATCCTCTGTAAAAGCCTTAAAGATGGTGAGCCTTTTTTTATCATCAAGGAATCTTTATTACCCGGTAAAAAAACCTCATCTAACCTTTTTGCTAATCCCACTATTTCCTGATCTTCGATACCCAGGGCTAAAAGTGAAGATAAAGCAGAGGAGAGCTGACCTTTGCCTCCATCCACCAGAACCAGATCAGGAAACTCCTTTTTCTCCTCGATCAATCGCTTGAAATATCTTTTTACAACCTCACTCATCATAGCAAAATCGTTCTGCCCCTCAACCGTCTTTATCTTGAACCTTTTGTACTCCGATTTTTTGGGTCTTCCATCCGAGAAAAAGACCAGGCTTCCTACCGCATCGGAGGTGCCTAAATTCGAGATATCGAAGGCACAGATGCTTCTGGGAAAAGTATCCAGATACAAATCCTTTTTCAAGCTCGTCACCATCTCAGGGACCTTTTTCTTTCTTTGTTCTTTTTGCAACAAAAGCTCCTCCAACAGAAGCTCTGCATTTTTCTCAGCCATCTTTTGAAGCTCCGATTTCTTACCTTTTTGCGGGACAAAAAGACTTACCTTACGTTCACTTTTTTTGGAAAGCCACTTCTGCAGAATATCTTTATCGCCTGGCTCAAAAGGAATGATCACCTCCTGGGGAACAAGCGGGGAATGCATATAGTAGCGTCTTAAAAAGTTCGAAAGAATCTCCTCATTGGTGCTGTCCTTTGTGGCTGTGAGATAAAACTGCTGTCTTCCGATTAAAACACCCTCCCTCACCTGCAGAGTAACGCAGGATATGTCCTTTTTATCCCTGGCAAAACCGATTATATCCCGGTTGGTCTCCTTGGTCTCCACCACCTTCTGCCTCTGCATCACACTCTCCAGGGCTTTAACCTGATCCCTTACCCGGGCAGCCTCCTCGAATTTCTCCTTTTGGGCAAGCTCATTCATCTTTTTCTTCAGCTCACCCAGCAATAAGCTGTTTTTTCCAGACAAAAACAAAAGTACATCCATTATCATCCCAGAATAATCTCTCCGGGAGACCAGACCAACGCAGGGACCCTGGCACCTTTTTATGTAAAAATCAAGGCAGAGCTTCAGTCTCCTGTTTGATGGAAGAGCGACATTGCAGGACCTGACCGGGAAAATCTTCCTCAAAAGCCTCAGGGTCTGTCTCATCCCCTTCACGTTAGTATAAGGGCCGAAGTACTTGGCTTTATCCTTCTGAACTCTTCTTACAACTAATATCCTGGGGAATTTTTCGTCCACGGTAACTTTAAGATAGGGGTATCTTTTATCGTCTTTTAAATTAACGTTGTATCTAGGATTGTACTCTTTTACCAGATTCGACTCTAAAATCAAAGCTTCCATCTCCGAATCGGTTACCAGAACGTCGAAATCCCTTATCTTTTTAATCAAAGCCATAGCTTTGGGATCAACATAAGTTCCATTCAAAAAGTAGGATCTGACCCTGCTTCTCAAGGATTTAGCTTTACCCACGTAGATGACCTTTCCCTTGGTGTCTTTCATCAAATAGACCCCGGGCTTTTTGGGCAGCGATTCCAATTTAGTCTTTATATCCATTTAATAATCCTAATGTAAGATCAAAGCTCTATCTCCAAAGAAAACGCAGGGCTGAGCAATCAGGTTTGCAAAAGAGAAAATACCAAGGCAAAAATTATTTGTCAAACTAAATCTGAAAAGGGATAAATAAGGGACAAACTCGGATGATATGAAAAGATACGTAGGAACAGATATTTAATCTGATCCAGGATGGAAAAATTTATCATTAGTTTCCCCAACTTGTTACAACACAAGCACAGACCGTTTGTGTTGCGATACCAGCCTCTCCTCTATGGTCGATAGTTTTCGCAGCCCTGGGGCGCAGGACCACCCTTCAAATAATATTTGGCTAAAAATATTACATCTGCAAGATCAATTTTATCATCCCCGTTGGTATTAGCTCGACAAACAGGATCTGAAGGGCATTCTCCGCCCTGAAGATAATAATTTGCTAAATATATCACATCGGATAAATCAATAAGCATATCATCATTAACATCTCCACATAAAAATGCTACCTGGAAACTTCGAATCTGATCAGACCATTTCTCTTCTCCATAACTGTCGTATGCTCTTACTTTCCAATAGTAAATACCAATATCAAGATTGCCTGTAAATCTGCTCTTATACAGACTATCAAAAATAATAATAGAATCAGGATGAAAAGACAATCCTTTGCTCAACCAAAGGTCATAAATAATTTGATCTCCGAAGTTAGGGTCATAAGGAGTCTGCCAATCCAAAGTAACTGGAGTAAAGACAGAATCTGTATTAGGAGGCGAAAGTAATGAGAAAGAATACGGGGGTTGATTAGCAGGAGTTTCGGAAAGATTTGTCAAAATAGAAACAGTGTGATCAAAATCTACTGTTGCTAAATCGAAATCGCCATCAAAATCAGCACAAAAAATAGACCAAGGCATATTCCCAATCCCGTAATTAACAGCACCATAAAAAGTACCATCTCCCTCATTTTCTAAAATAGAAATATTATAATTTTCTAGATTCGTAACTGTCAAGTCTTGATCTCCGTCTCCATCCAAATCAGAACAAAATACAGCAGTCGGGAAAAAACCAACCTTATAGAACATGGTACTATTGAATGTCCCATCACCGTTATTCTTTAGCACAGAGACAGAATTGTTTTCATAATTAGTCGCTACAATATCCAGATTATCATCTCCATTCAGATCCGCACAGAAGACAGAAAAATATCCAGATTCAATCCCGTACTTAATCGGAATTTCAAAAGTCCCATCTCCATTGTTCTTTAAGATAGAGATGCTATCGTTATAAAATGATGTGGTTACCAGGTCTATATCATTATCTTTATCAAGATCCGCACAAAATATAGAATGAGGATTATCTCCTGTCTCGTAGTTAACCGCACCTTCAAAAACACCATATCCATCATTCCTTAAGATGGAAACGTCATTACTCCGTTCATTTGCCACTGCTAAATCTAAATTGTCATCTCCATCGAAATCCGAACAAAAGACGGACGATGGCGCTGAACCAACCTGATAAACAAACGTATCTTGGAATGAACCATCACCTTTGTTGAATAGGATGCAGACCTCATTAGTAACTAAGACTATATCATTATCTGAATCGCCATCCAGATCTGCACAAAAAACCGAATTAAGATCATCACCTTCACTTATCTGATGATTTGCCGCGGATGTGAAAGTTCCATCACCATTGTTTTTTAGTATAGATATATCGCTACTCCTCCAATTGGCTACCACTAAATCTAAATCAACATCTTTATCCAGATCTTTACAAAATAGTGATCGGGGAGAAATTCCACACTCATATTGAACTGGAGTCAAAAATACCCCATCCCCCTGATTAGTTAAAATTGACACATCATTACTTATACAATTAGCCACTATTAAATCTAAATCAATATCACCATCAATATCTGCACAGCAGATCGATCGAGGACCTAAACCAACACGATAATTAGAGGCATTTTTGAAAATCCCATCCCCTCTGTTTTTCAGAATCGAAACACACGAATTGTGTCCATTTGCAACTATTATGTCGAAATCTAAATCTGCATCCAAATCTGCACAAAAAACAAAACAGGAATTATCCCCTGATCCATAATCTACTCTGTTTTGAAAAGTTCCATCACCGTTGTTTTTAAAGATAGAAATACTATCGCTATACAAATGACCAACAACCAAATCTTTATCCCTATCTCTATCCAAATCTGAACAATAGATTGAATTTGGGAAATGCCCTGCTTCGTAGTTTTCTGTATGATAAAATGATCCATAGCCATTATTCTTCAAGATAGAGATATTATTACTTCCAAGATTTGTGACAGCTATGTCTAAATCCATATCTCCATCTAAGTCGACACAGAATAAAGAATTGGGAGTGAAACCAACTACAAAGTTAATAGGATTTTTAAATGTTCCATCTCCATTATTTATTAATAAAGATAGGTTATTATCACCAGCATTTGCTACAACTAAGTCCAAATAATCATCGCCATCCACATCTCCACAAAAAATTGAACGGGGGCTTTGTCCTGTAATATAGTTAACAGCTTTTTGGAAAGTTCCATCACCATTATTTTTTAATATAGATAGATTATTGCTATAATAATTAGCAACAGCTAAATCCATGTCAAAATCACTATCTAAATCCGCACAAAAAACAGAAATCGGACCATTACCAACCTCGTAATTGACTAAATCATTAAAAGAACCATCTCCCCTATTAGTTAATATTGAGACATCAATACTTCCTCGGTTGGCTATAATTAAATCTGAATCTCCATCTGCATCAAGGTCTGCACAGATCACAGACCAGGCACTATCTCCTACCCATATGTCCATTCTTGTATTGAATAGAGGTTTACTGATCGCGACAGAATTGAGTTAGTAGGAGTAAAACAAAAACATGTTTAAATCTTATAATCATCTCCATATCCTAAGTTGAAAATCAGAAAACAACGAACTATTTTTAGCCTCTACCTAAAATATATATAATTATTCCTGAGCGTCAAGTACAAATTCAAATATTTAAACATCAGGGGCGAACTCAAACGATATTAAAAAAATATACAGGAAAAGATTTTTAAATCTGTTCAAGCAGTTAAAAAGAAATTATACCAGGAACACTCCAAAGTCAATTTACGGAATCACCCTCCTTCCCCCCATATACCTTCTATTATAATAAGGCTCCTTCAGAGAGGATATAACCACCCCTTGAGATTCGGAGGAATGGACGAAATCCCCGTTATCCAGATATATCCCCACGTGAGATATCTTTTTAAAATCTATGGTAAAAAAGATTAAATCCCCATAAGCTATATGGGGTCTTTTTATCTTCTTTGCCAGTTTAAATAGCTTCTCAGTGTCGTGAGGAAGTTTGGTCCCATTATATCTCCTGTAGATCTCAACCACCAATCCGGAACAATCAACCCCCAGATGAGACATCCCGTTTGGCTTGTAAGGAACTCCGAGATAGGATTTTATTACCCTTCCCATCTTGTCCCTGTCGATCTTACTCGGGTTAGTGGGATAATCGCTTTCGGTTTTGATAGTGTACCGGGGATGAGCAGCGCACCCTAAAAAAATTGTCAAAAAGATAAAAACGCATATAATTCTTTTCATTTAACTCCCCTCTCTAAGTTAAACTCGGATATGTCATGCCAAATCTTTTTCTGTAATAAAACCTTGTTCCCAAAAATCCAATTATCAAAACCAAAAAATACCACAGATGATAACTCCCAGCTACAATGGACAAAAACAAAACCGCCAGTTTAACCGAAAGGATAATATCTTTTTTTCTTTTTGTCAAGGCTGCTCTAACGAAAAAAGGGAATGACAGAAGCGCGGGAAAAAAGAAGTGATAATCCTTTAACCATAAAGCCAATAATAAAGAGAAAAAGACAAAAAAAGCTGAGACAAAAGCTGCCCTTCCCACTCCCAATTTCACTCCCAGAGTGATCTTTTTCGCTTCCCTATCGCCCTGGATGTCAGGCAGGGTAGTATTTAAGTAAACTGCGCCCACCGCTAAAAAATATGGTATTGAAAAAAGTAAAGGGTCAAGCCCTACGTTTGAATTCACCTGCCATCCTATAAGAAACACCAATGACCCGTGCCCTAACGTATTTGACAAAAATCCCCAAAGGGGTCTGTTCTTGAAGAAAAAAGGTGGACAGGAATAAAGATAGCCTAAAATAAATCCCAAAACAAATAAAAATCCTAAGTTAATTGAAATAATAAAAGCCCCAATAAAAGATAAAGCGAAAAGCAAGATCGCTTCAAGCCAGGCATGCGTGTCTTTAACCAATCCCTGCGAAAGGAAGAAAAGCTTTTTATTTAAAAGGTCCGATTTTTTATCAAAAATCTGGTTTAGTATGTATATACTCCCCACCAAAAAAAAGATCAAAACGAAAATCCAAACTACATTTTCTTTTTGTCCCGAATAAAAAAATGACCTTTGATATCCCAAAAGCAAAATAGTCCACACCGGAGGCATGAGAACCGGTCGAGTGATGAAAAAATAATCCAGATATCTCAATCCTGACATCAATTGTAGACTATTAACTTAAGGTAATAATAAACCAAGGGTGAAACGAAAAGTAGACTATCGAATCTGTCCAGGATACCTCCGTGTCCGGGGAGGATAAAAGAGGATTCCTTGATTTTCGCTCCCCTTTTGAAGCTCGATTCAACCAGATCGCCTATCTGACCGAAAACCGCGATTATCAAAGACATTATAAGAAGATGAAAAAAAGGAACGAAATTCAAAATCAAATAAAAGGATAAAACCCCGCCCAAAACAGCCCCCAACATACCTCCAAATGCCCCTTCCAGGGATTTCTTGGGGCTGACCCTGGGCAAAAGCTTGTGCTTACCAAAAGAGAGTCCTACAAAATAAGCCAGGGTATCGCAAAGCCATACGCAGATCAAAATGAATATAACCCAGAATCCTCCGATTTTATAATCTATGCCCAAAGATAAGGGAAGCTGGCGGATCAAAAGTAAAAAGGAGAAAAAAATTGGAACGTAAACTGTACCGCAGATAAAAAAAGCAACGTTTTTCCCGACCTTCTCCACCCCCTCCTTGAAAAACTGGTAGATACATACCATAAGGAATGACAAGAACAAAAGACCAAGAACGTATTTATCACCCCAAAAAAAACAAACCACTCCAATTATAAGCCCCGTTCCAAGAAAAAGGACATCAGGGATTTCAGCTCCCATTTTTTTGGCCATATTCGAAAATTCTAAAAGCCCCAGGGCAATTAAAACCTGAATGAATATGAAAAAGTAAAACTCTCCTAAAAAGGAGAGTCCCAAAAGTAAGGGAACGAAAATAACAGCAACCAATACTCTGGTTAAAAGATTAGTCATTTAGAAAAACTTATCTTATTCTCCCGAATCTTCTATCCCTTTTCTGGTAATCCAGAATCGCCTGGTAAAAGTCGAAAGTGGAGAAATCGGGCCACAGAACCTCAGTGATATACAATTCAGTATAGGAGGTCTGCCATAAGAGGAAATTGGAAAGCCTGAGCTCCCCGGAAGTTCTTATAAGAAGATCTGGATCAGGAAGGTCTTTGGTATAGAGGTATCTGGAGAAAAGCTTCTGGTCGATCTTTTCAGGATCGATCTGGCCAGCATCGACATCCTCAATCATCTTCTTCACCGCATCCAATATCTCTATTCTCCCGCTGTAGTTCAGTGCCAGGTTCAGGATTAATCCGGTATTATCCTTAGTTTTGTCTTTTGCCAGTTGGAGGATTTGTCTTCTCCTGGGGGAGAGTTCATCTATTCTTCCGGTGGTAATGAGCTTCACATTGTTCCGGCAGAGTTCATCGATCTCCTTTTTGGTGGTTTCATACAGAAGTTCCATTATCGCAGAAACTTCCTTTTTGGGTCTTCTCCAGTTCTCGGTGGAAAAGGTGAATAGGGTTAAAAATTTAATGTCCAGCTCACCGGCTACTCGAACGATCCTTTTGACCGTTTTCACTCCGGCTCGGTGTCCTGAGATCCTGGGCAAGCCCCTTTTTTTCGCCCATCTTCCATTGCCATCCATTATAATGGCAATGTGCTGGGGTAGATTTTTATTTTTTTTAATCCTTTTCTTTAATCTTTCAACTTCCTTTTCCAATTTTGGTACCTTTAGATCTTAAGCCCAGCTTGCTCCCATCAGAGCCAGAAAAACGAAAGAGCCAACCGTGAAAACTACGATCTCTCCCATGTATAAATGAAAAGATGATTTGCTCCAGAAATTCTGTTTAACCAATCTGTCTTTTTTTAAATTGTAATCTCTGGCACCTCCTTTGAGAGGCACCGGCCACCAAACTCCAGCATAAAAGGCTTTGTGCTTGTCCCCGGTGTAAAACTCATAGTAGACCTTGGGAGTGAGACCATCTCTGAAAAGAGGGGAATGGCGAAAACTCACGTAATGAAAAGGTTCATCTCCTGCCCGGTAAGAATAGCTCAGATCGACAGCTCTGGAAAGAAATAGGGTGAATCCAAACTCCGGTGCAAAATCGCTGTAACTTGTGTCGAAGACGTCCGAGATGACATTGCTTTCATCCCGGTCCTTTTTTGCCCCGGCCAGAAGAGAGTAATTGCCCTCGACAAAAGGCCTGAAAATCATATCCTTTGAAAAATGGATTTTTTTGCTGATTCCCGGACCCAGCTTCAAGAAATTCGAGTGTTCATCCCAGTATTGCCCATCGGTTTTGGCAGGACCCAATTTATAAAGACCGAATTTTAATTTGAGGTAAGCTTCAAAAATCTTTGGCTCATACCTGAAAACGCTCTGCATATCCATCTGGGGAACGTTGTTTGTCTGTCCCTGAAAAACCTTATTGGAAAAACTTCCTATTCCAAAAGCCACATCCAATTTCGATTGCTCCAGAAAGCCCTTTTGGGTAGTCGGGATAGATTCTGATTGAGGGTAAACATTTCCATAAAAAGCAAACATCAATCCCAAAGAGAGAAAAAAAAGAGTGAATTTAGCTTTTTTCACAACCTTCCTCCTTGTTTTTAAATAAAAATAGGTTAGGTTTATTTGTTATTTTTCTCCGAAATTAAGCTTGTATTTTCGATTAGACCTCCATTACCTCCTGTTCCTTTTTATTGAAAAGCTCCTCGACCTGCTCGATGAATTTATCGGTAAGTTCCTGGACCTTCTCCTGAGCTTTTCGGGAATCGTCCTCGGAGATCTCCTTGTCCTTCTCCGCCTGTTTAAGTCTGTCGTTAGCATCTCTCCTTATATTCCTCACTGCAATTTTCCCCTCCTCGGTTATTTTTTTAACTATCTTTACCAATTCCTTACGCCGTTCCTCGGTTAAGGGTGGTATGGGAAGCCTGACCACGTTTGCGTCGGTTATAGGATTCAGACCCAAATCCGCCCTCTGAATTGCCTTGGCAACCTCGGTAATCATTTTTTTCTCCCAGGGCTGAATCACCAGAAGTCTGGGATCGGGAATGGTTACGCTGGCTACCTGATTGATCGGAGTTATGGTCCCGTAATAATCCACCTTTATTCCCTCGAGTAGGGCAGTGGTTGCTCTTCCCGTCCTTATCGTGGATAGTTCACGCGAAATAGCATCGATCGCCTTTTTCATTCTTTCCTCAGTGTCAGAATGAACTTTTTTTACCTCCATAATTTCCCCTTTCTCCATACAGCCGAGTAACTGTCTCGACTGAGTTCTCTATGATTAAAAACTCAAAGCTGAATTGCCATCATCATCCTCTCAACCTGTAAAAATCACTTTATCTTGGTATGAGAAAACTCATCTCTGATATCTGGTAATACTTAAAAAACACATATATTTAGAATATCTTTTAAAATTAAAACAAAGGAATTCGTTCATTCTACGATCGTCCCCAGAGCTTCTCCTAAGATTATTCTTTTAAGATTGCCCTCCTGCTGAAGGTTGAAAACCACGATGGGCAGCTTGTTATCCATACATAAAGTAACCGCGGTAGCGTCCATAACCCCAAGCTTTTTATCCAGCACCTCCAGATAGCTTAAAGAATCGAACTTTTCGGCCTGCGGATAGGCAACGGGATCAGCGGAAAAAATCCCGTCCACCTTGGTACCCTTGATTACGACCTCCGCCCCTATCTCCAGAGCCCGAAGGCATGCAGCGGTATCGGTGGTAAAATAAGGGTTTCCCGTGCCCCCGGCAAGTAAAAGTATCCTGCCTTTTTTAAGATGATCGATCGCTTTTCTCTTTACATACAGCTCAGCCATGTTCTCTATCCGAATTGCAGTTAAAACCGAAGTGGGTACATTCATTTTTTCTAAAACCTCCTGCAGGATCAAAGCGTTTATTACCGTGGCCAGCATTCCGATATAATCTGCACAGACCCTCTCCATTCCGAAAGCTTCAGCTGCTTTACCCCTGAATATATTGCCCCCCCCCATCATGACCCCAATATCCACCCCCAGATCCTTTACCTCTTTTATCTGGGTGGCAAATCTCCTAAGGGCTTCAAAATCAAAACAGAACTTTTCATCACCCACAAAAGTCTCCCCCGATACCTTCAGAAGAACACGTTTATATTTGGGTCTTTTCATCTAATTCAGATTAACTGAAACAGAATTAAGGGGTCAGAGTAAAAGGCATTCGAAACAGGAGATCTTTATTCGCCTAATCTGAATCGCGCAAATCTTTTGACCGCGATGTTTTCACCTAATTTGGCGATAACCTCGCTGATTCTTTCCTGTACCGTGCAATCCTCATCCTTGATGAACGGCTGCTCCAAAAGGCACACTTCCTGAAAATACTTCTCCAGCTTTCCTTGAATTATTCTATCGATGATCTTATCCGGTTTGTTTTCAGATTTCGCCTGAGCTTTGTATATGTCCTTCTCCTTTTGGACAATCTCTTCCCTGAGCTCATCCCGATTTACCACCAGAGGATTGGTGGCAGCTATTTGCATGGCAATATCCTTGACCAGATTCTTGAAATCCTCAGTTTTAGCAACGAAGTCCGTCTCGCAGTTGATCTCTACCAGAACTCCCAATTTATCCCCGGGGTGAATATAGGAATAGATCGTTCCCTCTTTGGTTACCCGGGTGGCTTTTTTTGCAGCTCTGGCCATCCCTTGCTCGCGTAGATGATCCACAGCTTTATCTATTTCTCCCTCCGATTTCTCCAGCGCCTTCTTGCAATCCATAATCCCTGCCCCGGTTTTCTCCCTTAACTCCTTGACCAATTTAGCGTCGATTTCAGTCATATCATTTAAAGAGCCTGGGTTTCCACCTCCTCACCAATCTTTTTCTTCGCTTCCATAACCGCATTGGCTATCTCCCTGGTTATGATCTTGATTGACTTAATGGCGTCATCGTTGGCAGCTATGGGAAAATCGATCGGGTCGGGATCCGAATTTGTGTCTATTACAGCCACAACCGGTATCTGAAGCTTGTTCGCCTCGGCCACAGCAATCTTTTCCTTTTTGGAATCCACCACGAACAGAAGTCCTGGAAGGCGGTTTAAATCCTTAATCCCTCCCAGGATTTTCTCCAGCTTTCCCCTTTCCCGTTCCAGCCTTAACACCTCTTTTTTGGTTAATTTCTCGTAGGTGCCATCCTCCTTTTTCTCCTCCAGCTCCTTAAGTCTTTTGATATTCTGTCGGATAGTTGAGAAGTTGGTTAACATTCCACCCAGCCATCTCTCGGTCACGTAAGGCATCTCGCACCTTTTAGCCTCCTCCAGAACAGCCTCCTTAGCCTGCTTTTTAGTTCCAACGAAGATCACCTCTTTTTTCTGATTGCCCACCACTTCTCTTGCCTTATCGCAGGCTCTTTGGAGGCAGCTCAATGTCTTCTGGAGATCGATAATATATATTCCGTTGCGCGCGGTGAAGATGAATTTTTTCATCTTGGGGTTCCATCTTTTAGTCTGATGTCCGAAGTGAACCCCGGCTTCCAAAAGGTCTTTAATGTTAACGTTCATTGAATTTCTACACAAGCCTTTCTTTTAATTAAAAAAAACAGATCATCTCTTGGAATATTGAAATCTCTTCCGGGCTTTCACCAGCCCATATTTTTTCCTTTCCACCATCCTGGGATCCCTGGTCAAAAGTCCTTCTTTTTTCAAGGACTTTTTGTAAGTCTCATCCATCTTAACCAGGGCACGGGAAAGTCCTAACCTTACAGCATCAGCCTGACTGGAAAGTCCTCCTCCCTCGGCTTTGCAGATTACATCTATCTTTCCCTGTGATCCTGTGATCTCAAGTGGTTTCTCCACCAGCTTAACCAGAGAATCGCGGCACAGGTACTGGGCAAGTGGTCGACCATTTATTATTTTCTTGCCAGCTCCCACCCGGATCCTCACCCGTGCCACAGAAGTTTTTCTTCTACCGGTTGCTTCGAATACTTTGGTTGCCAAGTTCAACTCCTTTTATAGATTCAAGGGTTGTGGTTTTTGTGCCTGATGAGGATGATCTCCTCCCATATAGACGAAAAGCTTAGAGATGATCTTACGTCCCAGTCTGTTATGAGGCAACATCCCGGAAACAGCATCCCTGATAATCTGTTCGGGTTTCTCCTTTTTCATTTTGGCAAAAGCAATTTTTTTCAAACCACCGGGATATCCGCTATGATGATAATAAGTCTTTTGTTTCTCCTTTTTGTCAGAGAACAAAATCACCTTACCCGCATTAATCACCACCACGTAATCACCCAGATCAAGATGAGGAGTGAATTCGGGTTTTGTTTTTCCCCGTAAAATCTTTGCAATCTCGGTTGCCAATCTACCCAATATCTTATCCTGGGCATCGACCAAATACCACTGCCTTTTTACCTCGGACATCTTGGGAACATATGTTTTCATAAACTTATTTCCACTTATTTAAAACAAGAATATAATTCAATTTAACTTTTTGTCAAGTCTAAATTCATCTATCTTTTACTTTCCCAGGTCAACCTCATTCCTAAAAGGCTTCATTATCTTACCTGTTCTCCATATGATACCTCATAATACCTCAGTTCTACACTTCGGTAAGATTCTCATTTTTTTAACTACTCCCCAATAGTTTAAATCCTTTTCTACGCAATCCTATCTTCAAGGGAGAAAACAAGATTTAAGAGTTTTTACGAAACAAAAGCAAATGTATTTGTACCAGGCTTGGTTATTTTTGAAAGAGTTGCCTTCAAATCCATACCAAAATTAATAGATTACTTTTCTCAACTGTGGACTTATCCTCGTTTTTGCCGTATGGTCTCTTTTTTTTGTTGAAGTTTTTCACCTCATTCCGATATAAAATACAGAAGCGATATTATAACGATTTTGCTTGACAAAAACCATAAAATTGATAAATTATAAAGAGAAGTAAAGAGAGTTGCATCAAGTTTTCGTAGTGAGAAGGATACAATATACTTGAGTTTTTCAGCCATGAAAGCTTAAGTTCCATCTTTCGTGGCTTTTAAATTTTTTCAAAGAAAGGTGGTGAAAGTTTTTGCAAGGTAAGATTAAATGGTTCGACGAGGCTAAAGGATACGGATTCATCATTCCCGATGACGGGAGCAAGGAAGTATTCGTTCATTTCTCAGCTATAACCGGTGATGGTTTTAAGACCCTGAAAGAGGGTGACGAGGTCACCTTCGAGATAACTCAGGGTCAGAAAGGTCCCCAGGCGATAAACGTTGCCAAATTGTAGTTTTTCTAGATAGAGAAGGTTTTGGAGGTTCTTTAGCTTTAAGAAGGAGATTCAGGCGCCCAACGATTGGGCGTCTGCATTTTTTATGCGAATTTTCACCTGAAGTTAATGGGCACCCTTTTAAATTGAGATATAAATGTATAAAAGTGTTTTCTCAGTCATAAAAATCAGCTGAGAAAATAGCTGGTTTATTTAATCGTTTTTCTGCCCTTCTCGCTATAAAAAACAAGATATATCCCCAAAAGAATCATTCCCCCACCAACATAGGTGGAGACAAATGGAATCTCTTTGAAGATAATATACGCTAAAATAGTAGCCCCTATCGGCTCTCCCAGAATACTGGTCCCCACCAGATAAGCTTTCAGATGCTTCAATGCCCAGTTATAAAGGGTGTGCCCGGTAAGCTGGGGGATCAAAGCTAAAAGCAAAAACCAGAGAAAAGTGATCCTGGGATAGGGATAAAAAGGAGTTCTGTAAAACAAAGCTATGATTCCTATGGCTAAAGCAGCAATGGTGTAAACGGTGAAGATGTATGGAACCAAGTTGAGCTTCTGCCTGACCACCCTTCCAAAGAAAAGATACAGAGCTGCCATAACCGCGCCCAGAAGAGCTAAGATGTCGCCGATGAAGTTCTCCTTTCCGACGCTCATATCCCCTCTACTTATGATGAAAGCGCCAATCAAAGCCAGGATTATGCCGGAAAAACCTAAAGCCCGCACCTTCTCCTTGAGAATGAAATGAGAAAGAATAGCCACGAATATGGGCTGGGTGGTGACCAGAACCACCGAGTTGGATATGGTGGTATAATAAAGGGAGGTTATCCAAAAAACGAAATGGAGCGCCAAAAATATCCCGGATAAAAAAGAGAAAAACAAAAGTTTTCCTTTTATCTTTTTTATCTCCGGAAAGTATCGGTAAAACGATATGGGGATTAAAAACAGACTTGCCAGCCCCATCCGATAAAAAGCAGTTGCCAGAGGAGGGGCATTGGTAAGACGGATGAATATCGATGCCCAGCTAACCGAAACAACAGCGACGATTAAAATTGCGTAACTTTTTGGCTCTTTGCTTTCCAGTTTTCCTCCAAAATTTATTAATTTCTAATCAAACGAAAATTCACAGGTCTTGCTGGTAATCTTGAAATTCATTTAAAAATATAGTTTAATATCCAGATCCGACGAAAATCATCCACACAAAACCGCTCCTCCGTTCACGTTTAAAATCTCGCCGTTTACAAAGGATGAAAGATCTGATGCTAAAAAAAGAATCGGTCCAGCGATCTCCTCCGGCTTGGCAGCTCTTCCCAGTGGTATTTTGCCTAAAATCTCTTCTTTCTCATCCAAAAGAGCCTGGTGGCTCATGTCAGTATCCACCCATCCGGGAGCCACGCAGTTTACCCTGATATTATAAGGAGCCAGCTCGACTGCTAGAGATTTGGTTAAACTTATCACTGCGCCCTTGGATGCAGCATAATGGGAATGAAAGGGCTCGCCTCTCTGCCCTGCGGTGGAAGAGACGTTTATTATGTTACCATACTTTTGCTTTATCATAACCCTGGATACTTTTTGTGTCAGGTAAAACACACCACTTAAATTAATCCTCATGGTCTTTTCAAGCTTATCCGGGGTCAGCTCATCTATTCTGGAATATTCCCAGATTCCAGCATTGTTAACCAGGATATCAATCTTTTTAAATTTATCCATGCCGAAATCCACTAACCTCAAAACCTCAGAATAACTTCCAATATCCGCTTTAAAGATTTCTGCTTTAATCCCGTATTTTCTCACCTGATTCGAAGTTTCTTCAGCAGAACTTTTGCTTTTATTATAGTTGATAACAAGATCGCAACCGACACTTGCAAAAAGCAAAGCCGTTTCTTTTCCAATCCCTCTGGATGCGCCGGTGATCAAAGCTACTTTACTTTTCAAGTTTATCATTAATCCTCCTTACTGAATGCATTAATCATCAATCATTCGTCATTAATTATCATATAATTATGTTAGCATTTTTTACCTAATAAAAGCTAATTTACTTAGAACAGAATCAGCGTGTTATAAATATAGTTTTAAACTTAAAATTTTCAATTAAAATAATATTCAAATTTTATGGATAAGTAAGGTTAGAGTGAAAGTCTCAAAAAAACGTAGGGACAGATTTTTAAATCTTAAAAAAACAGGACAGACATTCCTGTCTGTCCTTAAACCGTTTAAAATTTTACAACACGAACAAATCTATTTACCAATAAATAACATCCCTACCAATCCCCCCAGGGATAACAGGTTCTTTCCACACAAAAAATGCCTGAGGTTGAATAGGAAAGATCAACATAAAATTCCAAAAGCTGATCACCAGACGGAAGATAGGGCTCGATTACCTTTATGGTAAACTCTCCAGGGACAACGTTTTCTATATCAAAATCCAGATCGAAAAGGCAATTGCAATCGCAAAGTCCGTTATACTCCTTCTCCTCAATGGTGATTATACTGTTCTGGATGTTTACAAAAATCTTAATCTTCTCGGGACAGCAGTTGAATCCGGCATTTAAATGCTTGATCGATAAAACACTTTCCTCGTCGTATGTATACTCTATGCAGTCCTGATCTGGAGGCACTATATCCCCCTCAATTTTCTGGAAAGTCTTGCAGCCCTGGGAAGTGTTAGATACCTCAAACCAGCAGGGTGGAGATCCGCTTTTCAGTAAGTAATTCGCCAGATAAATCACGTCAGACAGGTTAACCTCACCGTCACAGTTCACGTCAGCGGATTGTAAAGGAACAGGCTGGAGTCCACCTTTCAGACAATAGTTGGCAATGTATAAAACGTCGCTGAGGTTCACTTCACCATTAGTATCAGCATCCCCGCACAAAAAACCTTCAGAATAAAGATTATCATATACTGTGAATGATAAAACTAAAAGAAAAATCAAAGTAATCCCAAGCTCGGGCAATAAAACCGAGCGGTTCAGCCTCATTCTCTCCTCCTTTTAGATTCTCGAAAACAGTAACTTCACATTCTTCCGGACACTTATTCCATTATCGATTCCACAAGAGTTTTGTTCACCAATTCTCAAGGCATCCAGGGATAAACGGACCTCTTAACGCAAAAGATACCAGAATTAGAATTAGTAAGATCAACGGAAAATTCTAAAGGCTCGTCACCAGCAGACAGGTAAAGTTCGATCACCTTTATGGTATATACGCCAGGGTTGATCTCGGTTATATCGAAATCCAGATCGAAAAGGCACAGGCAATAACATGGTCCGGTATCATCATAAAATTCCTTTTCCTCTATCGTTATAACGTCGCCCTCAATGTCCACAAAAGCTTTAATCACTCCAGGACAGCAGTTAAATCCCGCATTTATACGCTTGATCGATAAAACACTCTCACCATCATACCCGTATTCGATGCAATCCTGATCAAGTGGAATGGTGTCTGCCTCGCCTCTTTCGAATGTTTTGCAGCCCTCGAAATCAACTGTTCTCTCGGCCCAACAGGGTGAAAAACCACCTTTCAAAAGAAAGTTTGCCAGATAAATGACGTCCCCGATATTTACCTGCTGATCGCAGTTGACATCCGCACAATCCAGAGGAACAGGCTCGGGTCCACCCTTCAGGAAATAATTGGCTATGTAGAGAACGTCTCCCAAAGTCACTTCTTCATCTGCATCCACATCTCCGCATAGAAAATCGCCCGAAGTGGAAAGACCATAAAACGCAGTCAATGAGAAAACAAAAAAGATCGAAAGAAAAAACAGTGCTTTTGCCCACCGGGAAAAATTTTTAATAAACATCTCAACCTCCCGTGTTTAAAATTAATTACAAATCATCTTTCTATATCTTCAATCACCCGTCGAATTTTTTTATCGATTTCTTTCCCAAATAGAGTAAGAAGTACAAGAATTAATAAAGAGTAGAATATTAAAATCCTTCTTATAATAAATATAAACGATTTTTGTATCTTGTCAATGAAAAATTTCCGAAATTACAAAAAAAGTAATGTAAATATTGGGGTTGTTTCCGAAGTCTTTTGATGCTTCGAGAATAGGAATTCCCGAAGCTAATTGCATCGGCATTTCCCAATACCGATGCATCAACAATCTATCCTCTCCCTTAACGAAAATCAATGTTTTTTTATGAGAAAGTGGATAAAGTGATAAAAAAAAACGAGTTGCCACCTTTCTGGCAACTCGCTTTTCCATACAATGTGGAAAATATAACTGGTGTAAATTCTTTTTACTCCAGCACGTGAATGTTCCTTTTAGCGCTCATATCCTTTAAGATCTGGGGCCATACGGTAACGCTCACCTCACCCAGATGAGCCTTCTTGAGAAGCTGCATATAGGTGCGGGACTGCCCGATGCCGCCACCGATGGTGAGAGGAAGTTGTTTGTTCAAGATTCCCTGGTGGTAAGGCAAATCAAGGAAATTAAGCTGGCCTGTAATCTCAAGCTGTTTTTTGAGAGTTTCGGCATTGACCCGGATGCCCATAGAGGTCAGCTCGTGCCTTCTTTTGGTCACCGGATTCCATACCAGAATATCGCCGTTCAAACCGTGCATAGGCCTGCCTTCCTCGGATACGGTTTCTGTTACCCAGTCATCGTAGTCTGCCGCCCTCATCTCATGAGGGTAACCATCCTTGAGCACCCATCCTACCCCAATGATAAACACTGCGGGATACTCCTGAACGATAGCAGTCTCCCTCTGCTTACGGGGCATATCCGGGAATTTGTCCAGGATATCTTCAGCATGCAGGAACGTAAGCTCATCCGGAAGGTCTGGATATTTATCGGTTTTAAGCTGGGGGTACATCTCCTGTGCAAAATTTTCAGCACCTTTCAAAACCTTCCAGATTTTTTTCACCACCTCTTTTAAGAAATCCAAGCTGCGCTGTTTCTCGGTTATCACCAGCTCCCAATCCCACTGGTCCACATAGGCGCTGTGATCGTGATCCAAAAAGTAGTCCTTCCGCACCGCCTTCATATCGGTACATATACCCTCCCCCACCCTCATCCCATACTGCTTCAGCGCAACCCTTTTCCATTTGGTCGCTGCTTGCACCACCTGGGCATCGATGGGATTTTTGTTATAATCATTGGAGATGTGAAATTGGATCGGAGTTCGCGAACCATCCCTATCCAGCATATCGTTGACCCCGCTTTTAATGTCAACGATCAAAGGAACCTGAACCATCAAAAGGTTAAGCTCCTTGCACAGATTCTCCTCGATATAGCTTTTCACCCCAAAGAGAGCTTTCATCGTCTCCCGGTGATTCAATATCGGGCTGTAATCATTGGGCAAAATCTTCTCCAGTTCTTTATAGTCCCCTATCCCTGGTCCAGCCAGATCAGCCTTTTTATCTGCCATTTTGTTTACCTCCGTTAAGAATTTTTATGCCTGAACTTTGGGCATTTAACCTAATTTTAAATTTACGAAAATCTTTATAATTTATCTTTTAAATATTAAAAATCAAGTGATTTTTTAGTCTTTTAATGGATTTTCTAAATAAAATTTCTATCCTTAATCTTTTAAATCACTTGCCATTGAAAAACTTGTTTGTATATTCATAAAAAGGTAAATTTATGCCACTTTTCAGAATACTCATAGTAGATGACGAAAAGTCCCAGCTGGACATGCTCTCCGGATTTCTTATAAAAGAGGGACATTTGGTAACGACCGCCGATTCAGGGGAAGCCGCTTTAAAAATATGTGAAGGTAAAAGCTTCGAGCTGGCTCTGGTTGACATCAAGATGCCGGGGATGGATGGATTGGAACTTCTGGATAGGTTAAAAAGAACAAATCCTGAGATTCAGGTGATAATGATGACCGCTTATGGAACGGTTGAGTCCGCAGTGGAGGCGATGAAAAAGGGAGCTTTTCATTACGTTAACAAACCCGTGGATCTGGAGGAGTTGAGCCTTAATATCAAAAAAGCTTCTGAAGAACAGAAGATAATAGCTGAGAATAAGTATTTAAAAGAGGAGCTGGAGGAAAGATACAAGAATTTAAAGATAATCGGCGAAAGCAAAGCCATAAAGGAGGTCTTAAGCACAGTAGCAAGGGTAGCTACCACAGATTCAACTATTCTGATCAGAGGGGAGTCAGGGACCGGAAAGGAGCTGGTTGCCCGGGCAATTCATTATTTAAGCAAAAGGAAAGGGAATAGATTCGTCCCCATATCCTGCGCAGCCTTACCGGAGACCCTTCTGGAATCAGAGCTTTTCGGCTACGAGAAGGGCGCCTTCACCGGTGCGGTAAAGAAAAAAGAGGGAAGGTTTGAATTGGCTGACAAGGGAACTTTATTTTTGGATGAGATCGGTGACCTCCCCCTGCAAATCCAGGTTAAGCTTTTAAGAGTTCTGGAGTCAAAAAAATTCGAAAGATTGGGAGGGGAGGACACAATAGATGTTGACGTCAGGATAATATCAGCAACCAATCAGGAACTGGAGAAAAAGATAGGTGAGAAAACCTTCAGGGAAGACCTCTTTTTCAGGCTTAATGTCATCTCTGTTTTCATCCCTCCCTTAAGAGATAGAAAAGAAGATGTAATCTCTTTGGTCACATACTTCTTGGAGAAATCCAACAGAAAATGTGGAAAAAATGTGAAAGGCATCACCCATAAGGCAAAGGATATTCTTCTGACCTATGACTGGCCCGGAAACATAAGGGAACTGGAGAATATCATTGAGAGGGGAGTTGTTCTCTCAAGGGGAGAAGCTCTGGATGAAGCTGACCTTTCTTCCCTCACCTTTGGAAAAAGCAAGGTTGAAAAAAAAGATGACCTCTCTTTGAAGGAGATGGAGAAAAATCACATAATAGAAATACTTAAAAAGACCGAATGGAATTTAGGCAAAACAGCAGATGTTTTAGGCATTCATCGGAACACCCTCAGGCTGAAGATGAAGGAATACGGGATAGATAAGGAATAACTAAATAAAGCTTTGGATCGGATAAAATTTTTAGGAACCGCTGGGGCAAGGTTCGTTGTAACCAAACAGATTCGCTCCTCCGGAGGTATCTGGATCACCCTGAATGATACTAACGTTTTAGTCGATCCGGGTCCGGGAACTCTGGTCAAATGCGCATCCTCAAAACCCAAACTCGATCCCCTAACTCTGGATGGGATAATTCTGACCCATAAACATTTAGACCACTCCTCAGACATAAACGTTATGATCGAGGCTATGACCGAGGGAGGGTTTAAAAAAAGAGGAGAGATCTTTGCTCCCCAGGATGCATTGGAGGATGACCCGGTTGTTTTAAAATACTTAAGGGATTTCGTTGAGAGAATTCACATTCTCAAGCAGGGCGGTAATTACTCCTTGGGAAATGTAAATTTTTATACTCCATTGAAGCACGTTCATGGAGTTGAAACATACGGAATAAGGTTTGAATCATCCAAATACAAAATATCACTGATCGTGGATACAAAGTTTTTTCCGGAATTGATTAAAGCATATTCTGACAGTGACATTATCATACTAAACGTGGTAAGACATATAAGGGATAAGACAAGCTTAAAACTTGATCATCTTAACTTGGAAGATGCCAAAGAGCTTATTCAAAAGATCAGGCCCAAATTAGCTATTTTAACCCACTTCGGTATGACCATGGTAAAAGCCAAACCCTGGGACCTTGCGGAAAGACTATCATCTGAGATTGGACTAAAAGTCATATCCGCAAGGGATGGATTAAACCTCGAACTGGAAAAGGAACTAAATTAAACAAAAAACTCATCAGTAGAATTTATATCTTTCACCCTCTCCATTTATGGAGAGGGCAAGGGGTGAGGTTAATAAAAAAGAGTTAATTCAACGTTAAAGCTTAAAAGATAGGGTAGCCGCAGGCTTCAGCCTGCGAAAAATAGCTATCAAATCACTCGTATTTCCCCAGTCCCGAGGACATCTCCCTCATCTGAAATCAGTTTTATAAAACTTAAAAACAACTCATCAAAACTCTCTTTCAAGACGAATTTAAGATCAAAAAAGCATTTAATTGAATTTTGTAAAAACACTTGACTTTTTCAAAGCACTGATTTAATATTCATAAGCGAGTTGATAAAAGCCGGAGTGGTGGAATTGGTAGACGCGCCGGACTCAAAATCCGGTGAGGCTCAAACCTCGTGTCGGTTCGACTCCGACCTCCGGCATTTATTTTATGGGCTTTCCCAAACTCCTGCAAAGATTTAGCAGTTTATAAGTATTTTTGTGGTAATCTGTAAAAACACAAGAAAACATAACTCCAATTGAAACAAAATTGAAACAATTTTTGCTGAGGATCTACCAAGAGATTAGTTCTCAATAAGGGATCCCTTATGCGCGTGAAACTGCTGGGAATTCCAAAGCGATTATGGTAATGATTGTTTAAAACTTGCCAAGATATTCACAAAAGAAAACCCCAGCCTCTGAAAAGGGACTGGGATTTTAAGTAGTTATCTTTGGGATTTAACGTGAAGGGCAGCAGTTCAACGAAAATCCCGGCTTTCCGAAGTATACCTTAGCTATTATTATCGCATCCCCAAGATTAACACCAGCGTCACAGTTAACATCCGATGCCCAGGGATCAATCTCGCAAGATCCACCGAAGTAATGATCCGCAAGGCAGATGGGATCGGACAGGTTGATTTGTCCATCTCCATTCACATCGCCACAAATCCCTCTGCCGTTGATCACAAAGGCCAGGTCGAGCGGCTCATATGGTGGCAGCGGCTCGAACAGGGGTTCCCAGAAGTAGTTGGGGTCTACGGAGAAGGTCGCATTATCCATAAAATGTTCCACCGACGATTTCCAACCCCAGGGGAACTCGGGGATCATGGGAGTGGCGGCAATGCTCAACCAGTATATGTTTCCTTTTTCCTGCCAGAACCAATCCAATGAATCGAGAAAGATGTTGTACTGGTAAATGCCAAAATGGTCTTCCGGGTAGACTTCGCCGGTCGCGGGATTATACCACCCTTGAGGTGAATAACCCCACTCAATCGTCAGGAATTGATATGCCCGATACACCCACAGTGGTTCGCCCGGCTTGCTGGGCGGACCCGGGATATTGCTGTAGATCACCAGGTCAAAGGCTGTGATGGGGAGGGCTAAATCGAACCGGTGTGAGCCCCAGAAGTGGATGTCTTGGACCCAGCCGCTTTGACTGCACTCCCAGTCATCTGCCAGGACTACGGGCCAGCTCGCATTCACGTCCCATCCCACCGGATCCGGTAGCTGTGGGAAATGCATCTTATGACCGTCCTCGGGAAACCAGTCAGCCACAGCAGGTGCAGATATGTAACCAACGACCAGAGCAACTGCGGTGAAGATCATTAAAAAAGTGCGCATTAAAACCTCCTTCCTTTTTGTTCAGTTAACCAAAATCAAATTGCCAAGTAAAAAGTTATTTGGTCGTCTTTATGCCTTCATTGAGGCTGACCAAATTCGCTGAATACAGTTTACTTAAACTTAATAGCATTATAAATAAAAAACATAAAATGTCAAGGGAAATCTGCTTGGTTATCGCATAAAAACCCAGGAAAAAAACAATCCCAATTTAAACAAAATTGAAACAGATGAAATAAACCCCCTCTCCCCCATTGAGAAATCTCTAAAAAAAAGAATACTTTTCTATACAGGTAGTTGGATAGAGATAGGGAAAGTCGTTCCCCCCCAATTATCTAATCTGTAAGCATGAACTCCAGCTCAGCTCCTTCTATGTCAGATAAATCCTCGCAAGATATTTTTAAATCACTTTCAGCGACCTTACTGATATTTTTCACCAAACATTGCATTTCGCTGGTTAAAGTTACAAAGCCCTCTGATATGCCATTCGAAGGAGCCTCAAATTTTAAACTTAAAACAATCCCTGATGTTTTGATCCTTCCCATAACCCTTTTATTAACCTCATTGGTAGTAATTGACCAAGAAGAAAGATCATCCCTTACCTGAATCAGGTTTATCGGATCAATTTTAAGAGTAACTGTCTGTTGGGTTACGTTCCCAGCATAGGCTGAGCCAATCCATAAAATTAAAAGAACAAACAAAATCCTGAATACCATCGATTTTTTTAATCTCATTTTATAATCCTTTCAAAAAATTAATACCCAGTCAATCGCTTTCCCTCTGTATTCAATATAATAATTTTTCTCAGAAAAGCAAGCTGAATTTATGAACAACAATCACAATTTAAGGGGACTCTAATTGGTGGAATCTTTACTTTTGCCCGGAAGGATAACTACTCACATTATATTATTACACAACCCGAATTGAAACAAATTTGGGATTTTCTCTCCAACTCCTTGGAAGAAAAGATTGCTTCTCTCCGCTCGCAATTATATTTTAAAGGGTAGGGGAGCCCCTTGTGGGCTCCCGATCAATATTAATTAAAATTTAAAAATGATTTAAAAAACTTATATGAAACTACATTCATTATATAATTCATATATTTGTTAAGGTATAGTCTATACTTAAGAAAGATAATGTATAATCTCTTGATGTTTCGTGAATCCGAAGGATGTTCAAAGAACTTCTTGAGCTCCGCATAGGAATTCCCTAAGCTATTGAGGAAAGCAGTACCCACCTTGAGGCAAGGTGGGGTTACGCTTTACCCAGAAAGATAACTACTTGCATGACATTCACACACAACCCGTCATAACCCATAAAAAACCAACTCAACTTAGTACAATTTTAGCACAGCAAAGGAGAGGAGATCAGAGATGGTTATCTCAAACTATTTTACTCTCTAAGAATTGATAAACCGCTATAAATATAAAAGTTTTACAATGATAAAGATGTCAGGTCTTTTTACTTCAGCAAAAGCACCTTTTTCGTTTCAGAGAGATCCTCAAAACGCAGCCGAATAAAGTAAACTCCGCTAGCCACCCTTTCGGCTTTCCATTGAATCCGATGTTCTCCTGCCCGAAGAGGTCCATCAATCAGCGTGGATACTTCTTGTCCGAGCAAATTGTACACTTTCAATTTCACAAAACCGCTATTTTTCAAAGTGAAGCGGATATTAGTTGCCATATTGAACGGATTGGGATAAGGATGAAAGAGCTCAAAGGTTTTTGGGTGGCTGGTTATTTCCTCCTCGTCGATACCTACTTCGGTTACGTAGGTACTGTAAACGCCATTCCCGTGCGTGCCCACCACGACAAAACCATCTGATTGACGCACATCGATCATATCGATAACAACATTGCCAATCACCGAAGCACCCTCCTGGACCCATACGGTATTCATTCCATCCAATCTGGTAGTGGAGAAAAGCCCCACGCTGGTCCCCGCGAAATAGATAGGTTTTTCTTCAACATAGAGGATCGAGACCCATCGCACCGAGGGACCACTGCCACTGCCATCGGGATTTTCCTCCAGATTGCCGCTGACCGAAGTCCAGCTGTTTCCACCATCTTCGGAATAACATATGCTAACAACGCCATAATTGGGGAATGAAACTATCACTTTATCAATATCCGTTGGATCCACGGCAATGCAATGAACGTAGGCATACGGGGGGAGACCGTCGGTGGAGAGCTTGACCGGAACCGGCTGCCCCTGATGAGGATTATCCATCTTGAAAACGTCGCCATCCTTGGAAGCATAATACAATCTTCTGGGCTCCGCTTCGGACATACCCAATGCTGAAATATAATAGTCTTTTACGCTGTCCAGTTGAGTCCAGTTTACATCCGTCGGTTCCGGGGGAAACACCTCGGGGATTTCGGTTAGATCGGAGTTGCGCCACATCAGGGTTCGCCACGGCAGATACATGATCCGGGTATCGTGGGGATCGAGGATGAAGGGAGGAAGCCATAAACTGCCGCCTGCCGTATCACTGGGGGTAACCTCGGTAAAGTGATGCACTCCACCTGGATATGAATGCCGCCATATGTGAAACGTCGCAGCCTGGCTGGTATAGTAGTATTCTCCTCCGTCGCTGACCGCTGAGAATCCGCCATCTGTCGATCCCTTCCATATCGAGGTCCAGGGAACAAGAGGATCGGACGTGGTTGTAAAAAGCCAGGAGTTGTCCTGGGTTCCACCCAGGATGGTCTCGCTTCCCGGGGTTCCATGATCTGTGGCTATGGCATAGAATTGTGTTGTTATGTAACCATTGTTCAACGATTCCCAGGCGATATGATATTCTCCGGATGATGGATCGTACTCCGGCTCTGCCATGTTGTTGCTGGTCCTGAACAGTCCACCGTCATTCCCTACGATCATGGTATTGGGGTTCGATGGGAAGAATACAATGGAGTGCTGGTCAACGTGAAAATCGCTGTATGCTCCAATCACCTCAAAGGACTGCCCTCCATCGGTGCTTCGATAAAGACCAACGGTTCCGAGAAAAAGCGTGCTATCGTCATCAGGCTTTACAAAGAAAATGAGCATGTTCCCGCCGTAGGTGATCATCTCACCCCCCCAGGGCATATTGGCCGAGAGGTCGGTCCAGCCAACCCCTACCTCGTATCTTCTTAATTGTTGTCTTAAATAGGCAACTTCAACAAGAAAATAGATGACGTTCTCGTTGGAGGGTGCAATGGCGATAACCGTACGCTTGGTTGTATCAGGCCAATCCAGGGGAGTGATATTATCCCAGGTCTCCCCATCAGCTGATTTGTATATGCCGTTAGCTGGTCCTGCTCCGCTAATTGAAGCATAGCATGTATCCTGACTGGTGAGAGCTATGTCGGTGTTTGGATAATCCGGCCCAAAATCCAGAACATGTTGCCATAAGTCCCCACCATCTGTGCTTTTGAATAATCCGGTTGATGTGGCTGCGTAGACTCCGTCTGTACCGAAAGTTACGATCCTCCAGACAAAGTCAAAGGAATCCGTGATAGTTGGTGTTCCTGAGACCGTCGAAGGCAGAAGAAACCAGCTTATGCCATTGTCAGTTGATTTGAATATTCCGTCCCCTCGATAGACAGCACCAGTTCCCAAAGGACCGGAAGCACTGCCTCCCATGCCGGAAGACCATTCGCCAGTTCCGTAATACCAGATACTATCCTTGCCCGTAGCCTTGTTTTGCGCAATGCATGATACGCTGTGGAGCTGGTCCGGTGCCGTGGTTTTTGTCCACGAAGCGCCACCATCGGTCGATCTCCACATGCCGCTTGAAACACAGCCGGCAAGTATGGTGTTTTCATCCGTTACGTCCAGGGCTAACGCCTTTGTCCTGCCGCCAATATTCTGGGGACCTCTGGCAATCCATTCTGTGGTCACAGCCAGATCTTGCCCCCTGGTTTTACCGGCGAGGTTTTTGACGAAAGCCAATTCCCCCGCACCGATATTTCTGGGAATCTGGTTAGTTTTGGGATCCCGGAGGCGGAGCCATTTATACCGTGCACGGGCTTGCGGATCTTCTTCTGTTCCCTCTTTTGCCTCAGACTGGATTATGTGCGTTCTTTTAGATGTAGAAGGGACTGATTTTAAAAGATAAATGACTATTACTGCACCAACAATCAAAACAATTCCACATATAATTAACAATTTTAGCTGTTTCATAATATCCCTCTGATCTTGATTAAGTTTAGAAAGACAATTATTGATTATATGATTTCTAAATAAGAGCCTCTATCTGTCTTAACCTCAACCAAAGAAACTCCCTGGACTTATTGGCTGCAACCTAACTTCAGGGTAAATCCTTTCAGTCATTAGGTAATTATAATTGCTCATCTGACCTTGTCAAGCACATTTTAGGAGAGTGGGGGTAGCTGAGATCACATCAGATTTAATACGATATGGTATGATCTCAGTTAAATCAGCCAAAAGTCAAAAGACCAAAAAGAATCCAGATCTGTTTTTGAATTATCCAAACAAAAAAACCTTTATTATTCTCAAAAACGACTTGACAAATCTATTTAAAAATTTTAGTTAATACTGAAAATGCGAGGTGCTAATTTTTTAAGTCTTCTATAGTATAGACAATTTCTTAAATTTTTCACATAGACTTAGCTGGAAATGCAAAAAGTGTTTCATTTTAAACTCCATAAATTTTGAAACTTTCGTAAAATCTTTAAGTAATAAATATAAATTTTATATATATTGTAACAATCTCATGAATTCAGAAATCCATAACCAAAAAACAAAAACCAAATTCAAATCAACCTAAATATAAATTAACGGAGGATAAACATATGAACAAAATCAAAAGAAGAGAATTCCTGAAGCTGAGCGCCAAAGGAGTCGCCTTTGCTACCATTCCCATTGTCTTCAAAGCCAATCCCGTTGCAGCTTTCCTTACTCCTCCCCAGGAAGACGCCCAGCTTTCCGATTATTACAAGCATTTCGGGGTGGATGAGAAGGTTATAAGAGATGTGATGGCTGCTGCACTGGAGAAGGGCGGAGATTATTGCGACGTCTTCTTCCAGCACCGGATCTCGAACTGGATTGGACTCGAGGACAAGGCGGTTAACAGAGCTTACAGCGACGTCGACTTCGGGGTGGGAATAAGGGTTGTCGAGGAGGAGCAGACCGGCTACTCCTTTACCGAGGAGATCACCCCCAAAGCGATGAAGCTTGCAGCCAAAACAGCAGCCAATATCGCCAACCAGAGCAAAACCGCACCACCTGAGGAGCTGAAACTCCACAATACGCCTAATTATTACCCCATCCAGACCATGTGGGAGGATGTCAGAATCGACCAGAAAATCCCTTACCTGGAAAAAATCAACGATAAGGTCTTCAAAAACGACAGCCGGATCATTAAATGCAAGATCTGGTTTTCCGATCAGAGCACCTATATCCTGGTGGCAAACTCCCAGGGAAGGTTGGTTTACGATTACCAGCCGATGACCTATCTTGTTACATCCTGTAATGCGGAGCAGAATGGGAAACGGGAAGAGAATTATTTCTCTTTGGGCGGACGCCAGGGCATAGAATACTTTTCCCCCAAGAATGTGGATCGATTGGCTGATGAGGCTGTTCACCGCACCGTGGTCCTGTTTGATGCGGTACAGCCTGAGGCAGGTGAGATGGAGGTTGTCCTGGCAGCTGGAAGCTCGGGGATACTTTTGCACGAGGCCATCGGTCATGGAATGGAGGCGGATTTCAACCGCAAGGAATTATCCATCTTCTCGGATAAGATGAACCAGAAGGTGGCGGAAGAGTTCGTCACCATAGTTGATGACGGCACATTCCCCAATGCCCGCGGGGCCATAAACGTGGATGATGAAGGCAACGATACCGAGAAAACGGTTCTGGTTGAGAACGGGATTTTGAGAAGCTACCTTCATGATTACATCAGTGCCAAGCACTACAAGGTCAAGCCCACCGGTAATGGCAGAAGAGAATCCTTCCGCTACAATCCCATCCCCCGGATGAGAAACACCTACATGATCAACGGTCCTCACACCAAGGAGGAGATAATCAAAAGCGTTAAGAAGGGCCTTTATACCGAAGCCTTCACCAACGGACAGGTGGATATCGGCGTGGGAGATTTCAGTTTCTACGTTAAGTCCGGCTACATGATCGAGAACGGAAAACTTACCCAGCCGGTTAAGGATATAAACATAATCGGAAACGGTCCTGAGGTGCTGAAAAAAATAGTCATGGTAGCCAACGATTTCGGCCTGGAAGAAGGCGGAGGCACCTGCGGAAAATACGGGCAGGGAGTTCCGGTATCAGATGGTTTGCCTACCACCAAAGTCTCAGCGATAACTGTCTCAGGAGTGTCATCATAGATTTGAACACTTGAAAAACAGAATGAAAAATATGTAAACTTAAAAATCAGGATTTGAATCATGAATAGAAAACAAAGATTAGAGTTAGCCCGCTGGGCAGTTTCCCAAGCTCAAAAATATGGTGCCGGGGAGGTGGGGGTAGATATCTCTAACAAAAGGGAGATCGAGGTGGAATTCAGAGAGGGTAAACTGGAGCAGCTTAAAGAATCAACCCAAAACTCTCTGGGCCTCGATATTTATGCTAACAGCCGCTATTCAAGCCATTCCACCAACGATATCAGAAAAGAGTCGTTGGAAAAGTTCATCGGAGAAGCGGTGGCAATGACCAAATACTTAACTGAGGATCCTTACCGCTCCCTTCCCGATCCCAAGTATTACCAGGGTCAGAAAGAAATCGACCTGCAGGTCAACGACCCCTATTATGAAAAGGTTACCTCGGAAAAAAGAGTGAAAATAGCAAAGGAGCTTGAAAAGATAGCTTCAGCCCAAAGCGACAAGATCATATCCAGCACCTCCGGTTACGGGGACACTTATTTTGAAGCGACCAAGGTAAACAGCAACGGATTCGAAGGCGATAGACAGGGTACCTATTTCTCTGCTGGCGCTGACGTGAGCGTCAAAGACGAGATTACCGGAGGGCGTCCTGATGGCTGGGATTGGCGGACCGTGCGTTTCTACAAAGACCTTCCCTCTGAGGAGACCCTGGCTAAAAATGCAGTGAAGCGTGCCCTTCAGAGAATCGGTCAGACCAAGCTGGAGTCAGGTTTATATGACATGATCATCGAAAACAGGTCAGGTTGGAGAATCTTTTATTCCCTGTATACACCTATGAAAGCCAGCGCCCTTCAGCAGAAAAGCTCTTTTCTGGAGGGAAAACTGGGACAGAAGATAGGCTCGGATAAACTCACGGTGATCGATGATCCTCTGGTTAAATCGGGAATAGGTTCAAGGTTATACGACGGTGAAGGCATGGCAGCCAAGCGCCGGGTAATGATGGATAAGGGTATTCTGAGATCCTATTACATAGACACCTATTATGGTAAAAAGCTGGAAATGGAGCCCACTACCGGTGATGCAACCAATGTGGTACTGGATTATGGCAAAAGATCTCTGGATGAGATGGTCAAAGGGATTAAAAAGGGTATTTTAGTGAATAGCTTCATAGGGGGAAATTCCAACTCCACCACCGGTGATTTCTCTTTTGGAATCGGTGGGTTGTACATAGAGGACGGTGAGATCATAAAACCGGTCGGCGAGATGAACATCTCCGGTAACCTGGCAGACTTTCTGAATAAGCTGGTTGAAGTGGGTAATGACCCTTACCTTTATTCATCCCTGCGTCTGCCCTGTATGTATTTCAAGGATGTGCAGTTCAGCGGGATTTAGCTTATCATTTGAATTGCTGACTGAATGATATAAACTGAATAGTCAATGCTTTGAAAAGCTCCGGTAATAAAATTGCCGGAGTTTTTTATATTGGCAAATCCTTTTACCGATGCATCAAAATAGTTAAAGAATATTTAAAGATAAAAGATTGGCTTTAAAAAATCATCTGATGGCAGACTAAAATCACCTCATTCGTAAAAGCGGCCTTGTCAGGCAGGTTGGACCGCCAGCACCTTTTCTTGAAATTTCTTCGCCTTCATACTCCCAGACCTCCACCCCTTCATCCTCAAGCATCCGTTTGGTACGGGGATTTCCAGAAAGCATAATGCATTTTCGTGGAGCAAGAGCTAAAATATTGCAACCCATGGTTTCGAATTCTGAATCCGGCACTTCCAGAAGTTTCATTCCTTTTTCGATAAGCCATTCTCTGAAAGGAACCGGTAACAGTCTGGAGTAGACTACTGCTAAGTCATATTCAATAGGGCTGATAAGGGACATTAGATGAAGTACTTCTTCAGGTCCCCGCCAGTGAGGCAGCCGTAACACCACGAATTCATCCACGAATTCAGAACAAAGCGCCCTCAATTGACTGATTCCGATACCATTGGTTCGGTAACCCTGCCCTACTGCTAAAGTCCTCTGATCCAGCCAGACCACATCACCCCCCTCTAACCTCCCCTCTCCGGTTATAGCACCAAGAATCGGGATACCCAATTCAGGTAAAAACTCACTGGCAGCTTCTGGTTCATTTTGACGCTCCTGTTTACCCATATTGCAGAGGATTGCTCCCTTTCTGGTTATGATCAGAGCATCTCGCACATAAATCGAATCAAGCCCGGTCTTCTCGCTTCTGGGAAGGTAATGGATTTCCGATACCTCTTTTTTAAGCAGGTTAACAAAATTCTCATATTCTTCGACGGCTTTTTTAAAATCCGGGCTGCCCGAATAGTTGAGACCCCTCCACTGGGAGTCGATGTTATCTTGGGAAATAAATGCATTCTTGGGATGCTTTATTAAGATACTTTCAATTTTCCCGACCTCAGATTGACTACCAAATTTCATGTCTTTAGCTTATTTGTATGTTATCATTACAAGTTTGAAAACGTCGTAAACAAAATTCCAAGCATACCTTGCTTAATATAATGCAGGTTATCTTTCAATATTCTAAAAGTTTTCATCTTATTGAATGATTCTTTAGGTCCAAACCTTTTAGAATTTGACTTTTTTCCCATAAAAAAGATCATCCCCAAAAACAGAAATCCAGCGAGCAAAAGAGGAACGCTTGATCCCCTGTCTGAGGATATTGTGAACAAGAGTATCCGGATGACTGAAGGGGCATACCTTCATACAGAGACCGCAGTCGGTTCCTGTGGTACGCCAATAGATATAACATTTTTCGATATCCAGCTGCCATTTTTCCACACCACGCACCATTGTCTTACCTCCATTGGGGATTGCACCTGGAGGGCAGTTAATAGCACACTTACTGCATTTCTCGCAGAAATCCTGAACACCGAACTGTATGGGCTTATCAGGCACAAGGGGCATCTCTGTGGTAACTGTTCCCAAGCGAATTCTTGCGCCAAATCGCGGTGAAATAAGATAACCCAACCGCCCTAACTCACCCAGACCTGCATCATAAGCAACTGGTGGCAGTATTATTTGATAATTGCTTCCTGAAATATGCGCTCGGGCACCATACCCAAGCTGGCGAAGGTACTCAGCCAGAACAATTGATATTCTCTGAACATTTAAATACTGAATAGCGGTCTGTTCAGTTATCCCAATTCTCGGTGCTTGTTCCACCCCAGCATAATCCATTTCAACAGTAAATACAATCGCGTATGGATGTTTATTTTCGATCTCAGCTCCCCACATCTCAGGTCCTCTGCCCACGTGGGAATAAACATAATAGGGATTAAGCCGGGCAATGCCGACCTCATCCGCACCGAGGTGAAGGGTTACCTTTTTAAGAATGACTGACATCTGCTCAGGATCAACCAACTTTTTTTCTGGATTAACCGGTCCGTCAACATAACCCACCAGGCTCTCCTCCAATTTAAAAAGCGACTCGATATATTTTGACCTGAGAGGCTCGTAATACTTTCCACCTGGATTTAACAGCTCAGGCAGACGGCGGATTTTATAATCTGTCTCCTTTTTATCCGGTCTCATTTTGTAGTAGGCATCATATTCTTTAGTACCAGCTCTGTATTTTTCTCTCGCGAACATCGTATCCCGCTCATCCACCCTTTCAGTAATCGTGCTAATCTTTTGAACTTTCTTTTTACCAACAGGTATAAAAAACAGAATCCCGGGAATCAAAACCAAAATCACCGCTCCTGCCACAACATAATCACCTGGAAGAAAAATCAAAAATCCTCCAAACCAAAAACCAGCCAGGATCAAAAAGAAAAGCCCTCCCAAAAGTGCAGCGCGAAGTTTTCTCTCAATAAGAGATGTAATGCAGAATAATGCCAAAAAGAGACATACAGAAGTACCCGTGACAATAAACAGTAATAATAATATATTCATATTCTATCCATCGCAATTTTTAAAAGCAATAATATGGATTTTTTCTATAGATAGCAAGCACATTTAAAATGATGCTGGACAAAGGTACCCAACCTATGAACTCGAAACACAGAATTTGTAGGCACGAATTCTATTCGTGCTGGTACGGATGAAATCCGTTAATTAAGACTTCACGGCACCCGACCGCTCACCAAAATCTGCGAAGGCGAAAAGGGAGTGGGATGAACCTTAACCTCGATAAAGCCAGCTGACTTGATCCAGCCGATGTAATCGGCGGAAGTGTAACACTGAGCAGCAGAGGTAATGCGGAAAAAAAGTGCCAGCCCATCACCCACTAAATCCGGTTCTGAGTCAGGATCAGGTCTTTTAAACTCCCAGATCGCCACGGTCCCATTTTTGGTAAGAGCCTTTTTGATCCGTTGAAGAAGCTCCATGTTCTGATCAGGGGTGAAGTGATGATTGATGCTTCCTAAAAAAACCGCATCGTAACCTTTACCCAGATCATCCCTCATCACATCGCAAGCCCGATGGCTCACCACGTCATCTATTCCCTCCCCCTGGGCTAACTTACGCGCGTATTCAACTGCTTCAGGTAGCTCCAGAACTTCCGAGCGCATGGGTGGGTGTTTACGGCAGATCATAGCTCCGTAAAGACCGTGAGATCCTCCGATGTCCAGCATCTTTTTGGCACCATCCTTGATCGGCACAAGAGATGCTACCAACGGAGCAGCTGGCCGGGCAGTCTCCAGCATCGCCTGCTGATGAATTTCCCAGTTTTCAGGCTCCCCAATGCTTTCTCGCACCCCGATACCTTTTCCGGTCTTCAGGACCTCCTCTAGTCTCTCGATGATTTTCCATTGGATGTAATTATATTCCATCCATTCGGTCAGCTGAAACCTACTTTCAGGAAGAAGCGTGTTTCTTGTAAGTTCAGTCAGTTGGTACTGATCCCCATGGCGAGCAACGTATCCTGCACAGGACAGGACTCGCAAAAGAAGCTCCAGAGCCTCGGGATCCAGAGAGAGTGTTTGGGCAAGCTGTTCTGCCGTGTGCGCACCGTACCCTATTGCTTTAAATATACCCAGACGAACTCCAGCCATAATCGAACGGGCCTGAAGAGGTGGCAGAAAAGGATCAAAAAGCGGCAGGGCGGAAGGGTTTGATTCCAAAGCTTTTTCTTCTTCTGGATTGTCAGGTACGAATTTATATCTCACAAAATCCTCCTTTGTTTGAAGGTTACATTATAACATCACAAAAGAACCTGGGTATTTAAAAGTTAAGATCAAGTATTCGGTTTTTTTCTATACTTTTGTCAGGAAAATATAATTATTTGAGGAATTTAAATATTTAAAAGTGGAAGGTTACCGTGCGCTTTATTTTATTATACGCAGTTGTAAATTATTCTTTTTGTTCCTTGTAAAAAACTAAAAAGAAATAGAGTATCAAAGCAAAGCTAACTATGGTTACCGGAAGAAAAATTATAAAAACAAGGTGCATTTTTCTTGGTAAATCGAAAAACCATCTGATTCCCGAAGAGAATATATAAAAAGCTAAAATAAAGGTTCGCAAAACCACTCCCACAGAAGAGCCCACAACACCAGAAAGCGTGGCATATCTTAAACTCACCTGTTCTTTTCGGATAGTCTCCTGGTTAAAGACAACGAAGAATATCAAAATCAATATCGAGCTCACCCAGGGTATTGCTGGCTCAATAAAATGAGGTGTGGTCAAAAAATTGAAGAAATGAGGATTTAAAAGCTTTATCAACCCCTTGAGAAAAAGAAGCGACATCAAACCGGAACCGATGATATTCAACAAAGTGGCATTTTTCAATCCTATCTGCTCTGTTTTAACATATTCTTTATAGAAGTACAAAAAGAACAAAAGTATCCCCAGGCTGGCAAGGACCGTTATGGTATTGGTGATCTGTGTGACTGTAAGATCTCTAAAAGCATAAGGGAAAAATGTCCCGTAGGTTTTCAAGGCAAAATCATAGCAAAGGGCAATTATGGCTAAAAGTGTTGCTTTTTTCAGATTCATCTTTTTCCTTTTCCTATAATATTTTTAAACTAATAATAAATTCAATAAACTTTAAAAAACTCATTCTTTTAACGATTCTCTAATCAGAAAGGTTGCAGGAAATTCTTTAAGCTTTCACAATAAAAATTGCAGAAACTTCAGTAAGGGAATTTCCCTTTATGAATTTTTTCTGGGAATTTGCTAACTAATAACGTATAAAATAAGACGTTTGAACAAACCATCGGTTATTGCCGGGAAAGGAGAGATTATCTGTGAGAGCTGCTAGAAAAGAAAAAGCAAGATCGTCACGCCCCGGCAGGAGTTTTTTTAAGCTTGCATAATCAAGTTTAAAATTACTGCCTTCCCCTAAGGGTAGGTTATCTTTACTTGAACCATTCCCGCGGGCGTGAATTACGTCCGCGGTTTTTTATAAATTTTCTAAAAGCCGCGGAATAACCCTTTTGCGGCTTCTTTATTTCCAGAAGAATAGCAAAAAGGAAAGATCATTATATGAATCTTTTTAATTGGAATTTAAAAAGAAATGTTTATAAGAAATCAACCTAAAAATCTCAGGAAAAAGTTATGGAAATATTTTATCACAACTTTTACTTCATAATAAATGAGACTTAATTTTTGTTATGCAGGAGAAAAAAATGAATTTAATAGATTTGGGATGGAATTCTTTTTTCGAAAAGCATTTTGAAAAATTTAAAAACCAGAACCTGATTCCAGCCAGAGTAGCCCAGCAGCATAGAAACATATATTTCGTTTACAGCCAGAAAGGAGAGCTCAAAGCCCAAATAACCGGTAAAATGCGGCACAGTGCAGACTCCAAAGCTTTTCTCCCCGCGGTAGGAGACTGGGTAGCAGTCCAGCCGCAACCCGGCGAGACAAAAGCAACCATCCATGCTATTTTTCCCAGGAAAAGCTGGTTTTCAAGAAAAGCTGTGCTTTCAGGAGGAATGCCCGATACAG
>Ga0111201_1004_pt1 | contig 70866 bp, 68 predicted proteins | sample DeeMarSWOR324_28_FD_80375 | JGI IMG/M metagenome (GOLD analysis project Ga0111201, IMG submission 80375) | candidate division Zixibacteria bacterium SM23_73_2 | reverse complement strand
AAACCATTAGGTTTGCCTGAGGCCAGATCACTTTCCATGTCCTATTGGCTGTGGGGGCTTCCCGATGGACCGATTGAAACTGTAATTGGTATGGGTTTTTCAAACAAGTCGATGGAAGGTGTGTTCCATGAAGTAGAACTGGCAGCGGAAATCGAACTTGAAAATGTTAATCCCTGGGAGCCCCCTTTTCCCATAACAATCTGCCGACAACCCAAGGATTCACTACAGAGTATATGGAACAGGAATCGGCCCTGGTGATGGTATATTTTATGATTTATAAACAAAATGGATCAAAAATCGCATTCGCTTCTGACTGGAGTGGGAATTATAATATGGATCATTTCCGTTTCAGGTGAAAAACCGGAGCAACCGTGGAGAAGATGTTAGGACGCTGTGGCTACAGATGCGATCTGTGCGCTGCTCGTTCGGATGACCCTGAAGTAAGGCAGAGGCTGGTGGAGGGATGGAGAAAGTATCTGGGTCACCAGAACTACACTGCAGAGAACGTACGCTGCGATGGGTGTATGAATGATGGGAGATTGGCTGACAAGAACTGCCCTGTCAGGCCCTGTGCCATCGCAAAGAACATTGAGAATTGCGCCTTTTGTGATGAGTTTCCCTGTGAAAAACTGAAAGACTTTATTTGCAGTCGCGAAAGATTCGAAAAGCGCCTGGGGAAGATACCTGAGAAAGACTACAACCTGTGTCTAAGGCAATTCGAGAGCGAGCCGGAACTGGTGAAACTGCGAAAAGCTATGGGGGAAGAGTAAGAGTTTCATGAGTCTGAGCATTGAAAAATTCCATTAAGGGATAATGGTATTTTTTTCACACTTACTCAACTCGGTAGATATTATCTTAAATGTCTTTCCTTTAATGGTGTGATCCTACGAAAACAGCTTGTGATTATACTATGAAGTCGTAAGCTGGGTACCCTTGCCCAGTATTGGATCTTCCCTGAGCTGATCATGCCATAGGCAGATCCCGCCAGGGGCGGGAAAGCCCCGGTTACGAAAGTTTAAGCCACTTGATTTGTAGAAATCACTTGACAAATCGGGATTTTTTATAACTTGTAGATGATCCTGTGTTATAGGATAAGAGGAGCTTTTTCTTTAAGTGTGTTGGAAATCGAATTAAAAAGAGGTAATAAATATGCAAGATGTGAAAATTGTTAATTTGAATATAAATAATATCTCAGAATATGGGGCCGGTTGTATAGCGAATCCTAAACATTTGGGTTATAAGCTAAAACTGGAGTGGTTAAGAGAAAGGTTTTCTGAAGGTCTGGTTATAAAACTTCTTATGGACGGGAAAAAGCAAGCAGGTTTTATCGAATACGCTCCAGGCGAATTTGCTTTCAGAGCTGTCGATGCCAAAGGGTATATGGTAATACATTGTATTTGGATATATCAAAAAAAATACAAGGGGAAGGGGTATGGTTTGCTTCTTTTAAAGGAATGCCTGGAGGATGCAAAAAAACAGAAAAAGAAAGGTGTGGCAGTGATTACCAGCGAAGGTCCCTGGATTTCCGGAAGAAAACTATTTACAAGACACGGTTTTGAGAAGGTGGATCAAAAAGACAGATTTGAGCTTTTGGTAAAGAAATTTAAAAAAGCTGAAAATCCCAAATTCAGAAACAATGATGTGAGAAAGTATAAGGGATTGAATCTGCTTTATTCGGATCAGTGTCCCATGGGGGTGAAATTTGTTGAGGATATCAAGGATTTCAGCAAGAAAAATAACATAAAATTAAAAATAGTTAAACTGAGGTATCCTGAGGATGCTCAAAACAATCCCTGCGCTTTTGGGACTTTCAGCATAATTTATAATGGTAAAATAGTTGCAGACAACCCTGTTAGCTCTACCAGATTCAAAAACATCGTTGAAAAGGAGTTGAAAGATTAAGTTCTAAAGTGTTCGGGTAATTTGAGGTTAGTTAATCAGAAGGAGGTTTTGAAAAATGAAGGCAAAAAGAGTTTTGATTGCCACCATCATCGGGGGTTTGTGCGGGATTTTTTGTGCTTATGGGACCTCCCAGATGAAAAATCCGAATTTTCCGGTAACTTCTGGAATTTTAGTTTCGGTTTTCTACAATCGGCTTTTGATCGGCTTTTTCGTGGGCATAGCTGATAACATAAAATTGCACTCGGTTATAAGAGGTGCTTTAATCGGAGCGATAGTGACTTTGGCAATGAGCATAATTCCCCTTATTGACGGACAGCCGATGGGAGGAATAATCTTTTTGATCGCCGGGATAGTTTACGGGATCATTGCCGATGTTTTAGCAACACTGTTTTCGAAATGAATTGTCGAGGGAGACCTCAGATTTATTTCAGAGTAATAATTTAATCAAAAAGATCATAGTGAAAGATATCGAGATTATTAACGTGGACTTAAGCAATATCTCCGAATACGGAATATTTTGTGTGAGAAATCCAAAACATCAGGGATATCAAGCCAAGCTTAAATGGTTGAAAAAGCGTTTTTCCGAAGGTTTGAAATTAAAACTACTGTATCTTCATTCTTCAGGTCCGGTTGGTTTCATCGAATACGTTCCAGGAGAGAAAACCTGGAGAGGAGTTGAGGCAAAAGGATATATGGTGATTCACTGTATATGGGTGGGGGGAAGTCATCAGGGTAAAGGGTATGGTTCGAGGTTACTTGAAGAATGCATAAAGGATGCTAAAAAGGAAAAAAAGCACGGCGTAGTGATGGTTACCAGGGAAGGGGGGTGGCTTTCCGGTAAAAAGCTTTTTCTAAAAAACAACTCTGAGCTGGTTAAAAGGGATTCTCCCTTTTGTTTGATGGTGAAGAAATTCAAAAAAAATGCACCCACCCCTGATTTCAAAGGAGAACAGAAGAAAAAGTTAAAAAAATACAAAGAGCTTACACTGATTTATGCCAGTCAATGTCCATTTTTAGCAAAATCTATCAGGGAATTGACTTCTGCCTCTAAGGAAAAAGGGATTAAATTAAATATAATCGAGCTTAAAAAACCTGCCCAGTCGCAGAATGCACCCTCACCTTATGGGGTTTTCAATCTGGTATACAAAGGAAGACTGTTGGCAGATCATTACATAAGTAAAAGAAGATTTCAATATATTATGAATGAAGAGCTAAAATAAAAGGATAGAAAGCGTGGTGAAGAAAACCGAAAAACTATATTTATACAAAAGAAACGATTGGCGGGCATGGCTAAAGAGGTATCATAAAACCAAAAAAGAAGTATGGATGGTCTATTATAAAAAACACACTGGCAAGCCCGGAATCACTTATGATGATGCAGTTGAGGAGGCATTGTGTTACGGGTGGATAGACAGTACGATAAAGAGGCTTGATGATGAAAGGTATGCTCAAAAATTCACCCCTCGCGGTTCTAAAAGCAACTGGTCTGAGCTTAATGTCCAAAGGGCTAAAAAGATGATAAAGGCAGGGAGGATGACCAAAGTGGGACTTTTACTCTTTAAAGAGGTGGATAAGTATGGTAAGAAAGGAACGGTTAAAAAACCGTCCATGGAAAAACTGGTTATCCCTCCTGAATTAAAAAAGGCACTGGCAAAAAATAAAAAAGCACAGGAGAATTTTGGTAACTTCGCACCCGGTTACAGAAGGCTATATATTGGTTGGATAACCAGTGCAAAAAAGGAGGAGACAAGAAAAAAGAGGATCAAACTGGTGGTTGAATGGGCAGGGCAGAACAAAAAGCCGGGGATGTTATGAAACTAAATACTGATCGTCCGACAAGTAGTAACCGTTTTCAAGATATTATTAATACAAAGTTGAAATACTGAATTTTATTTGTATTAGCTCACTGTGACAATTCAACCATAAATAAATTCAATTGCAAAAAGAATCTTTATAAATGACCATTAACATAGAAGATGAGCTGAATGAGGATATTTTCAGGGAACGCCTGAATAAATACACAAAAAAAGCATTCAGGATGCTTCCTGAAATAGACAAACCCCGCATCTTAGATATCGGGTGCGGTACGGGTGTTCCAACTTTGGAGCTTGCCAGGTTAACCAACGGCCAGATAATAGGATTGGACACAGATCAGAATTCTTTGGATAAACTCAACAAAAAGATAAAAGAAAAAGGACTTTCTGAGAGGGTTGAAACTGTTAAATGCTCGATGTTTGAGATGGATTTTACGGATGAGAGCTTTGATGTTATCTGGTCGGAAGGGTCTGTTTCCGTAATCGGTTTTGAAAGGGGGCTCAGAGACTGGAGAAGATTTCTTAAACCGGGTGGATTTTTGGTTATTCATGATGAGATTAAAAACACAGAAGAGAAACTCAAAAAAATCCCCGAGTGCGGATATAATCTTTTAGGTCATTTCCGATTACCCGAAGACGCCTGGTGGAAGGAGTATTACCAGCCTTGTGAAAAACGAATTGAAAAACTTCGTGTAAAATATAGGGATAATCCTAAAATACTCACGGTATTATCTGAGGAACAGCGTAAGATTGACGATGTCAAGAGAAATCTTGAACTGCACCGCTCGGTGTTTTTTATTATGCAAAAGAAGTGATAAATACTTATTAAAAGTGAATATCTAATATGTGAGGTTGTTACCTAAATCTACAATTGTCACCCTGAACGAAGTGAAGGGTCTTTAATGTCACTGGAAATTCGAATAATGCTTCGCAACTGAGATTCTTCCTCCCGCTGTTAGCGGGACTCAGAATGACACAATGGAATTTTGCAACAGCCCAAGTAATATGTAAATTAAATATCTGTGATGAACGAGCTAATGATAAGTTCAAATCCTTTTCAACCTTTCAAAAATTCAAGTATATAGATAAAATAACCAGCTGGGAGGTAGAATTATGAGTACATTGTCTGGTTTGGATAAAAAAAGCATCAACATTGAAAATGTAGCCAGAAAAGCATTAAAGGACAAAGAAGTATTATCTGAATTACTTGAAGGGGTATTATCCAGAAAAGAGAGAATAAGGTTTAATTGTTTTAACGTCTTATTGTACATAAGCGAGAAACATCCAAAAGCATTATACCCTAAATGGGATTTTTTCAAAAAGCTTTTGGCCAGTGATAATACTTATTTTAAGTATATCGCAATTCATATCATTACAAACCTGGCGAAGATTGACGAAAAAAACAAGTTCGAGAAGATATATGAGAAGTTTTACAATCTACTCGATGATAAAAGCTTGATTCCTGCTTCTCATGTCGCAGGTAACTCTGGAAAGATCGTAAATGCAAAACCGAAACTTAAAACCAGGATAACCAACAGATTATTAAGCATAGACAAGACCCATCACTCTCCGGAACGCAGGGATCTGATAAAAAGTTATGCCATAGAATCCTTCGATCAATACTTTAAGGAAGCTAAAGACAAAAAGAAAATACTTGAGTTTGTAAAAAAACAATTAAATGCTAAAAGCCCAAAGACCAAAAAGATAGCAAAAAGATTTTTAAAGAAATGGGAAAAATAAAAGTTAAAGAAGGGAATCAGAAAAATGATGCTCAATATACTTTCACCTGATTAGCATCAGGAGGTGTTGAGCAGCAGGTTTGATAGATCTGAAAGTTCGCATTACCGAAGCATCCAGATAAAAATAATTTTTACATAGGCAACTAAATGAAAAAAGAACCCGAGAATTTGATACCGGCTATCGAGGACATCCTCAAAGCAGCTAAAAGGATCAAACCTTTTATAAATCATACTCCTGTCTTAACCTGCAAAAGCCTGAATCGTATGGTTGATGCGAGTATTTATTTTAAGTGCGAAAACTTTCAAAAGGTGGGTGCTTTTAAATTCAGAGGAGCTTCCAATTCGGTTTATTCCCTATCCGATGAAGAAGCCAGATGTGGGGTTGCTACACACTCTTCGGGAAATCATGCTCAGGCTCTGTCCCTTGCAGCCAAAAATAGAGGCATAGGAGCATATATAGTCATGCCCAAAGATGCTCCAGAGATTAAGATAAAAGCTGTGCAGGGATACGGAGGAGAGATAACCTTCTGTGAACCGAATCTTGCAGCAAGAGAGGAGGGTCTTGCCAAAATCGTTAATAAAACCGGTGCGACTTTTATACATCCCTATAACGATCCTCGGGTCATAGCTGGTCAGGGAACAGTTACTCTGGAACTTTTGGAGGAGGTCAGAAAGCTGGATGCAGTTATGGCTCCGGTTGGCGGAGGAGGGCTTTTAAGCGGAACAGCTCTGACCCTATCCAGCCTTTCACCTGAAACTAAGATTATCGGTGTTGAGCCAAAAGGAGCAGATGACGCATACCGATCGCTTCATCAGGGGAAATTGATACCCTCGGTTAATCCTAATACGATAGCAGATGGATTGTTAACCTCGCTGGGCGATCTTACCTTTGCTATCATTAAAAGATATGTGCACCTGATAGTGACTGTGAGTGAGGATGCGATTATCTCATCGATGCGTCACATCTGGGAGAGAATGAAGATGGTAATTGAGCCCTCAGCTGCTGTTCCTTTCGCTGCCCTACTGGAGGATAAAATCGACCTTAAGGGGAAAAGAATTGGTTTAATTCTTTCCGGCGGGAACGTTGATCTGGACAAGCTTCCCTGGCTTGGATGATTGCTTTTAAATAATCTGTTCTACTTTGAAGTTTGGTTAATTGGTATTGAAAAGTTTTTAAGAGAATCAATGTCTAAGAAATATAAAAGAAGAGGTTTTCGCAGACTCGATGATCTTAATTTTAAAGGTTACACATTTTTCAGCTTTCTGATGATACCAAGTATAATATTAAACCTGGGAACTATTTTCATATATTCTTCATACTCTTTTCCAAATTTATCGACCAAGGATCTATCCCCTTTTAATCCACCAATATAAAAGATTATTATAATCGGGATTCCCAAGATCAGGACTAACCAGTGCTGGGATATTAATATAAAAGCGAGGCTCAAAAGTATTCCCGCTAAAAACTGGGGATGCCTGACCAGGCTGTAGACGCCGGTATCGACCAGTTTGGTTGTTTTAACGTAGCTTTCCCCCTTGGAAACTCCTCCTTTTTTCTTGAAAACGTAAATCGGAAACCATCCTAAAAAAGCTGAGATTATCCAAAAGCCTATCCCGGTTATTTTCATAAAGAGAATTTTACCGTGGTTGAAATAGATAATAAAAAATATTATCTGAGCGATCATCAAGACCACAAGCACCAAGTGAAATAATATGTGAACGGTTTTTTCCTTTTGATTTTTCATCTTTTTACCTCTGGTTATTTTTGCATATATACAGTAAAAATCAATTTTTTTAGAAATTGTTTTTTTGTATTCAGGTAAATAAATGTTAGGTTGGATTTTTGTCAAGTTCCGGGAATAATTTTTTTTTTAAAATCAAGAAATAAGAAAAACAATCTTTTTTGCAATTTAATGCTTATATAGATTAGCAAATTCACGAAAATCAGCCTTCGGGCTTGAGCAAATATGCCGATAATTAAATATAAAGTAGTTTGAGCATCATTTTTATGTGTTTTGTTTTTATTTAGCTGTTGCCCATTGAGTAACCTGATTGAGGTTTTTGTTATGTTAAGAGCCCAGAAAGTGACAGAAAAGAGCTTGGTATCCGAGGATTCTAAGTCCAGGCTGCCCAGACCGAATAAACTAAAGAAGGCTAAAAACATCGCTTTGGTAGTTATGGCTGATACGTTTATCCTGATTGTCGTTTCAGGGTGCCTGAGTATGCTCTATCTTCTGACCAGGGTTTTATTTCCCCTACACCCGGATTTTCTCAAGATAATGTCGGTCTCCTTTGCCGTCACCGTTTTAGCTTCATACGCCTTTTATTTGGCCTTCGATCTATGCGAGTGCTTGTTTTCAGGTGGAAAGGATTCAGAAGATGAGGGATGATACATTGGAGGACATAGCAAAGGGGAAACTGAGTTCCCCTCATATTCACCAGCTATTTTTTAACAGGTTGGCGAAGATTTTACTGACCTTTTTCGTTATCACCATAATTTTGTGGTTTTTGTACTCTGAGGATTTCCTATCTTTCTCTATTTTTGGTGGAGCTGTTTTAGGTTTTTTAGTTTTCGCTGGTATAGTTACTCTGAAACGATTTGTCAGGTTGACCCTTGGAAAAAATCCCCAGACAAATATCTGGTTAGAAAAGACAAAAAATCCAACTGAACGGATAGGGGATAAGATCTCTGATAGCAAAATCTTAGATTAATTTTTCCGATAACTTTGAAACGCTTTCCTGATCTAATCAGAATCATCCGAGAGAAGTAACTTTTCGAAAAAACTTAAAAGAACTCTCGTCATCAAGTTAGACGGATAGAGGATTTTTTTTGCTCAAGTGGAGTTTTTGATTTTATCTGATCTGGCTCATGGAATTGTACAGAGGGAAGAAGGTAGACAAAAGTATCACCGCGGAAATTCCCCCAAAGGTGACTAAGATCAAAGGCTCCATTATAGTTAAAACCTTCTTGGTGGTTCTCCTCACGTCTTTCTCAAAATATTCATTCACCATGGCAAGCTGTTCTGCTACCTTGCCGGTCTGCTCTCCTAAACCAATCATGGTTATCATGAAACCGGGGAAAGGGAGCCCTCTCATCGAATCAGCAAAAGACTCACCCCTTTTGATCCTTTCCTGAATTGTCTCTATCGATCTTACCAGGCTTTTGTTCCCGATGGTCCCTTTGACCAGATCCAGAGAGGGCAAAAGTCCAAAGCCCGAACGCAGAAGTAGCGAAAGATAGTGGGAGAAATTGCATAAGACCGATTTCTGCATTACCGGACCAAAAAGCGGAAACTTAAGTTTTAGATAGCCTAAAGTATAAGCTCCACTTTCGGTCTTGCGGTAAATAAGAAGAGCAATGATACCAACCACAAAAAGGACTACCAGGGGCAGCCAGATTCCCATAATAGTATTGACCAGCCACTGTATCGCCCTGGTATAAAAGGGGATGGGAGCGCCAAGTTCCTCTACCAGTGTCATCATTTTAGGCATGAGATAAAAAGCGTAAAAGCCTGTAACTGCGGACATAACGCACATGATCATCATGGGATACATTAGAGCTTGTTTTAATTCAGATTGCAGTTCATCTTGCTTTTCCAAGGAATCGGCCAGCTCCTCAAGAATCTCCGGCAGGGTTCCTCCTGATTCTCCTGCCCTCACTGCCCCAATGTAGAACGGGGGGAACACTTTTGGGTGAGCGGCGATCGCCTCTGAAAAACTGCCGGTGGACTCTATCCTTTTGCAGATATCCCCGATAACTTGCTTGAATTTTGGATTTTTCTCCTGCTCCGAGATGTTTTGTAAAGAGTCCAAAAGAGGTAGTCCCGCGGTAAACATCAGATGGAGCTGAATGGTAAAACCCAAAAGGTCTTTTTTGGTGATTTTTTTAGATAGGGTCAGCCCTTGCTTTTTAGCCTTAGCCTGCACCGAGATCGGGTATAATCCCTTCTCCCGAAGCTGACTTTCAGCATCCTCCAGGGTGTGAGCGTTGATAAAACCTTTTATCCTTTTGTTTGCACTGTCTACAGCCTGATAGGTATATTGAGGCATTATCCTATTACCCTTCTGATCTCATCAATGGTGGTTGATCCCTTCAAAACCTTCTCTATTCCATCGTCCAGCATCATTTTCATCTCGGCTGCTTTTTCTATTTCAGAGGAAAGGGCTTTCTGCATAATGAGATGATTTACTTTATCATTTACCTCAAGAACCTCGTATATTCCTATCCTTCCCCTATATCCGGTATGTTTGCACTTTTCGCAGCCTTTGCCCCGATAAAAAACCGGATCTTTTACCTCTTTTAGCTGGGGGTAATAACCAAGCTCCTCCTCAGATGGGGTGTAGCTCTCCTTGCATTTGGAACATATCCTCCGAGCCAGCCTCTGAGCCACCACTGCCAGAAGAGAGGAGGATACCACAAAAGGCTCGATGTCCATATCCAGAAGACGTGCTACCGCAGCTGATGCGGTATTGGCATGCAGGGTGGTGAAAACCAAGTGGCCGGTCATGGAAGCCCGGAAAGCCATCTCCGCTGTCTCCTCATCCCTCATCTCACCCAGCAGGATTATGTCAGGATCGTGACGCAGAATGGAACGGAGTCCCTTGGCAAAAGTGTAACCTGCTTTTTCGTGGATCGGGGATTGCTTACTCATGGGGATCTGATACTCCACCGGATCCTCCAAGGTGATTAAACATTTTTCCAAAGCGTTTAATGTTTTAAGAGCAGCATATAAGGTGGTGGACTTGCCCGAGCCAGTGGGACCGGTGATCACCATCATGCCAAAGGGTTTCTGCACCAGCCTTTTGAAAGTCTCCAGATTATCCCCCCAGAAACCCAGATCGCTGAGCTGCATGAGGAAGCGGGGCTTCTGCAGTATTCTCATTACCACGCTCTCCCCGTAGAAGATGGGCATGGTGGAAACTCTAATGTCGATCTCCTGAGTATTGTAGCTGAAGCGGAAGCTGCCGTCCTGGGGTATCCTCGACTCGGTTATGTCCAAACTGGACATAACCTTGATCCTGCTAACCACTGCCCGGTAGATCTTCTTGGGCAACATAAAAGCGGTTTGAAGCACACCGTCTATCCTGTAGCGTACCCTTCCCACGCTTTCATCCACCTCGATGTGTACGTCGGTAGCTCTTTCCTTTATTCCCTGGGCAATGAGCGAATCCACCAGTTTGATCAAAGGAGGGGTTTCCTCCTCTACCTCCTCCAGGCTTAAGGCCTGGCTTAAGCTCTCCTCGATCATCTCCTCGGGGGAGGTAGCTATTCCATAGAAGTCATCTGCATAGCCTAAAATCGTTTCCTCATCTGCTATTCTGGGTTCGATCGAGAGTCTGGTAATATCCCTTAATCGGTCGATAGCATTGATATCATTAGGATTAGACATGGCAACGGTTAGTGTACCATTTTTTTCCTCAACAGGTATGAGCTTGTATTTTCTGGCGAGTTCTTCAGGGATAAGTTTAACTGCCTCTTTATCTATGGGAGTGTTGGAGAAATCAAGATAAGGGATCTCCGATTGTTTCCCCACGAACTCTAAAACTTCCTCGTGGCTTATAAACCCCAATCTCTCACAGATATCCCCGAACTTGGCACCGGTACGCCTCATCTCCCTCTGGGCTAATTCCAACTGGCTTTTGGTTATTCTGCCGGTATCTAAAAGAACTTCTTCCAATGTCTGGGTCATTTCCCCTCCTTTTTAGAGAGAAGGTAATTCAATCGATCTCGTACTTTTGATTTTGACTTATCGTCTTTTTCCAAGGAGTTTTGTAAGAACAAGCTATAAAACCTTACAGCATTTTCGGTGTCTTTTTTTATATCAAAGGATCTGCCTAATTGATAAAGAACTCTAGGATCGGTTGAATTTATGCTGTAGGCTTTCCTGCAGAACTGGATGGCTTGTTCTGTTTCTTTTTTTTCCTCGTGGATTTTGGCTATGAGTAGATTGGCCTCCAGATGAAGAGGATTGATTTCAAGAAGTTTTTGGAGCTTGGTTTTAGCATCATCAAACTCTCCGATCTGATAAAGAAGCAGAGCGTAATTGAAAATGATTTTTGGATCCTCAGGGTTTCTTGTATAAAGTTGGTTAAGTTCTTTTTCCCCCTCTTTTAATCTACCTGCCTGGATGTATGCTGTTGCCAGGTTGAGGCTGGCTTGCAGATGTTCGGGGTTGAAACTCAAAGCCTTCATGTAAGAGTCGATAGCCTGGTTAAAATTTCCCTGCTTATGATAAGTGAACCCCTTATTATAATACCTCTGGGCTTTTAGGCTCGATTTTTCCTTGACGACTAAAGATTGTTTTTGAGCTAAGTCGTCTTCCGATTTTTGATCTTGAGACAAGGCTGCTTTTTCTGATGAGATGTCTTCACCCTCAGGAGCTTGAGATATAGCCAAGGATTTCCCAGGGGAGGTTTTCTTAATACTCTCAGATAATTTGGTGTCTTTTGTTTTCACCTCTTCTTCTATGGGAATTGAAATTACTTCAGGCTCTTTTAGCTTTTCACTCTGTGATTCTTTAGTTTCCGAATCATCTTTAACTTCAGCAGGTTTGTTTTCAGTTGTTTTTATGGAGGAGCCGACACCAGTTGTTGAAATTTCCACTTTTTGCTCAGGAGTTGATTCAGATTGTTTTTCGGATTCCTTTGAAAGAGTTGATTCTTCTATGCCTTTATCTGTAATATTACCCTTTTGTCCTCCCTCCGTGATCTTAGCAGCCTCAGATTTTACTTTTTGATCAGAAGGAGTCGGGTTTGGCGTTGTCGGTCTTCTTCTGGCACTTATCGATCTGCGAACCACCTTTGGCGGAGCTTCTTGTGTGGGTTTGATAAAAAACATATAACCAAAACCTGAAAACGCTATCATCAAAATTGGAATAGCTATTAAAATCGCCAGCCTCTTCTTCCCCTTTGGCAGGTGAGGCATTTCCTTATGAGTTGGAGGTTTTTCTCTCTTGTCAGGTAAACTTTCCTTTTTCTCTACCTTGGTTATGACTTTATTTATCAGTCCCACTTTTTTTACCCGGATATTTTAGTTTATTTTTCTTTAAAGTCTTGTTTTTTCCAGTATCTTTATCCCATTCAAACTATCCCAGCCCTCCAATACGTTTTTCACATCGATGGTCTTTTTGTTCTCAATGAAGGAGGACATCATCGCCCGCTCGCAGAGAACGTTAATCATCCGGGGTAATCCTCTGGTGATCTCGTAGATTTTGTTGATCGCTTGAACGCTAAACTCCACCGAGGGAGCTTTTGCTATCTTGAGTTGATGCTCCACGTAGGGTTGAATCTCGTCAAGTTCAAGGGGGAACAGATTGTATCTCACCAGAATACGCTGGTCGAACTGTCTTAAGTTCTCCTCTGAAAGCTTCTCCTCCAACTCCCTCTGGCCCAGAAGCACTATCTGGATCAGCTTGTGGTTCTCAGTTTCAAGGTTGGAAAGAAGCCTTATGCCCTCCAGGGATTCCGAATCCATACCTTGAGCCTCATCCAGAAACAAAACCACCTTCTTGGATTTCTGATAGGAGGATAAAAGCAGGTCGCAAAGGCGCTGGGTTAGTTTTCTTTGGGAAAGGTCCTGTTGGGTAATTCCAGACATCCCCAAATTTTCCAGAAGAGCTAAGAGGAGCTCTTTCTGGGAAAAACGGGGATCGGATATCTTGGTTATCAAAAGATCGTCTCCTGCTTTACTCAAGAAATATCGTGAAAGAATGGTTTTACCCGTGCCCGGCTCCCCGGTTATCATGGTGAATCCCAAGCCCTCGTAAATGCCGTATCTGATATGATTTAAAGCCTCAGCATGAGAGCGGGAGAAATAAAAGAACTTAGGATTGGGAGAAATGGTAAATGGAATCTCTTTTAAACCGAAAAATTCCCGGTAGGAATCCAGAAGATCCACCCGCAGAAGAGCCTGCTTTCCCTTCTGTTGGGGCGGAGTAACTATTACCCTGCGATCAGAGTATTTCTGGGTGACTTCATTTTCTTGTTTAGAGGATTTATAAGTCAATTCCATTTTAACCTTCCTTTTTGTCAAAAGTGGTTATCCTGGGGGTTAAAAATATCACCAGCTCAGCCCTTTGTTCTATTTTCTCCTTGCGTTTGAAAAGATAGCTTAAAATAGGGATATCTCCTAAGATGGGGATCTTGTGCTCGGACTTGGATTTCTTGGAGGTGATCAAGCCCCCGATTACTATGGTTTCACCGTTTTTTATCCCCACCTGAGTGCTTGCCTCGCGTATATCCACATTGGGTGCTTTTAGGGTTTGATCCTGAAATTGAAATTCTGCCCAGGTGCCGATGTCGGTTACAATCGGAACCACCTGCAGGGTGACGAAATCGTCCGATGATATATAAGGGGTTACTCCCATCATCAGCCCCAAAAGCACTGTCTTTTGCTCCGGGATCAAAACCGGCTGACCGATCTCTAAACCTCCAGGAAGCCCGGTTATCTCCCAGTAACTTTCAACTCGTCCAACGTTTATCACCGCGGTTTGTCCGTTCATCACATTGACTCTCGGCTTGGATATAACATTGACCTCCCCGTATTTTCCTAAAGCGTTGACAATCAGGGAGGCATCGCTTCGAGAGGCTTTGAACTCAAAGACAGAACCGGTTAAAGCTAAAGCTTGAGAGGCTTCTATTTCCGTTGTTTTATGATCCATTAAAAAGGAATGCACAGCTGACCAATCGATACCATAGGATTGTTTCTGTTCCAATGTTACCTCGATCACCTCGGCTTCGATCAAGACCTGCCTACCTAAGCTTTTTCTTAGCTCCTGGATAAACTCCTCAGCCATTTTAAGGTTTTTCTTTCGATCCGTAATTGTGATTATTCCGGCAAGTTTGTTTATGATATACTTTCCCTCAGAAGAGATTATTTTTGTTAATCCTTCCTCCACCTGCTTCCAGAGATCCATCGCTTCCTGATCGGTGTTTCCGGTAATCTGGAATTGACCGGTTACCCCTCCTGCATTCTCAATACTGCCCAGTACGTTCCCCCCTACCTGAATCATGGTGTTTATCTTATTGGGAATATATCCAAGCTCAAAGATTTTAGTATCTATGAGTTTTATCCGGAGGGTGGGGCTGTTGATGGAATGGAGGTATTCAGTGGGAGCAAATATAGCATCCAGTGCCTCGGCGAGTGTCAGATCTTCAAAAGTTACGCTCACCCTATCCCGGGGATTTACTTCTTTGTCCCATATGATATTAAATCCTGCTTCCTTTGATAGGGGATAAAGCACATCCTCTAAAGCTATTCCTTTGGCTGAAAATGAAAAAAGCTTTTCTTTTTCAGATTCTGTGTCTAAAAGTGGAGATAGGCTCAAATCCGGGGGGATGGGTGGTGGCGTCTGGATATCACCCTTGGTCTCCGAGATCGCATCGCCCACATTGTACCTGGAGATTTTGGAAGCACAACCGCAGAAGAAGATGAAAACGAAAATCATTCCAATGGTGGCTTTTTGAAAACTATATCCTCTCATGATTTTCCTTCCTTAAAAAAACTGGACCGGTCGTAAAAGAACACATAGGTTTTGCCTGCTTTCGACAAAACCACGCTGTCATTTTTTATCTGTTTTACCCTCCATCCATCGAATTCCTCCCCCTCGCAAACCCAGCTTCTTTTCCCACCGGAGATCAAAAGGGCGTTTTTTTTCTCATCGGTTATCATAATTGCTTTAACCAATACATTGTCCGAGGATTTTGTTTTTGGCATCTTTGAAATTCCGGATGTGGATTTCCCTTCTTTTTTTTCTATCTCCTTTAAGATGGTTTCCCCTCCCAGCTTTTTTAGCTCCTCTTTAAGTTTTTTTGCCTCCAAAGAGACTTTCAAGAATTCAATCTCTTTTTGAGTTTTTTTGATTTTGTTCTGCAACTCCATCATCTCGGGACTTTCCCCTCGAAAAGGGTCCTGCAGATCTTTTAAAGCCTGGAACAAAGGAGATTTGGTCGGTTCTTCTTTTTTGGGTTGGGAGATGGTTTTACGGGGATTGGAGGTTCGTTGGGATATTTTCTCAGTTACCTCGCCTCCGCCTGAGGTCATAAACTTAAGCATAAAGAACCCTAAAAAAAGCGCTCCTATTGCCCCTAATCCGAATTTGATCTTTTTTGATCTCAGACTTTCAGAAAATGACATTCTAAGCTCCTCCCGGGACGACATAATATTTCAGCTGTAACCTCAAAACCCCAGGTACAGCAACATCGGTTCCGCCGATGGTTAATATCTCTATGGACAAGGGGAACTTTCGGAACTCCTCCAGCAAATTCATCACCTGTTTGTAGGAGGAGTAACTTGTTATGCCTATTTTAATTGGCACTTCATTTACTTCGACCACATCGGGGAAATCCCTGCTCTTGCGCTCATTTTCCACTTTAACCTCAGCTTCGAGCCCTAATCGGGTGAGAAAGGATTTAAAAAACTTCTCTATCAGGATTTTGTTAGCAATAGGATCCTCCACTCGTGGAATCTGGGGCAGCACTTTACCTGTTAATCTTCTCAGTTCCAATGATTCCTCCAGATTCCTGATCTTCTCCAAACGCTGATCCAACTCTGATATGTTTTCCTTCTGTCCCCCGATCTGCCCCTGTAAAGATTTTATATTTTTGATTCCAAAGAAAAAGAGCAAAACCAAAAGAATTGCAAAAACAGCGATTATCCCCTTTACTTTTCCCATCTTATCCCTTGAGTTGATATGTTATCTTAAAGGTTATTCTTTTACCTTCCAATTTTTTCTCGGTCACCTTAACTTGAGTAAAAAGAGGTGATTGATTAAAATTATCCTGTATTCCCTCCACCAAAACCAGGGAGGTGATCTCATCGGGTCCCTTGGCAGCTCCGTATAGTTCACCCCTCCATCCCTTTTTCGATTTTCTCATGGTCATGCTTTCAAGGGAGATTCCCGTTGGCACAGCCGCAGCTAGTTCCAGAAGAATTTCAGACCAGTGGGGCTGGGAGGTCTCGATGGAATGAGAGACAAGCTCTAAGGACAACTCCTTCATCCTGTCCTCTTTCATTTTAATCTCCCCCTTTATCCCTCCCTGGTAGGCATCTAAATCCTTTAGATTTAAGGAGAACCTGAAAATTACTAAAACTACGATTAAGAGAATACCAAAAAAAGCGGAGGAGAGAAGGGTTACCATCTTTGTGAATTTTTTCTTCTCCTGAACCGAGAAGGGTACAAAACCAAAATGGAAGCTCCCCGGGTCAAGGAGAGCCAGGCCTAAACACCCCGGATGAATTTGAGAGTTATCTTCTATGTCTTTTATAATGGTTTCAGGTGAGAAAAGGATAATTTCGACACCAGCCTTCTGCCTTAAGTTCTCAACAATTTCTGTGGTGCAAGAGTTCCCGGAGATCACCAATCTAGTTACTTTCTGGTTAGGGTAACTCTCACCGTAGAAAAGCAGAGTCCTATAGATATCTTTTGCCAGAGCTGAACTCTCAGGATCTTTCTCTTTTTCAGCTAAGGGAAGTTCCCTGGTCAACTGTATTTCTTTTCCTTTGAAGACAACGATCCGGCTTCTGGGATGGGCTATTTCCACAAAGCCCTGAGGTTTATCATCTGAAAGCCCTAATTTCTCAAGCAATACCTGTAAAGCCGCAGGATGGGTGGTAAAGATGTTGGGTTTGATCTTAGAATCTGCAAAAGTATCCGAGAGCTGCTCCAGGGCCTTTCTTTCAATTCCTGCGGTCATTATCCTTCGGTTTGGTTTAGCTCCGGAGACTGTCATTTCCCCTAAATCCAATTGTTCAAATAGATAGTCATTTCCGAATTCTTTTATCACCTCATTTTCCACAGCTCCTTTGAGCATATTGCTTTTCATATCAGGGAGGATGAAGGTTTTGTGAAAGGTGTTTTCCAGAGGTCCTGAAACCCTTATCTCCTTGATCTGTTTAGAATTACTCTCAAGGTATTCCCCCAGATCGGAGGTGTTAATTTCAAGTGATTTCACCAAGCTGAGTTCTCCTTTTATCTTCTTCGTCGTTGTTATCTTGGCTTTCTCACCTGAAAAATCTATGCAAAGAAGCATTTTGAATTCTCTCCCTTTAAGAACATATATCATCGCCCCCGCAGCCCTCATCGGTCCTGTTGGGACCTGCGGAGTAAAATCTATAATTAACCGAATCCCAGATATATTCAGTGCCCCAGGAGTCCACCAAATGATCCGGATTGGATATTAGTCCTGCATTAGTTAACGATTCCACACCGCTTACCAGGGTCCAATCGGTAAAGCTGTCCGAGTTACCCGAAGGATCGGTGGAATCCTCATCCACATATCCGTCCCCATCGTCGTCGTTCTCAGCCAATATTTGAGCAGCCTCGTTTAAAATAGCTTCCTCCTCCTCTATCTCTCTTCTCCAGGAGATTGAAGCTTCCAGTTCATTGGCTGAAAAGTAAACAAGAATATCATCGAAATCCACCGAGGAGCTTGTCTGAGTATATTCTCCATCGTCCATATCTGTGTTTTCCTCCTCGAAAATTAGATTGGTTCCCCTGGATATCAAAACCATGGAGGTGTTCCCTATGGACTGCCCATCGACTTTCAGCTCGGAGAAAGGGGAACCGTTGTTGGTTGCAATATAGGCATAATATTTGCCGGTATAGATCTCATCCGTTTGGGCAGAGGTAGGAAGGTTGAGCTCATCTAAGGGAACTTTGTATCCGGAATCAGGGGAGGGCAAAACCAGATCGTTCTGATAGTAACCCAGTATCGCCTCTTTTATGCTTTTCATTTCCTCTTTGGTTTTGGTTGCCCTCTGCTGTTTGACAACAACAGCATAGAGACTCACCGCGGAGATGGTTATTATCCCCAGAATAGCCATGGTTATGGCTAACTCCAGAAGGGTAAACCCTCTATAAGGGTGACCGTAAGCTATTCTGCAAAATGAAAAGTTCATTTAGTTTTCTAAAAATATAATAAAGTTTTTTCGCAGAATTCGAGCAGGGGACACCGCATGGATGGCGATGCCCCTTTTCGAATTGACAATAATGACCCCTTAATCGACGAAGTAGTAAAGATTGATCTTTGCAGTACCGATATACTGTGAACTTGATACTACAAAGCCGGTGCTGTCTATTCCGTCGTCCAGCTGCTTGTCCACGTTCTCGCACACGTCCGGGGGAAGGCTCACCCTGATAAAATTGCCGTTCCTGTGAGCGGTTGGGGTGGCTGCCGTGTCGGCACCAAAATAGTACTTGGCTCCGAACGGGCTCCTCTTGGTCTCGTAAGCTAATTCCTCAGCCTCAACTTCATTCCAAACCAGGGAATCGCTATCGAAATAACCATCAGCATCGCTGTCCCCGGGAAGCTGCAGGAATCTATCGAAGTAGGTATAGACCGCTCCGTATAAACCTCGCAGGTCCGCTATCTGCCTTTTGATTTTGGCGTTCTTGATCATCTGGGCACCACCCAGGATAGCCCCGATCAGAAGACCGATGATCACCAGACCGATAGCCAGCTCAACCAGAGTAAAACCTGCCCGGTTGCTGAACAGTTTCCTGGTAGTCTTCACTCTCCTTCACCTCCTTCCATTGATTTTAAGGTTTTGATATTGTTTTTAGAGAAGGTTTTTTGTTTTTCTGGTTCAAGTAAAATATAAGACACCTCCTCTTACCATGGATTATGTTACTTTAAACTTGAAACTTGGTGTCCTAATCTTGCTGTGATTCCTCTAACTTGTCATAACTATCGGCACAAGGGGCTAAAAGTTGATGTTCAATATTTGAGCATAATTATTGAAGACTAAGGTTCTGGTAATTCTAATTTAAAGCATTTATCAGAATGATTTTTCTCGATATTATAGAAAGGTAGATGATTATCTACCCCGATCCCTTGGCTTTTTATCTGCACCTAACTTTTATCTTGATAAAATATTTTACGACCCTTATATTTTTTTAGATAGTTGTGGTTTTATTCAGGGGATTTTTTGTAGTTGTTTACAATATTGAAAAAGGAGATAAATCATGAGTGTAAAAAGTTATATTGGGATATTAATTATCCTGAATCTGTTTCTTTTACTTCTATTGGAGAGTTGCTCTTTGGATAGTGATGAGGCAGAATCTAATAGCCTGAAGGTCAAGGCGGTTTTTGAGGTGATTGGTACCCGGAGGACGGTAAGGGAATTTCAAGGAACTTCTGTTCCCCAAGAACACATTATCAAGATTTTGGATGCAGCCCGGTATGCACCTACTGCGGGTAACGTTCAGCCCTGGAAATTCGTGGTGATTCAGAAAAGATCACGGCTTGAGTCCCTATCGGAGTTGCTTCAAACCTCATGGGAACAGAAAATAAAAACTCATCCAGAACTGGAAGAGGAAAAAAGAAATCTGTATGTCACTGGTGGAAAAGAAGCTATTCAAAAGGCGATGACCGCACCGGTTTATATTATAGTTTTGGTGGATACCTCGGTTTACCCACAATATGCTTTATATGACGGATGTCTGGCTGTTGAGAACCTGATGCTGGCTGCCAGGTCAATGGGCTATGGAACAGGCTTTTTCACCACCTATTTTGAGGGGGGGGTGGTGAAATCTTTTTTGAATGCACCTGAAAACCTTAAATTCATATGCGCAACACCTCTGGGGATTCCTTTGGAGTGGCCCCCCATGCCTGAGAAAAAATATTTGGAGGAATTCATTGTTTATGAGAGTTTTGATGAAGAATGAAAAATCCACCTTCCTCAAATGACAAACAATTTATAAACTGATAAAGTTTAAATAATGATTGTTACTTTTTTATAACAGGATTTTGTGATTTGAATATACCATGCTTGAATTCATTATAAGTTCACTCGCAGCAGTTTTTGTGGTCATGGACCCCTTGGGAGCCATACCGGTGGTGTTGGTAACCACAGAGGGATATACCCAAAAGAGAAAAGAAAGAATTATAAAAAGAGCTTGTTGGGCTGCTTCTTTGATTTTAATACTCTTTGCTCTTCTGGGTGCGGTAATATTTAAAATCTTTGGCATTACCTTCGCTGCTTTTAGGGTTGCCGGAGGGATTCTGCTTTTAAAGATAGCTTTGGATATGCTTTATGCTAAAAAACCGGGGAGTCATATAACTACCGGAGAAGAGAAAGCAGCAGCGGAAAAAGAAGATGTAGCCATCGTTCCTCTGGCCATGCCTATGCTGAGCGGACCTGCCAGTATCGCAACGGTTTTGGTTCTTATGGAGAAAGCAAATTCGCTATGCCAGTCAGCAATCGTTATCGCCTCCATCCTTTTTACCTGTCTGGTATGTTATTTTATATTAAAAAGCTCAGGATTGCTTTTCAGTAAATTGGGGGAGACCGGATTGAACGTGTTGGTCAGGATAATGGGGCTTATCCTTCTAGCTCTATCAGTTCAGTTCGTTTTCGATGGAATAAAAGAGATGTTTTTTAAATAAACTTAATCACTCAAGTTGGTTATCCGATCTTTACTTTCCCCTTTCAGTTACCCTGATCAGATACATCCCGTAGGTGGGGATCGTCATTTAATTTTTATTTCAGTTTGTATAAATTAAAGATTTTTTACCAGAACAAGAGTATAATATATAGAGGAGATGATTATTCTTGATATTTTTTAGTTGAGATTTGAATTAGAATTTTTGCTTGCATGTAATAAATCTTGTTGACAAAGAAAGAAAATAAACTTTTATTTTTAAAAGATGCAAAAATCAAAATTTGACCAGAGAACTTTCAGGTTAGAAGAAAACCTTTCTTCTTTAAAGTCTGTAAGCTTAAAAAATCTCAAAAAGATTTACAAAGATCTTCTGAACCTTCGCGAGGGGATCTTGGTATTAAACTCCAATCTTTCATCCAAAAAATCACAAAGCCTTTTGGATAAATCTCTAAATAGCCTGGATTCGGTTGAGAAAAAATTTTCTAATCTGGAGAACGAGGTAAGCGATAACCTGGCTAAACTTTTAAGGGATTACCAGCGCTTCAAAACCGATTTCAAGCAGACCGAGGATGAGAGGAGAACCTACCGGATACTCTATGAGCTTTCAACTGCGATATACTCTGAGACTGACATAAATATCCTGTTGGATATGGTTGTGGATTCTTTGCTTGATCTTTTCTCTGCGGAGAAGGCACTTTTGGAAATATCCAATCAAAAGAATTCCCCGATTTTCACTATCGGCAAGGATAAGGAGAGAAAAACCCTGGAGGAGTTCGATGATAAAATCAAAGCATTGATTATGGAGAATGTTTACTCCACTGGCAATTCGATTTGCATGGCTAATATCCTGGATTCGGAATCCGGGGATGAAAAAGATGAGCTTTCCGATTCCACCAGATCGGTTCTCTGTGTTCCGCTCAAATCCAAGGAGCAGGTTTTGGGAGCGATATATCTGGAGAACGCAGATACCGATTCTATTTTTTCCTCCGAGGATGCAAATCTTTTGATCTCTTTGGCAGAGAGAATAGCTCAGGCAGTGGAGAATAACCTTCTTCTTTCCGAGCTCAAGCACTCGCAGGAAAAACTTCTGGAGGATCTAAGGGAGAAATTCGAGTTCGATGAGATCATAGGCAACAGTTCCCAGATGGTGGAGATATTAAAGACAGTAGCGGATGTTGCCGATACCGATGCCACGGTTTTGATCGAGGGAGAATCAGGTACCGGAAAGGAACTTTTGGCCAGAGCCACTCATTTTAACTCCGGCCGTTCTAAGAAACCATTCGTAACCATCAACTGTGCCGCAATTCCAGAAACCCTTTTAGAATCAGAGCTTTTCGGATATGAGAAAGGCGCTTTCACCGGGGCTACCCAAAAAAAACCGGGCAAGTTCGAGATTGCCAATGGCGGAACAATTTTTCTGGATGAGATCGGTGAGATGAGCTCTCTTTTACAGGTAAAAATTCTTCGCTTTTTGCAATCCCATGAGTTCGAAGCCCTGGGCTCCAATAAGGTTAAAAGATCGGATATAAGGATCATTGCTGCCACCAATAAAGATCTGTTCTCGAGGGTAAAGGAAGAGGAGTTCAGGGAAGATCTGTATTACCGGATTAACGTTATTAATCTGAAACTTCCTCCCTTACGTGAAAGGAGACTGGATATCGCACCTTTGGCTGAGAGCTTCGCCCGTGATTTCTCGGAAAAACTGGGGAAGAAAATCGAGGGAATAGATAACGAAGTTTTAAATCTTTTGAGCCGTTATCATTTTCCAGGTAATATCAGAGAATTGGAGAATATTATCGAGCGCGCGGTTATCTTAGCGAAAAATCCTCTGATAACCAGAGACGATCTTCCGAAAAATATCCTGAATAATTCTGGAGATGACTCTGGAATTGAGATTCCAGAAAATTATCAGGAGTTGAAGACTTTAAGAAAGAAAGTCGTAGAGGAAGTTGAAAAGAAATTTATCAAAAACATATTAGAGAAAAATAAAAACAACATCTCCCGCGCAGCTAAAGAAGCTAATATGCACCGGGTGGAACTTCAGCGTCTTTTGAAAAAACACCGCTGACCTTACTATTAATAAAAGCCTTCATATAATCTAATAAAAAAGCTCTGATTTTCCCTTCATAAATCTAAGAGCAACATTAATATATTTCTTGTTACATTTATGTTGCATTCAAAAAAATAGCTTTTTTTCAAGTTATTTTATATAATAGGGTTATTTGTGTGAAACATTAATGTTTCATTTTATAATCTATTAATTTTCAAAAGGTTTCAGCTCTCCTTGCTAATGTGTTGATTAATAATATATTAGAAATATAATATATGGCTATGAGAATATTGGCACATAAGTTGCTTTTGGAATTTATTGCTTTTTTAACTTTATGTCAGTCAAGAATAAAAAGATAGAATTTAAACTTTATGACTATAAAGGAACTACAGGATCAGATAGTAGAAGCAGCCTTGGAAGTTCATAAGAACATGGGATTGGGTTTCCCTGAGTCCGCTTATACTCAAGCTTTAGCTTATGAGTTAGATTTAAGAAAGATCGAATATGAAAGAAAGAAAAACATAAAACTTTCTTACAAAGGAAGTGTGGCTGGAGAATATACCCTTGAGTTTGTGGTAAAGAACTCAATTATAGTCATGTTAAAATCAGGGGAATCGATAAACGATACCGATGAGTCCAAGATGAGAGGATTTTTGAAAGCAACCAAGCTTAATTTAGGTATGATAATGGATTTCGGAAAGGAGGTATTAGAGATAAAAAACGTAACCAGATAAAAAATAAGGAAGGAGGTGAACTTAATGCCAGCTAAGAAGAAGGCTACTAAGAAGAAGACCGCTAAGAAAAAAACTACCAAGAAGAAGGCTACTAAGAAGAAGACCACCAGAAGAAGGTAGTTTACCAAGCTTGTCAATGGAGAATAGAGCTGATGCCAGGGGAGGTGTCAGCTCTTTTTCTTTTCACGCCTTTACATTTTTCGTTGACAAATAAAAAGAATTATTATTTTTAAGATAAATAACTTTGACGGTAAAGTTTAGTTGGCAGATATTATCATCCGTAGATATTTAAAGTTTATGTAAAACATTATGACGTCTCAAAGAGAATCGAGTTTTTCTTTGTTATGATAGACCATAAAAGATCTTTCTACATATTTTTTATTATAGTTTTTGTCCTTTTCTTAACCACAGGTTGTGGAAAGCAGCCTGAACTTGAGAAGGTAACCATTCTATACTGGAACGATTTCCATGCAAGTTTTAATCCCTACCCTTCATCTGATGATCCGGGATCCCCTCTGGTCTCAGGAAGCGCCTATTTTTCTTCCTGGCTTGACTCTTTAAAGGAGAAATCTGAGAATTGCGTTTTAGTCTGTGCTGGGGATGAGCTGGTGGGAACACCGCTTTCTACTTTGACCTCCGGAAAAGCTGAGTTTGAGATTTTAAATAGGATAAAACCCGATATCTTCGAGTTGGGCAACCATGAATTCGATTATGGCTTGGATAATTTGAAAAGTTTAATCGATTTTGCCGAGTTTCCGATTATCTGTGCCAATGTGGTTGAGCAAAAGACCGGAGAGCCTTTGGTTTTACCTTACTTGATCTTAAAAAGAGGAAAAGCTAAAATCGCATTTATGGGATTGAATACAGAAGATCTTAAGGAGGAGGTGGTGGAGAAGGGAACTTTGGGATTGAAGGTAGGTTCAGCAAAAAAAACCTGCCAAAAGTATCTGGGACTTTTGGAAAAAGAAGCTGATCTGATAGTGCTGGTCAGTCATATGGGATTTAGTAAAGATAAAGAGGTTGCTCAGGAAGTTAAGGGTATAGATGTAATAATCGGCGGACATAGCCATACTCGACTTATTTATCCTGAGGTTATAAATCAAACTGTAATCTGCCAGGCAGGCTCAAAGGGGAGGTATATCGGGAAATTGGATCTGGTTTTTGATCTGGAAAAGGAACGGTTAATCAATTTTGAAAATAGACTAATCGAGACAGAAAACAGTAAGGTTTCGCCAGATCGGGCTATTCAAAGGAAGGTCGATTCATTGGAAAAAAAATTAGCACCGGATCTGGATAAGGTTATAGGTACGCTTCTTTCTCCCTGGATAAGAAGTAGCAAGGGGGAATCTAATTTATACAATTGGACAGCGGATGTTATAAGGGAATATACAAAATCTGACGTTGCTTTTATCAATTCCGGTGCTTTGAGGAAAAACCTGCCTGCGGGATCTATAACGATCAGAGATATATGGGAGATAAATCCCTTCTCGGATCATTTCGTCAGTTTCCATTTAACCGGGGAAGAGCTTCTGGATGTGCTGGAGAAAAACTCTTCTGGTTATTTACTAATGCAGGTCTCGGGAATCGAATATAGCTATGATCCCCAGAAACCTGAAGGGGAGAGGATATTCGAGGTTTCGGTAAACGGGATTCCTCTTTTGCCGAAGAAAAATTATAAGGTGGCGATAAACGATTATATGCTGGATCATTTGGAAAATTATATTGGAAAACCTAAAGAGGAAATAGCCTGTAGAATTTACCCTGATCTGGACAGGGATGTCTATATCCGTGCTGTGAAAAAGCAAAAGCGGATCGATTCTGAAGTTGAGGGCAGAATCAAAAGGAAAAAATAGGTAAGGAGTTGTCCATTAAAAAGATTTTCTTTATGAATCGCTGGCTTTTGGTTATATCTTACGCTATTTTAATCTTTGTTTTAACCTCTGTTTCTTCTCTGTCTTACCCCAAGTTTGGGTTTGATCCTGTAGACAAAATTTATCATTTTCTGGTCTATGCGGTTTTTTCATATCTTTTGTTTTTGGCACTCTCCCAGAAGGAAAACAGATTTTTTAAAGGTAATCCTCACTTTTTCAGTATACTTTTAGGTGGAGCTCATGCTCTGGGAAGCGAGCTTTACCAGATTTCTGTTCCTGGAAGATATTGTGATTTTTTTGACTTTTTAGCCGATTTTATTGGAGTGGTTTCGGTTCAATTCTTTCTTTTTGTAATTCAAAGATCGAGAAAGCAGAAAGTGGAGAGTTGAATTTAGGTTGACAAATTTCTCTTTATGCTTATCATGGATGTATAAAAAAATGATTTGATTAACCAGACAACTCAGAAAATTGAGGGATTTTTTTATAGATCAAAAAAAAGCGATACTTATGACATTTGTCATAATAGTTTTAAATGAGAATATATGAACAATAAGATGATAGGGGATATAGTTTTTTTTGATTCTCAGGAGAATAAGCGATTATTTTTCAAGAAGCACTCGTTTGTTTTCTCCTCTAACTGATAAGAAGACTAAAATAGTTAGCGAAACGATGGATTATCTTTAGAATTTAATTTCTAATTATGAATAAATATCCAAAAAGTGGAAATTCTGAGAATGTAGCTAAACTCTGGTTCGATAAATCCAAGGAAGATTTAAAATCTGCAAAAGCGATGCTTGAAGCCCGAAGATATAGCTGGTGTGCTTTTATCTGTCAACAGGCTATAGAGAAATATCTAAAGGGTATTTACGTAAAAAAGCATAACAAGACTCCTCCTTATATTCACAAGCTGGAGAGATTGTGTGAGGAGTTAAAATTGACAGTACCGGAGAAATTCCTAATTGCAATAGTGGATATAGATAAATACTATATATCAGCTCGTTATCCATCCTATAGAGAATCGGTGGAGATAAAAGATTTTAAAACAGCTGAGAGAATTTTTAATAAAACCGAAAAGGTTATAGAATGGCTAAAAAAAGAGATAAAGCTTTAATAAAAATAGAGAAGTTTATCACTATATTGAAAGATAATATCGATATAGAAAAGGTCATTCTTTTTGGGTCGGTTATCAGAGGGAAACAGAAAAGATGGAGTGATATTGATTTGGCTGTGATCTCAGATGACTTCAAAAAAATGAATTTTCATAAAAGATTGGTTCTTTTAGGAATGATAGCCTGGCAAGCAAAGATTACAGAAATTGAAGCTTTGGGTTATACTCCCGATGAATATAAGAATGCAACTCAGTTGGATTTTTTGGGTGAGATAAAAAGGACTGGTAAGATAATTTATAAAAGACATTAACGAAAAGAACTTCAGGTGATAAATGGCTGATTTCAAGAGCTTAAAGAGAACCCATACCTGCGGGGAATTGGGCAGTTCGGATGCGGGCAAAAAGGTGATACTTAACGGCTGGGTGCACAGGTGGAGAAATCACGGGGGTGTGATATTCATCGACCTGCGGGATCGTTATGGAAAAACCCAGGTGGTTTTCAAGCCGGATTCTCTTGATGATGAGACCATCAGGAAAGCATCTCATCTCCGGGCAGAGTACGTGATAAGCGTGGAAGGAAAGGTTGGTTTGAGACCTGAGGGAATGAGAAATACCAAAATGAAAACCGGAGACATCGAGCTTTTAGTAGAAAAGCTGGAAGTTTTAAATCCCTCCAAAACTCCTCCTTTTGAGATCGAGGACCAAACCTCTGCCAGTGAGGATCTCAGATTAAAATACAGATACCTGGACTTACGCAGGTCCCCTTTGCAGGAAAAAATCAGGGTGAGACACCAGGCAACAAAGGCGGTGAGGGATTATTTGGATTCCCAGGGATTTTACGAGATAGAGACCCCTCTTTTGATCAGGAGCACCCCAGAGGGAGCTAGGGATTTTATAGTTCCCTCCAGGACCAATCCAGGGAAGTTCTTTGCTCTCCCCCAATCCCCTCAGCTTTTGAAGCAGATTCTGATGATCTCGGGTTTCGACAGGTATTTTCAGATAGCTCGCTGTTTGAGGGATGAGGATCTCAGGGCTGACCGGCAGCCGGAACATACTCAGATAGATATGGAGATGGCATTCGTTACCGAGGATGATGTTTTCGCGGTTACTGAGGGGATGATGGCTTATGTTTTTAAAAAGGTCAAAAACGTTGAGGTAGAGACTCCCTTTCCCCGACTCAGCTTTGTTGAAGCTATGAAAAGGTATGGAACGGATAAACCCGATACCAGGTTTGAAATGGAGATAGAGGATCTAACAGATGTTTTGACCTCCTCTGCCTATAAGTTGTTTTCCGATACGGTTAAAAGCGGTGGGTCTGTTTGCGGAATAAATTTCAAGAGGAGCAGAACCCTGTCCAGAAAAAAGATTGAGGAACTGGAAAGCTTTGTCAAAGATTCTGGTGCAAAAGGGCTTCTGTGGATATCCAAAACGAAAGAGGGTATAAAATCACCTATTGCTAAATTCGTTGAGCAGAAAGAAAAGGATACCCTCTGTGATAAATTGAAATTGGAGGAGGAAGACACCGGCTTTATTATAGCCGGGAAAGAGGAAGTGGTTTTAACTTCTCTGGGCAGGTTGAGGAATCAGATAGCCAAAAATTATGATCTGGTTGATCGATCTAAATGGAATTTTTTGTGGATCACCGATTTTCCTCTTTTTGAGTACAGTCCGGAGGAGAAAAGATTTATGGCCATGCATAATATAGTAACAATGCCTTATGAGGAGGACATTGATAAATTGGATCAGGGATTCAAATCGAATCTACCCTTAGATGATCCCTCTCATCCCTGGCGTAAAATTAAAGCCAGGCAGTACGATCTGGTTTTAAACGGAGTGGAGATCGCCTCGGGTGGAATCAGAAATCATAAAAAAGATATTCAGCTTAAAATCTTAAATATCCTGGGATGGGAAGACAAAAGAGCAGAGAAAGCATTCGGTTTCCTTTTGAATGCACTGGAATACGGAGCCCCTCCCCATGGAGGTATAGCACCTGGCTTGGATCGGATTGTTGCTTTGATGACCGGCTCCGATTCCATCAGGGATGTTATAGTTTTTCCCAAGACCACTCAGGCTTTGTCTTTAATGGATGGTGCACCAGAAGAGGTGGATCAAACGCAATTGAGGGAGCTGGGCATTAAAATCGATTTGGGGAAAAAATAAAAATTGGAAAAGCTCACAACCAGAAAAATTGACCTTTCGGGTGTAGACCAGAGAATTCTATTTGGCCAGAGCGATGCTTTCCTGCGCATGATACAGGATGAATTCGACGTCAGGATCATCGCTCGAGGGGATGGGATAAAGTTAGAAGGGGAAAAAGGGGAGGTGGAGAAGCTGGAAAAGCTTTTTTCGGATTTGATATCTTATGTGGATAAAAACCAGGAGCTGAATGAAAGATACCTGATTTATGCTATATCCATGGTGAAAGAAAGAAAAAAAGGACCTTTTGAAGATCTTCAAGCCAAAACTTTGGTAACTTCCCTTACTACCAAAAAGGGCATAAAACCGCGAACCCTGGGTCAAAAGGATTACCTCAAGGCTATGGAGGGATACGATATAGTTTTGGTCATCGGACCCGCGGGCACAGGGAAGACCTATTTGGCGGTAGCTATGGCAGTTTCTGCGCTGAAGCAGAAGAGGGTGGAAAGGCTGGTTTTGGTAAGACCTGCGGTTGAGGCAGGGGAAAGTCTGGGATTTTTACCCGGGGACATCAGAGCGAAAGTCGACCCGTATTTAAGGCCGGTATATGATGCTCTGCACGATATGTTAACCGCTGAGAAGATCAGAAAACTGATGGAGTTGGGGATAATTGAGATATCACCTTTGGCTTTCATGAGGGGAAGGACTTTGAACAACTGCTTCGTTATCCTGGATGAAGCCCAGAACACTACCTCAGATCAGATGAAGATGTTTTTAACCCGTTTAGGGGAGAACTCCAAGGCGATAGTCACCGGGGATATCACCCAGATAGATCTGGCCAATAAGGTAGCATCCGGGCTGGTCCAATCACAGAAAATTTTGTCTGGAATAAAGGGGATAAAGTTCGTATATCTTACTGAGAAGGATGTGGTAAGGCATAAGCTGGTTCAGGATGTGATCAAAGCTTACGAGAAGTTTCAGTCACAGAGAAAAGGAGGAAGTTAGAGGCAGAAGTTTTGCCTCGATTTATGTTTAAATGGCCTTTTTTAAGGTGGAAAGTAAGGATAAGAAAACTTTTTTCTCCCAAAAAAGATAATAACAAAAAGCCTAAAAAAAAGACCTTGGATAAAATTCTAAAGGTTTTTTTGGCTCTTTTTTTACTTCTTTTCATATCCTTTATTTATCCGGTGGAATCGATGTATCAACCCCCTGAGCTTCCACGGGAGGGTGAGATCGCCAAGGACGATATTTTAGCTCCTTTCACTTTTCCGATTCTAAAAACCGACGAGGAGTTAGAGAAGGATAAAAAGCTGGCTTTGTCCAATCTCCACATTGTCCTTAAACGGGAGAGAAACGTTAGTTTTTCCGTTCTGAACTCGCTCAACCAATTTTTTTCTAAGCTGGATAGCCTCAATCAGAATACCAAAGGAATAGACCTGAGGGAGGAGAAACTAAGTCTGGTATTCCCCTTCTTAACCAAAGAGAGTACAAAGCTTTTGGCCAATACGAAATCCTTTGAGAAGCTCAAGCCCACTTGCTTGGAGATATTAACGGATATATATAAGATAGGAGTGGTTAACGATTTTGAGAACCATTCCTTTGAAAACCTCAATTCCGTTCTGATCCTGCAGGAAGGAAAGGAGACTCTGGTAACGACCAAAGATAAGATTCTTACTTTAACCGAGGCTAAAAAGGAGCTTTCATATTTAGCTCGGGAAAGGTTTAAAAGTGATGCACTTTATGCTACGACAGCCTATGAAATCACATTCCACTTTTTAGTACCCAACCTTAAATTTGACCTTGAGGAGACCAACAAACGCAGGGAGGAACTTTTAGCATCTATACCCAAGCATAAGGGATTGGTCCTGAAAGGTGAGGAGATCGTGGAGAAAGACCAGATAATCAGTCATAGTGAGTTGGAGAAACTTTCATCTTTGGCTTCCTCTGAAGTTAAATGGAGCTTCAAGGATAATCGCTGGGAGTTCGTTCTTTTGGTCATAGGAAGGATGATCTTTGTATTCTCCATGATTCTGATCCTTTTGATATTCTTGTATATTTTTAAAAGGGAACTTCTTTTCGACACCTCCAAGCTTTTGATGATCACCATCTTGATCTTAACCGAGGTTCTTTTGGCTTATCTGATTGTTTTCCAGTGGCAGCTGTCCGAGTATCTGGTTCCGGTTGCTTTAACCTCTTTGCTTTTGACCATTCTCCTTGGGGTGGAAACAGGTTTGATAGTCACTTTCATCCTATCTTTTCTTCTGGGGATGATGCACAATTTCAATTTGAACTTTGCTTTAGTCTCTCTGGTTTCCGGAAGCGTGGCTGCTTACAGCGTAAGAGAGGTTACCCACAGATATAAATTTTACCGTCCCATGCTCTACGTTTGCTTCGTTTATGTGGTTTTGATCTTTTTGATGGAATCCTTAAAATTTTCTCACACGCCAAAGATTATCGAGCTTTGCGGATATGGGATTTTCAACGGATTTTTCTCCACGGTTTTGACTATGGGGCTTTTACCGATGTTCGAATCCCTCTTCAATATAACCACGGATATTACCCTTCTGGAGCTTTCCGATTTGAATAATCCCCTTTTGAAAAGACTGGCTCTGGTAGCTCCAGGGACCTATCACCATTCGATTGTCATCGGTAATCTGGCTGAGGCAGCGGCTAAATCTTTGGGGGCCAACACCCTCCTGGCAAGGGTGGGAGCTTATTATCACGACATCGGAAAGATGGAGAAACCCGAATATTTTGTTGAGAATCAGATGGGATTTAAAAGCAAACATGAGAAGCTCACCCCTTCGATGAGTGCCTTGATCTTAGAATCACATGTGAAGGAGGGAGTGGAGATGGCTAAAAAAGCTAAGTTACCCAAGCAGTTAATTGACCTGATGAAGGAGCATCACGGCACCACGGTGATGAATTACTTCTATAATAAAGCACTGGAGCAGGGTGCCTCCGAGGAGGTGAAGGATGAATTCCGATACCCGGGCCCCAAACCACAGTCGAAGGAGGCAGCTATCTTGATGCTTGCGGATGCGGTGGAAGCGGCATCACGAACCCTGGAGGATCCTAAATCCTCGAGAATAAAAGCGGTAGTTAAAAGGATTATAATGGATAAATTCGAATCGGGGGAGCTGGATGAGTGTGACCTGACCTTGAAAGATCTTCACGTCATAGAGGAAAGCTTCGTGCCCATCCTGATAGGGGTATTTCACCCCCGAGTTGATTATCCTGAGCTGGTGGAAGAGAGATGATCTGGTGGAATTAGGATGAGGAAAAAGACCAATCCAAATGATATCACAACAGCTAATCTTCATCCAAAAAAAAGAGTCTCTGCGACCGGGATAAAGAGGTTAGCCCAGAAGATAATGGAAGGTGAAAAAAGACAGGAGAAGTTAAACATCGTCTTCGTCGATGATAAAAAGATGAGAGAGCTCAATCGGAAATTCAAAAGAAAAAACTCATCCACCGATGTGCTGTCATTCGATATGAGGAAGGGTGGAAATATGGGGGTGGAGCCTGATGTTTTTGGAGAGGTCTACGTTAACCTGGATCGGGCAGAAGAATATGCAAAAGAATACCGTAAATCTTTCCAGGAGGAGGTAAACCTTCTGGTCGCTCACGGGATTCTTCACCTTTTGGGGTACCATCACCAGAACAAGAAAAAATCCTTGTTGATGAAAAATAAAGAGGACCGATATCTCAATTTAAAAAAGGGAAATAGATGGGCTTGATAAAAGATATTTTCAAAAAGGTTAGGGGAAACCTGAGTGAAAAATCTTCGGTTTCCGATGAGGATAAATCCAATGAAAAAGAGGGTGAGAGAAAATTTGATCCGATCGAGGAGGTAAAGGCACTTGAGGAAGATGAGAAAAAGATGGTTAGCCGGATCATCGAATTCGGGGATACTTCGGTTAAGGAGATTATGGTTCCCAGGATCGATGTGGTATGTGCTTCGCTCGATACCCCTCTGGAGAAGGTGAAGGAGCTTATTACCAAACATGGACATTCGCGGATTCCTATATATAAAGACAACATCGATAACATAATTGGAACCCTTCATGCTAAAGATCTTCTTTTAATCGAGAGCGAGGAAAAACTCGATTTATCCAAACTTGTCCGAAAGCCCTATTTCATTCCCGAATCCAAAAAAATCGACGAGCTTTTAAAGGAGATGAAAAAAGAAAAGATTCATCTGGCAGTGGTGGTGGATGAATACGGGGGAACTTCGGGATTGGTGACCATGGAGGATATCTTGGAGGAGATCGTGGGGGAGATCCAGGATGAGTACGATATGGAGGAGGAGAAGATAAAAAAGCTGGATGAGGAAAATTTCAGAGTATCAGCTAATATTTCCATCGAGGATTTAAACACAGCTTTGGATACCGATATTCCGGAAAAGGAATTCGAGACGGTCGGGGGGTACATCTACGATCTGGTTGGAAGCGTGCCCAGGGAGGGAGTGGTTTTAAAGTCCTCAGGACTTAAGTTTTTGGTTGAGAAGGTAGCGGGTCAGAGAATAAAAACGGTTAAAGTGACAAAACTAAAAGCAACCAAAAGCATCAAAGAAAAAGAAAAGAGTTCTTCTGACAAAAAAGAGGATCGCCCGCTTAATTCCCACTAAGTTGAAAAATGCCGGATAAAAGCAAGGTTTTTATCACCAGGTGTCAGGATTACCAGCTGGATAACGTTAGAGAAGCACTCAAACGTTCTTTAGAATATCTGGGCGGGCTGAAAAGATTCGTAAAAAAGAATGACCGGGTGCTGGTAAAACCGAATCTTCTATCTGCCAGGGAACCAGAAAGGGCTGTTACCACCCATCCCTCTTTGGTCCTGGCGGTGATAGAGGAGGTCAAAAAATTAGGCGGGATTCCCTTTATCGGAGATAGCCCCGGAGGAACTGAGAAAGGTATTGAGAGGCTTTGGAAAAACACCGGTATGGCAGAGGTCTCCGAAAAAACCGGAGCTGAGCTTCTATCATTTGAGAAGGAAGGCGTTTACAGGAAAGAAACTTCTTCAGGGAAAACCTATTTCATTGCTAAACCAGCTTTGGACTTCGATGTTATAATCAGCCTTCCCAAGCTGAAGACCCATACTTTAACCCTTTTGACCTGTGGGATCAAGAACATGTTCGGGGTTATTCCCGGTTTCAGAAAAGGGGAATATCATAAGGAGGCACCCGGACCCAGAGACTTTGCCGAAGTGGTGGTGGACATTTTTTCCCTGGTCAAACCGCATCTGAACATAGTTGATGCGGTGGTTTGCATGTCCGGGGATGGTCCTGCCTCCGGTAACCCGACCTATTTGGGTATTATCCTGGCTTCCGAGGATGCTGTGGCTTTAGATTCGGTGACAGCGAGGATTTATGGTTTCAAGGATGGCGAGATTGATACTACTAACATTGCCTCTGAAAGGGGATTGGGGAGAGGGGACCTTTCCCAGATCGAGATCCTGGGGGATGATCTACCCGATTTTTCCATGTTTGACTTAAAGCTTCCCTCCAATAGATTCTTAAGGCTTATTCCCAAATTTTTGGTTAAGCTTTTGGCTCCCTATATCTGGGTCAGACCTGCTATATTAGATGGGAACTGCACCAACTGCAACGTCTGTGTGGAGAACTGCCCGGTTAAAACCATTTATCCCGGGGATCCAACTCCGGTCTATGACTATAAAAATTGCATCAATTGTATGTGCTGTCACGAGCTATGTCCTCACCGGGCGGTCTATCTGGAGAAATCCTGGTTGTCGAGGAGGATAGGGAGGTAGGAATTTGACAGGATTAGTTGCTTAAACGAGTTAAAGCACTTTGACTTTTTACATAAAATGTGAAGGTCAGGCTATGTTAAAGAACCTAAAAGTTGTGTGTTTTTCATTTTGTTTACTTTTTATACTGTTTACCTTTCATGGTTTTGTAGTTGGACAAACAACTCCAGAAAAGGAAATATTAAAAGTTTTTCCCAATTCAGAAATCACTTGGTCAATGGAGTTTTCAGGGAAGATTGTGAACTTTAAAACGATTGGAGATTGTATAGCAATTTTGACAAAGAATGGAAATCAAAAAATGATTACTTTTATTAATTATAAGGATAGTGTTAAGTGGTCAGTCTCGGATGATATTGGACACTTTTTATGGTATGACTTGGTTGATCAAAGGGATGAAAAACTACTGGTTCTGACAGGGAAAGGGATAGGCGAGGCACACGTTTTTAATAATAAAGGCAAAAACATATGGAAACTTACAAGGAACATAGGGGGGCTTCACTCATCACCAAGTAGTGAGTTTTACTATACCAAGCAAAACATACACTCTTATGATCCTCTAAGAGTATATAATGAGGATGGAGGGGAATTGTGGTCACTCCATCTTTCTGGTGACTGGCAAGTAGAGGCTTTATCTGACAGCGAGTTGTTATGTTTTTACCTGGATCACTGTTATCTTTTTAATGCTTTAACAGGCAAAGAGATCTGGAAGTTCAGGTTCACTGATAACCGTCCTTTCTTTTATGGTTTTCCAGAATTTACTTGTTCTTATGATGAAAATTATTTCGTTCTTTTTAATGGCTGGACTCTTTTTTCTTTTGACAGGAATAGTAACCAACTTTGGAATAAGAATGAAAGGCACTTCTCATCTGCAATTTCTGAGTATGGGAGATTCGTAGCACTTTACGGAAAATCGAATAAGGAACCAAAGGTTTTATCCCTTTTAGATAATTTGAATGGAGGAAAAGTAATTTGGAGTCAAACTATTGAAACAGAAGAGAAAGAGAGTTGTAATAACTATGGAGCATTATACTTTGATGGCACAAAATTATATCTTTTGACAGGTATAATTGATTACTACTTCTTTACTGGGGTGAAACAAACCATGGCAACTTTTTGTTTTGAAATTGACCCGAATACGGGAAGATTTCTTAGTAAAGATAAATTCAACGGAGTACTTCAGGTCGTGAATGGTATTGAAAAGATTGTCTATTTTCTTACCATTGATAAATCCGGAATTAAATATTTGTATAGAATTGAAAAGCGTATATAGGGGAATAAATACGTTTATCTAAATCATTCTGATGATTAGAGAATGACACTTTAGTTAGTTGGATGTATCTAAATTCAATCCTGAAGGATAAAGTTACATTTTCCCATTGATAATCTAAGTTAGAATATTTATCGAAGAGCCGAACTTTGTTCTTTCAAGCCACAATAAATTGCAGTACTCCAGAAATAGAAACAAAAAAATCCTGCGATCCCCTCTCGCAGGATTTCCCCATTTTAGGATAGCGGACTCTGAGGTAGCTAAAAGCTACATGGGGTAGGCCCCCCCTTAAAATAGTAGTTTGCGATAATTATAACGTCAGATAAATTTATGCTGCCATTGCAGTCAGCTTCTCCCAGATCCAGAGGATCTGGTGCCTGGCCCTGCTTGAGAAGGTAGTTAGCCAGAAAAATGCAGTCGGAAACGTTCAAAGAGCCGTCGCCATTGGCATCTCCGGGCTGGTAATCTACGAACTCAATGGGATACTGGTAGGGAACGTAGTTGTGGGAGGTTACCACCAGAAGGACCTGGCAGGTATCCATTACATCCAGACTGAAGCCGACTTCACCGACCGAATCTGTGGTATCCCTGAAATAGATCTCCGGATCATTGCTTAAACATGCTAAGGCTCCGGATAAAGGCTCACCTGCATTGCTGACCTCAACATTGATCTGGTGAGCTCCCGGTTGAAGCTTTTTGGGATGGGACACTATCAGTTCAGCTAGAGAATCGTTCCAGATGCAGAGTTCAGGATCGCCCATAAGGTTCAAAGCGTAAATCGCCCATCTCAAGTAATTCCCGGAGCTTTGAACCCGGGCCTGGGGAACGTAATAGGATTTGGCATCAGCCAGGGTTTTTCCGGCATGATAGCTGTTTTGGGTAAAAAGATAACTGAAGAATTTCATGTCCATCTGTGGTCCTGAACCCTGGGTGGGAGATCCTGGAGAACCCCAGCCATAGCGGCTGTTTCCTATGTAAGCCACGCATCCTCCATCCGGGTTCCTGATGGAATGTTCTCCCAGGCAATCCATGTCAAAAGCATTGGAAAGGCAGGAAATGGTATAGAGAACCGACGGCTTGGAGGAGTTGGTCAAATCGTCCATATCCTGTTTGTACCAGTAACCCGTTCCTACGTCAAACCCGCTTACGCTTCCGTGGTGATAATGGTTTATTATGTTCATCCCGGAGTTGAAATTGTTTCTGAAGCTGGTTTTGTTTAAAGTATTCTCGCTTTCATACAGTTTGGTCACGTCGAAATACTCGGGCAGGTAAATATTCTGAATCACGTTTTTCAGTACACCCCCGTCGGTGTAGGGGGAATCCCACAGGATCCCGCCAGCCATAAGAACCTTGGTGGTATAGTCATCCGGGGGATTTTTCTCGTAAGTTAAGACCTTATTAACAAAAGCTTGAATATGATTTTCCGTGTTGGCGGGAACCCTCCCCACCAGAACGTCAGGATAAAGGTCAACCGAATCGCAGTATTCGCCGAAACGGTCGTCGCCGTCCCAGTTCCAGTCACCGTCCAGATCGGAATAGTAAAGGTCAGCCGGAATATCGTCTCTCCAGTCGCCGTCGTAGATGAAAGCCCAGGCTAACCGGTGAGGAACGTACTGGATGTCCCCTCCCAGAAGAACCCACAAGGTTCCGTAATTCTGAAAGGCGTGTCGGATGAAGTTTCTTATCTTTTCCTGGTCGTCATCCCCGGTAAAATTGGAGTATATCCACTCGGTCGTTTTTATGTCGATTAAGATTCCCTTCTGGCTTTTCCACTCAACCAGAGGTTGAAAAGCTGGGATAAATGAGTTGGGAGTTATTATCAGATACTCTATCAGGGTATCCTGGGCTGAGAATCCTTTTGGAGAAACTTCTACCTCCTGGGGATTAATAACGATATTTTTGACCATATCTGATCGGAACTTAGCTGCTTTTTCTGTCAGGTTATAAGTGGGTAAAGGCTTTTTCTGTGATTTTTCATACACGAATTCAAGCTCCATATCGGTTATAAGGATAAGTTTTTTCTCAGAGGGAATGTATTGTAAAGGATACACGAAGATCTCGGCGATCTTTTGCCCCATCATAAATCCGCCGGAGCCCAATTCCAGAAGCTTGCCCGGGAATTCAGTTGCAGAGCCGTATATTGCAGGATCCGGGGGGATAGTCTCGATTTTCCCAGCTTCAAGCTGCGACAGAGGAACCTCCGGCTGAACAGGAGAAATCCAGTATTCTTCAGCAAGGACGGTTTTTTCTTTATAGGTCAAAATGACGTCCCCAAGCTCTAAATCCTGAGGGACATAGACCCTAAAAATTTTTACTGGCAGGTCAGGAGCACCCGGTGGGGCGAAGCTATGTGCATCTTCTAAGGTAACCTGATCATACCCGTTCTTTTTTTCAACTCTAAGATCTGAAAGATCGGATTTTACTCTGGCATGATCTGTGGAAAAAGCCTGGTATGGTATGAATAGTAAAGCTAAAAAGAAACCTGTTAGAAATAGGTTTAAAATCAGGGGCTTTTTCATTTTATCACCTCTACTGAGGTTAACAATCATTTGTCTTCCAATATATTATAATAGAAAATGCTTATTTGTCAAGTCGGTAATGCGATTTTTGTTTGACAAAAACAGCGTCATTTCGCTATATTTATCTTTCGACATATATACGGATGACTATACTCAGGAAATTGAAATTGATTATCAATATCAAAAAATATTAAAAAGGTTATCTGTGTTTTTATAAGTTATTGAATATAAACGGATAAGTTTATCATATGTAATTTTAATTCAAGGATAAAAATAAGGAGAAAAAGATGCTAAACAAAGGTAAAGCCTGGGTTACAGGTGATAACATCGATACCGATCAGATCTATCACGGCCAGTACCTTCCCTTAACCGATCCGAAGGAGATGGCAAAGCATGCCATGGAGTTTGTGCCCGGTTTTGAAAATTTTACCAGGAAGGTAAAATCCGGAGATATTATAGTAGCTGGCAAAAACTTCGGATGCGGGAGCTCCAGGGAGCATGCGGTCGTGTGCCTGAGGGAAGCAGGTGTAAGTTGTGTTGTGGCCGAGTCCTTCTCCAGGATTTTTTACCGTAACTCCATAAATTTGGGATTTCCGCTTCTGGAATGCGAGGGTATATCCGAAAAGGTCAAAACCGGGGATGAGCTTGAAGTTGAGCCTCAGAGTGGTTTGATCAGAAACTTAACCACCAAAAAGGAAATAAGGGGAAAGCCGATCTCTGGTCTGGAGCTGGAGATAGCTCAAAAAGGAGGGCTTTTAAATTATCTTTCAAACCAAAAAGGTGATGAACACAAAGATAAAAAAAGATGATATTGTAGACTTGGAGGTGTTCGACTTAGCTTTTGGGGGAAGGGGTGTGGCTAAATTGGATGGTATGGTGGTGCTGGTCAAAGGGGGAATTCCCGGGGACAGGTTAAAAGCTAAGGTATTGAAAAAAAAGAGGACTTTTGCTTTAGCAGAAAAAGTCGAGTTGATAAAAAAATCCAATCTCAGAGCAGAGCCCCTTTGTTCCCATTTTGGTCTTTGTGGGGGATGCAAATTTCAGAATCTGAAATACGAGCATCAATTGGAATACAAAGAAAAGCAGGTTAGGGAGAGTTTGATTCATATTGGCGGTTTTGAAAATCCAAAGATTTTACCCATCTTGGGTTCGGATAACACATTTTATTATCGCAACAAAATGGAGTTTTCCTTTGATAGAGATGAAAAGGGGGATTTGATTTTAGGTCTTCACCCGGATGGTCGGTATGATCGGGTTTTCGATTTGAAAGAATGCTTTTTGCAGTCACAGACTTCCAACCAGATAATAGTTTTGGTAAGGGATTTCTGCAGAGGTGGAAAACTCTCTGCCTACGACTCAAAATCACACCAGGGATTTTTCAGATTTTTGGTCATAAGGGAGGGGAAAAACACAGAAGAGGTGATGGTCAACATCGTTACCCACAAGGGCGAGTTTTTTGATGCGCAAGAGCTTTGCCAGAGGTTAAAAGATAAATTTCCTAAAGTTAAAAGCATCGTGAGAAACATAAATAAGAAATTAGCCAACATTGCGGTGGGTGAGGAGGAGAAGGTATTATTTGGAGAGAGAAGCATCACCGAGAGACTGGACCGGTTTTTGTTTTGTATCTCTGCCAACTCCTTTTTCCAGACCAATACCCTTCAGGCGAAAAAGCTTTTCGACAAAGTTCTGGATTTAGCTGATCTGGATGGCAGTGAAAGAGTTTTAGACCTTTATTCCGGAACCGGCACCATCTCTATTTTCCTCTCATCTGAGGCTAAGGAGGTTTTGGGAGTTGATTCCTCAGTTAAGGCTTGCCAGGATGCAGAGCTTAATGCGGGGATAAATGGGGTGAAAAATTGCAAATTCATCTTAGGTGAGGCAAAGGCGGTTCTGTCGAAATTTCAAAGCGAAGGTGAAAAATTCCACCTGGTGGTGGTTGATCCCCCCAGAGCGGGTTTGCATCCCAAGGTGGTTAAATCAATTTTGAATTTAAAACCACAGAAAATAATATACGTCTCCTGCAACCCTGCTACTTTATCTCGCGATCTAAAAATATTATGTGAAAAAGAATATTCATTAGACGAAGTCGTGCCCATAGATATGTTCCCTCACACCTATCACGTTGAATCTGTTGCTAAGCTTTCACGAAAATCCGTTTAAGCGAACTAAAGAGTAGTATCAAAAAAGAGTAGATCCTTTGCTTTTTATTGTTGTTTGATTTACCGCATTTCATTTTAAAGTATTAATTATATCAACTAATACTTTACACTACAAAAGGGGATGTTGATCAATACCTCTGGCTGGGCAGGCATTGTGTCATTCTGACTCCCGCTAACAGCGGGGGGAAGAATCTCATTTGCGAAGCATTCTTCGAATTTCCTACGAAATAAAAGACCCTTCACTTCGTTTCCCGGCCTGACTGCCAGGGACAGGCAGGGTGACATTTGTAGACTTCGGCAACAGCTACAAAATTTCACTTTACAAATTTGACTTTTCATAGACCGTAATTACTATAGGTTGATCGGCTTATTGACAAATAGAGAATTTATATTAAATTCATAGCATGGGATTAACTATACAAAGTTAGCCTTTTGTTATGATTGTACTTTTACAATCGGAGGTTTGATTTGAAATATCTCATAGTAATTATTATCCTGGTGATCGTTTTTTTAATATCAGGGTTTGTAATTATCGGAGCTCAATTTGAACCAGAACAGGATAAAAAGGTTGTAACCGAGATGAGCCCAAAGGATCTCCACAAGATGCTGGGGGAGATGAAAGCCAGAAAGCTTTTGAGGGAAAGGGAGGCAATGAAACTGGTGGATACGAAGATGCCCGCTGCGCAGGATGATTATGATGCTTTGTATTACGGACTGAATCTGACCATCGACGACACAAACGAGACCGTATCCGGTTGGGTGGATATGGAAGCGGAAAGCAAAATTGACGGGTTAACCCTGGTTACCCTTAATTTAATCGATTCCTTGACTGTTGACTCGGTTAAGCTGGGAGGTTCTTCTCTTGCCTTTGTCCATAGTAATAACTTAATAGACGTAACCATGGATAGAGCATACAATACCGGTGAGAAGTTTGTGGTCTCGGTTTTCTATCACGGGCATCCGGAGCCGGGAGGATTTCAGGCTTTTACCTTCGAAACCTATAATGGCTACCCAATGATATCGAGCTTGAGTGAACCCTTCTTTGCCCGCAACTGGTGGCCCTGCAAGGATTTTCCTCATGATAAGGCTGATTCGGCTGATATCAACATAACCGTAAGACCCGACCTTATCGTTGCCTCCAATGGAACTTTGAGGGATACAGTTACCAATCCTGAGGGAACGAAAACATATAAATGGCACGAGTCCTACCCCATAACCACCTATCTTATATCAGTTACAATTTATGCCTATTCTGAATTTACCTATTATTACCACTATTCCCCAACCGACTCGATGGATGTCGTATTTTATGTTTTTCCCGATTATCAGGGCACTGCCCAGGCGCATTACTTGGTTACCGTTCCGGCAATAGAATACTATGCCCAGGCTTTCGGGGAATACCCTTTTTTGTCGGAAAAATACGGTATGGCACATTTCAAGTGGGGTGGGGGGATGGAGCATCAGACCTGCACCAGCATTATCTACTGGTATTACGTTTGGTCTCTGACCGTGCACGAGCTGGCTCATCAGTGGTGGGGGGATTACATAACCTGCAGGGACTGGCACCACATCTGGTTAAACGAGGGATTCGCATCCTATTGCGAGGCGCTTTTTCGTGAGCATTATTATGGTGAGGTTGCTTATCACGAGCATATGGGGTATATGGAGTGGCTGGATGGAGGAACAGTATATGTGGAAGACACCTCCGATGTCTGGGCTATTTTCGATTTGATAGTGTACGATAAGGGAGCCTGGGTTCTGCATATGCTCAGGCATGTGGTAGGGGATTCGACATTTTTCGACATCCTGAAAGCCTACTATTCCGATCCCCGTTATGCTAATGGAACTGCCGTTACCGAGGATTTTCATGGGGTGTGTGAGGACGTTTACGGAGATGACTTGGACTGGTTTTTCCAGGAGTGGATTTACGGTGAATACCATCCAAGCTACCAATATTCCTGGGCTTCGGATACTTCTTTCGAGGGTTATGAGGTGTATCTGCATATAGACCAGATGCAGCCATCCGAACCACAGGTTTATACCATGCCCATTGACATAACCATAAGGGATACCACAAGCGCTGTGGAGACCACTCTGGTGGTTTTTAACGATATGCGTTCACAGGACCTTAAATTGACTGTTGACGTTCTTCCTCAGAAGCTGGAACTGGACACCGATGACTGGATCTTGAAGGTTTCAACTGAAGAAGACTATGAATTAAACATTGTCACATCTTCATTGACCGATGGAAAGACCTTCTGGACCTATTACGATACCATAAAGGCTAAAGGTGGAACCTCCCCTTATGAGTGGTCGGTTATATCCGGTGATTTTCCGGATGGGCTTTCCCTGAGCTCTTCTTCAGGGATTATCTCCGGAGCTCCCTTTGTGGCTGACACTTTTTATTTCACCGTCCAGGTGGAAGATGCGGATAACATCACCGATACACAGGATTTCACTATGGTGGTTGAATACGACACAACTGCACAATGCGATCTGATTTACGATGATAAAGTGAATCTGGCAGATGTGGTTTTCTTGGCTAATTATCTGTTCAAATCAGGTCCTGCACCAAATCCTTTGGAGTGCGGGGATGTTGATTGTAATGATTCTACTGAAGTGGCGGATATTATCTATTTAGCTAATTACCTTTTAAAAGGCGGATCTGATCCCTGCTGGTGATAGCAGAATAAAGGAAATATTATGTTTGGGCGGGATTTTCCCCGCCTTTTTATTTTTTGTTTGCGATTTTAAGGAAAGATTTTATATTTTCGTAAGGTTTTAGGTTAGATTAATGATTTATAAAAGAGGTGATAGAGCATAATTTACTAACTACTAATGACTATCTACTATCCACCAGCACCACCGGAGGGCTAGACCTAACTGGTAAGGCAGTGGACTTGAAATCCACCGTCCGTAAGGACTTGCGGGTTCGAATCCTGCGCCCTCCGCATTTTTATTGAATGCTTTGGGCAAAAAAGTCCCTTAGAAGTGGGCGTTCACCCCGATGTGTTCACCGGTGGAAAGGTATAGCCACAGGTGAATGGTGCGGGTTTTTTCGGTTACCAAATAGAGCATCACATCCGCGGTTGTGGCGGTTACCACTACCTGCTGTGCATAGCTTTCATTGCTCTCCCAGTGCGGTGTGGCTTTGATGAACTCTACCCGATCAACTGTCACTGAAGGATCATCAGGGGTGATCTCGATGGTGATCACATCCCCGTTCAGACAGTTGCAGAAAGAGGAAGTGAAGGTTACCACGCCTGCTACCTCCAAGGTCTCCACTGAGGTCTCGCAAACGTCCCAGGCATTGGCATTACCCACAAAAGCGAAGGTCAAAAGAAAAGTCAGTAAAAGAAGTGGGAGTTTCTTCATCTTTGGTTCTCACCTCCTTTGCATTTTTTAACCCGATTTACCATAATCAGGTTTTAGCACACTAAATGTCTATCGACTTTAAAAATTCAAATCTTTAAAAAAAAATGAAAAATCTTTTGACTTCAGAATTTTATGAAAAAAGATGTTTTGGAGGATGTGTTTAAATCTTTCTCAGAACTATTTTTAGAGAGATTTTTTGATTATATTCACTTCAGAAAATAAAGGATTCTCCGATAAAAAAAAATAGATTGCTCTTTTAAAGAGTGCCTGCCTCGAGGATAGCTGGGTGAACTAAGGAAACTTCGGTTCTCACCTCCTTTGCTTCAACCAAGCTATCCTTCTTTTTTTAATCAGAAAGAAATGCGAAAGAAATTATTTGAATTGGCTAAATTTTGAGTCTTTTAAGATATAAGATGTTTTAATTTTAGAACTTTATAAAGTCCACTTTTTGTGTATCAGTATCCACTAAAGCATAAAATCCATCTTTTAAAGCTCCCGGATTTATGACTTTTGTTGGTCCGATTTTTTCCTCTCCACGTGCCTTATGTGCGTGTCCGCAAAAAACTAAAGAGGGTTTATATATCTGGATAAGGTCGTTTATTACCATAGAGCCTTTGTGTTTATCATTATCTAAATCAAGCTTTCCTAAAGGTGGGGTGTGAAATAACAATATCTTTGGTTGATTTAAATTGGGAAGGAAACCAAGCCCATACTCTGCTTCCCACCTGGGATATTGAAGAACAAAGAAATCCTCTTTATCTTTTTCTGTTATCTCACCTCCGAAACCCGCTATGACACAATTTCCAAAGAGGAAAAAGGAATGATGGATTATGTGGATGTTGGGATTTTTCATCGCCTCGGTTGCCACTTTTAAATACTGACTTATGGGGGAATCGACGTTTCCTGGTATCAGAAAGGTTGGTTTCTGTAGTTTCGCAATTTGAAGATAGAACTTCCAGTAATTGTCTGTGTTCTTTTCGATCTCCTCTTTTATTTCCTGTTTGTTTTTATCGGGTATTCTTTTTTCCTTTTTCGCCTCTGCCCATTCGGTGCACTTTACTCTCCATTTCAAAATATCACCAGTGAATACAACTAAGTCAAAATCCGAGTTTTTAATAGCTTTAAGAAAATCGGGCCAGATTTGGTCTTTTCCGTGAAAATCGGACAGAGCCAATATGTTCATCTTTTTCTCCTTTCAAATCTGACTTGTGAACAGGTCAGGGGATGCTGACCGAGAATTGTCATTCTGAGTCCGTAGGACGAAGAATCTCTTCTCCCAAACCGCATAAAACCGAGATTCTTCACTCCGCTTTGCTCCGTTCAGAATGACAAATGTGAGTTCTCGGTCACCCTGAGGGGACCTGTCCACCACATTGTTTTTTTCTTTTCGGTGAAAATCAGATAGAATCAAACTTTTCACTTTTTCATCTCTTTTTTAGCCTACAATATTCTGATTATTTAGTGATCTTTTCGCAAAAACAAGTTTTTGCATTCCTTTTTGACTTTAATCTCTGTTTTTCTGATTAAATATGTGATAACCTGCTTTTTCTAATCTTTGGACTGAGGTATAATATGGATCGCAGAACTCCTCCTCTAAATAATCGAAATATCCGAGCTTTTTGAGCTTTTTCTTCATAATCTGGTTTTCCGAATCCGGCATCAAGGCCGGGTCGTTCATGCATGCCACGTGAAACTTAAGATTTTCTTCCATCAGGTTTTTTATTCCCAGATAGGGAAGCTCGAAAAAATCACCTTTTGCACCGGTCCTTTTTTCAAATCCCTCCGGTGTTCCGGCTTTCAGGCAGAGACGAATATACACGTTTTTATGTTTTTTTAATTTAGAGACATAATCCCTGTCATATCCAAAAAGGATTCCGTTGGTCTCCAGAATGAAAAGGTAGTCGGTGGTATTTACCAGATCCAGGACCTTTAAAAGATGCTCTTTACCTAAGGTTGGCTCGCCGCCTGAGATTCGCAATCTGGGAACATTTTTCTTTTTGGCATAGAATACCAGCTTTTTAAAAACTTGCTGGGGAGAGTAAAAATCCATACCCTTTTCCGGGAAATCCCTTGACCAGTTTACCCAGCAGAAGATGCACCTGAGGCAGCATCCTACAGTGTATCCGGTTGAGATTCCCTGATAAACGCCTGCGCATAAGAATTTAGAGTATTTTTTTAAATCCCCCTGGCAAGTGATCTCCTCCGTTTTTCTTGCCAGTTCCAGAGGATCGAATGGCTTAAAGCCCGGTGTTATGTATCGAGGATAGGGTTCCATTCGAGTTTCTTGAAATTTTTTATTTCGCAGGCTTTTGTCTGTGGCTACCGGTTTTGGTTTTTATTTTTTCATACAGTAATTTTTTACCACACAGATATGGCACTTTTTCTTCCTGCAGAAATCCTTTGCCAATCTTAATAGTGCTGCCTCGAAATCAGAGAAATCCTTTTCTTTCACCCTGTTTTCCCGCCACAATTTTTTCAGCTGCAGAAGCATTTTCCTTTTAGTTTGACCTGAAGTCAAAAGTCCTAAATTTCCTGCTCCCTCGATCACCATAGCACCGGGCAGAGGATCGGCTTTTCCCCAGATTCCCCTAAGTTCTCGTAAGAATATATTACAAGTAACGTCTCCGATACCTTTTCCCAGATTCTTTATTCTCCGTTCCAGATCCTTTTGATCCTTTGCAGATGAATGAAGTTTTTGTAAATCCCCCTTATATTCATCGATTAAATCTTTGGTTATCTCCAATAGTTTAGTGGCGGTTTTAAAATCGTACCTGACATATCCTCCGCTATCCAGAATCCTTACCAGCCCGTCCCAGCCGGTTTCCAAAACAGCAGAGGGGGTCAAGACATCCTCTTTTTTAAATTCATTGAAGGTTTTGCACGCTATCGTTTCGGATATCCTTGCCCCGAAAAGAACCGAGGCTAAAAACCATTTGAATATCTCCTGGGATTTTTTTTTCGAAAGATCGATGTCAAGGGAAGTTGAGAACTTTTTGCCCAAGCTATTTACCAGAGATTCTATGGTTTTATTTTTACCCATCGGATACCACATTTAAAGATAAAAAATTGTTTTACCTTTCACAAGCATTGTTTGGATAAATTGCTTTAGATCTGAGATATCTTATAATCTATAGCAATGACAGTATCAATCTGGCAGGTTTAAAACAAAAGAGGTTTTTTATTATTTTATTTACTGTTTTTATACTGATTTTCCACACATTTGTGAAAACCCATTGAAAATTTAGTTTTTACTTGACTTTTAAGTTTAGAATACTAAACTAAAATAGGAAAGGAGGGAGAGATGGGTGATTTCTTTCAGCAAGGAGCAATTTCAACTTTACATAGATTAGGGAACCGGGATCTTGAATCCCTGGAAGCTGAGATAAAGGAACATGGAGATCACAGACCCCTGGCTTTAATCCTCCCCGCTGTTTATGCGGAGTTCGAGAGGAAGGCTTTGCCCAGCATTCTCAAGCAGTTGAAAGAGGTTAACTATTTGAACGAGATAGTGATGGTGATGAACAAAACCAATGCGATGGAATTCAAAAGGGCCAAAAAGATTTTGTCAAACCTTGATCTGGATATAAATATCGTCTGGAGCTCCGGTCCCAGGATAGGTGAGCTTTACAAGCTTCTGGATGAAAACGAGCTTTCCTTGGGCGAGGATGGAAAGGGGAGATCAGTGTGGATTGCCTTTGGCTATGTGATAGCTAACGAGAAAAGTGAGGTCATTGTTCTACACGATTGTGACATAGTAAACTACAGCCGAGAGCTTTTAGCTCGCCTCTGCTACCCTCTGGCTAATCCTAATCTGGGCTACGAGTTTTGCAAAGGTTATTACTCCAGGGTAACTGACAGGATGTTCGGAAGGGTCACCCGACTATATTTCACCCCACTTGTCCGCGCTTTGCAGAAAATCGTAGGTTATCATCCGTTTCTGGTATATCTGGATAGTTTTCGCTATCCTTTAGCCGGGGAATTCAGCCAGGACGTTGATCTGGCAAGAGCAATCAGGATCCCGAGCGACTGGGGATTGGAGGTAGGGGTCTTGGCAGAGGTCTATCGGAACTGCGTTCCCAAAAGGATCTGCCAGGTTGACCTGGTTGATACCTACGAACATAAACATCAGGAGCTTTCTCCAGACGACCGAACCAAAGGGCTTTTGAAAATGTGTATCGATATAACCAAATCTCTTTTCAGAACTCTCTCCCAGGAGGGTATTATAATTTCAGCCGGTCTTCTCAGAACTTTGACCGGAACCTATCTGAGGGCTGCCCAGGATACCATAAAAAGATATGAGGATGATGCTTTCATAAATAATTTGTTTTTCGATCGACATGCTGAGGTGACAGCAGTGGAGACTTTTCTGCAAGGAATTAAGATCGCTGGAAAAGAATTTTTGGATGATCCCTTGGGAATCCCTGAGATCCCCAACTGGAACAGAGTTACTTCTGCCATTCCAGATTTTTTGGAAAGACTAAAGGAAACAGTAGCAGAAGATAATAAGTAAACTTCCCCCAAAATAAAACCATGGAAGCTTTATTGAGGGAAAAAGCTAACTTAATATTAAAGGAGTCGTTGAAAGGGGCAAATCCAGAGCTTTGCGTAAAAAGATTTCTGAAACTTAAAAACGGTTATATTGAAACTGGAGATTTCAGAAGAAAATTAGAGGAAATTAGAAGAATCTTTGTAGTGGGGGCGGGCAAAGCTTCAGCTCTGATGGCTCAGGCTACCGAAGAGGTTTTAGGGGAGTTGATCGATTCCGGAGCAATTGTTTCAAAAACAGGTTATGAAGCTTCCCTCAAAAAGATAGAACTGTTTTTCGGAAGTCACCCCATCCCTGACCAAAGCGGGATTTTGGGAACGGAAAGAATAATCGAAATCCTCTCCCAGGCATCTGAAAACGATTTGGTTATCTGTCTTCTTTCAGGAGGAGGATCAGCTCTTTTAACTTCTCCCTTGGAGGGAATCGATCTGGAGGATAAGAAAAAGATAACTTCGCTTCTTCTGGAGTGCGGAGCTAACATAGATGAGATAAACACCATAAGAAAACACATCTCCCGGGTTAAAGGAGGAAAATTAGCCAAGTTAGCTTACCCGGCTCAAATAGTATCCTTAATACTGTCAGATGTTATCGGGGATAGATTGGATTCTATTGCCTCTGGACCTACTGCACCTGACCCTACAACTTTCGGAGATTGTCTTGAGATTCTTGAGAAGTATGAATTGATAAATGAGATCCCGGAAACTATAAAGAAGTTTTTAGAAGAGAATCAAAACAAAAAAGATTTCGAAACGTTAAAGTCCGGTGATTCGATTTTTGAAAAAGTGAAAAACATAATTGTGGGATCGAATGTTTTAGCTTTAAAGGAGGCGGAGAGAAAGGCAAAAGAACTTGATTTTAATATCCTTATTTTGTCATCGACCATCTCAGGTGATACCAGAGAGGCTGCTTTTAAACATGCTGAGTTAGCCAGAAAAATAAGAGTTGAGGGAAAAATTGTTCCCACCCCTGCATGTGTAATCTCCGGTGGTGAAACCACGGTGAAAGTCAAGGGAGATGGATTGGGGGGAAGGAACCAGGAGTTTGCACTGGTTTCCGCTATCCAGATCGAGGGATTAAAGGATGTTGTGATCGCCAGCCTGAATACCGATGGAACCGATGGACCGACCGATGCTGCTGGTGCAGTCTGCGATGGATTCACGGTTTCCCGGGCAAAAAAGTTGAACTTGAATCCGGAAGAGTATCTGGAGCAAAACGATTCCTACCATTTTTTTGAAAAGTTAGGTGATCTGATAAAGACCGGTCCAACCAATACCAACGTTATGGATATCCATTTGATTTTAGCGGGTTAGTGTTTATGCCAAGAAGCATCTTAAACAAAGAGGTAAGAGAGAAAGTAAAGGAATACAAAAAAGCCGATATAGTAGTGGGGATACCCAGCTACAACAATGCCAGAACCATACCCCATGTGGTCAGAGCAGTATCAGCAGGATTGGTTAAGTACTTTTCCAAATATAACTTCGTGCTTATTAATTCAGATGGCGGATCTAAGGATGGGACTCCCAACCTGGTTAAAGAGACAGCGGTGGAGGATTTCGATACCATCTTGATCGAACATCCGATCCATCTGATTAACAAGATCGTAACCCCTTATCACGGTATTCCGGGAAAGGGAAGTGCTTTCAGAACCATCTTTGAGATAGCTCATCTTCTCGAGGCAAAAGCCTGTGCAGTGGTAGATTCCGATCTGAGGAGCATTACCCCGGAGTGGATGGAGTCTTTGATCGAGCCGATCCTTTTTCACGGTTTCGATTTTGTGGCACCTTTATATCAGAGGCACAAATACGATGGTACCATTACTAATTCAATCGTATATCCTCTGACCAGGGCTTTGTACGGCAAAAGGATAAGACAGCCGATCGGGGGTGAATTCGGTTTTTCTGGAGAGATGTTATCGCATTTCCTAAAGAATAAAAAGGTCTATCAAACCGATGTGGCAAGATACGGGATAGATATCTGGATGACCACCACCTCGGTTGCTGGTGGTTTTAAGGTATGTCAATCCTTTTTAGGCGCCAAAATTCATAATCCCAAAGATCCGGGAGCAGACCTTTCCTCAATGCTTTCCCAGGTGGTGGGCTCGGTTTTTAACCTTATGGAGACCCATTATGACAGTTGGTCTGGAGTCACAGATTCAACTCCGGTTCCGGAATTCGGGTTCAAATTCGAGGTGGCAACTGATCCGGTGAGAGTTAATCTGGAGGGTATGGTGGAGAGTTTCAAGTACGGAGTATCCGATTTAGTTTCGGTCTGGGATAGATTCTTGTCTGGAGACGTTCTATCTGAGCTGAATCGGATATCCTCTTATAACGTTTTGGAATTCAGATTACCCGCAGAGCTCTGGGTGAGGATAGTCTATGATTTCTCCTTAGCTTTTCATAAAAATATAATGACCCGTGAACATATCCTGAGGTCTTTGACTCCTCTTTATTTGGGGAGAACCGCTTCTTTTGTCAATGAAACCATGGAAAGCTCACCACCTGAGGTGGAGGAGAAAATAGAAAATCTGTGTCAGGAATTTGAAAAACAAAAAGGATATCTTTTATCCAGATGGAAATAAAAAGGAGTGATTATGAATTTGATATTATCGTCTAATCCTTTTGTTCAGTTTTGGGAAGAACTGAAGGTCTTAGGTCCAAAAGTCCTGGTGTTTTTGATCATTGTGGTTTTGGGATTCATTCTGGCATGGATTCTGAAAGTGGCGATTCGTGAGATCCTAAAGGGGGTGAGATTTGATACTTTGTGCTACCGTATCGGTTTATCCACTGCTTTGGCCAGAGCCAATGTCAGAAGGACTCCCTCGGAGATCATCGGCTTGATCCTTTACTGGGTAGTGATTTTTTTATTTCTACTGGTGAGCTTGAGCACTTTGAATGTTGGGGCAGTAGATCAGATGGCTGCATCGTTTTTGGTGTACCTTCCCCGCTTTTTGATAGCGGTTCTGGTTTTGATCTTCGGGTATCTTTTAGCTGGATTCGTGGGAAGGGCTATATTGATTGCTCTGGTCAACGCCCAGGTGAAATCAGCCAAGCCGATCTCGGTCGCGGTTCACGTTCTGATTTTGATACTGTTTCTGGCAATGGGGATAGAACAGTTGGGTATTGCTAAGGGGGTGGTGATAGCTACTTTTTCCATACTTTTAGGGGGTGTGGTTTTAGCTTTGGCCATTGCTTTTGGTCTGGGCGGGAAGGATATGGCTAAGGATTTTTTGGAAAAGAAGGTCAAATCAACAGGCGAACCCAAGAAAAAACCAGATGATATCTCTCATATCTGAAAATCATGAAAAAGAAGATATTGGTATTCACCGATCTGGATGGGACCCTTCTCGACTATCATACCTATTCTTTTAAACCAGCAATACCCGCTTTGGCAGAATTAAGAAAAAGGGGTATTCCTCTGATAATGTGTACAAGCAAGACCAGGGCTGAGATCGAGGTCTATCAGAAGAAATTGAAAAATCATCATCCCTTTATCCCGGAGAACGGGGGAGCTATATTTTTACCAAAAGATTATTTTAAATCCGTTGATTTTTCTCTGAAAGAGAAAGATAAGTATCTGGTGAAGGAATTTGGCACTACTTATCAGGTCTTAAGAGAAAAGCTTTTTGAGGTAACAGGGGAGTTTGGACTGAAAGTTAAGGGATTCGGGGATATGAGCCCGGAGGAGATACAAAAGGATTTCGGTTTGAGCCAAAATGAGGCTTCTTTGGCAAAGAAAAGGGAGTATGATGAACCCTTTTATTTTATAACCTCTCCGGAGCAGGATACTTTGAAAATAATTCAAAATGAATTCACCGAGCTGGGATTGAATATGGTGAAAGGGGGGAAGCTTTTTCATTTGACCGGGGGAAGTAATAAGGGAGAAGCTTTAAGGATGCTTAAAAAGATGTATGAAAAAGAATGGGAATCTGAGCTTGTATCTTTAGGTTTAGGGGACAGTATGAACGATTTGTCTATGCTTTTGGAGGTTGATTATCCTGTTTTAGTTAAACTTCATAATGGGAATTATAAAAAAGAGGTATTAAAAAGAATAAAAGAGCCTTTTTTAACTGAGGGGATAGGTCCTGCGGGCTGGAATCAAGCGGTGTTTGGAATATTGGAAAGGATCGAAAAAGATTAAAATTAAAATTTTTTTTAAAATCGGTTTTTGTCTTCTGATTTTGGTGATAATCATCACACAACTTTACTGTGAAAAAAAGCCAAAAACCGAGATGACGGTCTTGATAAGGATGATGGATATCCAGGATCTATGGTTCAGGGAAAAGATGAAGGAGTTTGAGAAACAGGAAAACACAAAGCTCAACGTGGTTACCTTTGACAAGGTGGAGGACGTGAAAAGGATGATAGAGCTTGAGTTTAAATCCGGGGAGAAAAGAATAGGCTTGGTCAAAACCGCCTACGAGATGGTCTATCCTTTGGCCAGGGAAGGATATTTGACTTCATTAAAAGAGATCGTTGACAGCGCTCAGCTAAAGATCGATCTTTCGGAATATCTTCCCCTGGCTTTGGATATCGGGACCATCGATGGGGAGGTTTTCTATATTCCGAGAAAGCTGGAGACCTATCTTTTGTTCTATCTGAAATCCAAAGTGGAGGATGTTTTGAATAACTGGGAAAAGGACAGAGAGGTAATCGGCGGGATGTTGAAAAAAGTGAACGGATATGGACTGCCCCGGGATTATATCCTGGAAAAAGACCCCAATCGGTGGGATTTTTATGACCTTTTGGTATTATCCTACTTTTGGGCAAATAATTCTTATCAGGGACTTTTACTTCCCCGGATGGCTCATCGGGGCAAAAAATATGCGGGGACCACCAACGAGCTTTTCACCAGGGTGTTCGAGATGGGAGGAGATAAAAACGATATACTCAGGATGGATACCGATCCGGTGGTGGATATGTTCTTGTGGGAAGGTTTTTTTGTGAATAATAATCTTTACAATCCGGGTATGTGGGAGCAGAGCTGGTCCGGGGGAGGGATATGGAAGGCTATTTCCGAGGGGCAGGTTTTTTTGGCTTTCATGCACCAGATTGATCTTTTCTTTATTCACGGTGGTTCTGATCCGACCATGATCGGATACCTCAAAGATCCTGAGGATTTGGGTATTTCCATTGTACCCGCAGGCGTCTCTTTAGAATTGGATAACAAAGGTAATCCCAAAAGAAAGGGAGATCATAACTCAAATCTTTATGGCTGGTGGTGGGGGATTCCAAAGACGTCTCCTTCACCTGATCTCTCTTACAAATTGGCTCGGTTTATTACCAGCAAAACCAACCAGATCGAGGAATGTTCCCGCTTCGGTATGTTTCCGGTAAGGATCGATGTCGTAGAGGAGATCTCTGAGATATTCTCCGAGGACTGGAAAAAAGACATCTTCGAGATCTCGCAAAGGCAATTTGAGCTTGGAACTAAACCATCGCCCTCGCTCGTTTCCCTGCCAGCCCTGGGCAAGAACTACCTGGATGCCTGGTATGAGATAGCGGTGGAGAAAAAGCTTTTTGGTAAGGGTGAGATAAAATCGGTTTTGAAAAAGTATGCTGAGGAAAACAAAAAGTTACTCCATATGGGAGCAGATAAAAGATAACCTTTTTATCATCGGAATCACCATTCCCTCCTTTCTTTACCTTTTCGCTTTCCTTGTGATTGTATTGTTTTATCTTTTCAAATTCTCCTTGGGGGAGGGTCTGCCTATATTGTCCGTTTTCGCAGAGATTGAGTTCAGGGAAGCTTTGTGGAGGACCTTCTGGTTTATGCTGGTGGGTACTCCACTTCAGCTTGTGGTGGGGATAATCCTGGCATTGCTGGTTTACGAGAGTTTCAAAGGGGTGGGTTTGATCAGAAGCCTGTTTTTGGTTCCCATTGCAATACCGGCTTTGGTTACCGCGGTAATTATAAATCTTTTGTTCTCCTATCCTTTCGGTCACATCAACGATCTTCTTTTAGGCAAATACGTTTTCTTTCCCAAAATCCTATCTTTTCCTTTGAATTTCAGCGGGTCCGAGTTTTTCTCAATCGGTTTAGCCATGCTGGGGAAGGTTTGGAGGGATATGCCCATTGCCATGCTGATTATCCTGGCGGGTCTTCAGACCATAGATAGGGAAGCGTATGAGGCTTCCGAGATTATGGGTGCAAGTTTTTGGCAGAGGTTTAAATACATCACCCTCCCGCTTCTCACTCCAGCTATCTCCACTGTTTTGATCTTGAGATCAATTGAGAACTGGAAGGAATTTATTTTCCCTTTTATCATTGCTCCAGCCTATCCTCTTTTGGGAGTATTAATCGAAAGGTTATATCACGTGGAGCAGAATCCCCAGCTTGCCTGTGCCTGCGCCCTGTGGCTGGTGATCTTTATCGGGACGACAACTTTTCTTTTTACCTTTTTGACTAAAACTGTAAGATCCCAATTAATAAAAGTTTAAACTGATGAATGAGATATGGGAAACTTATTAAAAATAATTCTTATCGCAATTACCATTTTTTTCATAATCTTCCCCATCTTCATCCTTTTTAAGTACTCAGTATCGGATCGGGACAGCGTGGTCACCGGAGGGAGGTATCCTGAACCTTTCTGGCCTTTTGAACCAAATTTCAAGATGTTCGAATCCTTATCGGTTAGAAATGATTTCTTGCAATCCGGAATTGTCAGTCTTGAGGTTGGTTTTTTAACTGTGGCTTTTTGTCTTTTCTTGGGTGTTCCATCAGCTTTCGCCTTAGCCCGGTTTAAAATCCCGGGTTTGGCAATTTTGCTTTTCTTTCTTCTGTCTGTACGGTTGTTCCCGGACATATCTGCGGTGATCCCGGTGGCGGAGCAGTTTTTTAAAAAGCCTTTATCCCTTCTGCCCCCGGTGATCTCGGTAGCCTTAGCTCATACTCTTTTATCCTTGCCTTATACCATTTACATCGCTAAAGGGGTTTTCGAGTCGATCCCCAGGGATCTGGAGGAACAGTCACAGGTATTGGGGGCTTCCCGGGCATATTCATTTTTGAGGATTCTTGTACCTTTGGCTTTACCGGGGCTGGGAGCAGCTGCTATCTATACTTTTCTTCTGTCCTGGAATGAGTTCGTGTTCGCTTATTTTCTTATGTTTCAGGGAACGGAAAGCACTCTGCCAGTTTACCTTTTAAGAATTTTAACCTGGTCACCCCAGAAGAATTTCATAGCTGCGATCTCTCTTTTCATATGCATTCCGGTTATTATATTTACCTTTGCGGTTCAGAGATATATGAGAACCGGTTTGACCGCGGGAGCGGTGAAATGAGTTTGACAAACGAAAATTCTTTTAGCGGAAGTTAAAGTAGAGAATGAGATTATTATCAAAGTCTACAAGTGTCACCCTGAACGAAGTGAAGGGTCTTTTATATCGTAGGAAATTCAAAGAATGCTTCGCAAATGAGATTCTTCCTCCCGCTGTTAGCGGGGGTCAGAATGACACGATGCCTGTCCGGCCAGGGGAGTTGAGCAATAGCCTCGGATTATGTGCTGGTGAGTATGCATCAAGAATTCAGGGGAACTAATAGGAACTTAAAAATCAGAGAAGATCGTGGCTGAAGTAAGATTGGAGAGTTTGAGTAAGCTTTTCGGAGAGGTCAAGGCAGTAGATGATATTAATCTGAAAGTTGGGGATGGGGAGTTTTTGACCCTGGTTGGTCCATCAGGCTGTGGCAAATCGACCACCTTGAGGTTAATTGCTGGTCTGGAAAAGATCAGCACTGGAAAAATCTTCATTGATAAAAGATTGGTTAATGATATTCCTCCTCAAAAAAGAAACATCTCCATGGTTTTTCAGAGTTATGCTTTGTTCCCTCATATGTCAGTCGAGGCTAATATTGGATTCGGTTTGAAGATAAGAAGGATGGAGGGAAAAAAGAAAAGGGAAAAGATCGGGTGGGCTCTGGATCTTTTAAGGTTGGAGGGATTGGGGAGACGGCTGCCCCGAGAGCTTTCAGGTGGTCAACGTCAGAGAGTCGCTCTGGGCAGGGCTTTGGTTTTGGAGCCGGATGTTTTGCTTCTGGATGAACCTTTGTCAAATTTAGATGCGAAGCTGAGACTGAGGATGAGAACCGAGCTGAAAAGGCTCCATAAAAAAGTCAATATAACAATCATATACGTTACCCATGACCAGGCAGAGGCGATGACCTTATCTGACAGGTTGGCGGTGATTAAGGATGGAAAGATACTGCAGGTGGGCACACCCAAGGATGTTTATGAGAAACCGGAGGATATCTTCACCGCAGGTTTTATCGGTTCTCCCACGATGAATTTTTTGCCAGGAGAGATTGTTCCCTTTGTTAAAGATAAAAATGTAACAGTTGGAATAAGACCTGAGGATTTTAAGTTATCTTTAAAAGAGGTTCCAGATTCGATCAAAGGAAAATCGAGCGTCATAGAGATTCTGGGTTCGGATAATTATCTTTACGTTGAGGTTTCGGACATTTTAGTATCAGTAAGGCTTAAGCCTGAGGAGAAAATTAGAGAGGGGGAGGAGGTTTGGTTGGTTTTTGAAGAGAGAAAGATTCATAGGTTTGATAAAGGTTCGGGGCAAAGGGTTAAAAAATAGGATAGTTGAATGGTGGCGTCAGGAGCATTCTCCCCTGAGAGGGCAGGCTGATGTTTTCTGTCGGGAGGTAACTCCCGACAGCACTGGGTAAATTGAGCCTGTGTTGGTCGGATCCCCTGACCCGACCAGTTATTCCCACCAGGTCAGCCCGTCCGGCCAGGGGGGACCTGGCGGGCACACAATGGCAGATGGTTAATGGTTAATAGTTCACAGCAGAAGGATAAATCTTCTGCTACGCGTAGAGGAGCCTTTATGGCTCCGATAACTCAATCCCGCCTTTGGTGGGATGCATGCAATAACAAGTTATTGCACTCCAAATTTTTAATTTTGATTTTTTAATCCTCGTAGTAGAATATCTTCCATTTACCCTCTTTTAAATACATCCGCACAGTGGTATAACTGTAAATCCCGGTTTTTAAATGCATTAGGGTCAATTCAACGTTTGCGGTGTCACCTTCGAATTTGACATCCCCGAGCACCTTGCGGTAGTTTTCCCATTTCACCCTGGTAATGCCACTTTTTAAAAGATTTCTTTTCAATCTTTGTTTTGTCGCGGGTATTTTTTCCTCAGGCAGATCAGGGTATTTTTTTTGAGTAAATACCTCAAAATCGACCAGATTATCCAGAGTCAAAGAATCTGATTGTGCCACAGCTTTTACAAAATCCATCACCGTTTTTCTGGGATCTGGTCGTCCCCCGCAACTGTTGAAAAGAAAAAATCCAAAAGGTACTAAAATCAAAGGTAAAAACATCTTTTCGAAGAATGCTTTATATTTCATTCAAACCTTCCTTTTTGTGTAAGTTTTCTTAATAATTAATCTAAGTTGAATCAATTGTCAATAGTTTTTGAATGCGACAGGAAAAGATGTTGTTGATGTAAATCCTTGAGTTTGATGGGGGAAATTCTTGGTAAATAAAAATTATTGATCAAGCTGAAGCTTGACAGGTCAAATACAAAAAAACCATCCGGAGATGGCTTTTAAAATCAAATATTATTTTCTATTTTTTCTTGGGAGTAGATATTTTGTACTGCTTCATCTTGAACCTCAAGGAGGATTCGGGGATGGAGAGCGTGCGAGCAGCTTTTTTCTTTACCCAGTTGTTTTCGTTTAAAGCTTTTATGATGTATTGCTTCTCCAGCAAAGCTATGCGGTCGTACAATGAGAGCTTTTCTTTTATCAGCTCCTCCGGCATGGTGAACTTGTCGGAGAGTCCCTCCAGCTGAGCTTGTTCTTTGCCTTTGTTGAAGGTTAAAATCCTTTTGACTTCGTTCTCCAGCTCTCTTATGTTTCCGGGCCAGTCGTAGTTGGTGAAGATCTCCAGAATCAAAGGTACCAGATTGGAGAAAAGTGAAGGATCATCCGAGTAGCTTCGGATGAAATGATCCACCAGGATAGGAATGTCTTCCCTTCTTTCTTTAAGGGTTGGAATCCTGATATGAACGGCGTTAAGACGATAGAATAGATCCTTTCGGAAGTTACCTTTTTCCACCTCCTCCTTCATTATTCTGTTGGTGGAGGTAATTATCCGGATGTCCACTTTTCTGAGAGTGGTTTCACCCAGACGGGTGAATTCCTTGTTTTCCAAAACCCGAAGAAGCTTTATCTGGGAGGATGGGGTTATGTCCGCCAGCTCGTCCAGATATAAAGTTCCTCCGTCAGCTTCCTCCAGAAGACCTTTTTTGTCAAAGGCTGCCCCGGTATAAGAGCCCTTTTTGTGTCCGAAAAGCTCTGACTCAAATAAAGGCTCGGGTAAAGCTGCGCAGTTTATGGCAACGAATTTACCTTCTTTTTTGTTGCATGAATAATGGATGGCCTTTGCAATCAAGTCTTTGCCGGTTCCGGTTTCGCCTTCAAGTAATATCGGAAGACTGGAGTCTTTGACCTGCAAGAGCTTCCACAGGATATTCAGCATCCTGGGACTTTGAGTTATAACTGTTGGAAAGGCGTGGGTTAATTCAAGCTGTTGCCTTAACTTAAGATTATCCTGTTCCAGCCTTTTTTTCTCGAGCTCGATTAACTTCAATCCGATCACATCACCAAATGCAACAGCGAAGTTAAACTGGGTCTGGGTAAAGAAGGTTTTTGGTAATATCCGCCCATTTCTATCGAGATACAGATACCCTTCTACTTTTTCCCCGGAGTTCAGGGGGATCAAAAGGAAACCCTTGATCTGTTCTCCATTCACTCTAAAGGCGCTGGTGCTGATTACCGGCTGTTGAGTTAGCTTTTGAGAATCGGGCAGTTCTGAGAATAATCGGCTTGCATCCTCAGGTTGAATATTAAAACAGGAAACAGCTTTCAATTCCTCTTCGCCATTCTTCAATAGTATAAATCCTCTATCCGCTTCCACCCTTTTACCCAGTATGTTCAGAATCTCCTTTAGGCTCCCTCCCTTGAGCCCCCGGTACTCACCCTCTGAGAGATATCTTCTGAACAACCGGTATTCGTTCTCCACTGACAGTGATTTCTCTGAAAGCAGATTCTCGATTTTCTCTCTTGCGGTTTCAACTTCCTTAAGCTTATCCTCGTCTGAGATTTGGGCGAAAAGAGCCTGGGCTGAATCCAGAGTATCTACAGCCTGGTCCATATCGTTTTCTTCCAGGAACAGATGAGCCTTAGAAAGCTGGACCTCTGCAGAGAGATAAGGTATTTTTATCTCGGTGAAAAGCTTCTGGCTTTTTTCTAGAAAACCAAGAGATATTTTGTAATCAAAACAACCTGCTTTTCCAGCTTTAAGAAGTGTTTTGGCTAACTCGTAATCGGTGCCCAACTTTTGAAACAGGTCGATGCTTTTGGAGAAATAGTCTAAGGCTTTTTTTTGCTGCCCCTTTTTCGACCAGATCTCTCCCAGGATACGGTATACGGTTCCCTGTTCTATTCTCTCGTTTAAGGATATTGATACCTCCAGAGACCTTTCGCAGAATTCTAAAGCGGAATCGAGCTGGTTCTGGGCTGTTTTAAGCTCAGCTAAAATCCTGTTGGTCTGGGAAGCGATGTCTCCTTCAGGAGCGTTTTTTTCTATTAAGGAAAGCGCCTGATTGCAGAGCTCTTCTGCTTTTTTATAATCTCCCTGTGCTAAAGACAGCTCCGCCGAGTATTCACAAAAGATGGCTAAATCCCTGGTGAGGTTGTTTTCCTCAATCAGTTTTTTTGCCTTTTGATAGAGATTATAGGATTGAGTAAAGTCTCTTTTTAAGAATTTGACGTATCCCAGGGAGAGATAACCCTGGGCTAAAAATATTTCGTCTTTCAGTTTCTGGTTAATCAGAATGCTTTTTAATAAATTCTTTTCAGCCTGATTGATTTTTCCCTGTAAGGTATTGACAGTGGCTAAATTACGTAAAAGCCCACCTTTTTTTTGATAATAATCTATCTCATCGCATAACCTAATCGATTCCTTAAGATATTCCTCTGATTTGGTAAAATCTGATTGAATGAAGTATATCTGGGCTATCTTGTTGTATCCAGCTATAATACCTTTGATATCGTCTGATCTTCTGTAAGTGGTTATTGCATCCCTTATCTGATTCTCTGCCTCTTTAAGCAAACCGGTGGCAAGATAGATGTTCCCTAAAATCCACAGGATTTCAGCTATCCTTTTGTGTTCTAAGGTGTTTTTGAAAAAGTGATAGGCGTTTTTGGCTTCGGGAAGAGCTTCCTTGTATCTCCCCTGATTGGACAGTGAATCAGCTAAAAGACAGGATATAGCAGCACCCTCTTCACTGAAGGGGGAATGCTTCTGTTCCTGCTTCAACTCTTTAATATCCGCCAAAGCTTGCTTGTAAGCTTTCTTTCGGATTAACTCTTCTGCAGCCTCAATTCTTGACCAGAAACTTGAGGCGTTTTTCTTCGCTTTGGTTTTCATTTAATTTCTTTTCTCAGATCTTTATGTCTCTGAGAAATTTCGTCTTTGCCTTTACTGACCTCTCTTTTTGTTACCTTTTGGGTTTGCTGCGAGGGCACTTGATTGTTCTTGAAAAACATTAAGGTGAAATGAGGCACCGGGTTGAAATTCCACACAAAGATCAAGCGAACGTGTTCCTCTGGCACTGGTGCAATGGTACCCCGAGTGTCGCTCCAGGGATGACCCTCTATGTCCGGTTCCTCTCCGGGACCGGGATAGACCGAAAAGATGAGTGAAAAAGTTAGGATTAAGAAGATCAGAAGGCTTAAGATTTTTTTAAGCATCTTTTCCCTCCAAATCAAAGGATATGAGTTCCTACAAACGATAATTAAAAATTATATCGTTCTAAGTTGTTTTACTCCACCTTAAATTTAATACCAAATCCCGTTTTTGTCAAGTCCTTTTATCTTTTTTTTCCAATAGGTTATACGTCAGGATTGAATTTGGATTAGCTTGATTTTCAACCTCAAATTCCCTGATAAAATGTTCAAATTGATGTTTAAGTTGTTTTTTTTTAATAACTTATGACAGTATGAATTGCTTTTCTGTGGAGAGACAAATTTGTTTTGGCAATAATGCAGGGTATTCAGCCCGGTAACATTTTAAAATACAACTTAAATTACCACCAGGACCAGAATTCCACCCGGATGTAATGGATTATTCCTCTGGTCAGAATATAGAGTAGACTTCTTTTCCCGCAGTAGATTTTAGCATTCCCGGTCATTCCCGATCTTAAAAGACTGTCCTGGTTCTCTATCTTACTGGAAACTAAAAAAACGCTCTTTTTCCCCAGATCATCGGATTTGAAGGATATCTCTGAGACCTTCCCGTAAAAGGATTCAAAGGGATAGGAGCGGAACTTCGCCTTGACCTTAAGATCCGGTTTAACCACATCCATGTCTTTTTCCGATACTTTTATAAAAACCCTCACCGTATCCAGATTCTCGATTTTCAAAAAGACCGAATCGGCTCTGGCCTGGGTAACCACTCCCGAGATGGGGCTTTTTAAGGTTGAGGCTTTTATCTGGGACTCGAGCGCCTCTTTTTCCGCTTTCAGCTCCTTAAGCTCTGCCTGAGCCATCTTTATCTGTTCCGGCTCAGCTCCCGCCTCTACTATCGAGAGATCGTTTTGGGCGATTTGTTTTTCTTTGTTCAGTACCGAATAATCGGTTTGAATTTTTTCGAACTCCTCATCTGAGATCAGATTTTCAGCATGTAGGTTTATGGCTCTTTTCAGATCCTTTTCTTTAGCTTCCAATTTTATTTCTGCTTGTTTGACTTTATCCTTTGCTTTCTTTAGCTCCTCTTTTCTGGGTAGGTTCTGAAGATATTCTAAGTAAACTTTTGATTTTTCAATTTTGGCATTTATTCCTTTTAGCTGGATTTGATACTGGGCAGAAGTAATAGTAGCTATAATTTCACCCTCTTTTACCCGGTCCCCTTCTTTAAGTTTGGATTTTAGATTAACCACTCCGTAGTCACCGGACATGAGCTTTAAAAAATTTGTATTCTTTCTTTGCTCTGATCCGGAGACCAGAAGGTTTTCCAGAAGATATCCATCCGGCTGGGTGGTGAGAGTGTAAGACTTCAGGGGTTGAATCTGGCAGGGGGATGAGATTCTCAGCTCCACCGGAAAAAGAAACAGAAAAAGAATGACGGCAACTATAATTATGAGGTAGGTTAGAAGTTTTTTTGGTTTTCTCATCTGCTCCTTTTTAAAAAGAAAAAAATTCAAAGCTCCGGCAAGAATAATCCCGACCGGATTTTTGAATATAATGTATAAAATCAACAAAAACAAAAAGAATCCGTAAGCCTGAAGATTCGAGACTAAAAAAATCTCCACCTTGATGAAAATATAACCTAAGAGAAGAACCGAATAGACGATCGAGAAAAATCCGTATAACAGATAAGTTTTTTTCTGTTTTTTGGAAAGGTGCGTATGCATTAAGAAATCTGTTTCAGGAGGATTTAACTTAAGCATTTTTCTTTTGAAAAGGTTATTCAAGAAACCAAAAGCTTTTTTTCTCAGATTGGGAATCTCAAGATAATCTGACAGGATGTAATAGCCGTCCAGTTTTATCAAAGGGTTGAAGTTGAACAGAAGCAAAATCCCCGAGGCGATCATAAAAACTAGGAGGAAACCGTTCAGTTGAGTATCCAGTGCGGTTATCCTCCAGAGTATGGTTGCTACCGCCCATAAAAAAAGTTGCACAAAAGGACCAGCCAGAGAGACCAGAAGCTTTTTTTTCTTCTCCGGAAACATCCAGGCATCGGAGACGTTGGTGTAAAATGCGGGCTGAAGATAGATCAGTAAAAGCCCCATCTCGCGGACCTCTCCGCCATAGTATTTGCAAGTTAGAGCGTGTCCTATCTCGTGAAAAAATCCCATAAGAAATAAAGCTACCCAGACCTTTATGATGGTGGAGGGGTGATAGAGTCTTTTGAGGCTGTAGCCTAAATCCCCCCAGTTGGATACGGTTACTATTAGGGCTAAAAATATCGCCAGAAGGGACAGGTATAAAAACTTTTTTGTGTAGAAGAATTTGGTTTTTTTTAGAAGTCCGGTTAAAAATTTGTCCGGATCAAAAGCTTTGATCTTTATGAAAAGGATTTTCTTTAAGAGGTTTTTATCTTTTTCGGTCTGGTAACTGACTTTGGAAAGTTCTCTTCTGGTTATCTCGGTTTCCAAAAAATGGGAGTTCTTTAGATTAAGGATGAATTTATCCAAAACCTCGGGTTTTAATTTTATTTTAAATCGGGCTTCGAATATTTCTCTGATTTTCTCTTTTGTATTTTCCCCGTTCAGATTCTGGATAATGAAGTATTCGAATTCTTTTACCCTGAAAAATCTTTTTGTCCGGGGGTCTTTTATCACATAATAGGTTTCCCCCTCGAACTTTTGCTCGGTTTTGATTAAATCCTCTCTAATCTTGGGATATTCCTCAGGCATTTTCTTTTTGGATTGTTTTTGTTAATTTACCATAAATGTTTGAAATATGTCAAGAGAAAAATGTTTGATATTTTTGTATACCAGATAAAAATCATGCAGGCTTAAGGTGAGGAAGCTTGTTTATTTAACCTTACCCATTGCCCAACTCCTCAAGAGGAGAGGGGAATAGATGGGATTGGATTTTTTTCCCCTAAAGATTAGCTTTTTTGTAGAGGAAAGTTTAGCTTTTAAGTCGTTCTTTTTGATGGAGCTCATTTAAACTCCGCCATATCTTATTGATTTCCAAAAACATTAAAAGCGATCGAAGTTAGCTGATACACCTCACCCTGTTATCCCTCTCCTCTAAAGGAGAGGGATTTGTGAGTGAGGTTTTTGAAAGATTTTTGGAACCTAAAAGTGTTCTGGGCGTATACTTATCTGTAAAAAGAAAGGTAAACCTTAAAATCATAAACAAAACAAGTATGATGTTTGAAAGAAAGAGTCCGTATATCAAAAATCCAGGATCTGAAGTAAGTTCAGGTACAGTGCCCTCTCAGGGACATCCCTGGGGTGATTAGTATAATAGTTTTTATTTAAAAGGAAAATTATCCCGCCTTTCTTTAATCTCTTGGAGGGGGTTTTTTCTGCAAAGCCTTACTGGGACAGGTCATATGACCTGTCCCTGATTTTTTCGAGAAATCATTTTTGTTTCTTAGCGAGGTTTACCTCACCCTGTCCCTCTCCTTAAAAGGAGAGGGGAAAAGGGAGAGGTTATTAGTAATATTGAGATTTATTTCTTTGGAGGACTTAATACTCTACTCAACGGGGATATGTGAAAAAACTTTGGGATAGGGTTTATTTTTCACCTGATCGGATTTTACCTCATCCTGTCCCTCTCCTTAAAAAGGAGAGGGGAAAAGGGAGAGGTTATTTTATGCGTTTTTCTTTAAAATTTTAATCAGCTCCTCTATTTCTTCTTCTGTATTATAAAAATGCGGGGATACTCTTATCGCTTTTTCCCGGTAAGAGGAAATTATCTTCTTCTGTGTGAGTTTCTCGAACAGATTTTTGCTGTTTTTGCAGGTGAAGGATAAAATAGAGGATCTATGCCTGGGGGAAAGGTCACTTTTTATCTTATAGGTGGAATCTTTTAAATAATTTATCAGGATGTCAAGAAGCTTTTTGTTATGTCTTTCAATTTTTTTTATCCCGATATCTAAAAGAAATCCCAGGGAGGTGTGCATGGCGATTACGTTTTCAAAAGGGTGGGAGCCGGTTGCAAATCTTCGGGCGTCTTCAAAGGGGTCTAAATCGAAATTCAATAGATCGGTGAAATCTACTTTCCAGTCAACACCCATCCATCCGAAAAAGGAGGGGTTAAGCTTTTTTTTGGCATTTTTGGAATAATAGAAAAATCCGGTGCCCAGCCCGGATAAAAGCCACTTTGCTCCTCCGGTGCTTAAGAAGTCAATTTTCAGTTTCCTGACATCTAAATTTAAATTCCCTATTCCCTGAATTGCGTCCACCACAAAGAAAATATCCTTCTTTTCGCATATTTTTCCGATCTCCTCCAGATCGTTTTTAAAACCGTTAAGGAACTGGACATAACTTAGGGATAAAACCTTGGTTTTTGAATCTATGGATTTTTTGAATTTATCTATATCGAAAAATCTGTCTTTGCTGGGGACAAGCTTTATCTTCACCCCTTTGCTTTTGAGATTGAGCCAGGGATAGACGTTTGCCGGGAATTCCACATCGGACAGAAGGACTTTATCATCTGGTTTTAAATCCAGCCCCCAGACAGCGAAATTCAAACCATAGGAGGTATTGAAGGAATACCCGATCTCCTCTGTTTTTGCATTGATCAATTTGGCTGCTTTTTTCCGTGTATCATCCAGAATATCAAAACACATCTGGTCGATGTTCTGGGTCTTTTGTAATGAGGCGTATTTCAGATACTCCAATTTTGCTTTTAAAGTACACTGGGGAATGGGTCCAAAGGAGGCGTGGTTTAAAAAGATTATATTATTTTTGGTAAAGGGGAACTCGTCTCTGATTTTTTTTAGATCGACATTTTTTGTTTTCATGGTCTCTTATTTCGTAAAAACAAGTTTTTACACTCCGGATTTAGAGCCACCCAAGATTTTTATACCATTGGGCAGTCTCCTTGACCCCTTTTTCAAAAGTATACTTAGGCGAAAATCCAAGCTCAGCTTTAGCTTTTTTGGAGGTGCAGACCCAGTATTTTTGAGTGATCTCCTTTGCCTTGTCCAGATTCAGAGCACCTACACTACCTTTTAGTTTTCCAGAAAGCCCAGACAAAAAAGCAACGGTCATAAAGAGGAACTTTGGCATCCTCAGATAAATGGCTTTTACCTTTAATCTATCCTGTATTGTTTTTTCCGCTTCCCTGAAAGAATAGCTTTTATCATCTGATAAAAAAAAGATTTCTCCTTTTGCTTTTTCTGATTCTGCGGACAGGATAATCCCTTGGACCAGATCTTTTACGTAAATCAGGCTGACTTGGCTTTCGCCCCATCCGAAAAGCGGTTTTATTCCCTTTTTAATCAATTTAAAAAACATGTACATATCTGTGTCCCTGGGACCATAGACTGCTGGCGGTCTTATTATGGTCACCGGAAGCTTATCTTTGTAATTCAAGACCTCCTTTTCAGCCAGAAGCTTGCTTTTGCCATATTCTGATATTGGATTGGGGAGGGTATTCTCATCTGAGGACATAAACTCTTTTGTGGGTCCGACAGCTGCATGGGAGCTAATGAGCACAAACCTTTTCAATTCGGGATTTTTGTCATAGCATGCCTGGATCAGGTTTTTAGTACCCTGGTAATTTACCCGGTGAAACTCCTCTTTGTTTTTAGCCTTGGTTAAAGCAGCAGCGTGAAATACTAAATCAACATCGGACACAGCTTTTTCCAGAAAGCTTTTGTCAAAAAGGTTACCGTAGATAAATTCTACATCCAATCCGGAAAGCCATCTTAAGTTGCTTGTTTTTCTCACCATGGATTTGACTTTATAATCCCTTTCTAACAAAGCCTCTACCAGATGGCTTCCTACAAATCCATTTGCACCCGTGACTAAAGCCTTTTTCTGTTGGATTTCTTGATTCAAAATACTTGGTATTTTTACTTGACAAAACCTGTTTTATTTCATAAGATAAAAAATTAAATATTTCATGATTTCTAAAAATATCAAATTTTGAAGGATTAGCAACAATAATCTCAAAGAAGGTCAAAGAAGTGGATATTTTCGATAAATGCAAAAATTACCAGGATGCCAAGGAGGTAATGGCAAGGGGTATCTATCCCTATTTTAATCCCATCTCCTCAGGTGCGGATACCGAGGTGATAATCAACGGCAAAAAGATAATAATGATAGGGTCGAACAATTATCTTGGTTTGACCAGTGATCCCAGGGTTAAACTGGCTGCGATCGAGGCTGTTGAAAGATATGGCTCAGGCTGCACCGGCTCAAGATTTTTGAACGGAACTCTGGATATACACGAGGAGCTGGAAAGAAGGCTGGCCAAGTTTATGAAAAAAGAGTCAGCCCTGGTATTCTCCACTGGATTTCAGACCAATTTAGGAACCATCTCCCCTTTGGTGGGCAAAAGGGATTATATGATAACCGACCGCTCGGACCATGCCAGCATAGTTGATGGGTGCAGGCTTTCCTTTGGAAAGGTTTTGAAATTCAAGCACAATGACATGTCTGATCTGGAAAGGGTTTTAGCAAGCTGCGACAAGGAGTGGGGGAAGATGATTATCGTGGATGGTGTTTTCAGCATGGAGGGGGACATTGCCAACCTGCCTGAGATCATAAGGTTAGCTAAAAAATATGATGCTCGAGTGATGGTTGATGATGCCCATGCCATCGGAGTTTTAGGGGAGAATGGTAGGGGAACCGGCGAGCATTTTGGAATGGAGGATGAGGTGGATTTAGTTATGGGGACCTTTTCCAAATCCTTCGCCTCCATAGGTGGTTTTATAGCAGGACCAGAGGATGTAATTCACTACATCAAGCATATATCCAGGACTTTGATCTTTTCCGCCTCAATGCCACCATCAGCAGTGGCCACCTGTTTGGCAGCTTTGGACATTATCGAAACCGAGCCTGAGCGCAGAGAAAGATTGTGGGATATAGCCCACAGGATGCAAAGGGAATACAAGAATATGGGATTTGATATAGGTCCCACTCAGACCCCGATAATTCCGATATATATAGGCGATGACATGAAATGCTTTCAGTTCTGGAAGATGCTTTTCGATGAGGGGATCTTCACCAACCCGATAATCTCCCCAGCGGTCTCACCCGGGTTCCAGCTTTTGAGAACAAGCTATACTGCTACCCATACTGATAGGCAAATGGATAGGGTGCTGGAGGTTTTCGAGAAGGTGGGTAAGGGGATGGGGGTGATTTAGGTTTTTTCACGGATTTAAATCAATATGGAGATAGCAGTTGATTTCTTCTGGCTTTTAAATAAATCCAAAGGAGGTATCTTATGAAGAGGGGATTTGTCCTTTTTGTGGTGTTAGCTTTTATATTCCCTTTGAGCTGTGAACAACGGGTTAATATAGAAGCGGAAAGGTCAAAAATAAGGACCGTTCTGGATAACTACGTGGCAAGCGTTGAAAATGAGGATATGGAGCTTTATGCAGAGAACGTGGCTCACGATCCGGAGATGGTTAATTTCGGCAGCTTTGGGTATCCAATAATCGGATGGGAGGCTCTTAAAAAAGTTATGGAGGATCAAAACGCCTCTTTATCCAAGACCAAAATCGAGATCAACGACCTTAAAATCCACGTATCGGACACGGGAAAACTGGCATGGGCAACCTGTTTGTGGAACCTTAAGACCTGGATGGATGAGAATCCCGTTGATATGCCCGTCAGGTGTACCTGGGTTCTGGAGAAGCGGGAGAATCAGTGGGTTATTGTTCATTTTCACAAATCAATACGAGCGGGATAAGGGTTTGTTGAATAAGGTGATGGAGGTTTTTCAGAAGGGGAGGGGAAGAAGATTAGGATGATTTAGGTTTTGATAGGAAAGGTTATTTTCATCATAAGATTAAAGAGGCTAAGGGGAAAAGATGCCCTTACCGGAAGTTCGATTTTTGGAGTATTAATGAATTAATAGAAAGCTAAAGCTGGTGAAAATAAACAAAAAGGAGAAAGAAGGATAGTTCAGTTATAGGAATTTACATTTATTGTATTGAGGCTCTGATTGAGTTGAAAGAAATTTTGCGCACAGAATTTGCTTCAAAATATCAAGGGAGGAAATGGAGGCTTGGAAATAATAATAGAAAAGATTGCTGGGATGATTTTCGGACTAATTTGTCACCAGGATTCCACTATCCTAATGAGCGTTGATGGCAGAAAGATTCTTCTTTGCCCGCGCTGCATGGGACTCCATCTGGGCTTTATATCTTCATTTCTTCTCTTGACCTTGTGGACAAGTGACCGAACTAAACTGATTAGTAAATCCTCGCTGTTTATACTTGCAATTGCTATCGGATCAATGGCAATCGATTGGGGTGTTGGGGGATATCTTGGCTTATTTGCTCCCACTACCTTTTCTCGACTGGCGACAGGCCTGGCAAGCGGTTCCGCATTAAGTGCTCTGCTAATTTCTTACCGACGTGGGATGCTCATGCGTTTTGATGTTCCTGGTTTGTACTTTAATAGTGTTCACATAGCAAGTTTGGTCTGTTTTTCGGTTTTTTTTGGCATCATAACAGTGACTTTAAGCAGTTGGATTGTTCTAACGACTATTCTTCTTCTAACTGTCATCACCAATATTACCATTGTGGTGCATACTTTAATAATGATTATACAGCTGCGTTTGTTGCAGCGGGCCATAATCAAAAATTTACCACATAACCAAGGAGGATTCAGATGAATAGGTGGAAACTATTTACCTGGAAGGAATGTCTTTTTCTCCTGGGAGCAGCTTTCTTTTTCTTTGGGTGTATTGCCACCACCCACCGCTCTGCAAAAACCCTTGATCCAGGGCAGTTTTCATTAAGCGGTAGTTATCTTCGTGCAGAAAACCTTGAAGAAGGAGACGCTGAACCTGTTCAGCTAATAGCTCTGGACAGTAGGTTTGGACTGATTCGAGGGTTGGACATGGGATTTATGCATACCTGGGATGTTTCTAAGGATAATGAAAACATGTATGCTACCTTATGGGGCGATTTTAAGGTACAGCTAACCAACAGGGATAATATTACCGGTAAACCGATCTTTTCACTCGGGCTGATGAAGGGACATGTATACCATGAGGATGCCAAATACCATATCACTACATTTTCCCCCATGCTCTCCATACCGATTGACGAGTACGTGACACCTTTTATGATATACAGGCATGAGCTTATTCGACAGAAGAAATTTTTACCAGATGATTTCGATGACCCGCGGCGCATGTTTGTGTTAGGTATGGAAGTAAATTTGCTTAAGCCTGCTCCGAAAAGATGGATACCTAAACTCGGTCTGAGTATCGGTACTTACAATTCACTTGATGGTGGGGAAGGGGATGATGGGCTCACACTTAATTTTGGATTAAGTATCGACTCACCACAAAGGTAAATACTAAGTTGCTTCGATATAGAAACTTATCTTTCCAGAGAGTAAGGAAGGATTGAGTTACGGTTAGGATCTGAAAAAGAATAACTTCACATTACATCAGAGCCTGTTAAAAACCTCCATAATGCATTTATCTTCTAAATGCCTATCACCACAGTTTGGATTCAGAAAATTGAAACATCTTATTAGGGAAGAAGTGTATATTAGAAAGAATAAATTTTAAATTAAGTTATTCCGGGAATGGAGCTATTATCTTTACTGATAACATTACAAAAATTGATTTAGTCCCATAGCTAAAATGACGGATGATTGATGGCAAATAGTAATGACGAATGATTGATGACGAATGACGAAATATTTAATATCATAACGTAGGAGGGGAAATGCAGGTTCTGGTAATGTATTATTCAAGGTCAGGGAATACAAAAAAGCTGGCTTTAGAGATTGCAAAAGGAGTTGAGGAAGTAGAAGATGTGAAAT